>OGCQ01000205.1_pt1 | contig 113412 bp, 94 predicted proteins | sample 1570161 | NCBI WGS metagenome assembly OGCQ01 (sample SAMEA4384402, study PRJEB24528) | human gut metagenome | reverse complement strand
TCTCGCGCCCGGGGGCGGGAGGGCTGATGCGGTAGAAGTCGGTGATGCGGCTCATGGGGTTCGGATTCGTCGTCGTTTAATCGAAAAGATCGTTCAATATGCGGGCGAGCCGGTATCCGGCCTTTTGGATCTGGCTTTCGACCAGCGGCAGCGCCTTGTTCAGGAAATCCTGCCCCAACTGCTGGTCGGGTTTCGCCCATTCGAACTGCACCTCGCAGCATACGGCGGCATCGTGCAGCCAGTCGCGGGGCGTTCCGGCGGCGATGGCCTGCCGTTCGGCCTTCGAAATCCGGTCGAGTTCATCGGCCCATTCGCTGACGGACCAGATGCGTGTGGTAGTGATGATCTCGTTGTCCCAAACGCTGTGGACGTAGAATTTGTGCGGCTTGTGGTATTTGTCCTCGAACAGCACGTCGTATTTCATATCGTGGGTCGTGTATTTGATGTGCGCCGGACAGTGCATGTCGCCCACCAGGTGAATGACGTATTTGAGGTTGACGGCTACGGCCGAGTCGGTGAGGCTGCGGTAGTTTTTCAGGTTTTCGACGGCCAGTTCCAGTCCGTAGACGGCGTTGCCCCGTTTCGGGTTCAGCAGCTCGTCGGCATAGCGGAGTCCGGCATCGACGGGCGCCGTGTGCCAGCCGTCGGTGAAGGCGTATTCGGGGGTCTTGCGGTATTCGTCCATCCACTTGGCGTAATAGACGACGGAGTGTCCCCCGAGGTATTTTTCGATGCGTTTTTTCGCTTTCTTCGTCAGGTTGCGCTCGGCGATCTTGGCGATGGTTTCATGCCCCTCGCGCCCCCACCCGAAGACGGGCCCGGTGTGGAGGAATCCGGCGCACAGCAACAGCAGCAGTAATTTTTTCATATCGGTATTTGTTTGGGGTTAATCGTGCAGTCCGCGCGAGCGGAGGTAGGAGATCAGCAGTTCGGGGCGGTCGGTCTGGATCATGGTGGCACCCATGTCGACGAGTTTTCCGTAGACGGCGGCGGGGTTGCCTTCGAAAGCCCTGTCGTCGTCCAGTCCGCCGCAGAGCGACGCCCAGAGCGAGTTGACCCACAGCTTCGAGCCGCCGGCGACAACCTCCCGCATGCAGGTTTCGACCTCGGGCGCCGGGCGGTCCCAGCAGATTTCATAGGCCAGCGGCACGATGCCTTTCTCGCGGTATTCGGCGAAGAGTGCTTTGCCCTGGGGTTTGAGGATGTCGATGATGGGCATGTACATCATGTTGCGGGGGTGTTCGGCGAACTTCGCGGCCACGACTCCGGGCGCACGCTTGCCTTTGATGAGTATCTGTTCCGTGACGCCCAGCTCCTCGGTGACGGCCAGTACCAGGTCGTAGTATTCGTAACCCTGGTCGACGTTCACCACGATGCGGTCCTTGCAGGCTTCCAGCGCTTCGCGCAGCGTCGGCATCCGCAGGCTGTCGGTGATGACGTTGTGGGCCCGGCGCAACTTGCAGCGGCGTATCGAGTCGTAAGTGATGTCGCGGACGCGGCCTTTGCCGTTGGTGGTGCGGTCGATGGTGTGGTCGTGGCAGAGCACCAGCACGCTGTCTTTGGTCAGTTTGAGGTCCAGCTCCATGATGTCGACCCCCATGCGGATCACCGATTCGATGGCCGGGATCGAGTTTTCGGGGTAGTTGCGCCAGTCGCCGCGGTGCGAGGCGACCAGCACCTTTTTCGATGCGGGGTTGTGAATCTCGGCGACGATGGCGGCAGCACGGTCCGCAGCAGCCGGCGCGCCGGCCTGCTCCCCGCAGGCGGCTCCCGAGAGAGCCGCCGCTGCAAGGATCAGCAGTTTGTTGATTGTTCGTATCATCGGTTATCGTTGGATTAGGTATTCGTTTTCATGTCCCAGTACGACCTGTTCGGCGACGCTGCGCAGGTAGGCGGCTTTTGGGGCCTCGATGCCGCAGTCGGCGGGCGAGCTGCCGAACGCCTCCCCGTAGAGCACGAGGTAGTTGACGCAGGCTTTCAGGTAGGCGCCGTAGACCGACTGGTGTTTGTTGTCGGTGTGGTAGAGGTTGATGCCCGAAGAGCCTTCGCGCACGATACGGAACGCCACGCCGATCGGTGATACCCACGTTCCGGCGGCCTCGGCCATGGCGCGTGCGCCCGCGGCGTTGTAGCTTTCGAAGGTCGCGAAGTCGGTGAATCCGCCGTAAGTGCCGGCCGAGAAGGTCCAGGTCTGTTCGAGGATGACTTTGCAGGAGGCCGATTTCGCCCGGATCTTGTCCGCCAGCGCCGTGCAGTTGGCCGCGATCGAGGCCGTGCCGTCGCGTCCGTAGGTCGCGGGATTTTGGCTCTGGTCCTGGATGAAGGCGTAGTCGTAGCCTCCGATGTCGATGGCGTCGGTCGAGAACGACAGCCCCAGGTGTTGTCCGAAATTCTGCGAGCCTTTGAAATGACCCTTAATATTGAGATAGTGGCCTTCGTTCCAGGCGATCTCTTTGAGCATCCACGCCGGGTTGCTGTAATAGGAGAACGAGTTGCCGAGGCAGAGCACCTTTTTCGTGTCGCCCGGGACCGCCGTGCCGAGGTTCTGGACATAGGAGCCTGAGAACCCATAGGGCGGCAGCAGGCTCGCCGAACTGCTCGCCGAGATGTTCTGCGTGCCTCCCGCGCAGGTGTAACGTCCCACAGCGCGGCAGCGGATCTGCACCGCACCTTCGACGGGGTCGGTGAAGCGGATGGTCTGCATGACGCTGGCGTGCTGATAGTTGGTTCCTGTGGCCACGCCCGAGCACTTGTAGGAATAACGGATCGAGGGGTCCTCGGGTGCGGTGAGCAGGTCCTCTTCGACGCTCTTCCAGACACCTCCGTCGAGATACTCCACGATGAAGTATTTGGGCGAATTGGCTTCGCCGGCCATCGTGGCGTCGAACTCCACGGCCGTACCGGCTTCGAGCCGCTTTACGGGCAGCGTATAGAGCCAGTAGTCTCCCTCGACCATCGTCGAGACGGAGGGTTTGTAGGAGCTGACCGTGCGGGTGAACTCCCGTCCGGCATTGGCGTCGCCGCGCACGACGGAGATGTAACCCGAGCTGCCCGAGGTCGACGGAAGCATGTTCGAAGCGCTCCACGAGGAGTTGTACTGTCCGACGGTCGAGGCCGAGAAGATCCACTGGCTGGGGAATGCCGGGCCCGCCGCTTCCTGCATGACCGAAACGGTCGCCGTCTGCGTCTGGTCCGTGGAGGTGAAGGTGACCGTCGCGGGACGCGGCTCGGTTTGGGGGTTCACGTCGGCCGTGATGCGGATTTGCTGGACGTAAGGGCTTTTCGTGCCCGCTGTGAGCGGCATGTCGTTCAGGTCGGTGATTTTCACCCATTCGTTGCCGCCCGTGCTTACGGTCCAGTCGTAGTCGGCGGCCGAGAGGCTTACGACGGAGGCGTTGGTTCCCAGGGCGTTCAGTTCGACCGATCCGGGAGCGACGCTGAAAGTCGCTTCGGCGGGAGTGGTCGACCCGGCGGGGTAGTAGAGGATGTTCTCCCGCGTGACGTTGACTGCCGCGGTGTTATGGGCCCCGAGGTAGTCCATGTAGTTGTCGGCATTGATTCCGACCATAACGTAATTGCCGTTATTGTAGGTTCCCACGTCGCCCTGAGCGATGCAGTCGCGGAACTTGGCGGCCATGTTGCACTGCCCGAAGAAACTGCCCTTGTATTTGTTGTTCTCGCGGTCGGAAATGACGCGGCCGTAGTTCTCGCACTCTACGAACTCATTGTCGGCATGATTCACCAGGCAGACGATGCTGCCGCAGCCCCCTTCGTTCTTGCAGATCACATCGCCGTGATTTACGACTCCGGTGAGTCTGCATCCCTGTCCTGTGATGCAGGTGATGGCACCGATGCGGGCGCCGCCTGCGGTGGCGAACTCGTTGAAATTGTTGCCGTAGTTGGTGCAGTCGGTCAGATGGGTGTAGCGGTTGGCTGCCGCGACGATGCCCGAAGCCCGGGCGGCCTTGGTGGTGAGGTTGCCGCGGTTGACGCAACCGGTGAATGCGACGGCGTTGGTAGAGCCGGCGAGGTTGCTGCTGAATCCGCAGATGCCGCCGATCTGTACGCCCGTCGCGCCGTTTTTGGTGTTGCCGCCGCTTTCGGCTGTGAGGTCGGCTTCGTTGGTCAGACGGTCGATCACGGCCCCTTCGTCGGCGAACGCGAGTCCGATCATGCCCATCGTCATCCGGACGTTGTCGCCTGCCGAGCCGTTGAACGACATCGGGGCTTCGTTGGTGACGTTGCGTACGGTGGCGTCGTAGACCAGTCCGGCCAGAATGCCGCAGTCGGTGGCTTTCGAGGCCGTGACTTCCAGCGAGCAGGAGGCGTCGAAGACGAGGTTTTCGACGACGGCTCCGGCGCCCAGCGCGCCGAATAGTCCCCAGGCGCGGTTGGGGGTTGCGTTGTCGCACACCATCCTGAAATTGCTGATCGTGTGGCCCTGCCCGTCGAATCGGCCTGTGAAGGGATAGTATTCTTCGCTGATCGTGAGTACGTTGCTGGCCAGCGTGAAGGTCGCGTCACCGATAGGCGTCCACCGGGCGACGTCCTTCAGGTCGATGTCGTTCATCAGCACGGCGTTCATCTGTTGTGCGCCCGTGCCGGCGTTGACGTCGGCGGCGAACTGCACCAGTTCGGCGGCCGTCCGGATCTCGATGCGGTCGCTCGTAGCCTTTGCGAAGAAGACCGGGCGCAGCACCGTGTGTTCCAGCATGTCGTAGGCCACTACGATCAGGTGTCCCGCGCTGAATCCGGCCGGGAACGTGACGACGATCTGCTGCTGTTCCTTGTCGAGCGCGGCTTCGATGCCCTCGGCTGCGGCGATGCCGACCAGCGCGTCGGCGGCATGTTCGCCGTGCAGCGTGTATTTGACCGTCATCGGGGCGGACGCATCGACCACCGTGGTATTGATCGCCGTCGAGAGCGTGAGGTTGAGCACCTGCTGAATGGGCAGCGTGACGACCTCCCCGTTGCCGAGCGTCAGCGACAGGTTGCCGTTGGCGTCGCGGGCGATGCCCTGGAACAGACAGCTTTCGCCGTCGTTGGCCTCGATCGGACGCCCTGTGGCGTCGTTCAGCCGCTCGCCGTTGACGGTCCAGCAGCCCTGTTCGTCGACCGACACCACGGGGGTGTGGCCGCTCACGGGAACCCGTTCGCCGGATTTGTCCAGCAGCGGGGCGGTCTGGCCGTCGGCCGTCACCGTCCAGTAGTAGAGGCCGCTGTCCGGATCGGGCTCCACGCCCAGCAGCGGAACGTTGAGCATCTGGTCGACGGTGGCCAGCACGACGCTCTTCTCCTCGTTCTTGTTGTCCTTGTAGGTGATGATGTAGTTGCCTTCGGAGTCCTGCGTCATCGCGGTGATGACGTTGCCAGAGGTCAGCTCGCTCAGGTCGGCGAGCTGGTCGTTGAGCGACGTGATGCGGCTCTGGAGCTTTGCGATGCGCTCCCTGATGCCGTCGAGGCGGCCGCCGAGTTCCGAATCGTCGTAGTCGCCGCATCCGGCGGCGAGGGTTGCCGCCGTCAGAAGCAAGAAATATAGGAATCGTTTCATGAATGTCTGGATTAAGCGTTAGTAGTTCTGCGACGGATCGAAGTATTCGCCGTTGCGGTAACACAGGGCGTTGTCGTTCGTGGCTTCGGGAGCGCCGCTCGGATTTTCCTTGTGTGCATCCCATTCGCCGACACGGCCGCCCTTGGCGCACTGCGTCACGAGCCCTTTGGCACTGTAACCGCAGGCCCATCCGGGACCGTGCTGCGGCGCTCCGGCGTCGTAGGTGATGTTGGCCAGGATCGTGCCCTTGTTCACGCAGCCGACGATCGTGGCCTGGTTGTGGCCCACGAAACCGCCTGTGCGGCATCCCAGTTGCGAGAAAACGTTGCCGTTGTTGGTGCAGTACTCGATGCGGAGGTTGTTGTTCGTCACCGTTCCGCCCACCAGGCCGCCCATGCGCTTGTAGTTGTAGTAGTCCTTGCTGCCGCCGTACTGGCCCACGGCGTCGTCCTGCACCGTGCCGTTGTTGACCGAGTTGCTGACCGCCGTGCCGCTCTCTTCGCTCGTCGGGCCGCCCAGCGTGCCGACCAGTCCGCCGCCGCGTCCTGTCGGGGCGCTCACTTCGCCGTTGTTGGTGCAGTAGTTGATCTTGATGCCTCCGCCGAGCGTGAAGGCGCAGATTCCGCCGACGTTCATGCCCGTACCGCCGTTGGCCGTGTTGGTGATGCGGCCGGTCTTCACGTCGCCGTTGTTGATGACGGCGTCGGCCTTCGTTTCGCCGCCGATGACCGTGGATTTGGCGCATCCGGCAATGCCGGCGAGCATCATCAGCGTCGCGTCGGGGTTGTCGCCCGTGAGGATCACCGAGACGTAGTTGGTGACGTTGGTGATCGTCGAACCTTCGGTATATCCTGTCAGCGCGCCGACGGCCACGACGTTCGGACTGGCGCCCGTGACGGTGATTTGGTCGCCCGCGGCGCCCAGCTTGAGGTTCTTGACCGTGGCGCCCTTCAGCGCACCGAACAGACCGTGGAGGTGGGTCGCCTCGCTTTCGGCGTCGAAGGTCCACTGAATGCCGCTGATCGTGAAGCCCTGGCCGTTGAATACGCCCGTGAACGGGTTGATCAGCGTATTGTACGAGGGCGTTCCCGTGGCTTTGCCCGCTCCGATCGGAGTCCATTCGGGGAGTCCCGACAGGTCGATGTCGTTGAGCAGCACCACTTCGCCCGAGGCGTTCTCCCAGCGGCTCGTGCTGCCGCCGGCGTTGACCGCTTTGGCGAATGCCACCAGGTCGGCGCCCGTTGCGATGCCCGGGTCGGTCGGAGTGTCGGGAATGACGGGCGACTGGCGCACGCCGAGCGTTACGGTTACGCCGTAGGGACGGTTCGAGAAGGTGATCGAGCCCTTGCGGTCGGCGCCGCTGTCGTTCTCATAGTAGTCGGCCACGAACGAGTGGGTCGTGGTGACCATCGGTGCGCGCGTCGCAGGGGCGGGTTTGAGCCACGACCGGCACTCCTCGGCGATCGTTACGTCGTATGCGATGTCGGCCGACACTTTGATGTCGAACTCCGTGAATTCGCCTTCGAGCGCCACCTCGGTTCCGGTTCCGAACTGCGGGTCCCACGTCGGGGGTGCGATCTGGGCCGTTCCGTAGGTGAAGAAGAGGGGTTTGAGCACGGTGTTGCCCCCGGCCGAAACCAGGATGACCGTGTTGCCCTCTTCGGCTCCCTCGTCCAGTTTCACCGAGATCGTGCGGGTGTACTTGTCGATTTCGACCGTCACGTTCCAGGCCGTGAAGTAGTCCACATACGCCTCTTCGGCTTCGGTGCCCGACACGGTGTATTTGATGTAGGCCGGAGCCGAACGGTCGGGGATGGCCGTCACGGGGGCGGCGTCGAACGTGATGCTCAGGGCCTCGAAAACCGGAATCTCGAACGAACTGCCGTCGGCGAGCGTGAAGCGGACCCTGCCGCTCTCTTCGTCGGTCTCGACCTTTTGGAAGAGCGTGTTGCTCACGTCGTCGGCCAGCACGGGTTTGCCGTCCTTGCCTGTGAACCGTTCGCCGTTGACCGTCCAAAAACCCTCGGCGTCGATGCCCATTGTGGGGGGCACGCCGCCCACGGGCATCATCTCGCCCGCGGTGTCCAGCAGCCATTCATAGGTCTCGCCGTTGTCCGCGGTCGTGCGCCAGTAGAGTTTTCCGTCGGAGAACTCCCCGGCCCCGACGATCGGGGCGGTCACCACGTCGTTCTGCGTGGCGAGGGTGACGGTTTTCGTCTCGCCGCCGTGATTGCGGTAACAGACGATGTAATTGCCTTTGTCGTCCTGTTTGAGGTAGGAGATGAAGCTGCTGTTGACGAGCGCCGTGAGCGAGTTCATCTCGTCGTTGAGTTCCGCGACGCGCTTTTCGGCCGCCGTAAGCTCCTGCTCGATGGCGTCGATGTTTTTCCGCAGCTCCCCGTCGTCGTACTCGTCGCATCCCCAGAGGAGGACGAAACCGGCGGTAAGCAGTATGATGTTCAATAACTTTCTCATTGTTCTCTCGGTTTAAGGGTTACTGTTTGATCCGCACATGCATATAGTTCATGCAGCTGCGTTCGCCTTTCGAGTCGGAGGGCTTGTTGACCACCTTGCCCGCACCGTCGGTGTAGAGCCACAGGGTCGTCGAGCCGCCGCCGTCGAAACGGGTTACGTTCCAGCAGCCGAATTTCTGGGCGATGCGGACCATTTCGTAGAACTTCACGCCCATCGAAACCCAGTCCTGACGGCCGTCGATGACGAAGAAGTGGACTTTCGTTCCGGCCTGGTCCACACCCACATAGGTCATCGGGTCGTAGACCGACGAGGAGAGGTTCTTGTCCACGCCGTCGGCCAGCAGGTGGTACATCGTCGAGTTCTGCGTGACGATGGGTTTCGTAACGCCGTCCACCGCCACGTCGGCGCGGATGCGGAGCGTCGAACCCACGGAGAGTTTCGCGGCGAACGCTTCGGCGGTGGCTCCGGTGAGCTGCACGGCCCATTCGTCGAGAGTCGTGAGGTAGGGAGCTTCGGCGAGCGGCGTCGTGCGGCCGTCGTCGATGCGCGTCACGGTGGCTTCGAACCAGCCGTCGTTGACCGTCATGGGGTTCCCCGAGGTGTTCTTCGCAACGACGTAGAGCGCTTTTTTGAGCAGCGGGTTGGTCAGTGACGGGGTCCCGGGGTGGGGTGTCTTCTTGTAACGTGCGGTGTAGAGGTTGGCCTCCTGCGAGACGCTGCCCTGGCGCAGGATCGTGTCGTTGATCGAGTAGTATTCGTACTCGGCGCCGCCGACCTCGATCTTGCCCGTGAAGACCTTCTTGCCGCAGCTTGCCGTGCGGTCTTTGAAGACGGTGAAGGCGTTGGCATGGTTGGTCAGCGACGTGCGCACGGTCTTGTTGTTGACGAAGTCGGGGCGTCCCTCCTCGATGTGCAGGCCGCGGGGGAATCCGTCGTGCGAGTTGAAGAACCCGGTGTTGAAGCCGGCGAGGATCTCCTGTCCTTCGGCACGCTTGCGGGCGCAGTTCTCCGAGAGGGTTTCGCGGATGTTCTTGCCGTTGTTGCTGTTGTTGTTACCGTTGGGGTTGGGCACGATGTCGTCGGCCATCGAGGTCGAGATCTCCACGGCGTCGTTCGTCAGGTCGAGTTCCAGCACGTGCATCTTGCGCGGCAGGTTGGTGAATTCGTAGTAGGTGTATTTTACGCCCGGGTGAAGCTGGACGCTCTGTTTGAGTTCCCAGTCGTAGTAGGCCGGCAGCGACCAGTCCACGGTGTTCTCCTCGGTGTCGTAGTTCGACTGCTTGTGGCAGACGGCCGTGGTGTGCATGGCCGCGGGGGCCGTCGTCGGAGCGTCCTTGTAGGTGTCGTAGTCGCCGACGAAGCCGTTTCCGATGCAGCCTTTGATGAGCGATGCGCTCTGGTTGTAGCCGCAGGCCCAGCCGGGACCGTGCAGGTTGGCGCCGTCGACGGTCACATTGCCGATAATGGCTCCGGTGTTCTTGCAGTTGCGGATCGTGCCGAGGTTGTGGCCCGAGAAACCGCCCGTGCGGCATCCCAGGTGGGTGATGACGTTGCCGAGGTTGTTGCAGTTCTCGATGACGCAGCCCGTCGTGGTCGAACCGCCGACCAGACCGCCCATGCGTTTGATGCCGTATTTGTCCTTCTGCCCGGCGTACTGCCCGGCGGCATCGTCCTCGACGAGCCCGTTGTTCAGCGAGTTGGCGATGGTTCCCTTCTCGAAGGTTCCGGCCAGTCCGCCGCCGCGTCCCGAAGGTGCGTTCACCCGTCCGTTGTTGGTGCAGTAGCCGATGAGGTTGTTCTCCGCCGATTTGATGTAGGCGCAGATGCCTCCGACCTGCATGCCCGTGGCGCCGTTCGCGGTGTTGGCGATGGGGCCCGAGGTGATGTCGCCGTTGTTGGCGCACTTCACCGCGGCGGATGTGCCGCCGATGGTCGTCCCGGTCATCTGTCCGGCGATTCCCGCCAGCATGACCAGCACCCCGGAGGGGTCTTCGGCCTCGAACGAGATCGAGACGTTGTTGGTCACGCTTTCGATCACCGATTCCGTGGCGAACGCCGCCACACCCGCTACGGCCGTACCGGCTCCGGCAGTTCCCCGGACGGTGAGCTTGTCGCCCGCAGCGCCGACCGTGAGGTTCCGGACGGTGGCCTGGTTCAGCACGCCGAACAGGCCGTGTGCCGTCGATTTCGCGGCGTCGGCCGTCCAGTCGATGTTTTTGAGGGCATAACCTTTGCCGTCGAATTTGCCCGTGAAGGGATTTTCAGCCGTGCCGATCGGCGTCCATTCCGTCGTGCCCGTCATGTCGATGTCGCCCAGCAGCACCACGTCGCCGCTCTCGTCGCGGTAGCGGTCGTAACTGCGTCCGGAATTGACGGCCTCGGCGAATTTGCGCAGATCCTCGGCGGTTTTGATGCCGTAGTATTCGGGCTTCGCGCTTTTGGCCGCGAGGCGCACGACGCGGATCAGAACGTTCTCCTCCGTGTCGCAGAGCATCACGGCGAAGCTGCCCTCCTCGAACGCATTGCCGAAGGCGACGGCGATGGTTCCGGCGGCGGTGTCGGCCGTGGCTGTGAGCTTTTCGGCGCGCATGATTTTGAGGATCGTTTCGCCGGCCTTCTCGCCCGTGATTTCGTAGCCGATCGTGAGCGGCTGCGAGGCGTCCTCGACGACGTATTCGTCCCCGAGTACGGTGTCGCCGACTTTGAGGACGATGTTGAAGGCGTCGAAGACCGGAGCCGACACCGTCGAGCCGTCGCCCAGCGTGAAGACGGCGTTGCCGTTGGCATCGCGCGAGATGCCCGTGATGAGCGATCGCTCCTTGCCTTCGGCTTTCAGCGGGCTGCCCGCCGCGTCGGTCAGCCGCCGGCCGTTGACGGTCCAGTAGCCCTCCTTGTCGACGGCCACTTCGGGCGTGCGTCCGGCGACGGGTATTTTGGCCCCGTCGGTGTCTTTCAGGAAGTCGGTTTTGCCTCCGGCGGTGGTCGTCCAGTAGAGCACGCCGCCATCCTCCTTCGTGCCGAGGATCGGCGCCGTGGTCACGTCGTCCTTCGTGGCGACGGTGACGCTGTGTTCGACGTTGTCGGCGCCTTTGAAGCGGACGACATCGTTACCCTCGGCGTCCTGCGTGATCGAGGTTATGACCCCGCCGTTGACGACGGACGCGAGCAGCCGCACTTGGCCGTTGAGTTCGTCGGCCTGTTTTTCGAGTTCGGTGAGTTGGTTGTATATCTCGTCGACGCCTTTCCACAGCGCGGAGTCGTCGAAGTTGTCGCTGCACCCGCCCGCGAAGAGGAGGACCGATGCCAGAAGCGTTGTTATCATGGTTCGTTTCATTGCCGTTTGTTTTTATCGGGTTGCAGTAAGCATCAGTCGAAATTGGTGCTGTCGGTCCATCCGGGATTCTGGGTCAGCAGGCCGCCCGTCAGTACGCGCTGGTCGGCCGGAATGGGCCACAGGTAGTCGCGTTCTTCGTTCCAGGTGTATTTCAGGGCGCTCCATGCCACGACGTAGCCGCGGTTGTCGGCGGCTTCGGAGAGGACGATGTCCGAACCGATTTTCAGCACCGTCAGCCCGTCGGCCGGGGTGCTGGTCTGCTGTGCGGCGTAGAGTTCCAGATCGTTTTTGCCGTCGCCGTCCATGTCGTAAAGACCCGGACCGGGGAAATAGATGCCGTAGTAGGGTGCCGTTTCGTTGACCATCTGCGCACCCTCCTTCCAGCGGAACATGTCCCACATACGCAGGCCTTCCATGACCATCTCCACGGTGCGCTCGCGGCGGATTTCGAGGATCACGCCCGTGTTGGCGCTCTTCGTGACATTGGGGTAGCAGGCCAGGAGGAACGGATCGGGATCGGCGTTGGCGGCCTCCATGTCGAGTCCGCCCATGCCGGCGCGTTCACGGATCTTGTCGATCGAAACGGTCAGGTCGTCCTGCGTCAGCGTACCCAGCTCGGCCTTGGCTTCGGCATAGTTGAGATAGACCTCCGCCGTGCGCAGCAGCGGCCAGTCCGCCGTGCCTTTCGAGGCGCCGCTGTGGGCGGCCGTCGAGACGAATTTGATCGGCTCGTAACCCGTCATCGAGGTCATGTCGTTCGGCGTGGCCGAGCTTTCGCCCTTGGCGACGTATCCCGGGCAGAGTACGGTCTGCGCCATGCGCGGATCGCGGCCTGCGGTCTCCTCGGTGTAGAACATCGTTTCGTGTCCTGTCTTTTCGGTGAAACGCGAGCCGTCGGCCATCAGGTAGTGGTTCATGAAACGGCGGGTGAAACCAGCCGCCGCATTGCGGATGTTGAACTGTACGCTGTGGGAGAGGTTCAGCCCTTCGAAATTGTAGAGACGGGCGAGGATGACCTCGTTCTGTTTGGCGTCGTCGCTGCAAAAGAGGTCGCGGTAAGGCTCTGCGCCCTCCTTGTAGAGCGAGTACCCGCTCTCGGCGATGAATGTCGCTGCGGCGTCGGCCGCCTGTTGGAGGTATTTGTCGGCGTCGGGCAGGCCGCGGTACTTACGCCACGTGCCTTCGTAGAGTGCGGCGCGCGATTTGAAGGCCAGCGCCGCCCAGCGGGTCACGCGGGCTACGTCCTTGTCGCGCGGGAGCATGTCGATCGCGTCGTCGAGATCGGACATCACGTGGTCCATGATGACGCCGCGGTCCTCGCGGGGCTTTTTCAGCAGGTCCTCCTCTGCGGAGCCGATCACCGTGTCGTACCAGGGCACGTCGCCGTAGCGGCGCACCTTCACGTAGTAGAAATAGGCGCGGAAGAAGTAGGCCACGCCGTCGTATTTGGTGCGGGCTGCCTCGTCGGTGCAGTTGTGGGAATTTTGCAGGTAGTAGTTGATTTTGCGCAGGGAGGTCCAGGTCCAGCCGCTCTCGTCGGAGGCCATGCGGGTTCCCGAGATCACGTCGCCCATGCTCTTGTCCACCATGTCGTCGGCGTTGAGCCCCGAGGCGCTGTCGGGGGAGTCGAGCAGCGTGTAGAACTGATTGGTCCACAGGCGGAGGTCCACTTCCGACTGGAAGTAGGTCTGCGGAGTGACCGTATCTTCGGGTATGAGGGTCAGGTCGCAGCCCGAGCAGGCGGCGCCCAGCAGCAGTGTTGCCAATATTTTGTGCAGTGTTTTCATCTGTCGTTCTCTTTATGCGTTAGAAGCTGATGTCGACGCCTACCGAGAGGGTCTTGGGATAGGCGTATCCCGTTCCGGAATCGGCTTTGTTCGTGCTGCCCGATCCGGCCAGCTCGGGGTCGATGGTCTTGTTGTGCCTTTTCAGCGGCGACCAGTAGCAGAGGTTTTCGCCCGAGAAATAGACGCGGGCGCGGTCGATGCCGATCTTGCGCGTGAGTTTCTGCGGCACGGTGTAACCGATCGTGAGGTTTTTCAGGCGCAGGTAGGCGAGGTTCTGGAGGTAGCGGTCGTTTTTCTCGCCCAGCGAGCCTCCCGCATAGGCGTTGTAGCCGCGCGGACGGGGAAAGTAGGCGTTGCGGTTGTCCTCCGACCAGCAGTCCGCATAGAAATCCTTGTGGATGAACGAGGTGGGCGGGAACGCGTAGGGACCCCAGAAATCGTAGGATGCTTGTCCGGCGGCCGGATACCAGTCGCGGCGTCCGATGCCCTGGAAGAAGGCCGACACGTCGAAGCCCATCCAGTTGAATCCCACGCGGAACGAGTAGTTGTAACGCGGCAGCGAGTTGCCGATGATGCGCTTGTCGCCCGGATCGTCCACCGTGCCCGAACCTTCGGAGATGACGTTGTCGCCGTCGAGGTCGGCGAAGCGCACGTCGCCCGCGCGCAGGTAGTTGCCGGCGGGGCCCTTGCACTGGTACACGCGGTTGTTGACCGCCTTGTCGTCGATCGTGGCCTGGTATTCGGCGGCTTCGCGGTCGGTCTTGAACAGCCCTTCGACATGATAACCCCAGATTTCACCCAGCGTCTTGCCTACGTAGTGGTCCGAGATCAGCCGGTCGGGGTTGTGGTATTTGGTGATCTTGGTGATGTAGTCGCCCACCGAGGCCGATACGTTGTAGGAGAAGGGGCTGCCGGCCAGTTGGAACTCGTCCTGCCAGCTCAGGGTGATCTCCCAGCCTTTGGTGCGCAGGTTGGCGCAGTTGGCCTTCGGGGTCTTGGCGCCGAAGACGTCGGGCAGGGTGAGCGAGGTGGTGAGCATGTCCTTCGTGTCGCGGATGTAATAGTCGCCCGTGAAGTTGAGACGGCCGTTCAGCAGGCCCACGTCGAGGCCTACGTCGTAGGTGGTCACAGTCTCCCACGTGAGCCCCGACGACAGCGGGTCGGAGACGTTGGCGTAATAGGCCTTTTCCAGTCCGTCGAAGGTGTAGCTCATCTGGTTGTCGGTGCTGATCTGCTCGATGTAGGCGTAGTTGGAGACCTGCTGGTTGCCCAGGCTGCCCACCGAGAGCCGCAGTTTGAGGTTGTTCATCACGTCCCGCACGGGTTCGAAGAACGACTCCTCGCTGATGCGCCATGCGGCCGATGCCGAGGGGAAGAATCCCCAGCGGTGGTCGGGCTCGAAGCGTGACGAACCGTCGCCGCGGGCGCTCGCCTCGAAGATGTAACGCCCCTCGTAGTCGTAGTTCACGCGGCCGAAGAATCCCAGCGTGCGGTAGGCCGAGATCGACTGCGAGAGGGTGATGGGACCCGTCGCCACGGTGAACGAGTCGATGTTGTCGCTCGACAGGTCGGTCTGCTTCACGTCGAGCGACGTGGAGCGGTAATCCTCGTACTGGCCGCCGGCGGTGGCTTTGAAGTGGTGGCCGCCCCACGAGTTCTCGTAGGTGCCGTAGATGTTGACGTTGTGGCCCTTGTAGCCGTAGTGCACTTCGCGGTAGGAGTTCTCGACCGATCCCGAGGTGAAGGTCTCCATGACACCCTCCTGACGCGAGTATTCGAACGTGTTGTTGCGGTATTTGTAGAGCCGGTCGCGCTGGCGGTAGTCATAGGCCGCCGTCAGTACGAGTTTCTTGGCGATCGTGATGTCGAATTGGTTCGAGAGCGTCAGGTAGCGGTTCTCCTTCGAGTTCTTCGAACGGTCGGCGGTCATCTGTCCGCCGCGTCCGGCGCCGATCGGGGAGTTCTTGCCCAGCTGGTTGACGTACTGCACGATCGAGCCGTCGGGGTTGTAGGGGACGAATGCGGCGCAGATGTTCGATTGCAGGGCGTTGATCGTACCCTCGTAGTCGGAGTGGCCGCCGTATTTGTAGCCCGAGGTGTCGAAGCTGATGTTGTTCGAGTATTTCAGCCACGGGGTCATCTGGGCCGAAACCTTGGTGCGGAAGGCGTAGTCGGTGTACTTGTCCTTGTTGATGTTGAACATGCCGTACTGCTGGTAGAAGCGGCCGCTGGCGTAGTAGGTCACCTTGTCGGTTCCGCCCGAGAGCGAGAGGTTGTGCTCCTGCTGCGAACGCACGCGGTTGTAGAAATAGCCGTACCAGTCGAAATTGCCGTAATAGTAGTACTTGCCGTCGTCGCCCACCTCGACCCACGGACGGTCGGGATGCTCCGTGCGGTCGTTGCGGCGGTCGTAGAGCTTTTGCAAGCCGCCGTTCTCCTCGGTGTAGCGGAAGATGTTCATCGTGCCGTCCGACGAGTCGTTCATAAACTGGTTGACGATGCGCACGTGGTCGTAACCCGTGTCGATGAAATCGGTCGAGGTGGTGTTGCTGGCCCAGCCGAAGCGGCCGTTGTAGGAGACGCGCGCACGGTCGCCCTTCTTGCCCGCCTTGGTGGTGATGAGCACCACGCCGGCCGACGCCTTGGCGCCGTAGATGGCGCACGACGAGGCGTCTTTGAGCACCGACACCGATTCGATGTCGTTGGGGTTGATCTGGCTGAGGCTCACCTCCACGCCGTCGGCCAGCACGAGCGGCGAACCGCTGTTGAGCGAGATCGAGCCGCGGATGTTGATGGCGTAGGACGATTCGGGAGAACCCGTTCCGAAGGTGATGTTCACCGAAGGGTCGGCGCCCTGCAGGGCGTTGGCGGCCGAGACCACCGGACGGGCGTTGAGATCCTTGCCGCTGATGGTCGCCACGGCGCCCGAGAGGTTGGCCCGCCGCTGCGTGCCGTAGCCCACGACGACCACCTCGTCCATCAGGTTGTCCGACTCTTTCAGGACGATCTCAAGCGGTGAATTTCCCCCCCCCTTAACCTCTACGATCTGGGAGATATAACCCAGGTAGGATACGTTGAGCCTGGCGGGGAACTTTATGTCCGTCAGTTCGAAATCGCCGTCCATACCCGTCAGCGTACCTTTCTGGGTGCCCTCGACGGCCACCGTGGCGGCGATGATCGGCTGTCCTTTGACATCGGTCACCCGTCCGTGCACGGAGTTCGGTGCGGCGGTCGGTTTGGACGCTGCCGCGGGTTGTTTTTTGGTGACGGAGATGCGGTGTCCGTCGATGGTGCAGGTCACCTCCTGCCCGGCGAATACCTGGTCGAGGACTTCGCGGATGGTGGCGTTTTTGGCCGAAACGGAGATGCGTTTGGTGAGGTCCACCTCGTCCGAACTGACGATGATGGAGTAATTTTCCGTACGGTTCAGCGTGGCTATGGCCTCCTGAACGGTTACGTTCTTCAATTCGAGGTTGATTCTCTTCGCCTGGGCGAACACCGCGGCAGGGCTGAGTAACATACAGAGAATAACCAAGTAGAGGAGTCTCGCAAAGCGAGTTCCCCGACGATTGTAGTCGTTTCCCATGATAGGTTTATTTTAGGTTCGAGTTAAAGGCGGGCATGCCGAGGTCAGTGGCATCCGGGCGGGTCACAGAAAAGGAACAGAAAAAGGAAAGCGGTGGGAGGGTCGGTCAGTCTCTCATAGGCATTTCGGGTTTATGTGTCAGGTTTGTTTTCGGGGAAAGAAATTCAACGGGATCGGTTCGACGAGAGGTAGATGACTCCGTCGCGGCGCAGGATTTGCATTTTGTGATCGGAATTGATGGCTGAAAGTATCTGGTCCAGATTTTCGTTGTTGGTGAAATAGGCGAAATAGCGGGCCTGGGCGAGCGCTTCGTCGAGGATGACGATGTGCGTGCCGAACAGCCGTTCGAGGTCCGAGGCGATGTCGCGCATGCGCAGGTTGAAGAAATGGATGGCCCGGTCGTCGGCGAAGGATTTGAAATGTTCGGGCTGGAACGTCGTGAAGTCGATGTCACCCGTGGCGCGGTCGTACTGCACCATGTCGCCGGGCTTCATCATCAACTGTTGTTTGCGCGTTTGCGTGTTGATGTCGAACCGGACGGAGCCTTCGACCAGCAGCACCTCGATACAGTCGGTATTCGCGTAGGATTTGAAGTTGAACCGGGTTCCCAGAACGCGGATGCCGACTTCGCCCGACTGGATGACGAAGGGGTGGCGGGGATTTTTCGCCACGTCGGCGAACAGCTCGCCCTCGACGAAGATGCGGCGCTCTTTGCCCGTGAAAGCCGACGGATAGGTGATGCGGCTGCCGGAGTTCAGGTGCAGCTGCGTGCCGTCGGGGAGTATCAGGGAGGCAGTTTCACCGTACGGAATCTGTTGCTCGAGCCATTCCACCTCCGGCTTGCGGTCGGCGTAGAGCAGCCAGACGGCGCACAGGAGCGGAACGACGAGCACAGCGGCGATACGCTGGCTCCAGGTGACGATACGCGCACGGCGCGAGGGTGCGGACTGCTGTCCTCCGGCGATCCCGAGCCGGTGGGCGACGTGTCCGAAAGCCGCACGGGCCGCTGCGTCGTCGTCAACGTGCAGGCTGTCGAAAAGCTCGGCCAATTGTGCCTCCGAATCCGGGTTATCCCCGTGTTCGGCGAGCCACATCTGGACTTCGAGCTGCTCCTGCGCGGAGAGTTCATTGTCGAAATATTCGTTTAACTTGGTCATAGGTCCTTTTTCTCTGTTCGCCGCCGGATGCGGAGCCTTCCTCCGGTCATCCTGCTGTATAAAGAACAACCGAACGGTCCCGATTGCGTAACCGGAACTGCAAAAAAATCGAAAAAAAACGGAAAAATCAACAGAGGGTGCTGTGGAGGTCTTTCAGCGCCAGTTCGATGTGCTTGTCGACGGTGCGTACCGAGAGCCCCAGCCGTTCGGCGATCTCGCGGTTGGAGAGGTGCTCGTAACGGCTCATGCGGAAAATCAGCTGCCGCTGGGGCGGCATTTTCGAGATGCCCTGCATCAGCAGCGCATTCAGTTCCGTGTAATTGTACTGCTCTTCGGCCGAGGCCCCGCGGTCCGCTACGTCGCGGTCGCTGAGCTGGGGCAGCAGCGAGAGCATGGTGGTGCGCTTGGCTTTGAAAATGTTGTATATTTCGTGCTTGGCCAGTACGAACAGGTAGTTTTTGACCGACTGCGTGCTGTCGAGCTTTTCGCGGTGTATCCAGAGCTTCATAAAGATATTCTGGGCGATGTCCTCGGACATGTGGTCGTCTTTGAGCATGCCGCGAATGAAATGCAGGAGCGTGGGGTAGTAGCGCACGAAGAGTTGTTCATAGGCGCCGACATCGCCCCGAATGATCGCGGAGATCAATTCGCTGTCGTTTTGCTGTCTGCCGAAAGTGAATTTCATGGGCGTTTGTTCGGGTTTGCGAGCGTGCCGTGCGCCGGCCTGCGGTTCAAAGATAAGAAAGTTTTTCACAAAGACGGAATACTTTCCTGTGACAAAATCGTAAAAAAGCAGCCGGCATCGTGAAAAGATGCCGGCTGTTAGGCTTTAACTTGTTGGCCGTTATGTTATTATGTCGGACTATGCTTTTTTGCCGGCTCCGCTCTCGAGGATCGAGACGATGGAGTAGAGCGTGAAGCAGATGGCTCCGAAGCCCGACAGTACGCGCGCCGGGACGAAAAATTTAGCGTGGAAGAAAGCCCCTTCGTAGAGGAACGCCGCGAGGAAAAGACACGTCAGGGCCGTCAGTACGGGGATGATCGGGATGCGGTTGGCCAGCGGAAAATCGGCGTGCCAGATCTTTGCCAGCAGGATCACCTTGCTCGAAATGCTCCAGCAGATCAGCGCCAGTCCGATCAGCACGAATCCCACGAAATTGATCGTCTCACCCCAGAAGACGAAGATCAGGATCAGTCCCAGCACGAAGGCCAGCGCGCCCATCGTCAGCACGAGACTCATCCATTTGCGCTTTTCGGTCATCGTATAGCTGCCGCGGGCCTGCCGGGCGATGCTGGCGACCAGCGCGATGAGCGACGTGCAGACGCAGGCGATGCCGAACATCACGCTGCCTGCGACGATGTGTGCCGGGAGCGTTCCGAACACGTAGAGCAGGATGCACCAGATCCAGGCGACGACGGCGACGGCCGAGACGATGAAGATCAGCAGCGACGACTGTGCCCGGGTGAATCCCGCAGGGTTTATCGAAAAGGTGTCGTCGGCGGAGTTTTTGGGGATCAGGCTGAAACGGGTCGACGAGGTGGCCGCCGTGGCCACGCAGGTCGTGATGAGTCCCAGTCCGCAGACGACGTGTCCGGTGACCAGCGCCCCGGTCCACTGCGACGAGATGATGAAGGCGCCGCTGACGAGCGTCAGCACGGCGAATGTATAGCCGATTGCCGGGAAGAGGTACTTCGCGGCGGCGGTGTAGGTGCCGATGATCTGCCGGATGATCGTTGCCGCGGTGCAGTAGAGCGCGATGCAGATCGCCCCGAGGTAGAAGACGACGGGTCCTGCCGTGAGACGCGCCGTATCGGTCCCGGCCGAAAAGATATAGGCTCCGTATGCGAAACAGAAGGCGGCCATTGCGAGCGGGATGGCCCGGAAAAGAATGCTTATACCGTGATTCATAGCGATAAGGTTTTCCGGAGCCCCCTGCAAATCCCGCACCAACCGGGATTTTAATTGTTTTCGGCGTCGCAACGACATTTTTCTTGGCCGGAACGTTTTACCGAAGCGTTTTGATCGGTTTTTGCGCTCATCCGGTTTTTTCGTATCTTTACGGCATGAAAAACATCGTTTTCGACCTGGGCGGCGTGCTGTTCGCCCGCGATAAAAGCAAGTGTACTCCCGAACTGATCGAATTTTTCAGCTTCCTCCGCGCCCCGCGGATGCCGTTCTTCTGGGAGGAGTACGACCGCGGCACCTCGACGCTGGACGAGGTGACCGTCACCGTCAGCGAAATGACCGGACGGTCCGTGGAGGCCTGCTCCGCCATCCTCCAGTTGGCCATCGACCTGCAGGAACCCGTGAAACCCACCGAACGGCTCATCAGCGACCTGAAAGCGGCGGGGTATAAGCTTTATGTGCTTTCGAACATGTCGCGCGAGTTCATTGACTTCCTGCGCCGTTTCCCCGTCTACGGGCTTTTCGACGGTGAGGTCGTTTCATGCGAGGAGCACACCGTGAAGCCCGAACCGCGCATCTACGAAATCCTGCTCGAACGCTATGGCCTGACGCCATCGGAAACGCTCTTCATCGACGACCGCGAAGCCAATATCGAGGCCGCTGCCGCTCTCGGCATCCACGGTTTCGTCTTCGATCACCGCGATCCCGAGGCCGCGTGCGACGCCCTGCGGAGCCGGTTGCTGTAATTTAATCTATAAATAAAGGAGGGCAGGTTTTTACCTGCCCTCCTTTATTATACGATCCCGAAGGATTAGTTGAAGGTGTAGCGGATGCTGAACATCGCCGACCAGGTCGATACCGTGCTGGCGTATTTCGACCACTTGGGTGCGGTGAATGTGTAAATCTTGTCTTTGGTATTGTAGTTCAGGATTCTCGATGATTGGAGACGATCCATATTGCACCAGTTGCGGTTGAGCATGTTTGCCAGATTATTGATATCGATGCCGAGGGAGATCGTGTTGCGTTTGCCTTTGACGTTGACATAGAAATCCTGCGAGAAGCGGAAATTCAGCATGTGCTGCCATGGCATTACGGCCCCTCCTCGTTTGGAGTACTCGCCGATATGCTTGGACAGGTAGCTGTCTTTCTGAATGAAGTTCCAGAACGCCTCCTTGTTCTCGTTGTCTGCGAATGGCATGTCATCGAGCTGCTCACGGGTAGGTATATACAGCAGTACGTCTCCACCGCCGTCACCGGTTACATTGCCCATCGTGTAGGAGTAGCGCGAATATGAGTAGCTACTGATGTAACCGAGTTGGCTGGCCTCGTAGTAAAGACCGAAATTCGAAGCGCCGTTCTTGTTAGCGAGACGGTAGCCTACGTTGAGCAGGATACGGTGGGGCGATACGTAGGATGCATAACCCAATTCGGGAACGTTTGAACCGTTTTTGTTGAACGTGTTGGTGTTATAGGCCGAAGTCACCTGATCGCCGATACCGTCGATCACGTTCTTGGCGCTCGAATAGGTGTAGGCAGCCATTACCGACAGACCGAAGCCCCACGTCTTCGATAACTGTGCCGAAATCGAGGCATAGTATCCGTGGAGGTCGGTATTGTTGATCAGATAGGGGGTAACCAGGGCGCCGTCCTTGTTCAGGATGCCTTGGCTTTTCCACAAGGCTCTCTTTTCGGGTTCGCCCGGGAGCTGGATACCGTTTGCATCCTTTTCGATACCGAGTTTGGTAACGGTCACAGAGTTGAAATCCCGGTTGTAGATACCCTCGATGTTGAGGTTGACATCGCCCGGCAGTTTGAGATCCAGTGCCAGTGAGGTTTTCCACGTCGAAGGCATTTTGAGTTTTTTGTCCAGAATGGTCGGCTGCGTATTGGCCGGAAGATCTTGTTTCTTATAAGTGCCGCCGTACACGTCTTTCAGCATATCGCTGACATTGGTGTGGAACGAAGGCATGTTATCGCCTGTTTCGTTTCTGTAAAGCGTCAGCCCGTTCTGAATGCAGTTGCTATTTCCGGCAACCGATACGAGCCATACGAAAGGCAGGCGGCCGGAGAAGATACCCGTACCTCCGCGGAGGATGTACTTGCGCTCGCCGGTCATGTCCCAGTTGAAACCTACGCGGGGAGCCACTGACAGACGTGCTTTGGGCATGTCCGAGGTTTTGTAGCCGCCGTGGTCGGCGAAAGCCTGCGTGAAGTCCTTGTTTTCGTTGTCGGCGATCGACGGATAGACGGGGATCTCAAAGCGAAGACCTACGGTTGCTTTGAAGCGCTCGCTGAAATTGATCTCGTCTTGCAAGTAGACTGAGTACTGCATGTAGGAAAACTGGGGGAATGCCTGCGAAAGTGCGTCATTATTGCCGTGGGCTATGCGGAAGGCCAGCGGAGCTTTGTCGTTTTTAAAATCCTCCCAGCTTTCATAGACATAATATCCGGCACCGCCCTGCAAATATCCGTTGGTTGTCAGATCGTGTTCGAATTGTAAACCTGCTACCAGGTGGTTTTTGCCGATCGTATAGCCGATTTCGTCGGTCACGATATGGGTCGATACTTCGCGGAGATTACCCTCGGTGAAAGGGTCGAGACCGAACGATGCGTATACGGCGCGGTTGTTTCCCTCGTCTTTCAGAATGTCCACCGTCGGGAAGATGCCGCCGTCGTAGCTGCGCGGCTCGTACTGATGAGAATAGGTGTAGCGCAGCGTGTTGGTCAGCCGTCCGTTGAGGAAGCGCGAGTTCAGTTCGGCGGCTACCGACGTGAAATTCTGCTCCTGGTAGTAGCGCGAATTTTCGAAATACATGGCGTAGTTCGAGGCACGGCCGTAATTGTTGCGGTCGTATGCGTAAGGAGGTTTGCTGGGGTCCGAATTCATCGGTGAGATCGACGACGATGGGGCCGACGAATATTTGTTTTGGGTTCGGCTGAAGCGTACGTTGAGCGCGTGGTTGCGGTTGATGTTCCAGTCCACACGGGCCATGAGCTTGTAGCCGGGAGTCTTCACCGAATAGCCCTGGTATGCACCGGGATTGTAGCCGTAGGTGTCGATCAGGAACTTGCTCATCTCGTCGAGGTCCTTGGCCAGCGGACGGTTATACTGCGTATTACCGTCGTATTTTTGGCTTTCGTTGGTACGCGCCAGACGCGACGTGCCCGGGGTGGTGTTCCATTCGCGCTCGAAGTTGGCGAAGACGAAGAGCTTGTTTTTGATGATCGGGGCGCCGATGCTGAATCCGAGCGTGTTGTCACGCATTTCGCTCAGCGACAGTTTGCCTCCGTCGTACTTGTCGCCCTGGAGCTGGTCGCTCTTGGAATAGAGGTATGCCGATACTTTCAGGTCGTTGGTACCCGACTTGGTGACGGCGTTGATGGCGCCGCCCGTGAAGCCGCTCTGGCGTACGTCGAAGGGGGTTACCGATACCGAAACCTGTTCCAGAGCGTCGAGCGAGATGGGCGAGCCGCCTGCGGGGAGGTTGCCGCCGATACCGAACATGTTGTTGAACGCGGCACCGTCGACCGTCACATACGACTGACGGTAGTTACCGCCGCCGATAGCCAGACCCGACGTGGTAGACGAAGCCTGCGGCGTGAGTTTCATGATGTCGTTCATGCTGCGGTTCACCGTAGGCATCAGTTCGATCTGCTCGTTGGAGATGCTGGTGATGGCACCCGCACGGTTGACATTCATCGAGCTGTTCCGGCCGTCGGCTTTGATGACCACGGCCTCGAGCTCCTGGCTGTCCTTTAAGAACGCGTCGCGTTTGAGGGTCTGGCCCAGCGACAGCATCAGTCCCGGGAACTCGACCGACTGGTAGCCTACGAACGAGAAGGTCACCGAATACGGACCGCCCGTGCGCAGGCCTTGCAGGTTGTAGTTACCGTTCTTGTCGGTCACGGCACCGTACTGCGTACCCGAAGGGGTGTGGACGGCAATGACCGTGGCGCCGACGAGCGGCTGTCCGTTCTGGTCGACTACCGTACCGTTCATTCCCGACGTCGTCACCTGCGCATTCACTGCGCAATAGGCGAAAATCGTGAGCATGAGTAGAAAAAGTTTCTTCATACACTTAGAAATTTAATTGAAAAATTGGGTTAAAATATGCATTTTTTGTTCATCGCAAAGGTAATTCTGTTTCGCTCGTTTCCATTGCGGGACCCGGAATTTAACGATATTGTAAAAGCATGAGGGACATTCCCTTTCACAGGAATATCCCTCGTATTTCTATTCTTGCATATACCTCCGCTTTCGCCAAAAGGGAACCATATTCCGATGGTACCCGGATTTACGATGAGCCGATATATGGACAATGCCAACCATAATTTCCACGACGCAAATATAAATCAAATATTTTTGTGCCGCAACAGAACATGCGTTTTTATTTTGCGATATTTCAACAATTTGCAGAATCGGCTTTGGAAGCCTGCGGCACGTTACTTGCGCTGGGGCGGGGTATGCTTTCGACCCGTGAGAAATATTGGCATTACTCGCTTTTCGTCCTGATCGTGGGGCTGGGCGTGACGATCTTCGTCGAGCTGACGCCCTTTCTGGGAGGTCTGCTGGGGGCCGTCACGATCTACGTGCTGCTGCGTAGGCAGATGTGGTTCCTGTGCGAGCGGCGGCGGTGGAGACGGAGCCTCGCCGCCTCGCTGCTGCTGGGCGAGGCCGTGCTGTTCTTCCTGATCCCGATCAGTTTGATTGTCTGGATGGTCGTCGACAAAATCCAGGGCGCCGCGCTCGATCCCGACTCGATTCTGACGCCCGTGAAACACGTTGCCGGGCTGATCCGCGAAAAGACGGGCTACGACATGCTTCAGAAGAGCAACGTCCAGTCGCTTATGGCCTTCATTCCCCGGATGGGGCAGTGGATCGTCGGCGGCCTTTTCGACTTCGGCGTCAATATCGTCGTGCTGTTGTTCGTGCTCTATTTCATGCTCATCGGCGGCCTGCGCATGGAGACCTACTGCCGGGAGCTCCTGCCTTTCAACCGCCGCATGGCGCGCAACGTGATGCGCGAAATCCACATGATCGTCCGTTCGAACGCCATCGTCATTCCGTTGCTGGCCGTCTCTCAGGGCATCGTAGCCTATGTCGGCTACCTGGTTTTCGGGGTTTCCGCACCGTTGTTCTGGGGTGTGCTGACCTGTTTTTCGACAATCCTTCCGATTGTAGGCACTGCTCTCGTGTGGCTGCCGCTCGCCGTTTATATGGGGCTCGACGGCGACTGGGGGCAGGGGATCGGGTTGGCGATGTACGGCGGGCTGGTGATTACGCAGGTAGACAACCTCGTGCGTATGGTCATGCAGAAGAAGATGGCCGACACGCATCCGCTCATCACCATCTTCGGGGTTTTTATCGGCTTGTCGCTTTTCGGGTTCATGGGCGTCATTTTCGGGCCGCTGATGCTGGCGATGTTCGTCTTCTGCGTCAACCTTTTCAAACGCAGGTATCTCGACGGCAAACCCGACCGCGAACTGTTCGTTCCGGACGACGGTTCGGAACACTGAGGCGGTTTTCCGGACTTTTCGTCACAATAAGTAAGCAAACGTGTCGATTTCGCTGAAAATTTCCCGGAAAATAGTTGTATATTCATAAGGGTTTATTACCTTTGTTATTGAAATAACAATAGATTTGTGCCAAAGAACCCTTAAATCAATAGTACAAAAATGGCGAGAAATCTCAAAATCAGAGACCTTACGTTGCGCGACGGCCAGCAGTCGTCCTTTGCAACGCGTATGAACCAGGAGCAGATCGACCGCTGCCTGCCGTTCTACAAAGATGCCAACTTCTATGCGATGGAGGTCTGGGGAGGCGCTGTGCCCGACTCGGTGATGCGTTACCTCAACGAGAACCCCTGGACGCGTCTCGAAACGATCTACAAGGCGGTGGGCAATGTCTCGAAACTTACGGCGCTTTCGCGGGGCCGCAACCTGTTCGGCTACTCGCCCTATACGGACGAAATCATCGACGGCTTCTGCCGCAATTCGATCCAGAGCGGTCTGGGAATCATGCGTATCTTCGATGCCCTGAACGATGTGGACAACGTGAAGTCGACCGTGAAATACGTCAAACAGTACGGCGGCATCGCTGATTGCGCGGTCTGCTACACCGTCGATCCGAAATATCCCGAGTTGGGCTTTTGGGCCAAATTGACGGGCAAGTCGAATCCCAAGCCGGTCTTCACCGACGCTTATTTCCTCGACAAGGCCAAGCAGATGGCCGCGCTGGGCGCCGACATGATTACCATTAAAGATATGTCGGGACTCATCCCGCCGCGCCGTGTCGCCACGCTCGTGCGGCTGTTTAAAAAGAACCTTTCGATTCCCGTCGATTTCCACACCCACTGCACGCCGGGTTACGGACTGGCCTCGGTGCTCTCGGCCATTATCGCCGGGGTCGATGTCGTGGATACAAACTGCTGGTATTTCGCTGAAGGCACCGGTGCTCCGGCCATCGAGCTGATCCACGTTTTCTGCAAGAAACTGGGCATCGAGACGGGTGTCAACATGGAGGCTGTCGCCAAGATCAACACCCAGCTGCGCGATATCCGCAAGGAGCTCAATCAGTCGGTGTTCGGTGTCGAGAAACCCGAACCCAAAGCATTCAATCCGCTGACCGACACGCTGCCCGACGAGATCGACGCGCTGTTCGACAAGGCCATTGCCGCCGCCCAGCGTGACGACGAGGATGCCACGCTCGACGCCTGCCGCAGGATCGAAGCCTATTTCGGCTTCCCGGCTCCCAACGAGCTGGTCCAGAAGGCTGAAATCCCCGGAGGCATGTATTCGAACATGGTCGCCCAGCTCAAACAACTCAAGGCCGAGGAGATTCTGCCCCGCGCCATGGAGCTGATTCCGACGGTGCGCCTGGCCGCGGGCCTGCCGCCGCTGGTGACCCCGACCTCGCAGATCGTGGGTGCCCAGGCCGTCAACTGCGCCCTCGACGAGAAGGCCGGACGTCCGATGTACACCAACAAGTCGTCGCAGTTCGTGGGACTGGTCAAGGGCGAGTACGGCAAGACGCCGGTGAAGATCGATCCCGAATTCCGTTTTAAGATTTGCGGCGTCCGCGAGGAGACTCCCTACGACACGTCGAAATATCAGATGCAGCCCAATCCCGAACTGCCCGAGGCCGGCGGTGTGAAGCTCGCGGCCAACGAGAAGGAGGTGCTGCTGCTCGAACTGTTCCCGCTCGTGGCCAAGACGTTCCTCACCGACATGAAAGTGAAGGCCTATGAGGCTTCGAAACCTGCCGAACCCGCCGTCAAAGCCGAGGAGAAGCACACCGAGGAGGCGAAGGTCTCGATCACGGGTAACACCGTGACGGCTCCGCTGCCGGGCCGTGTGATTGAAATCAAGGTTCAGATAGGGGATGAGGTGAAAGCCGGACAGGAGGTCCTGATCCTCGAGGCGATGAAGATGGAGAACGCCATTGCGACCGATTTTGCCGGTAAGGTAAAACAGATTCTCGTCGCTCCGGGCGAGACGGTCGCCACCGACGCCGTCCTGATAGAGATCGAATAGTCAGTAACATTTTTTCCGCGTACTTTTCCGTCCGCAGCGCCCGAACGCGTTGCGGGCGGAACTTTTTTTCGGTAACTTTGGTATTGATCTTGGACGCTCCCGGGGGTGATGCAAACATTTGAAAATCCAAATATTATGGGAAAGAAAGTAGCCGACCAGCTGGTCGAAACGATCTGCAGTGCGGGTATCCGCCACATCTATGCGGTTACGGGCGACAGCCTGAACGAAGTCAACGACGCCGTGCGCCGTGCCGGAACCGTCCGGTGGATACACATGCGCCACGAAGAGAGCGGGGCCTTTGCGGCCGCCGCCGAAGCCGAACTCAACGGACTCGCCTGCTGCGCAGGCAGCAGCGGCCCGGGACACGTACACCTGATAAACGGACTTTACGACGCTCACCGGAGCAACTGCTCCGTGCTGGCCATCGCCTCGACCTGCCCTTCGGACCAATTCGGCACGGGCTATTTCCAGGAGACCAGTCCGATCCGCCTTTTCGACGATTGCAGCGGTTATAATCAGATGGCCGTTACGCCCGTACAGTTCGCACGGATGCTGCCTGCCGCCCTGCAGCACGCCCTTCACAAACGCGAGGTCGCCGTGATAGGGCTTCCGGGCGACGTGGCCGCGTGTCCCTGTGCCGAGAGTCCCGGGGCTCCGGGGCCGCTGCCGTCGCACAGTATTTTCCGCCCGCAGGACGGCGAACTCCGCCAGTTGGCCGGGATGATCGCCTCGGCCGAGCGTATCACGCTCTTCTGCGGCATCGGCGCCCGCGAGGCCCACGACGAGGTAGTGCAGCTGGCAAGCCTGCTGAAAGCCCCCGTGGCTTACAGTTTCAAATCCAAGATGGAGGTGCAGTACGACAATCCCTTTGAAATCGGCATGACGGGCTTGCTGGGGCTTCCGTCGGCTTATGGCAGCATGCACGAATCGGACCTGCTGATCCTGCTGGGCACCGATTTTCCCTATGAGTCGTTCCTGCCGCAGGAGTGCCGCATTGCGCAGGTGGACATCCGTCCCGAGCGTATCGGTCGCCGGGCCCGCGTCGAGCTGGGGCTGGCCGGAGATGTGAAAGACACCCTGCAGGCATTGCTCCCGATGTTGAAGGAGCACACCGACCGGTCGTTCCTCGACCGTCAGCTTAAAATATACCGGGAACTGTGCGACGACATGGTCGCCGTAGCTTCGAAGCCGGGAAGTGTGGGCAACCTCGCGCCCGAATATGTGGCGACGCTGATCGACCGGCTGGCTTCCGACGATGCGATCTTTACGGTCGATACGGGCATGTGCTGTGTCTGGGGCGCCCGTTATCTCCACGCCACGGGACGTCGCCGGATGCTCGGGTCGTTCAACCACGGCTCGATGGCCAATGCCCTTCCGATGGCTATCGGCGCGGCTCTGGCACGTCCCGGACAGGAGGTCGTGGCGCTGTGCGGCGACGGCGGTCTTTCGATGCTGTTGGGCGATCTGGCGACGATCGTGGAATATCGGCTGCCGGTGAAGATCGTGGTCTTCAACAACCGTTCGTTGGGTATGGTGAAGCTCGAAATGGAGGTTGCGGGGCTTCCCGATTGTCAAACCGATATGTGCAATCCCGACTTCGAAGCCATCGCCCGGGCCATGGGCATCACGGGATTTTCGGTTGACGATCCTGCGCAGGCGGAAGCTACGCTGTTGAAGGCTTTCGACACCCCGGGGCCGGTCCTCGTGAGTGTCCAGACCGATCCCAATGCGCTGGCAATGCCTCCGAAGGTGGAATTCGGGCAGATGAAGGGCTTTGCGCTGGCCATGACCAAACTGATCCTCTCGGGCCGTACCGACGAGGTTGTCGCCACGGCCAAGAGCAACCTCAAACACCTCCGCGAACTGATCTGAGCCGGCGCTATTCCTCCTGACGGAGTTCTCTCTCCATCCGGTCGGTGTAGAGAATGCCGTCGAGGTGGTCGATCTCGTGCTGGAAAATGACGGCCGTGAAGCCGCTGATGCGTTCCAGCCGCTCGGCGAACTGTTCGTCGCGGTAGCGCAGCGTGATCCGCTGCGCGCGCTTCACCTCGCCGGAACGGTCGGGGATCGAGAGGCATCCCTCGCGTCCCGGGGCTGTTTCCGCGGAGTATTCGACGATCTTCGGGTTCAGGTAGATTTCGAAAGGTTCTCCCGGCTTGTCGAACCGCTGTACGGCGATCATCCGCCGCAGGATTCCCACCTGCGGGGCGGCTATTCCTACACCGGTGTTCTCCGGGTCCTGTACCGTGGCGAGCATCCGGCGGCGGAGTGTTTCGTAGTCGTCCGCACGCTCCATGCCCTCGACCATCGGGGCCGATTTGCGGCGCAGCGTCAGCGAGTCGCTGCGGTCGTCAACCGTCAGGACGCGCATGATACCCTCCCCGCCGGAGCGGATCGTTTCCCGTTCGGCAGCGCTGAATCCCTGCGAGCATCCCGCCAGTGCAAGCCCTGCGGCTGCACCCAAGCAGACTTTTCCGATTGTTTTCATTGTCGTGGCTGTATCGGGTTATACAAGTGTCAAATATACGATGTTTTATGTCATGAATGCAAAAAGGGCCGATATCTTTCGATATCGACCTCTTTTCGTAGCGGGTCCGAGACTTGAACTCGGGACCTCATGATTATGAATCATGCGCTCTAACCAGCTGAGCTAACCCGCCATTGCTGAAAGCGAGTGCAAAGGTAATAGAAATTTTTAATCGTGCAAAATCTTTGGGCAAAAAATCGCTGGAAAAATTCATCGAGAGGGGCTGTGGCATTGATTTTGAACCTACTGCGTGAAAATTACAAACGTATGTTCCTTACCGATACCGCCCGCGCTGACCTTGCCAATACGCTCGGCGCCGTCAAAGTCGCCGCAGGCCTGGTGCTCCTCGCTGCCATTTCGTGGGAGATCATCGCCGGCGACCATGTCCATATGTCGGGCACTTACCTGACCATTCAGTTCATTGTCTGCCTTGTCTTCCTGTGCGATTTCTTCGTTCGCTGGACCGCTGCCGAACACCGTGCCCGCTTTTTTCGACGCAATTTGCTGTTTCTGCTCCTGTCGGTTCCCTACTTGAACATCCTCGCGTGGAGTGGTGCGCACATGACCCACGACTGGGCCATCCTTGTGGGACTCGTTCCGCTGCTGCGGGCTTTCCTGGCCATGGTTATCATCGTGCGATGGCTGGTCCGCGGCAACAAGATACGGCGGGTGTTCGTCGCCTATATTTTCACCGTGGTGGTCTTTACCTATATCTCGGGCCTCGTCTTCTATGACTACGAGGTGCTTGTCAACCCCAAGCTCCACGGCTTCGGCAATGCGCTCTGGTGGGCGTGGATGAACGTCACGACCGTCGGTGCCGAGATCTTCCCCGTCACGGTCATCGGCAAGGTCTTCTGCGTGCTGCTGCCGTCGCTGGGCATGATGTTCTTCCCGATCTTCACGACCTACGTTTTGCAGGAATATGCCCCGGACAAAAAGTCCGGCCAGTAGGCCGGACTTTTTGCGTCACTGCTTCGGTTTGGCGTCGTAGAAACTCTTGTAGTCGCCGTGGCGCGGCGCCCCGGGCTTGTCCGGATACCATCCCGGCAGTTCGTCGACCCGGGCTTTCAGCCGTGCGTGGAGGGCCTGCACCTCGGGCGGGCAGGCTGCAATGTCGAGGGGATGCTCTTCCAGCGGGTCTTCGGCGTAGTGGTAGAACCGTCCGTCCCAATAATATTTATACTCCTTGTCGTAGGCGCACCGTGCGGCCCGCGGATAGGCCTTGTGGGGCCACAGCGGGTTGAAGTGCAGCAGCGAGAACTCCCTTTCGAGCGGCTCCTGCCCGCAGAGCTCCGGGTAGAGCGATATGCCTTCCGCGCCCCACTCCTCGGGAATCTCGATCCCCATGGCGTCGGCTATCGTCGGCATGAAGTCCGTCAGGTCCACCAGACGGTCGCTGACCCGTCCTCCGCGGTACTTGTCGCCCCACGCGATCAGCAGGGGGACATGCGTTCCGTAAACCGTCGGAGAGCCCTTCCCGCCCGCTATTTGCCGTCCGTCTTCCGTTTGCGACGTGATGATGTGACAGGTGCCGTTGTCGCCGACGAAAATCAGGATCGTATTGTCCCAGATGCCGCGTTCTTCGAGTTTCGCCACCAACTGTCCGACCTGCTTGTCGAGATAGGCGACCATGTCCGGAAAATGGCGGGTGTCTTTCCTGAACCGTGTGTCCGGATCGTCGGTCCAGCACTCCGAATCGGGCGTGGCGACGTGCGGCGTATGTACCAGCGGGGTGGGATAGTAGAGCAGGAAGGGTTTGCCGGCTTCGGTCTGCCGGTCGATGTATTCGAAGGCGTAACGCTGGAAATCGTCCGGCGCATAGTAGCTGAATTCGTAATGGCCGTTGTCGTCGACGTAGGAGAATGCGTAACGGTCCGTCGCCCGCTCTCCGGCCAGTTCCTTGTAGATTTGCAGCTGGGTGAGGCACCACTCGTCGAATCCGAGTTTGCCGACCATCTCGCGCGACCGCCCGAGCTGCCATTTTCCCACCACGGCCGTCGAATAGCCGGCCTGTCGGGCCAGATGGGCGAACGTGTGCTCGTCGTCGTTCATGTAACCGAAATTGACGTAGTTGCGGTCGTTGTAAACACCCGTCATCAACTGCACGCGCGACGGAGTGCTGAGCGGTGTCGCGTGCATGTTTTCGTAACGGATGGCCCGTTCGGCCAGCGCATCGAGATGCGGTGTCCTGTAACTGGTGCCTCCGTAGCATCCGAGACATTCGGCGCCCATGTCGTCGGCCAGTATCAGGATGATGTTGGGGCGCGTCTCCTGCTTCGGGGTGCATCCCGCGGCGGCAACTGCCAGCAGGCCGAGCCCTGCCGTTCTGAGTTCCCTGTTCATGGTTGGGTTTCGTTTTTAAGGGTTTGTGTTTCGCAAAAATAATAAATTCCCGCCGTAAAACAATATTTTCTTTCGATTTTGTGTTTCATTTGATTTTGAATGAGCTCGAATGTACCGAAAAAATCCGGCTCCCCGAGGGAGCCGGATCGCCGCAGGGTTGAGCCTTGCGCCTATTTTTTCTGCTCTTTGAGCAGGTCGCGGATTTCCGTAAGCAGCAGTTCCTCCTTAGTCGGTGCGGGCGGTTCGGGAGCGGGCGCCGGAGCCTCCTCCTTCTTCTTCATCAGGCGGTTCATCAGTTTGACCATCAGGAACACGCAGAGTGCCAGGATCGTAAAATCCACACATTGCTGGATGAATGCGCCGTAGTTCCAGTAGATCGGCTCTGCGGCGGCGGCAGCCTGCGCGGCGTCGCCTTTGGTTACCATGCCCTCCACGGACTGCACGGCGCTCGACGTGATGTCGCGCACCTTCGAGATGTCGATGCGAAGCTGCGAAAAGTCGGTGTTTCCGAGCAGTGCGCCGATCGGGGGCATGAGGATGTCGTTCACGAGCGACGATACGATCTTGCCGAACGCGCCGCCGATGATGACGCCGACGGCCATGTCCATCACGTTGCCTTTGAGGGCAAACTCTTTGAATTCTTTGAAAAATGCCATATTTGTCAGAATTTATGTTAGGATATTGAAAGCAAAAATAGGGCTTTTTTTCAATTTTTCAATAAAATATACGACCTTTTGCCGTTCCGGAGTAACGGCCTTTTAGGATCGGGTCTGTTTTGGCGGACCGGGCGCATTTCGGTTTTGGCACCGTCCGTTCTTTTTTCTATCTTTGTTGTCTAAATCCGTAATCATGACACCCGCAGCCGTCATTGCCACCGTCTTGGGCTATATAGCCGTCCTGTTCGCCGTCGCGTGGGCTTCGGGCCGCCGTGCCGACAACGCCGGGTTCTTTACCGGCAACCGCCGTACGCCGTGGTATATGGCGGCTTTCGCCATGATCGGCGCCGCGATGTCGGGCGTCACGTTCATCTCCGTCCCGGGCTCCGTCGCCGTCGATTCGTTCTCCTATATGCAAATGGTAGCGGGCTTCACGGTGGGGCAGCTCATCGTGGCTTTCGTGCTGATTCCCACGTTCTACCGCCTGCGGGTGGTTTCGCTCTACGAATACCTCGATGACCGCTTCGGTGTCGCCTCGCACCGCACCGGGGCGTGGTTTTTCTTCATTTCGAAGATGTTGGGGGCTGCGCTGCGGGTCTATGTCGTCTGCGCCGTGATGCAACTGCTGGTCTTTTCGCATTATGGCATTCCGTTCTGGGCCAATGCCCTGATAACGATGTTTTTCGTGTGGCTCTATACCCAGCAGGGCGGCGTGAAGTCGCTGATCTGGACCGATACGCTCAAAACCGTCTGTCTCGTGGCGAGCCTCCTGCTGTCGATCGTCTTCATCATGCAGGGCCTTGGCCTCTCGTTCGCCGATACGGCCCGTGAGGTCTCCGCCTCGCCGATGTCGCAGATCTTTTTCTTCGACGATCCCGCCTCGGACCGCTATTTCTGGAAGATGTTCGCCGCGGGCATCGTCCTGCTGGTCGCCATGACAGGGCTCGACCAGGATATGATGCAGCGCAACCTGAGTTGCGCCACGCCGCGCGACTCGCAGAAGAATATTGTGCTGACGGCAGTAAGCCAGATTTTCGTCATCTTCCTCTTTCTGGTGCTGGGCGTGCTGTTATACCTCTACATGGAGCGCAGCGGCATGACGCCTCCCGCCAAGAGCGATCAGGTCTTTTCGCTGGTCGCTGTCGATGGGGGACTTCCGCTTGTTGTTGGAATCCTGTTTGTTGTGGGACTTATCTCGAGCACTTATTCAGCTGCCGGGTCGGCCCTCACAGCCCTGACGACCTCCTTCACGGTCGATATCCTCGAGGGCACGAAACGCTGCGGCGAGGAGCGTCTTACGCGCCTCCGCAAAGGGGTTCATATCCTGATGGCGTTGGGCATGGCCGCCGTGATCCTGGCTTTCGAATACTGGGCCGACGACAGCGTCATCAACCTGGTCTATAAGGTCGCCAGCTATACTTACGGTCCGATTTTGGGCATGTTCGCTTTCGGCATGCTCACGCGCCGCAAGGTCCGTGACCGCTGGATTCCGTTTATCGCCGTCGCGGCTCCCGTGCTGAGTGCGCTGGTGCAGTGGTGGGCCCGCGAGGCATGGGACTACCGGATCGGATTCGAGTTGCTGATTTATAATGCCGCGTTTACGATGCTCGGGATGTTAATACTTGCTGAACGACATGAAAAATAGAATTTTATACCTGCTTGTTTCAATTTTTACTTTAGGTGGGCTATCCGCCGCCGAGGTCGGTACGGCCACCCGTACCGAGATCGCCCGGACGCTGTCGCGCATCGTCTCCCGCGAGATTACGGGAGGCTACCAGAAAGCCGAGCCAACCACCGTGCGGATCGAGGCCATAAAGGCTTCGCGCAGCCGGGTGCAGATTTACGCCACGATCGGGCTGTCCTATTATCCTTTCCGCGAGGACAACGTGCGGGCTTTGCGTGACTCGGTGCGCGCCCTGCTGCCGCAGGAGTTCCGCAAGGCCCGCATCGAGCTCTATACCGACCGGCGCGAGATCGGCGAACTGGTGCCGCTGGCCCACCGTAACGCCGCACAGCTGAAGAAGCAGATTGCAAAACGGCAGATCGTGCCGTTCACCAACCGCTCCGAGCGGCCGCTGGTCGCACGGCTCTCGGCTGCCGCGACTCCGTCGAAAGGACTTTCGGGACGTCATATCGCCCTTTGGCAGAGCCACGGACGCTATTTCGACCAGACCGAAAACCGTTGGAAATGGCAGCGTTCGATGCTGTGGCAGACCTGCGAGGACCTCTACACGCAGAGTTACGTGCTGCCATACCTGGTCCCGATGCTCGAAAACGCCGGGGCCTGCGTGATGCTGCCGCGCGAACGCGACGTGCAGAAATTCGAGGTGCTGGCCGACAACGACGCCGCAGGGCAGTATGCCGAGACGGGGAGTTGGGAATTCGGCGGTCCGGGTTTCGCACACCTGCGGCAAGTCTATCATACGGGGGAAAACCCTTTCCGTGAGGGTACGACGCGCCGCACGCGGACTGTGGCGGGCGATGCGACGGACCGTGCCGTCTGGCGGGCCGACATTCCCGAACAGGGTGAATATGCGGTCTATGTGAGTTACGAATCGACGCCCGAAAGCGCTGACGATGCGCATTATACGGTGCACCACCTCGGCGGCGATACGGAATATGCCGTCAACCAGACGATGGGCGGCGGCACGTGGATTTATCTGGGGCGCTTCACCCTTGCTCCGGGGCGTCAGGAGATCGTGACCCTTTCGAACCGTTCGCGCACGGCAGGACGCATCGTTTCGGCCGATGCCGTAAAGATCGGCGGCGGTTACGGCAACATCGCCCGCACGCCCTGCGACTCGCTCCGGCGGCCCGACACGGAGTATATCGAGGAGACCAGCGGCTATCCCCGCTTCTGCGAGGGCGCGCGCTACTGGCTCCAGTGGGCGGGTTTTCCCGAGAAGGTCTACACGCCGAAGAACAATACCGACGATTACAAGGACGACTATATGTCGCGCGCACATTGGGTCAACGCTCTGATGGGCGGTTCGGAGCGTCTGCCCGACTCCGTAGGGCTGCGCATACCTGTCGACATGGCGCTGGCGTTTCACTCGGATGCGGGCGTCCGCGACGGCGACGGGATCGTCGGGACGCTGGGCATCTACTACACCCGCGAAAACGGGGGTAAATTCGTAGGCGGCACCGACCGCTACCGTTCGCGCGACCTCACGGACCTTGTGCAGACGCAGGTCGTCGAGGACATCCGCCGCACGTTCGAACCCGGCTGGCAGCGCCGCGGGCTGTGGAACCGCGCCTATTACGAAGCACGGGTGCCGGGCGTTCCGACAATGCTGCTGGAGCTGCTCTCGCACCAGAATTTCGCCGACATGCGTCTGGGCAGCGACCCGCGTTTCAAATTCCTCGTGAGCCGCGCCGTCTATAAAGGCATCTTGCAGTATATCAGTTCGCAATACGGATTACCTTATGTGGTGCAGCCGTTGCCCGTCGAGGCGTTCTCCGCAGAATTTACGGCGGCCGACAACGTCGCGCTGTCGTGGAGTCCGGTGATGGACCCGCTGGAAAAGAGCGCTGCGCCGACGGGTTATGTGGTCTATACGCGTGTGGACGAAGGAGGGTTCGACAACGGCCGTCCGGTCGACAAACCCTATCTGATCGTCGAGCAGAAGCCGGGCCATATTTACAGTTACCGGGTGACGGCTGTGAACGAGGGCGGTGAGAGCTTCCCGAGCGAAACGCTCTCGGCATGCCGCGTGGCGGACGAAAAGGGCCGTGTGCTGATCGTCAACGGATTCGACCGTGTGAGTGCCCCGCTGAGCGAGCGCAGCGATTCGCTCGCGGGCTTCCGCATGGAGATCGACGGCGGGGTTCCCGACCGTCAGGACATCTCGTTCGTCGGGGCCCAGCATGTCTTCGATTTGGCGCAGGCCCGCTGCAATGTGGACAGCATCGCTCTCGGGGCCTGCGGGTGCGATTTCGAGACCGACGTGATCGGCGGCAACACGTTCGACTATCCGGCCCTGCACGGGCGTTCCGTGGCGGCGGCGGGGTACTCCTTCTGTTCGGCTTCGCTGAAGGCCGTGGAGCGCGGCGAGGCGGCGCTCGAACAATATCCGGCCGTTGACCTGATCCTCGGCAAGCAGCGCACGACGACGATCGGCTGCGGGGTGCAGGAGCCGGCGTTTGCCACCTTCTCGCCCGAATTGCAGGGTGCCCTGCGGCGTTATCTGGCCGGCGGGGGAGCGCTGTTCGCTTCGGGGGCCTATGTGGTTTCGGACCTTTGGGCGGAGGAGGCTCCGGATGCGGGGCGCGCATTTGCCGAAGAGGTCCTGCACTGTGCGCTCGACACCGGGCGGGCCGCCGAGCGCGGGCGGGTGCGGGTCATGACGGCACACAAGGACTTTTCGCGCGGCGAATACCGCTTCAACGACGAATACCGGCCCGACCGCTACATTGTCGAGTCGCCCGATGCGCTGAAACCCGTGGGCGAGGGGGCTTTTGCCGTGATGCGTTACGTCGAGAGCGGCCGCACGGCGGGTGTGGCCTGCGAGGCCGAAGGGAGGACCTTCGTCGTGGGATTTCCGTTCGAGTCGATCCTCAGCCACACGGAGCGCGACCGGCTGATGCGCGACGCACTGCGATTCTTATTGAATGAAAATATTAAATAAACGGTATAGTTAACTTAAAATTAGAGTATTATGTCGCTGGAGCAACAGATTTCGAAAGGGATCATGGAGGCCATGAAGGCCAAGGATACGGTGCGCCTGAGCGCACTGCGCAATGCTAAGAAATATATTATCGAAGCCAAAACCGCGGGTCCGGAGATTGCCGAACTGCCCGATGCCGACGTGCTGAAAATCATCTCGAAACTCGCCAAGCAGGGCGCCGATTCGGCGGCGATCTTCACCGAGCAGAACCGTGCGGACCTGGCTTCGGAGGAGTTGGCTCAGGTAGCCGTTTACCAGGAGTTTCTGCCCAAACAGCTGACCCCGGAGGAACTGACCGCCGAGGTGAAAGCCGTGATCGCCGAAGTCGGCGCCACGTCGATGAAGGAGATGGGCAAAGTGATGGGTGTGGCTTCGAAGAAGCTCGCGGGCCGCGCCGACGGCAAGGATATTTCGGCTAAGGTGAAGGAGTTGCTGTCGTAAGATGCGCCTGCTGGAACACCTGCACCGCAATGTGAAGACAGTCGCCATGCCGGCGGCCATGGTGGTCGGGGCGTTGCTGTGCCGTCCGATCTCGGCGCTCGAAGCGTGGACGCACCAGATGATCACCCCGACGCTGATCTTCCTGATGCTCTTCGTCACCTTTTGCCGCGTGAAACCCAGGCAGATGAAGCCCTCGATGCTGCATGTCTGGCTGTTGCTGTTTCAGGCAGTGGTCTGTATCGGGGTCTACCTCCTGCTGCTGCCCCTGAACGACATCGTGGCGCAGGGGGCGATGATCTGCGTGCTGGCTCCCGTGGCGATGGCTGCGGTGGTGATCGGCGGCATGTTGGGAGCCAATGTCGCCACGATGGCCACTTACAGCCTGCTGTGTAACATGGCGATCGCCCTGCTGGCCCCGGTGATCCTCACCTTCACGGGAACCGGGGTGTGCACTTTCACGCAGATTTTGGCCCGCATCGCGCCGCTGTTGGTGATGCCTTTCGCTGCGGCGCAGTTCTGCCGCTTCGTATTTCCGAAGGCGGCGCAGTGGGTCGGGGATCATAGTCAGATTTCGTTCTACATGTGGCTGGCGTCGCTGTTGGTGATTATCGGCCGCACGACGGCCTTCATCATCGACCTGCACGACGCGTCGCTCTCCACGGAGCTGTGGCTGGCGTTCGCCGCGCTGGTGATATGTCTCGTACAATTCAAAGTGGGGCGCATGCTGGGCCGCTGTTACGGCGATCCCGCCGCAGGCGGGCAGTCGCTCGGGCAGAAAAATACGGTGCTGGCGGTGTGGATGGCGCAGTCGTTCCTGAACCCCATTTCGTCGATCGCCCCCACGGCGTATATTGTCTGGCAGAACTTCGTGAACTCGTATCAGATATGGAGAAAAGACCGCGGGAAATGAACCGGGCGGGCAGGACGGTTTATCCGATCCTGCTGATGGTCTGCGCCACCCATCTGCTCAATGACATGATGCAGTCCGTCATTCCGGCGGTCTATCCGCTCCTTAAGGAGAAATTTGGCTTCACGTTTGCCCAGATCGGCCTCATCACGCTGGTTTTCCAACTAACCTCGTCGCTTCTGCAGCCTGTCGCCGGGCGGCTGGCCGATCTCCATCCGCGGCCCTATTCGCTGGCCGCGGGGATGTGTTTCACGCTGTGCGGACTGCTTGCGCTCGCCGCCGCTCCCGGCTTCGCCCTGATTCTGGTGTCGGTCGGACTGATCGGCTGCGGTTCGTCGGTCTTCCATCCCGAATCCTCGCGCGTGGCCCAGCTCGCCTCGGGAGGTCGCAAAGGGCTGGCGCAGTCGATCTTTCAGGTCGGCGGCAATGCCGGAAGCGCCATGGGGCCCCTGCTGGCCGCGCTGATCGTGATTCCGTTCGGGCAGGCTTCGATCGGTTGGTTCGCACTGGCCGCGCTGCTGGCCATCTTCATCCTCGTAAAGATCGGGAACTGGTACAAACGGCAACTGGCTTTGGCGGCCCGCAGGCCCGCCGTTGCGGCGGATACCACGGGACCCGGACTCTCGAAACGTAAAATTCGGAATGCGCTCATTATCCTGGGCGTGCTGGTCTTCTCGAAGTATTTCTACATCGCCTCGATGACCAACTATTTCACCTTTTTCCTGATGGACAAATTCTCGATGTCGGTGCAGGGAGCGCAGTATGCGCTTTTCGCTTTCCTCGCGGCTTCGGCGGCGGGGACCTTCATCGGCGGGCCGGTCGGCGACCGCATCGGACGTAAATACGTGATCTGGGGCTCGATCCTCGGTGCGGCGCCCTTCACGCTGATGCTTCCCTATGCCGGCCTGACCGGGACCATCGTGCTGGCCGTCATCATCGGACTGGTCATCTCGTCGGCCTTCTCGGCCATTCTGGTCTATGCCACCGACCTGATGCCCGGCAAGGTCGGCATGATCGCCGGGGTCTTCTTCGGGCTGATGTTCGGACTGGGCGGCCTCGGCTCGGCCTTCTTCGGATGGCTGGCCGACCGGACGAGTATCGAATTTATTTTCCGGGTCAGTACGCTGCTGCCCCTGCTGGGCGTTATCACGGGCTTTTTACCCAACATAGAATTGAAAAGAGATGAAAAATAAGATATATCCCCGCGAGGGGGACCGGCAGACGGTCTATCTGAAAGAGGTCGTCAGCGATCCGAATATCGAGGTGGGGGAGTGGACGATCTACAACGATTTCGCGGCCGATCCCGTCGATTTCGAACGCAACAACGTGCTGTATCACTATCCGGTGAACAGCGACCGGCTGGTCATCGGGAAATTCTGCTCGCTGGCCTGCGGCGCGCGGTTCCTGTTCAACAGCGCCAACCATACGCTCGAGTCGCTGTCCACCTATCCGTTCCCGATTTTCTGGGGCGAGGAGTGGGGCATCGACAAGTCGGAAGTGGCTTCGGCATGGGACAACCGGGGCGACATCGTTGTCGGCAATGACGTGTGGATCGGTTACGAAGCGGTCGTGATGGCGGGCGTTACGATCGGTGACGGGGCGATTGTGGCTTCGCGGGCCGTCGTGACGCGCGACGTGCCGCCCTATGCCATCGTTGGAGGCGTTCCGGCCAGGGTCATCAAATACCGCTTCGACCCGGCGACGGTCGAAAGCCTGCTTGCGATAAAATGGTGGGAGTGGCCTGCGGAGACGATCCGCCGGGCCCTGCCGCTGATCCGCGGCGGGAAGGCCGAAGAACTGGCGCTATTTGCGGAAAATGAAGTAGACGGCCAGGATCAGGCATAGGAACCCTGCGAGGTGGTTCCAGCGCAGGGTGTCGGATTTCATGAAGACCAGTGCGAAGACGGTGAAGACCGAGAGTGACACGACCTCCTGGATCACTTTCAGCTCCCAGATCGAGAACGGACCGCCGAATTCGGCGCTTCCGATGCGGTTGGCCGGGACCTGGAAACAGTATTCAAACAGCGCGATGCCCCAGCTCAGCAGGACGATGGCGAGAATCCCGAAGCGTTCGAGCTTGGATTTGAAGGCGATATGTCCGTACCACGCCAGCGTCATGAAGGCGTTGGAAACGACGAGCAGCAGAATGGTGGCGATTCCTTTGAACATGGTGCACTAAGCCAGCAGGGCGCCGAGGTCGGTCAGTTCGGCGAAGTTGTTGACGATTACGTCGGCAGGGGTTTCGCGCTCCAGCGCCTCGCGCGGCAGGGTGGTCGTCAGGGCCACGATACGGCCCGCACCCGCCCGTTTGGCCGATTCGAAGCCGGCCTTGGCGTCCTCGAAGACCACGCAGTCGGCAGGGGCGACGCCCAGCGCGGCGGCCGCCGTGAGATAGATTTCCGGATCGGGTTTGCAGCGCGTGACCATGTCGCCCGAGACCTTCGCGTCGAAATAGGGGCCGATGGCGCACTTTTCGAGCACGAAATCGACGTTGGCCTTGCAGCCCGACGAACCCACGGCACAGCGGACACCCGCTGCGCGGAGCCGTTCGAGCAGTTCGACGAGTCCTTCGACGGGATGGATGTCGGGGGCGTAGATTTCGCGGTAGATAGCCTCCTTCTCCTCGGCAAGCGCCGCGAGGCCCTTTTCGCGGATGATCTCTGCGGGCATGACTGCACGCATGATGTCGTCGTTGCCCATGCCGAAACTGTCGGCGAGTTTCGCTTTCCAGTCGGTGACGCCGTAACGGGCGCAGAATATCTCAAAGGCACGGACATGCACCGGGGAGTTGTCCACCAGCGTACCGTCCATATCGAACAAGGCTGCTTTTTTCATTTCGATTCGAATTTTCCGGCCGCTAAGATAGTCAAAATCCCCGACACCTCCGCAGACTGAAGTCAGAATTTGAGCCGCAGGCTGAGGTTGACGGCGAAATTCTGCACGTCCTGCCCGGGCGTGGGGGCGCGGTGGGTGAGCCGCCAGATGCAGTCCACACGGAAGAGTTTGAAGATGTTCTCCACGCCGAATCCCATTTCGACGTAAGGGTCCGATACGGAGGTCATGCCCACGGGGAACAGCAGGTCGGCCTGCGTCCCGGCCAGCGAGCCGTTGTTCTCTCTCGACAGCGTGCCCCAGACCCCTTTGCAGACCAGCACCTCGCGCCATTTGAGCTTTTTGATGAGCGGCAGGCGTCCCAGCAGGATGCCGTTGAAATGGTGCTCCCAGAACCACGCCACCCAGGCGTCCGAGGCGAACTCGTAGAAATTCATGCACGAAAAGGCGTAGGGATCGTAAAAATAGGTTCCGTTGCCCTCGTGGAGTTTCAGCAGCAGGTAAGGGACCTTGCCGAAGACGCGGCCACCCTGCACCGTGATGTCCGAATAGCCCAGCGGCGGCAGTTCGGGCCGGTAGCGGATGCCGGCGTCGAGGCGGTAGTATTCGTGGCTGCCCGACAGCGCATCGGGAATGCCTGCCGTGAATCCGAGCGTCAGAATGGGGTAGACCGAGCCCATCGACTGTTTGTCGAAAGGCATGCGGTAGACCGTCTCGTTTTTCGAGAGGCGCAGGCCGACGCTTACCGCGGCGTCCGATACCGAGTTGACCGGCGTGCCGTCGGGCCTCAGCATCGGGACATAGCGGTTGGCGAAGATGCGCTGCATGCGCGCGCCGGCAAACGAGCTCACGCCGTGGCACCACTCGTGCTCGTAGACCGCTTCGCCGCGGTTGACCATCGAGAGCCGCTGGTCGCCGCGTGAGAGGATCGACGAGAGGATATTGCTCTCCGTGAGGGCGTTCTGTCCGGCGCCAAGCTGCATCACGTCGTGCCGGGCCGAGAGGGTCAGCTTGCGCGTCAGCCGGCGGTTGAAGGCCAGTTCGATGCTTCCGCCGCCTTTCACGTCCTCGTCGCGCGTGCCGTAGGCTACGTAGCCCCCGATGCGCACCGTGCGGCTGACGTTGGTGGTCGTGCGCCCTCCCAACTGCATGCGGAAACCCTCGAGCTTGTTGAAGCTGGCGAGTTTGTAGTAGGGGCCGATGCCGATGTATTTCGTGTTCCAGTAGCCGACGATCACCGTGTTGATGAACGTGTAGATGTTGCGGTACAGGGGCACGTGCTGCACCGAGTCGACCATCGAATAGATGCCCTTCTCCTTTTCGCTCAGTGCGTAGGGGCGTATCTGTTCCCAGTAGGCTTCGTCGTGCCGGGCGGGCTGTTCGTCGCGGACCACGACGTTGTTGTCCATGCGCAGGACTTCATCGGGGATCGGTTTGCCGATCCGCACGTCGCTGTAAGCCACCTCGCGCGTGCCGATGAACGAGGTGAGTTTCGACGAGTCGGCCTCCGAGATGGAGAACTCCGCCGACACGCGGTCGCGGCTGCGGAACCAGCAGCCGTCGTCGGTCTGTCGGTTTTCGTTCTCGAGCATCATGTGTTTGATCCAGTTGACGTTGACGCCTTTGGGCATGCGCGCCGACGCCGACTGCAGGGCGTAGGTCGCCGAGTCGATGTTGACTTCGCCGTCGAGTACCGGGGTTGTGAGGCGTTTGGGGTGGAAGCGGATCTTGTAGGTCTTGCGGCCTCCGAGCGTGATGCTGTCCACCAAGAAATAGTTGTAGAAGGCGCGGCCTCCGTCGGCCAGCGGGCTGGCGAAGCGCACGTTGAAGATGTCGATGAAATTGTCGTAGAAATTCACGTCGCCGTGCATGCCGCCCGTGAACTGGGCCACGGCGAAGCTGTCCTCGACGCCCGAGACGCGGCTGGCGCGGATCACCTCGCGTTTGAACTCCGGACGGCGGCTGCGGTAGAGGTCGGCCGTCGATTCGGAAATCATCGCCGGCAGGTAGGCCTGTCCCGTGAGCGCCGAGGTATCGACGTAATCGAATACGAAGCCGAAATTGCGTTGCAGACGCTTGCTTCGGAACTGCGGCCTGATGTTCGTCAGGTCGAGTTCCATTTTGGTATAGGTGCGGCAACTGTACGAATCGTACCGGTCGGGGTCGTTCTGCGGCTTGTTGCGGATCACGCCGTCGAGGATCGGATGCGCGGGATTCTCGCCGGGAGTGATGACCACCTGTCCGATGCCGAACTCCACGGTTTCGAGGGCGAAATCCACGTGATTGAAGGTCCCGGGTGTCACCGGGCGGGTTTGCGTGGCGTAACCGACCATCGAGGCCTGCACGCGGCTCACCGTGTCGCGGGTCTCGAGGGCGTAGATGCCCTGTTCGTCGGTGATGATGCCCGTCGTGGTGCCGGGGAATACGACGCTGACGAATTGCAGCGGCTTTCCGTCGGCGGCGTCGGTCACCTGCCCGCGGACACGTGTGGTCTGTGCCGAGGCTCCTGCCGCCCAGAGAATTCCGAGCAGAAACGTGATAATCGTCCTTTGCGTCATACCGCGGCAAATGTAGCAAAAATGTACACATTCGGGTAATTTGAATTACCTTTGCGGCAAATTAGCCGATAAAAGGAACAATATGGCACACGGGAAGGTTGAAAAGACAAATGCCGCGCGGTTGCTCGACCGTGCGAAGATCGCCTATGAACTGATACCTTATCAGGTGGACGAGGAGCACCTCGCTGCCACGCACGTCGCCGAACAACTGGGCGAGGAGATCGCCTGCGTCTTCAAAACCCTCGTGCTGAGAGGCGACCGCACGGGCTGTTTCGTCTGCGTCGTGCCGGGCAACCACGAGGTCGATCTGAAAGCCGCGGCGAAAGTCTCGGGCAACAAGAAAGTCGACCTGATTCCGATGAAGGAGCTGCTGCCCGTCACGGGCTACATCCGCGGAGGCTGTTCGCCGATCGGCATGAAGAAAGCCTTTCCGACCTATATCCACGCATCGGCTTCCGAACACCCCTTTATTTATATCAGCGCCGGGGTCCGCGGCCTGCAGCTCAAACTCGCACCCGCCGACCTGGCGGCCTATGTGCGGGCGGCGTTCGCCGAAATCAGCAGGAGAGGTGAACGTTAAAACCGGGCCGGGGCGGGTCCGATAAGTCGTGTCATTGCGAGGAGGACGCATGTCCGACGCGGCAATCCACGCTGGATCTGCAGCGTCTCGATTCCCGATCGGATTGCCACGGCATCTGCGATGCTTCGCAATGACAGGAACGGCGCAGAAGAGGATGGAAAGCGTTCCGAAGCCGCCGTCGCCCCTAAATCCGGCTTCTAAAGCCGGTACATCTCTTCGTAATATTTTTCGTATTCCCCGGAGGTGATATTGTCCATCCACGGCTGGTTGTCGAGATACCAGCGGACGGTCTTTTCGATGCCCTCCTCGAACTGCAGCGAGGGTTCCCATCCGAGTTCTTCTTTGAGCTTGCGCGAGTCGATGGCGTAGCGCAGGTCGTGTCCCGCACGGTCGGTGACGTAGGTGATGAGCTTCTCCGAAGTCCCCTCGGGACGCCCCAGCAGGCGGTCGGTGACCCGTATGACAACCCGTATGAGGTCGATGTTGCGCCATTCGTTGAATCCCCCGATGTTGTAGGTCTCGCCGTCTCGGCCCCGGTGGAAGATCGTGTCGATGGCCCGGGCATGGTCCTCGACATAGAGCCAGTCGCGGACGTTTTCGCCCCGGCCGTAGACCGGCAGCGGCTTGTTGTGACGGATGTTGTTGATGAACAGCGGGATGAGCTTCTCGGGAAATTGGTAGGGCCCGTAGTTGTTCGAACAGTTGGTGACCACAGCGGGAAGCCCGTAGGTGTCGTGAAACGCCCTTACGAAATGGTCCGACGACGCCTTCGACGCCGAATAGGGGCTGTGGGGATCGTAGCGCGTGGTTTCGGTGAAGAGTCCGCCGCCGAGCGGCAGAGCTCCATACACCTCGTCGGTCGAGATGTGGTAGAACCGTTTGCCCTCCCAGGCGCCTCCCCAGACCTCTTTCGCGGCCTGCAGGAGCGTGAGCGTCCCCATGACATTGGTGCGTGCGAAGGTGAACGGATCGCGGATCGAGCGGTCCACGTGGCTCTCGGCCGCGAGGTGGATCACCCCGTCGACGGCGTATTCCGCGAACAGCGCGCGCATGGCATCGTAGTCGCAGATGTCGCCCCGGACGAAGGTGTAGTTGGGGGCGTTTTCGATGTCGCGGAGGTTGGCGAGGTTGCCCGCATAGGTCAGCAGGTCGAGGTTGACGATCCGGTAGTCGGGGTATTTCGTGACGAACAGCCGCACGACGTGCGAGCCGATGAATCCGGCGCCGCCGGTTATGAGGATGGTGCGTTTCATGCTTGCATTGTTTTCAGACAGTAGAGCATCGACTCCCGCCAGTGGGGGATTTCGATGCCGAACGTCGTTTTGAATTTGCTCTTGTCGAGGACCGAATAGGCCGGGCGGGGGGCCTTGGACGGATATTCGGCCGTGTGGCACGGCTCGATGCGGCATTTGTCGTGCCCGGCCGCCGCGGCGATCTCCACGGCGAAGTCGTACCAGGACGAGACGCCCTCGTTCGAGAAGTGGTAAAGCCCCTCGTGGCCGCGGAACTGTTGGCCCTCGATCACCGAGAAGATCCCCAGCGCGAGGTCCCCGGCATAGGTCGGGGTTCCGATCTGGTCGAAGACCACGTTCAGCGACTCCCGTTCGGCCGTCAGCCGCAGCATCGTTTTCAGAAAATTGTTCCCGAATGCCGAATAGAGCCATGCCGTGCGCAGGATCAGGTAACTGCATCCCGATGCCTCGACGGCCTGTTCCCCGGCGAGCTTCGTGCGTCCGTAGACGCCCAGCGGCGCTGTCGGGGCCTGCTCGGTGTAGGGTGTGTGGGCTGTTCCGTCGAAGACGTAGTCGGTCGAAATGTGGATCAGCGTGGCTCCCGTGGCGGCTGCCGCCGCCGCGAGGTTTGCAGGGGCGAGGCGGTTCAGGCGGTCGGCCGTCGCCTCGTCCTCCTCGGCGCGCTCCACATTGGTGTAGGCCGCGCAGTTGACGATCGCTTCGGCGCGGGTCTGCTCCGCAGCCCGGAGGACGGCCACGGCGTCGGTGACGTCGAGTTCCGCCACGTCGGTGAAGATGTAATTGTTGGGCGATACGGCGCCCAAACGCTGCATTTCGCAGCCCAACTGTCCGTTGGCGCCCGTTACTAATATGTTCATGGTTTTCGGTATTCAAACAGTTTCCCGGCTTCGGCCAGCGTCGGACGGCGGCGGTCCTTCTCCGAGAGCACGACGGCGTCGGCCGGAAGCCGCCAGTCGATACCCAGCGCGGGGTCGTCCCAAGCGATGCCGTCCTCGCTCGCGGGGGCATAGTAGTTGTCGCATTTGTACTGGAACACGGCTTCGTCGCTCAGCACGGCGAATCCGTGGGCGAATCCGCGGGGGATGAACAGTTGGCGGTGGTTCTCGCCCGAGAGCTCCGCGGCGACGTGCCGCCCGAAGGTGGGCGATCCGTGGCGGATGTCCACCGCCACGTCGAGCACCGTGCCCGAGACTACGCGCACCAGCTTGGCCTGCGCGGCTTCTCCGCGCTGGAAATGAAGCCCCCGGACTACGCCGTAGCGGGATTTCGACTCGTTGTCCTGCACGAAGTCCACCGCGCCTGCGGACTCTTCGAAACGCTGCCGGGAGAAGCTCTCGAAGAAATAGCCCCGGGCGTCGCCGAACAGGTCGGGTTCGAGGATCAGCACCCCTTCGATGTCGGTTCGGTATATTTTCATTTATGTTCGTCGATGAGTTTGAGCAGGTATTGCCCGTACTGGTTTTTAAGCATCGGCGCAGCCAGTTCGCGGACCTTGCCGGCCGTGATCCAGCCGTTGCGGTAGGCGATGCCTTCGAGACAGGCGATTTTGAGCCCCTGACGCTTCTCGATCACCTCCACGAAGATCGAGGCTTCGGCCAGCGAGTCGTGCGTGCCCGTATCGAGCCATGCGAAACCCCGTTGAAGGGTCTGCACTTTCAACTCCCCGTCGCCGAGGAACGCCTGGTTTACCGAAGTGATCTCCAGTTCGCCGCGTGCCGAGGGTTTGATCGATTTGGCCACCCGGACCACTTTGTTGGGGTAGAAATAGAGCCCTACGACGGCGTAATTGGATTTCGGATGCGCGGGCTTCTCCTCGATCGAGAGGCAGTTGCCTGCGGCGTCGAATTCCGCCACGCCGTAACGCTCGGGGTCCTCGACGCGGTAGCCGAAGATCGTCGCTTTCTGTTCTTCTTCAGCCGTCCGCACGGCTTCCCGGAGCATTCCCGTGAAGCCCGAGCCGTGGAAGATGTTGTCGCCCAGCACCAGACATACCGAGTCGTCGCCGATGAACTCCTCGCCGATCAGGAACGCCTGCGCCAGTCCGTCTGGCGAGGGCTGTTCGGCATAGGAGAACCGTACGCCGTAATCCGAGCCGTCGCCCAGCAGGCGGCGGAAAGCCGGCAGGTCGGCGGGGGTCGAGATGACGAGTATGTCGCGGATGCCGGCGAGCATCAGCGCCGACAGCGGGTAATAGACCATCGGTTTGTCATAAATAGGGAGCAGTTGTTTGCTGACCCCTTTGGTTATCGGATAGAGGCGCGTTCCCGAGCCTCCCGCCAAGACAATGCCTTTCATATCGTTGTGTGTTGATCCCTCCCTGCGGTTTTCGCACGGGGAAATTTCAGTCGAAGGTACGGCTTTTTTGCGAATTTCCGGTATCCCGGGCCTGATTTTTTGTAAAGTATCGCTATCTTTACCAACAATTTATTTTGATTATGAAGAATACGGCGACCAACGGCTTGTTCGCCCTGCTGCGGGCGGCGCTGCACGGGAAGATGGAAGATACGGCGCTTTTCGCACGATGCGACGAAGCATGCTGGGGCGAGATTTACCGCCGCTCGTCGGTGCAGGGCGTCTTGGCGGTGGCTTGGGATGGATTGCAGATGTTGCCCGGCGAGCTGCGTCCGCCGCGGGCATTGCTGCTGGAGTGGGCTTTCAACGTCGAGCAGATCGAGAAACGCTACCGCCGTCACGAGGCGGCCGTCACGCGCCTCGCGGCATTCTACCACAAACACGGCTTTCCGATGATGCTCCTCAAAGGTTACGGACTGAGCCTTTCCTATCCCGTTCCGTCGCACCGTCCGTTCGGGGACATCGACATCTGGTTGTACGGGCGTCAGCCCGAGGCCGACCGGGTCGTTGCCCGCGAGCTGGGCCTGCGGATCGACGAGGACAAGGAGCACCACACGACCTTTCTTTTCGACGGCATTATGGTCGAGAACCATTACGATCTCGTCAATAACGAGACCCATAGTTCCAATCGTCGGATCGAACAGCCGCTCAAACGCTTCGCGGCGCAGCCCGGGGAGTCAGTCGAACTCGGCGGCGTGCCGGTAGGACTGCCTTCGGTGCCCTTCAACGCGCTGTTCCTGCTGCGCCATGCCGCGGTGCATTTCGCCGCCGTCAACATCGGGCTCCGGCACGTGCTGGACTGGTATGTCTTCATCGAACGCAATGTCGGTAAGATCGGCTGGGAAGAGCTTTATGCGCTGGCCCGCGAGGCGAATATGGACCGTTTCCTGGGGTGTCTTAATGCCATCTGTGTCGAAGAGCTGGGGCTCGATCCTTCCCTGCTTCCGCCGTTTACCGTCGATCCGAAACTGAAGGAACGGGTGCTGAACGAGATTCTCTCACCCGAATTTTCGGCCCCGAAGCCGACCGGACTGCTGCCTAACATGTGGTTCAAAACCCGCCGCTGGTGGGCTAACCGCTGGAAACACCGGATCGTCTACGACGAGGGGCTTGCCGGAGCTTTCGTGAACTCCGTGCGGGTGCACCTGAAACGTCCGAAATCCATCTCCGCATAAGACGACGCGGGGCCGGTCATGCCGGCCCCGCGTCGTTTACAGCGCGATCGTCCTCGTGATGCCGACCTCCTCGGCGAAACGGCTGTCGTGGGAGATCAGCAGTACCGTGCCCCGGTAGCTGCGGATCGTGTCGGTCAGGATGCCGAGGCTCTGCAGGTCGAGGTTGTTCGTCGGCTCGTCGAGGATGAAGAGGTCCGGCACGTGGTTCTCGATCATCAGGCAGCAGAGGCTCAGCCGCATCCGTTCGCCGCCGCTGAGCGTGTCGCACGCCTTGTCCCACGTCTCCGCGGGAAACAGCGCCCGGTGGAGCCGCATTTTCAGTTCGTGATCTTCCAGATGGTTGCGGTTGCACGCCTGCGCGGCTTCCAGCACGGTCGCCGGAGTGTCGAGGCGGCTGTATTCCTGATCGAGGCAGACATACGAAAATCCGTTCCGGCGGATTTCTCCCTCGGTGGGTTTCAACTCCCCGGTCAGCAGTTTTACGAGGGTGGTTTTGCCCGTTCCGTTGCCGCCCCGCAGGCGGATGCGTTCCCCGCTGCGAATCGTCGCGTCGAGTGGTCCTTTCCAGAGCGGCGTGCCTCCGGGGTAGGCGAAACTGACGCCCCGGAACTCCGCCAGCAGCTTGCCGTCGTGGAGCTGTGCATCGTCGAAATCTATTCGCAGCAGGCATTCGCGCTGCTGCATGGCGCGCAGTCCGGCGATCTTTTCGCGGTCGCGGCCGATGATCTCGGCATGTTGGTCCCGGAGCCGCGAGGCTGTCCGCTCGCCGCTGTCCTTCAGTTCCTTGCGCAGAATGCGCGGCGCCTGGTCCTTATTTTTCTCGCCTTGCGCAGCCCGTTTTTCCTGCCGTTCGCGGACCTCCTGCGCCCGCCTGCGGGCCAGTTTCAGAGCACTCTGCGCGGCGTCGAGGTGTTGTTCGAGGGCCTGCCGTTCGATTTGTTTCTGTTGACGGTAGAAATCGTAATTTCCGCCGTAGCGTTTCAGTCCCAGCGGCGAGAGTTCGTAGATCGTTTCCAGCAGGTTCAAAAGCGTGATGTCGTGGCTCACGACCACTACGGTAGCCCGCGTGTCGCGGAGGAAGGCGTAGAGCTGCCGCCGCCCCGCCTCGTCGAGATGGTTGGTTGGCTCGTCCAGCAGGAGTATCTCGGGCTGGCAGAGCGTCGCTCCCGCCAGCAGGAGCTTGGTTTTCTCCCCGCCGCTCAGGGCGTCGGCCGGGCTATCCGGACCGACGTGATGCAGTCCCCAGCCGTCGAGCGCCGCACGGCATTTCGATTCGATGTCCCAATCGTCGCCCAGAGCGTCGTAATGGGCCGGGTCGGTGCTTCCGGCGCAGATGGCGTGCAGGGCCGCGCGTTTTTCGGCGACGCCCAGCGCCCCGGCGACACTCAATCCGGCCAGATCGGGCTGTTGGGGGACATAATAGGGGCGTGCGGCGCAGACGACGCAGCCCGATGCGGGTGTGAGTTCGCCCGCGAGCAGTTTCAGGAGCGTGGATTTTCCCGTTCCGTTGCTGCCGACGACGGCTGCCTTTCCGCCCGGCGGCACGGAAAATCGGATCGCTTCGAAAAGCGACTGCCGGTTGGTATAGTGATAGGAGAGATCACTGACGATGATATGCATAGATACACAATAAATGGGGGTCTTGCGTGAAGACCGGTTAAACCGATGTTTCGTTCCGAGCGGATACGGCGTCGGTCTGACTGAACCCGACCCGTTTATTGTTGTATTCTCATCGCAGTAATTATTGGTGATGGCGCGAAGATACGGATAATTTCGGGATTTCCGCACCTTTGCGCCATCGTTTGTTTCCGGAAGTGCCTTACAGGGCTCTCAATCGGTAGTCGCCGGCTTCGGCGACAGCCCGCTGCAACTCCTCGTCGGAGTACGTGCGGCCCGTGAACCGGACCTCGGCCGCCGGCGGATCGAGCGTCACCGACGCCGATACGCCTTCGAGACTGTTGAGCGCTTTCTCTACGTGCATGCGGCAATGGTTGCACATCATGCCTTCCACTTGGTACTTTTTCATAATCCGTTGTTTTTTATTGGTTTTTTCTTTGTGCAGTTTCGCGCGTTTCAGGCGCAGGCTGTTGGCCACCACGCTGACGCTGCTCATCGCCATTGCCGCCCCCGCGATCATGGGGTCGAGCTGGACCCCCAGCAGCGGGTAGAGCGCACCGGCGGCCACGGGCACGCCGATCAGGTTGTAGATGAACGCCCAGAAGAGGTTTTGCCGAATGGTGCGCACCGTGAGCCGCGAGAGACGGATGGCCTCGGCGATCTTCGTGAGCTCCGACGAGATGATCGTCACCGGGGCCGCCTCCATCGCAATATCGCTGCCGCGCCCCATGGCGATCCCGAGGTCGGCACGGGCCAGCGCCGCGCTGTCGTTGATGCCGTCGCCCGCCATAGCCACCGTATGGCCTTCGGCCTGAAGCGCTTCGATAAATTCGGCCTTTTGGTGGGGGAGCACCCCTGCGCGGTAGTTGTCGATGCCCGCCCTGCGGGCCGTCTCGCGGGCCGCCGCCTCGCCGTCGCCCGTGAGCATCCAGATCGCGATGCCCTGTTCGCGCAACTCCCGGACAGTCTCCGCCGAATGTTCTTTCAGCCGGTCGGTGATCCCCGCTGCGGCCAGCACCCGCTCCCCGTCGGCGAACCGGATGACGGTCTTGGCCTCCCCGTCCATTTGCTCTGCCGCCGTGCGGAGCTTGTCGTCGATGGCGATGCCGTGTTCGTGCATCAGGGCTTCGTTTCCGATGTAGTAGCTGACGCCGCCGACTGTGCCGCTTACGCCTTTTCCGGTGATGCTTTCGAAGCCCTCGACTGCCACCGGGGCGCATGCGCCGAGATGTGCGGCGACGGCCTCGGCCAGCGGATGCTCCGAGCGTTTTTCGAGGGCACAGAGTATATTCCGGTGCGAATCGTCGTCCCCGGCCCATACGAGGTCCGTCACCTCGGGACGGCCTTCGGTCAGCGTCCCGGTCTTGTCCAATACTACGACATCCACTTTTACGGCCGTTTCGAGACTCTCGGCATCTTTTATCAGGATGCCGTTCTCGGCCCCTTTGCCGATTCCGGCCATGATGGCCGTGGGCGTCGCCAGCCCCAGGGCGCAGGGGCAGGCGATAATGAGCACCGTGACCAACGCCAGCAGGCCGTGCGAGAACCCGTTCTCCGGATCGAACAGCATCCATGCCGCGAACGCGACGAGGGCGATGCCGATAATCACGGGCACGAAGATGCCCGCAATGCGGTCCACGAGCTTCTGCACCGGGGCTTTGCTGCCCTGCGCCTCCTGCACCAGCCGGATGATCTGTGCCAAAAGGGTCTCGCCGCCGACCTTTGCGGCCGTGAAGCGGAAACTTCCCCGTTGGTTGACGGTTCCGGCGAACACCGCGTCGCCGGGACCTTTGGCCGCCGGGACGGGTTCTCCGGTGAGCATGCTTTCGTCGACATACGAACTGCCCTCGGCTACCGTTCCGTCTACGGCGATCCGTTCGCCCGGACGTGCGAGGAGCAGGTCGCCGGGGCGTATCTCGCCGACCGCAGTTTCGTGCTGCTGTCCGTCCGCACCGATACGGACCACGGTTGCGGGTTGCAGCCCCATCAGTTTGCGGATGGCCTCCGAGGTGTGGTCGCGGGCGCGGGCTTCGAGCAGGCGCCCCAGCAGGATGAAGGCGATGATGACGCTCGCCGCCTCGAAATAGACGTGGGGATGAATGCCCCGGGTTTCCCAGAATCCGGGAAAGAGCATGTTCGCCACGCTGAAAAGATAGGCCACTCCGGTGCTTCCGGCCACCAGCGTGTCCATGTTGGCCGAGCCGCGGCGGAGCTGCCGCCAGGCATTGATGAAAAAATCACGCCCCAGTATGAATACCACCGGGGTCGACAGCAGCCACATGAATTCGTCGGCATAGGGCATCCCCATCCCGAACATCCCCACAACGACTACCGGCACTGACAAGGCTATGGCCCACGCCGTGCGGCGTTTCAGCGTGCGGTAGCGTTCTCCGGCGGCCTTTTCCGCTTCCCGGGCGGCATCCCCGGCCCCGACGATCAGGTCGTACCCGGCCTGCCGCACGGCTTCCCGCAGTGCGGCGGGTGAGCACTGCGCGGCGTCGTATTCCACCAGAACGGTCGCCGCCGCGAAATTCACCGCAGCCCGGCTTACGCCCGGAACACGGTTCAGGACTTTGTCCACCTTCGCCGCGCACGCCGCACAACTCATGTCGGCGACCGGAAAGGTCTGTTTGATGCTGTGATTTTCCATAGTTCCGTTACCTTTTTGCTTCATTGCAAAGGTAACGCCGCGGGGCCGCAGGGCCGTTACAGAATTATGGAATAGATTTACAAGATTTGGCCGTTATACTTTGTCGAGGGGTTTCCGATGCCCCGCGGCCTGTTCCCGGAAGCGGGTAGGGGTCATTCCCGTCAGGCTTTTGAACTGCGCGCTGAGGTGGGCGGCGCTCGAATAGTTCATCAGGTCGGCGATCTCGCCGAGCGACAGCTCGCCGTAGGTCAGCAACTCTTTCACCCGCTCGATCTTCTGGGCGATGAAGTATTTTTCGACGGTGGTCCCGGTCGTTTCGGAGAAGAGTTTGCTGATCTGGCTGTATTCATGGTGCGTGGCTTCGGTCAGCCGGTCGGAGAGGTTGACCCGCAGGGCCCCGTTGTCGCGGTGCACCAGCCGGATTATTTCGGCTTTCACCCGTTCGACGATCTGCTGCCGGGGGTCGTCGATGAGCTCGAACCCCAATTCCCGCAGCCGTGCGTCCAGCCGCTTCCGCTGTTCGTCTTCCACCGCAACCGCGGTGCGCACCACGCCCAGTTCGACCGAAAGGGGCTCGATTCCCAGCTCGGCGAACAACTCCCGCACGACCATCCGGCAACGGTCGCACACCATGTTGCGAATGTATAGCGTGTCGGTCGTTTCCATTATTTGATGGTCAAATCCTCCGGGCGGACCTTGGGGACGTAGTGCGTATCGTTTTCGCGGTAGTAGGCGCGTTCGCCGTCTGCGCCGATCGGCACCAGTTCGATCTTTTCGATGCCCCGGCCGATGGCGAGGATCAGCAGCGGCTCCCATTCCAGCCCGAACTCCTGCCGGATGCGCTCCTTGTCGAAAGCTCCGATGCAGATGCCGTTCAGCCCGATCTCCGCCGCCTGCAGCAGCATGCTCTGAGCCGAGATGCCGAGGTCAATGTCGACGTAACGGTCTTCCGCTGCGGTCGAACAGATGATGATGAAGGCATTGGGCTCGGTGCCCGGCAGGGGGAGGTGCAGGTGGGGCAGGGCCCCTCCGAGACGGATGTGCGCCAGTACTTTCTGCGCTTCGCCGGACAATACGGGACGGAACCGCAATACCTGCTGATTCCGCGCCGAGGGGATTTTGGCATTTACTGCGATGATGCGCCGGAGCTGGTCCTCGCGGACGATGAAATTCGCGTCGTAGCCGCGGTGGCTGCGGTTTTTCAGCAACAGTCGGCCGAGCGTCGCCAGGGGTCTGCGGCTGCCTTGTCCCGCTGCCGTCCGGGCCCGGTATTCCTCCATTTTCCGTTCCAGATAGTTGTCTGCCATGGTTCGTTTCCGTTAATTGAAGCAAAGATAGTACAAACCGGGTATAAAGACAAAAAAAGCGGCAATCGTGTGACTGCCGCTTCTTTCCGTGATCCCGCTGGGGCTCGAACCCAGGACCCCAACATTAAAAGTGTTGTGCTCTACCAGCTGAGCTACGGAATCTCCGTGTGCCAATAGGAATCGCTTCCGTTTTGGTGGTGCAAATGTACGGAATTATTTTTAATTTGCAACACCTGACCTGCAAAATTTGTGTAAAACCTGCTTTTTTGTTTTTCGCTTCGCCGGGTCGTGAAAAATACGGCGTTGATTTTGATTTGCCGAAATAAAAAGATATTTTTGTAGGCGTTAACGCGAAATTAACTTTAAAAATCAAATAACTTTATGTGTAAAGCGCTGATTATCGGTGCGGGAGGCGTCGGAACCGTGGTAACCCAAAAGATCGCTGCCAATCCCGTATTTACGGATGTGATGCTGGCCAGCCGCACCAAATCCAAATGCGATGCCGTGGCGGCCGCCATCGGCGGCAATCGGGTGAAGACCGCCGAGGTCGATGCCGACAACGTGCCGCAGCTCTGCGAACTTTTCCGCTCGTTCCAACCCGACATTGTGGTCAACGTCGCGCTGCCGTATCAGGACCTCACGATCATGGACGCCTGCCTCGAGTGCGGCTGCAACTACCTCGACACGGCGAATTACGAGCCCAAGGACGAGGCGCATTTCGAGTACTCGTGGCAGTGGGCCTATCAGGACCGCTTCAAAGCCGCAGGTCTCACGGCGATCCTCGGCTGCGGCTTCGACCCGGGCGTTACGGCCATCTTCACGGCCTATGCCGCCAAGCATCATTTCGACGAGATTCACTACCTCGACATTGTCGATTGCAACGCCGGCAACCACGGCATGGCTTTCGCCACGAACTTCAACCCCGAGATCAACATCCGCGAGGTGACTCAGAAAGGCCGTTACTACGAGAACGGGCAGTGGGTTGTAACCGAACCGCACGAGATTCACCGGTCGCTCAATTATCCGGGCATCGGTGAGCGCGAATCGTATGTCATCTACCACGAGGAGTTGGAATCGTTGGTGAAAAACTATCCCACGATTCGCCGGGCGCGCTTCTGGATGACCTTCGGGCAGGAATACCTGACGCACCTGCGCGTGATCCAAAATATCGGTATGGCGCGTATCGACCCGATCATCTACAACGGCGTTGAGATCGTACCTATCCAGTTCCTCAAAGCGGTGCTTCCCGATCCCAAGTCGCTGGGCGCCAACTACCACGGACAGACCTCGATCGGCTGCCGCATTAAAGGTCTGAAGGATGGCAAGGAGCGCACCTACTATATTTATAACAACTGCGACCACGAGGAGGCGTTCCGCCAGACCGGGACGCAGGCCGTATCGTTCACGACGGGCGTCCCGGCAGCTTTGGGAGCCTCGATGTGGGCCAAGGGGCTGTGGCGCGGCGCCGGCGTGTTCAACGTCGAGGAGTTCGATCCCGATCCGTTCCTCGCCGAGCTGGGCGAGCAGGGGCTTCCGTGGCACGAGTTGTTCGACGTGAACCTGGAGGTGTAGGTTCCGATTGCTGCGAGGCACCTGCCGCATTCTTTAAATCCCCGAATGGGATGTACTTGGGTACTCCTGTTCGGGGATTTTTATGATGTATGACCTCTGTATCGCACAGATCGAAAGTCCGGCACTGCGTCAAGCTAAGTATAAATGCGTATTTTCCCGAAAAGCAATTCCGCGCAGCATGGTTTTCAAGAGGTTTTTGCTATTTTTGCAACTGTTTTTATTAAAAACGATTCGATGATTGACTTTCTGAAAATGCCTTCGCCGTGCTACGTTCTCGACGAGGAACTGCTGGACCGGAATCTGGCGACTGTCGACCGCGTGCGCCGGGAATCGGGCGTCGAAATTATTGTGGCCCTGAAGGCATGCGCCATGTGGAGCATCTTTCCCGAACTGGCGCAGCACTCCGACGGTGCGACTGCGAGTTCCGCAGCCGAAGCGCGTCTCGTCTTCGAGGAGTTCGGAAAGCCCGCCCACACTTACGCCCCGACCTACACGGACCGCAATATCGACGAGATACTGCGTTGCAGCGATCATATCACCTTCAATTCCGTCTCCCAGTTCGAACGCTTCGGCCAGCGGGCGCTTATCAGCGGCCTTTCGTGCGGCCTGCGGATCAATCCGCAGTATTCGCCCGTCGAGACCGACCTCTACAACCCGTGCGTACCCGGCTCGCGGCTGGGCGTCACAGCTGAACAGCTGGCGGCGTTCGGAGGACTTCCGGCGGGCGTCGAGGGGCTGCATTTCCACGTTCTCTGCGAATCGCGCCCGGAACATCTGCGAAAAGCGCTGGAAGCTGTCGAGCGGCATTTCGGACATTACCTCGATCAAATAAAGTGGCTCAATATGGGAGGCGGCCACCTGATGACCGCTTCGTGGTACGACTGCGACGAACTGATCGCCGTTCTGAAAGATTTCAAAGCCCGGCATCCGCACCTGCGGCTGATCCTCGAACCCGGCAGCGCTTTCACATGGCGCACGGGCTACCTGGTATCGACCGTCGAGGATATCGTCGAGAACGGCGGTGTGCATACGGCCATGCTCGACGTGTCGTTTGCCTGCCACATGCCCGACTGCCTCGAAATGCCCTACAAACCGGCCATCGTCGGGGCGCACGATCCTGCCGAGGGGGAGAAACGCTGGCGCATGGGCGGCACGAGCTGCCTTGCAGGCGATTTTTACGGCGACTGGGCTTTCGACCACGACCTGAAAGTGGGGGAGCGCATCGTTTTCGAGGACATGATCCACTACACGATGGTCAAAACCACGATGTTCAACGGCGTTCAGCATCCCGCGATCGTCATTGCGCGCCGCGACGGTCGCACGGACATCATCCGCGAGTTCGACTACGAAGATTTCAGGAACCGCATGTCGTAAACAATACAAACACCGATAAATGAAAGATTTTACACCTACACCTTACACTTTGGAGTGCGTCGCCACGGGGCGTCAATTCGAAGATACCGGTTGGATGCTCACCGACCCGCAGTACAAGGAGCCGTCGCTCATCCGCGCCAGGTATGCCAGCAAGCAGCTCGACGTGAAACCCGCCGACTGGGGCCTTTACCGCTTTGCGGACTGGCTGCCCGTGCGGCGCATCCTCAAAGGTTCCTCTGCTCCCGTGACCTACAAGAGCAAGGGACTGGCCGAGCACCTCGGACTGAAAAACCTCTGGATCACCTTCAACGGTTACTATCCGGCTATCGGGGCCACGATGACCACCTGCTCGTTCAAGGAGACCGAAGCCTACTCGGTCTGCGGTCGTGCCGCTGCCGACGAACAGCGTGTGCTGGTCGTAGCCTCGGCAGGAAATACGGCCCGTGCTTTCGCCAAGGTCTGCTCCGACAACAATATCAAACTGCTGCTGTCGGTTCCCTTCGACAATATCGACGCGCTGTGGTTCGACGAGCCGCTGAATCCTTGCGTGAAGCTCATTTCGTGCGATAAGGGGGGCGATTATTTCGACGCCATCTACCTGAGCGACCTGGCGCTGAAAGGCCCGGGCTTCTATGCCGAAGGCGGGGCCAAGAACATCGCACGCCGCGACGGAATGGCCTGCACGGTCCTCTCGGCCGTGACGACCATCGGCCGTATTCCCGACTACTATTTCCAGGCCGTGGGCAGCGGTACGGGAGCCATTGCCGCCTGGGAGGCCAACATGCGCCTGATCGAGGACGGCCGCTTCGGCTCGAACACCATGAAGATCATGGTGTCGCAGAACGCTCCGTTCGTTCCGATGTACGACGCCTGGCGGGCCGATTCGCGCAAGATGCTGCCTTACGACGCCGACAAGGCGCGCCGCGACGCGGAGATCATCGACGCGAAGGTGCTGTCGAACCGCCGTCCGCCCTATGCCATTGCCGGCGGACTCTACGACGCGCTGAAGGCTACCGGAGGTGACTTCTTCGTGGCTACGAACGCCATGGCCCGCAAGGCCCGGAAACTTTTCCACGACCTCGAGGGCGTCGACATCTATTCGGCGGCTGGCGTCGCCACGGCATCGCTCATCAACGCCGTTGCCGCCGGGAGGATCGAAAAGGACGCCACCGTCATGCTCAACATCACGGGCGGCGGCGAGGAGCATTTTAAGGAGGGCAAGGAGCTCTGGTACCTCAAGCCGAGCCATGTCTTCCCGCTCGAACCCGATCCCGCGAACGTGGTGGAGACGGTCGAGGCGCTGTTCAACTAAGATTCGCCTGTAAAACAGGCATCTGATACCTGCGGTCTGAACCCGGGGGCTTGCAGCCGGACCCGGTTCAGACCGTTGTTTTTTATCAACTCAAATTTCAAACACATGGAAAACATCCAAGCAAAGCAGTACCCCTGCTTCAAGCGCTGGAACCGCAAGGGCTGGTCGGTCTTTGCGAGCCTCCGCCGCTACGTGACCATCGGGGTTCTCTCTGCCGGGATGTCGATCCTGCTGCTTGCGACGCAAGGTGCGTCCGCGCAGAATGCCGACACGGCCGCTGTCCTCAAAACATGGAGGATACGGGAGGTCGGCATCACGGCGAGCCAGACGGCTCCCGCGCGCAACGCCCAGTCGCACACCCCGCTTTTCGACCGGAAAGTCCAGGCCCAGGCGCCTGTCCATACGCTGGAAGCCGCCCTGCGCCTTGCACCTTCGGTCGATGTCCGCGAACGCGGAGGCAAGGGGACGCAGGCCGACATCTTCATCCGGGGAGGCTCTTTCGACCAGACCATGGTCCTTCTCAACGGCATCGATTTTACCGATGCCCGCACCGGGCACCAGTCCCACGCGCTGCCCGTCGATCTCGATTGCATCTCGTCCGTCGAACTGATCGACGGCGTGCCGGGCGTCGGCGCCTATGCCGGGGCGGTGAATATTCGCACCGCGCCTTTGCGGCCCACGTATCTGCGTTTCGAAGGTTCGGGCGGCCAGTATGGCTATGCCTGTGCCAACCTCTCGGGAGCGGTGACCTCGGGCCGTTTTTCGGTGCTCGGGGCGGCGTCCTGCCGTCGCAGCGACGGCTACCGGCACAATACCGATTTCTCCAATTACAATGCTTTCGTGCGGGTGACCTGCGACGGCGGCCGGGCCGGGTTCTTCGACCTGCAAGCCGGGTGGCAGGACCGCGATTTCGGCTCCAACGGCTTCTATGCGGCTTACAATCCCGATCAATGGGAACACACCGCGACGGCGCTGGCATCGCTGCGGTGGATCAAATCTGCGGGGCGCTTCTCGCTGGGGACTGCCGCGAGTTACCGCAAGAACTTCGACCGCTACGACTGGACGCGCGGTACGCCGATGAACCGTCATAACACCGATAATGCGGGTGCAAAGGCGTGGGCCGACTGCGACTGGGCGGCGGGTAAAACCTCGCTGGGCGCCGACTGGGCTTTCAACCACATTTACAGCACGAATCTGGGCGAAAAACTCGCAGTTCCCGAAGGGCACTACACCCACGCCAAGGCGCGCCATACGGGCAATCTCTGGCTGCGGCATGCGAAGGCGTGGCGACGTTTCGACATGGCCGCTTCGGCGGGTGTCAGCCTTACGCCCTACGGCACTTCGGCATTGTGGAGCCTCTCGGCCGGATGGACGCCCGCCGAGGGGCTGCGTGTCGGGGCAGGAGTGTGGCAGTCGATGCGCCTGCCGACCTTCACGGACCTCTACTACACCTCGCCGGCTCAGATCAACAATCTCGATTTAGTTCCGGAACATGCTGTTACCTATCGTCTTGGAGCGGATTACTTAAAGCGTCGCTGGAATGTTTCGGCGCAGGTCTACTACCGGGCCGGACGCGACATCATCGATTGGGTGTGGCGCGAGGATATGGACGGCAAATGGCATTCGGAGCAGTCGAGCCGCCTCGATACCTATGGCGTCGAGCTTTCGGGCGGCTATGCCGCTCCGGAGGGCTTCCTGCGTCGTGCCGCGCTCTCTTACGGCTACATCACGACCGACAGGAATGCGGATATCGTGGCCAAGAGCGCCATGGATTTCATGCGCCACAAAGCGGCCTTGTCCGTCGAGGTGTGTTTCCTGCGAAGGATGTCGCTGGTGCTGACCGGTTCGGTCTACGACCGCAACGGCAGTTATACCGATTATCCCCGGCCTGGCGACTCCTCCGTCAGCGAGGTGCGCGATTACAAACCCTATTTTCTGCTCGACGGGCGTCTGTCGTGGAAAAAAGGCATCTGCCGCCTCTATGTCGATGCCACGAATATCACCGACGCCCGTTACTGCGACATCGGCGGCCTCCGCCTGCCGGGTTTCTGGTGCACGGGCGGGGTGGTGCTGACGATCGGCAGGTGATCCCTTTCGGACAGTAGTCCCACGCGGACACGTCTCTTCCGGCTGCAACCAAGGGCCCGGTGCATCGCACCGGACCCTTTCTGTTTTTTGGTGAAACGGGTCTTTTTTGTTACAGTTTTATCGGAAAAATTCGGAATGTTTGTTACCTTTGAAGTATAAGAACTCCAAAGCAATGATTTTATGACAAATCGCATCATCGAGTGCGTCCCCAATTTCAGCGAGGGACGCGACAGGAACGTGATCGGACAGATCACCGCGGCCATCGAGGCGTCCGGGGGCGTGAAGTTGCTGGACGTGGACCCCGGCGAAGCGACCAACCGCACGGTCGTCACTTTCGTCGGCGACCCCGAAGCGGTCGTGGAGGCCGCTTTCGCGGGGGTGAAACGTGCCGCCGAACTGATCGACATGCGCCGACACAAGGGCGCGCATCCCCGTATGGGAGCCACCGACGTATTGCCGCTGATCCCGATTGCCGGCGTTACGCTCGAGGAGTGCGCCGCGCTGGCCCGTGGGTTGGCCGAACGAATCGCCGCCGAGCTGCGCATTCCGACCTACTGTTACGAGGCCGCCGCCTTTACCCCCGAACGGAAAAATCTCGCCGTCTGCCGTGCCGGAGAGTACGAGGCCCTGCCCGAGAAGCTGTCACACAGGGAGTCCGCACCCGATTTCGGGGCCCGGCCTTTTGACGAGAGTGTCGCCCGCACAGGCGCCACGGCCGTCGGGGCCCGCGATTTCCTGATCGCCGTGAATTTCAACCTGAACACCACCTCCACGCGCCGCGCCAACGCCATTGCCTTCGATGTGCGCGAGAAGGGGCGTCCCGTCCGCGAGGGCGGCTCTCCCGTGGGCAAGGTGGTGAAGGACGCCGCCGGAAATCCCCTGATGCAGCCCGGCACGCTGAAGGCCACGAAGGCTATCGGCTGGTTTATCGAGGAGTACGGCATTGCGCAGGTTTCGATGAATATTACCGACATCGCCGTAACGCCCCTGCATGTGGCTTTCGACGAGGTGTGCCGCAAGGCCGACGCCCGTGGTGTGCGTGTCACGGGCACCGAGATCGTGGGGCTGGTCCCGAAGCGGGCGCTGATCGAGGCCGGCAAATACTTTTTGAGGAAGCAGCGGCGTTCTACGGGTATTTCGGAGGAGGAGATCGTCCGTATCGCCGTGAAGTCGATGGGGCTCGACGATCTGAAACCCTTCGATCCCGCCGAAAAAGTCATCGAATACCTGCTTGAAGCGGAAGTTCAGGAAAAACGCCTTATCGATATGACCTGTAAAGCGTTCGCCGGGGAGACGGCGAGCGAATCGCCCGCTCCGGGCGGCGGCTCGATCGCGGCCTACATGGGTGCGCTGGGGGCGGCCCTCGGAACGATGGTCGCCAACCTTTCGTCGCACAAGGCGGGGTGGGACGACCGCTGGGAGGAGTTTTCCGACTGGGCCGAGCAGGGGCAGTCGGTGCTGAGCGAACTGCTGCACCTTGTGGACGAGGACACCGCGGCGTTCAACCGCATCATGGCGGTCTTCGCGATGCCCAAGTCCACCGATGAGGAGAAAGCCGCCCGCAGCGCGGCTTTGCAGGAGGCGACGCTCTATGCCACGGAGGTTCCCCTGCGGACGATGAAGGCCGCGTCGCGGGTTTTCCCGATCGTGCGCGCCATGGCTTCGGAGGGCAATCCCAATTCGGTCTCCGACGCAGGTGTGGGGGCTTTGGCGGCCCGCAGCGCCGTGCTGGGGGCTTGTCTCAATGTGAAGATCAACGCCGCGGGGCTGAAGGACCGGGTGAAAGCCGATGCGCTTGTCGCCGAAGCGAATGCGCTGGCCGCCGAGGCCGAACGCCTCGAAGCGGAGGTTTTGAAAATTGTCGAACAGAAAATAGGATGATATGACACGCGAAGAATTCCAGAACGACATCCGTGCAGGTATTCCCGACCGGCTTCCCGCAGCGAAACCTTACGACAAACAGGTCAATCATGCCCCCAGGCGCAAGGAGATACTCACGGAGGAGGAGAGGGCGCTGGCCCTGAAAAATGCCCTGCGCTACTTCCCCGCCAAACACCACGCCGCGTTGGCGAAGGAGTTTGCCGAGGAACTGCGCCGCTACGGGCGTATCTATATGTACCGCCTGCGTCCCGATTACGAGATGTATGCGCGGCCGATTGACGAATATCCCGCCCGGTGCCGGCAGGCTGCGGCCATCATGCTGATGATCCAGAATAACCTCGACCCGCGGGTGGCCCAGCATCCCCACGAACTGATTACCTACGGAGGCAACGGCGCGGTGTTCCAGAACTGGGCGCAGTACCGGCTGGCGATGCAGTATTTGTCGGAAATGACCGACCGTCAGACGTTGGTGATGTACTCGGGACACCCGCTGGGGTTGTTTCCGTCGAGCCCCGATGCTCCGCGTGTGGTGGTGACGAACGGCATGGTGATTCCCAACTACTCGTCGCCTGACGACTGGGAACGGATGAATGCCCTCGGGGTGTCGCAGTACGGACAGATGACCGCCGGGTCGTATATGTATATCGGTCCGCAGGGTATCGTCCACGGTACGACGATCACGGTGATGAACGCCGCGCGCAAGCGTTTCACGGCGGGGCGCACCGATACCCGCGGGATGCTGTTCGTCACGTCGGGTCTTGGCGGCATGTCGGGCGCCCAGCCCAAGGCGGGCAACATTTCGGGCGTAGTGTCGGTCGTCGCCGAAATCAACCCCAAAGCGGCGCGGAAGCGCTACGAGCAGGGGTGGGTCGACGAACTGCATGAAGCGCTGGATGAGCTGATACCTCGTATTCGTCAGGCTGTCAAAGCGAAAGAGGTCGTGTCGCTGGCCTATGTGGGCAATGTCGTGGACCTCTGGGAGCGGCTGGCCGCCGAAGAGATTCCGGTCGATCTGGGTTCGGACCAAACTTCGCTGCACAACCCCTGGGCAGGCGGTTACTATCCCGTAGGGCTGAGCTACGAGGCGTCGAACAAGATGATGGCCGAAGAGCCCGGGCGTTTCCGCGAATGTGTGCAGGAGTCGCTGCGGCGGCAGGTGGATGCCATCAACAAACTGACTGCCCGGGGGATGTATTTCTTCGACTACGGCAATGCCTTCCTGCTGGAAGCCTCGCGGGCCGGGGCGGCGGTGACGGGCGAGGGCGGACGCTTCCGCTATCCCTCCTATGTGCAGGATATCATGGGGCCGATGTTTTTCGACTATGGGTTCGGGCCTTTCCGCTGGGTCTGCACCTCGGGGCGCACCGAGGACCTCGAAACGACCGACCGGCTGGCCGCCGAAGTGCTGGAGGAGATTCGGAAGACGGCTCCCGACGATATCCGGGGTCAGTTGGACGACAACATCCATTGGATTCGTGAGGCCGGGCGCAACAAGCTCGTCGTGGGTTCGCAGGCCCGCATTCTCTATGCCGACTGCGAGGGCCGCACGAAGATCGCGCAGGCGTTCAACCGGGCCATCGCCGACGGGCGCATCACGGCTCCCGTGGTGCTGGGACGCGACCATCACGACGTTTCGGGCACCGATTCGCCCTATCGTGAGACTTCGAACATCTATGACGGCTCGAACCTCACGGCGGATATGGCCGTGCAGAACGTCATCGGCGATGCTTTCCGCGGCGCCACGTGGGTCTCGATCCACAACGGCGGCGGTGTAGGCTGGGGCGAGGTTATCAACGGCGGTTTCGGGATGGTGATTGACGGTTCGGAAGAGTCCGACCGTCATATCCGCGAAATGCTGCTGTGGGATGTCAACAACGGCATTGCCCGCCGCAGCTGGGCCCGCAACGAGGGGGCCGTCGAGGCCATTCGCCGCGAGATGGAGCGCACGCCGGGACTGCGTGTGACGCTGCCCAGCTTCGCTGACGATGAAGTCATTCGCAATGCATTGAATGATAACGATTAAAAACGGTTATTTCAAATGGAACATCATCATATCACAGCGGATCATCTTTCGATTGACCGGGTCCGCGAAATCATTGAACGACATCTGCCGCTCGCGCTGAGCGACGATGCCCGGCAGCGCATTGTCCGCTGCCGCGAGTACCTCGACCGCAAGATGGAGAACACCGAGCGGCCGATCTACGGCATCACCACCGGTTTCGGGTCGCTGTGCGATATCTCGGTGGGGCGCGACGATCTGTCGCGGTTGCAGCAGAACCTCGTGATGTCGCATGCCTGCGGCACCGGGGAGCGCGTGCCCTCGGAGATCGTGAAGCTGATCCTGCTGCTGAAAATCCAGTCGCTCTCCTACGGCCATTCGGGCGTGCAGTTGGCGACGGTCGAGCGTCTCGTGGAGTTTTTCAACCGCGACATCCTGCCCGTGGTCTACCAGCAGGGATCGCTGGGTGCTTCGGGCGACCTTGCGCCGCTGGCCCACATGAGCCTGCCGCTGCTGGGGCTCGGAGAGGTGGAGTATAAAAGCGAGGTTCGCCCCGCGGCCGACGTATTGGCCGAGGTGGGGCTGGAGCCGATCCGGCTGCAGTCGAAAGAGGGACTTGCCCTGCTGAACGGCACGCAGTTCATGAGCGCCTACGGCGTCTGGTCGCTGATCCGGGCCCGCCGGCTGAGCGAGTGGGCCGACAGGATCGGGGCGCTGGCGCTGGACGCCTTCGACGGGCGTATCGAGCCTTTCTGCGACGAGGTGCATCTCATCCGTGCCCACCGGGGGCAGTTGGCCACGGCCCGCGCCATCCGCGGCTTGCTGGAGGGCAGCGAACTGATCGCCCGTGCAAAGAAGCATGTGCAGGACCCCTATTCGTTCCGCTGCATGCCGCAGGTGCACGGGGCTTCGAAGGACACCATCGATTATGTGGAGAGCGTGCTGACTACCGAGATCAACTCCACGACCGACAATCCGACGGTTTTCCCCGAGGAGGACATGGTCGTATCGGCGGGCAATTTCCACGGCCAGCCGATCGCCCTCGCAATGGATTTTCTGGCCATAGCTCTGGCCGAGCTGGGCAATATTTCGGAACGCCGCACCTATAAGTTGATTTCGGGAGCCCGCGAGCTGCCGAAATTCCTCGTGGCGAATCCCGGGCTGAACAGCGGCTTCATGATCCCGCAGTATACTGCGGCCTCGATCGTCAGTCAGTCCAAAGGACTCTGCATGCCTGCGTCGGTCGACTCGATCCCCTCGTCGCAGGGGCAGGAGGACCATGTGAGCATGGGTTCCAACGCTGCGACGAAGCTCTGGCGCGTGGTCTGTAACACAGAACGGGTGCTGGCCATCGAACTGTTCAATGCTGCGCAGGCCATCGAGTTCCGCCGCCCGGCACGCACGTCGCCTGCGCTGGAACGCTTGTTGGCCGACTACCGGCAGCGGGTGCCGTTCATCGACAACGACGAGGTGATGTATCCCCATATCGAGGCCTCGATCCAATTCCTGCATACGCTATGAAGCTGCTGGTGAAAAATATCGGCCGCATCGTCGGCATCGAATCGACGGGCCGTCTCCGGGTCTGCGGTGCGGAGATGGACCGGCTGGAATGCTTCGACGATGCGTGGCTGCTGGTTGACAACGACCGTTTTGCGGCTTACGGGCGCATGGACGAGCTGGGCGAGATCGCCGCCGACCAGGTGGTCGATGCCGAAGAGGGCATGCTCTTTCCGTCGTTCTGCGACTCGCATACCCACCTGGTCTATGCCGGGAGCCGGGAACAGGAGTTTCTGGACAAGATCAACGGCCTGAGCTACGAGGAGATCGCCCGGCGGGGCGGGGGAATCCTCAATTCCGCCGACCTGCTGCACGAAACCTCCGAAGATGAACTCTATGCGCAGGCAATGGAGCGTGTGCGCGAAATTACGGCGATGGGTACGGGGTGCGTGGAGATCAAAAGCGGCTACGGGCTTTCGACCGGGGACGAGCTGAAGATGTTGCGCGTCATCCGCCGCATCCGCGAAACGTCGCCGCTGGAGGTCCGCGCCACGTTCCTCGGGGCACATGCCGTGGCTCGGGCCTACCGGGGCCGGCAGGGGGAGTATGTCGACCTGATCTGCAACGAGATGCTGCCGGCCGTGGCGGCCGAAGGGCTGGCCGATTTCGTCGATGTTTTCTGCGATGAGGGATTTTTTACCGTCGAAGAGACAGCCCGCATCCTCCGGGTCGGGCGCAAGCTGGGCCTGCGGGGAAAGATTCACGCCAACGAACTGGCCGTCTCGGGCGGTGTGCAGGTGGGAGTGGAGTACGGCGCGCTCTCGGTCGACCATCTCGAGCGTATGGGCGCGGCGGAAATCGAGGCCCTGCACGGTGCGGTGACCATGCCGACGCTGCTGCCCGGTGCGGCTTTCTTTCTCGGTATGAGTTATCCTCCAGCCAGGGAGATGATCGGTGCGGGGCTGGGCGTGGCGTTGGCTTCGGACTACAATCCCGGGTCGTCGCCCTCGGGCAATATGCGCATGGTCGTTTCGCTGGCCTCGATCCGTATGAAGATGACTCCTGCGGAGGCCATCAATGCCGCGACGCTCAATGGCGCCTATGCCATGGGGCTGAGCCGCGACTACGGAAGCATCACTTTAGGTAAAGTCGCCAATTTCTTCATCACGAAGCCTATGTCATCCGTCGAGTTCTTCTCCTATGCCTACCAGACGCCGCTGATCCGGCGAGTGTTTCTGAAAGGCGGCGAAGTTTTCGGAATGGCTTAGTTTTTGAGGTTTTTGGCGGTATGCGAAATACTTGGTTGATAATCTGCCTTGCCGTGTGCGGGGCCGTAAATGCACAGAATATGAAACAGTTGACACCGGAAGAGAAGCGGGTGATCGTCGACAAGGGCACTGAAGCGCCTTTCACGGGCCGCTATTACAAACACAAGGAGCCGGGGACCTACGTTTGCCGCCAGTGCGGGGCGCCGTTGTACCGCTCGGCGGACAAGTTCGACGCTGGATGCGGCTGGCCGAGTTTCGACGACGAGATTCCCGGAGCCGTGAAACGGACCCCGGATGCCGACGGCCGGCGCACGGAGATCACCTGCGCCAAATGCGGAGCCCATCTGGGGCATGTTTTTGCGGGCGAGGGATTCACGCCCAAGAATACGCGCCACTGTGTCAACTCCATTTCGCTGGAGTTTGTGCCTGCGGCCATAAAGGAGCAGACCGAGACGGCTATCTTCGCCGGAGGCTGTTTCTGGGGCGTGGAGCACCTGCTCTCGAAAGAGCCCGGGGTGCTCGATGTCGAGTCCGGTTATATCGGAGGCCATACCGAGAATCCTACCTATGAGGAGGTGTGCAGCCATCGCACGGGGCATGCCGAAGCGGTGCGTGTGACGTTCGATCCCGCGAAAGTTTCCTACGAGAAGCTGGCGCGGTTGTTTTTCGAGATTCACGACCCCACGCAGGTCGGCAGGCAGGGGCCCGATATCGGTGACCAGTACCGTTCGGAAATTTTCTACACCACGCCCGCTCAGCGCGAAACGGCCGAAAAGCTGATTGCCGAACTGCGCGCGAAGGGCTACGATGTCGTGACCGAGGTTACACAGGCCACGACTTTCTGGCCTGCCGAGGAGTACCATCAGGATTATTACGACCGCAAGGGCACGCAGCCCTATTGCCACGGATACACCAAGCGTTTCTGAAATGAAAACTCCCGGCTGCATGGCCGGGAGTTTTCATTTCAACAGGTTGTCCTCTTCGTCCTTGTATTCCAATTTTTTGGAGAATATCCCGCCGAGACCTTTCAGGGCTTTGACGGCCCGCACGCGGAAACTGTCCATCAGCGATCCGTCTTTCGAAACCGTGCCGTAGCCCGTCACGGCGCGCGCCCGGCGTTTGCGGACGAAAGCGATGCGGCCGTAGGGTTTCAGCCCGAGGGCCAGCGAGCCGTCCTCGCCGCGGATGATGTCGGTCCGGATGCCCACCTTGCGGGCCAACTCCGTATTGTAGGCGAAGACCAGTCCGCGGACGCTCAGTTCGGGCCGATTGAACGACTGGAGCCACAGGTGCGTGTCGCGGGCCAGTTCGTAGAACCAGAGTCCGAAAGCCGAGTGCGAAGCGTCGGGAATGTAGCTCCAGAGCGAGCTGACGGCCACGACGCCCCGGCGTTCCAGCGCGTCGACCATCGTCTCGACATAGTGCGGCGGGTACATCGTGTCGGCGTCGATGTTGATGTGGTACTTGCCGCGGGCGCGGCCCAGCCCGCAGAGTCGCGCATGCCCGCATCCGGGTGTCGTCTCGCGCTTCCACGGCAGGCCGACGGCTTCGAAAACCTCCGCCGTGCGGTCTTTCGAGAGGTTGTCGGTGCCGATGATCTCCATCGGGTAGCGGCATTGCTGTTCGGCGAGCGACCAGAGACACGCCAGCAGGCGCCGCTCCTCGTTATAGGCGATGACGGAGACCGTTACCAGCGGTTTGTCCGACTGCCGTTCGGCCAGTTTCGCGCGCACCTCGGCGACGGCTGCCGCGGGAGCTTCGGCGAAAGGCTTTTCATAGACGGGGAGAAATTTGGCGTACCATTTCATGCGTGTGCGGATTTGATTCTACAAAAGTAACATAAAAATCCGCTCTGCCAAACATTTTCGTCGGGGTGCACCGGCGGTACGGGGCAGGCTGTGCGCAAAAACAGCCCCGGAGGCTGCTTTTCTGCCCCTTTTCTGCCCTCCGGCGGTGCGGAATGCGGATATATTGTTTACTTTTGCGGTCGTAAACGGAATCGTATGAATCGCGTCAAAGGAATTCTCTGGGCGGCTCTCTCGTCGTCGACTTTCGGGTTGGCTCCATTGTTCACCCTGCTGCTGATCGGCGTGGGATATTCGTCATTCGAGGTGCTGACTTACCGCTGGGGCGTGGCGTCGCTCTGTCTGGGCGCCTACGGACTGATGGCAGGGTGTAACTTCCGCCTCGGCCGGCACGAACTGGGCACGGTGTTCCTGCTGAGCATTTTCCGGGCCGCCACGTCGCTGAGCCTGGTGATAGCCTACCAGAATATCGCCAGCGGAATGGCCTCGACGATCCATTTCATGTATCCGCTGGTCGTGGCATTGGTGATGATGTGCTTCTTCCGCGAACGCGGTTCGGTGTGGACCTTTGCTGCCATCGCCCTGTCGATCGTCGGGGCCGTGCTGCTCTCGCAGGGCAACGCCGGATTCACGCGCGGGGACACGACGCTGGGCATCGTATCGTCGGTAGTATCGGTCGTTGCCTATGGCGGCTACATCGTGGGCGTGCGCAAGAGTCGGGCCGTGGAGATCGATTCCACGGTGCTGACCTGTTATGTGATGGCTTTCGGGGCGCTGTTCTTCATCATCGGAGGGTGCTTCACGGGCGGCATTCGTCTCGAGACCGATCCCCATACGTGGCTCTGCATTCTCGGCATCGCCCTGCCCGCGACCGCTCTGTCGAACATGGCGCTGGTGCAGGCAATCAAAAGCATCGGGCCGACGCTGACCTCGATCTTCGGCGCTATGGAGCCGGTGACGGCCGTGGTGATCGGTGTATGCGTCTTTGCCGAGCCCTTCACGGTGCAGGGGGCGGGAGGTATTTTGTTGATTGTCGCGGCGGTGACGATGGTCGTCCTGCGCAGTCGGCGACCGTAAAATGATTCGATATATGGATATCAGAATGGAAAACATGATGGCCCTCCAGCGTGACGAGGCGACCAGTTATGAAGTCTATCGCAGACTCTCGCAGGTGGAGAAGGGTCCTGCGAACCGCGATGTGCTGCTGCGCATTGCCGCGGATGAAAAACGGCATTACGCCCTGCTGCGGACCCGCACGGGACGCGACGTGAGACCGGCGCGGGGAAAAGTCTGGTTCTACGTGCTGTTGGCGCGTGTGCTGGGCGTGACGTTTGCCGTGCGGCGGATGGAATTGGGCGAGAAGGATGCGGGCAGGCTCTATGCGAATTATCCCGATATGGAGGATTTTGTCTGCATGGCCCGCGACGAAGAGCGTCACGAACAGGAGTTGATCGGCCTGATCGACGAGGAGCGGCTGGCCTACATGGGTTCGGTGGTGCTGGGACTGAACGACGCGCTGGTGGAGTTCACGGGAGCGCTGGCGGGCTTCACGCTGGCGTTGGGAGACTCGCGCCTGATCGCCCTGACGGGCAGCATCACGGGAATTGCGGCAGCCCTTTCGATGGCCTCGTCGGAATACTTGTCGACCAAATCGGACAAGGAGCCCGGCAAGAGGCCGGTCAAAGCGGCGATCTATACCGGCATCGCTTATGTTGTGACGGTCGTGGCGCTGGTCATGCCTTTCGTGCTGATTTCGAATGCCCTTGCGGCGTTGGGCGTCATGCTGGCCGCCGCGCTGCTGATTATTGCGCTGTTCAACTACTATTATGCCGTGGCGCGGGCCGAGAGTTTCCGTCGCCGGTTTACCGAAATGGCTGTGTTGAGTTTTACGGTGGCGGGGATCAGTTTCCTGATCGGCTACCTGCTGAAAGCCCTCACAGGGATTGAGGCGTAGGGTATGGACGATATGAAAAATCCCGGAGTTCGGCGCTCCGGGATTTTTTGTCTTACAGCGTGAAGGTCATGGCGATCGGGTAGTGGTCCGAAATGAAAGGTGCCCCGTAGTTGCCGTCGAGCGTGGAGAAGGTCAGGCATTTGAGCTTGCCCCGGTAGTAGAGGTGGTCGATCACGATCGTGTCGGGAGCCGATCCGAATCCGTTGAAGGTTCCTTTGTGGTCCGTTTCCGGAGCCTTATCGCGGACTGACTTCATGTATTTGGTCAGCGGTTTGAAGATCGGACTGTCGACCGGAGTGTTGAAATCTCCGCCCAGAACTGCCGTGCCTTTCGGACCCGCAATGCGCTGGATTTCGTTGACAATGAGTTTTATCGACTCTTCGCGGGCGACCTTGCCGCGGTGGTCGAGATGCGTGTTGAAATAGAAGAATTCCTTGCCCGAAGCCTTGTCGCGCAACTCGGCCCATGTCATTGTGCGGTTGCAGGCGCCGTCCCAGCCGCGCGAAACTTCAGAGGGCGTTTCGCTGAGCCAGAGCGTGCCGCTGTCCACCAGTTCGAAACGGTCGCGGAGGTAGTAAACGGCCATGATTTCGCCGCCTTCGGACCCGTCATCGCGTCCCACGCCGACGCGGGCGTACTGCGGACATTCGGTGTCGATGTATTGCAGTTGGTCGATCAGTCCCTCCTGCACGCCGAATACGTCGGGTGCCTCCTGGCGGATCATCTGCGGTGTGGCATGGCGGCGTTTCATCCAAGCGTTGTCGCCGTCCCGGGCGCCGCTGTTGCGCAGGTTGTAGGAGATCAGTTTGATCGGCTGCGGGCCGTCGCCGGCATATACCGGCATGGAAAAGCAGGCTGCGAGGAGCAGCAGAAGTGCGGTTCTTTTCATTATCATAGAGTTAGTGCTTTTTTCAGTCGTTCGAGTCCGTCGATCAGCAGCGTCCGCGGGCAGGCGATGTTCAGACGGATGAATCCTTCGCCTGCCGGGCCGTAAATCGACCCGGGGTTGATGAAAAGGCGTCCTTCCGTGAGCAGCCGGTCGGCAAGCGCCTCCGAGGTCATGCCTGCGGCGCGGCAGTCGATCCATGCCAGGTAGGTACCCTCGAGGGGCAGCACGGGGTATCGGGGCAGTTCCCGGGTGAGGTAGTCCCGCAGGAAAAGGTAGTTTTCAAGGAGATAGGCGTTAAGCGCGTCGAGCCATTCGGCCCCCTCGTTGTAAGCCGCCGTGAGGGCGTCGATGGCAAAGGGGCTGATCTCGCCCGTTTCGTTCCGGCCGAGCGCCTCCTCGATGCGCGCCCTGATCGAGCCATCCGCGGCGAAGATATTGGCGACTTGCAATCCCGCGAGGTTGAAAGCCTTGCTGGGGGAGGTGCAGGTGACCGAGTGCCGGGCAAACTCCTCCGAAAGCGATGCGAAAGGCGTATAGCGGAAGCCGGGCATGATGAGTTCGCAGTGTATCTCGTCGGCGACGATGAAAACGTCGTTGCGCAGGCAGATTTCTCCGATGCGCCGCAGTTCTTCGGGTGTCCAGACGCGCCCTGCGGGGTTGTGGGGGTTGCAGAGCAGCATCAGCTTCACGTCCGGATCGGCTGCTGTGTGTTCCAGGGCTTCGAAATCAATGGTGTAGGTGTTGTCGCGGCAAACCAGCTCACATTCGGCGGCTTCACAACCGCTGTTGGCGACAGAGATGAAGAAATGGTTGTAGACGGGAGTCTGCACCAGCACTTTGTCGCCCGGCCGGGTCAGTGCCCGGAGAATGGCCGCCAGGGCCGGGATCACGCCGGTCACAGGGTGTATCCATTCGCGTTCCGGCGCCCAGCCGTGGCGCCGGGAAAACCACCTCGTGATTGCCGCATAGTAGCTTTCCGGGACCTTCGCATAGCCGAAAATACCGTGCTCGACCCTGCGGCGAAGCGCCTCGATGACAGCCGGTGCCGTCCTGAAATCCATATCTGCCACCCACATCGGCAGTATGTCCGGTGCGGGCTGTTCGTCCCATTTCACGGAGTGTGTGCCCCGCCGCGGGATCAGCTCATCGAAATCGTAGTTCATCATAATACAATACGCAAAATTGCAGTCGAAGGTTTCAGTCGGCAGGGGTAAAAACCGTTGCAGAACAAAAAATCCCCGCTCCGATAGGGGAGCAGGGATTGCTGTTGGTTGGCGGTGCGTAGGGGACTCGAACCCCTGACCCCGTGCGTGACAGGCACGTATTCTAACCAGCTGAACTAACGCACCATTCCGGTTATTGCGAGTGCAAAGATACCGTTTTTTCTGAAAACTGCAAATATTTGCGGCATATTTTTTTAGTTTGCCGTATCAAAATCCGACGATCGTGCTGAGGGATGGGGTTATAAAGCGTCTGCGGGGTGAGTTGGTAATATGATTTCTTCCTAAGAAACCATATATGGCTGCACAAAAATATATTTTTTTGTTTAAAAGACCAAACAAAAAAAGCGTATTTTTCAAATAAAAAAATCCCCCCCCCTCGCAAAATCGCATATAAATCAACAACTTACACAACCATCCATATTTTTAGATTCTTCAAATAAATCTTTTATTCCGATGCCTCAGATCGGTCATTCTACTATGCACCAAAAAAGGATAATACCAAAATGTTTATCATAACATGGGCGTATTATGCACCTATGGATAGATAATCGTTGCTTTAGTCGGAGCTGTGGTTTCTTAGGAAGAAACCATACATAGCATACTCGTATTTCCAGTATCAGCGTCAGATTATCGAGAGTGAGAATTGTTCCGGGAAATACTTGGGACGGCTTGGTGTATGGCTAAATATCAGAGTATATAAATGCATTCTGGCATGGTTGCGATATACTCCCGCCGAAGATTCAATTCATTCGTAAGAGTGATGAAAGAGGTTTATATTGAAATATCGGATGTGAAACAGCTGTGAAAATGAAAAATTTGATGAAAGGACTCTTGTTCCTGGGCCTGACGTTTTGCGGCGTTTGTGCACAGGGGCAGCGTGTCGCGGTTAAAACCAATCTGCTTTACGATGCTCTTTACACTATAAACCTTGGCGTGGAGGTCGGAATGGCGCCGCGGTGGACACTCGACGTGTCGGGCAACTACAACGGCTGGACGTTGTCGCATGAACGCAGGTGGAAACATTGGCTCGTGCAGCCCGAAGCGCGCTATTGGTTTTGCGACCGATTTGCAGGACATTTTCTGGGAATGCATATGTTGGGCGGTAAATATAATATAGGTGGACTGAAAAACGGCATTTCGTTTCTGGGTACCGATTTCTCGAAAATCTCGGAGCGTCGCTATCAGGGCTGGTTCACCGGTGCTGGCGTCGCCTATGGCTACGCATGGATTCTGGGTACGCACTGGAATCTGGAAGCGGAGTTGGGCGTCGGATGGATCTATACGCGATTCGACAGTTATCCGTGCGCCAGATGCGGACGAAAGCTCGCCGAAGACCGGCCGCATCATTATGTGGGGCCGACCAAAGCGGCTGTTAATCTGGTCTATACCTTTTAATTCATGCAGTCATGAAGGCAAATAATATTTCGAAAATTCTTTTCTTCGGATTGTCGTTTTTGCTTGCGGAACAGCCGACGAAGGCGCAGCCGATCCTCGACGGTCGGGTGACTGTATCGAATCTGGCCGTGTCGCGTGCCGACGAGAAGTTGTTCGTAGCGATGGACATCGATGTTTCGGCGCTGGATCTTAAAACCAATTTGGAGATGCTGCTGACCCCGACGCTGACGCAGGGTGACGCGATTGTAACGTTGCCGCCGGTGCTGATCGCCGGCCGTAACCGCTATTACCATCATTTGCGCAATGGCCTGACGCCGGACGATGCGACACTCTACCGTGAGGGGCGTATCGGGGTGATCGAGTACCGGGCGGTGATTCCTTACGAAACGTGGATGAATACGGCGACGCTCAGCGCCAGGAGCCAGGTGCGCGGTTGCTGTGGCGCTCCGTTGTCGGATGCCGATGAGCGGCTGACGGCGCTCGGTTTCGAACCGGAGAAACGGTATTTTGTTCCGGTTCCGGTCTATGTCCGTCCCGAAGCGGAGGCGAAAATCCTTACGGTGGAAGGTTCCGCGAACATTGATTTTCCGGTCAACCGCACGGAAATCTACGACACCTATCGTAATAACCCCGTTGAGTTGCGGAAGATTCTCGCCACGATTGATGCCGTCAAAGCCGACGCCGACACTAAGATCATCGGTGTGACGATCAAAGGTTACGCTTCGCCGGAAGGCACGTATGCCAACAATGAACGGTTGGCGAAGGGGCGTACGCAGACGCTCAGGGAGTATGTGCAGCGGCAATACGATTTTCCCGAGTCGCTGCTCACAACCGATTACGAACCGGAAGATTGGGCCGGCCTGGAACGCTTTGTCGAGACATCGGGGCTTGCCGACCGGACGGCGATTCTTGCGGTGATCCGCAGCGATCTGGCGCCCGACGCGAAAGAGTGGCGGATCAAAAAGAATTATCCCGAAGCATACGCCTATCTGCTTGCAAACGTCTACCCGGGGTTGCGTCATTCGGACTATGCCGTGAAGTACGAGGTTCGCGCCTATACCGACGTGGCCGAGATCCGGCGTCTGTTGAAGACGCAGCCGCAGAAATTGAGTTTGCAGGAGATGTATATGGCCGCACAGGAGATGGAGCCGGGCAGTGACGAGTATGCCGAGACGTTCGAAATCGCCGTGCGCATGTTCCCCGACGATCCGACGGCCAACCTCAATGCCGCCACGACGGCGATGATGCGCGGCGATTTGAAGCGTGCGGAACGCTATTTGTCCAAAGCCGGCGATCGGGCCGAGGCGCTCTATGCCAGGGGCGTGCTGGCGGCGCTGTCGGAAAGGTACGATGCGGCGGCGGCAATCTTCGAGGAGGCCCGCGGTCGCGGCATCGCTGAAGCGGAGGAGGCTTTGCGACAGGTCGGAGAGTTGGCGAATGAACCGAAATAGATCACTTAATACATATATGCAATGAAGCTTCTGAACAATTTTTTAGCAGCCCTTTTCGCCGTGGGTATGGCAATGGGGTGCAGCAACGATGACGTTGTGGACACTGTCGGCGGCGGCAGTGAGGTTAATCCGGGTGACAAGGTTTATGTGTCTGTATCCGTGTCACTGCCTACTGCGGGCAAGGGTACGCGAAGCACTACCGTCGATCCCGAAGACGGTTCTTCGGCAAGCGACGGTAAGACCGAGATCGGCAAGGATCATGAGAACACGGTCAATCGCATGCTTATCGTACTGGCCCGTCCCAGCGACAACGGCTACATCACTTCCGGTACGGTAGATACCGGTCTCGAAATGTCGCAGACTTCGGTCAGGGCGACCTCCAAACTCTCGAAGACCGCACTGGCCGCTTATTATAACAACAATCCTCTCTCCGATCAGCGGGTCAACGTCTTCGTCATCTGCAACTATACCGACGATCTGCTGACGAGTTTCAGAACCTCGGACGACAGTCAGAGCGGCTTCGCTCTCGGCGATACGTCGTGGATCGACAAGGTTTGCGAGGTGTCGGAAACCGACAAGGAAACCGACAATAAGAACACGTCAATCTGGGCTCCCGGCGCGATGCTGATGACCAATGCCACCATCGCCACGAAGATGCTGCCCCGCACGCTCAAAGAGTGGGATGACTATTCGTCGGCTTCCAAGCCCCTCGATTTCTCGATCAACTCTTCGACTTCCAGCGGCGACCGCCTCGAAAACAACGGTCCCGTGCGTGTCGAGCGTTCGGTGGCACGTTTCGACTTCCGCGACGGCAGCGAGCTGGGCGGTAATAAGTATCATGTGGTTGCGGCGAAGCTGACCGACGATGCGACGAACCCCGTCGACATCGTTGACATCGAGCTCAATCGCATGGCGCTGGTCAACATGAGCAACAAGTTCTACTATTTTCGCCGCGTTACCGATGCCGGTTCCATAGAGGGCGGCGTTTGCCGTCCTGAGATTCCGTGGGGAACGACGCCGGGCAACTATGTCGTCGATGTCGACTACGCTACGAAAGCGCCGGGTCTGTCGGCTTACAATTTCCCGTTGTTCCGTGTGGGCACCGAGAGCGGTGACGGCGTCATCGATCCGGTAGCCCGCGAGCAGTGGTACACCTCGTCGATCGCAGAGGTGCTGGGTACGGATAAGGAGGACGACAATTACACGGGCGATGGCTCTACATCGTACAAAATCTGGCGTTATGTGACTGAAAATACGGTGAACGAAACCAAGCGTATGACCGCCGGCCTGTCGACGGGAGTCGTATTCAAAGGCCGGATGGTGCCTACGGATGCTGCGCGGAACTCGTCCGACGAGCAGATCAAAAAGTTGGCCAAAGTGCTCGACTACGATATGAGTGATGCCTCGCTGGAGCTCGGTCACAACACCAATACCGATCCCATTCTCTACACGTTCGGCGGCAATCTCTATCTGAGTTGGCCCAATGTGGCTAAGGCGGCTTTGAAGGCTGCGACGTTGGAGGACGGCACGATCGTTACGACCAACAGTTTCTATGAAGCGGTGTTCGGCAAAGGCGCCCACGAAGGCGAAGGACAGGATGTGAATAGTCCCAACTATCTGTGGCATGAGTGGAACGGCGCAGGAAAGACGGACGATGCACTTCAACTGTTCAAAAAGGCCGCGACCAAAAACGGCATCACGCTCTACCAGTCCAGTGAGGACGACGGCAAGTGGGGCTACTACTGCTACTATTTCTACTGGAACCGTCACGACAACAACGACAATGCAGGCGTGATGGGAGACATGGAGTTCGCCGTCGTGCGTAACAACGTCTACAAACTCGCCGTGACGAAGATCAACCGTCTCGGACATCCCCGTCTCTCGGAGAACGATCCCGATCCCGTCGATCCCAAAGATCCCGACGAGACCGGCGATGTCTATATCTCGGTATCCGTCGAGGTGTTGCCGTGGGTGGTTCGTGTGAACGAGATCGAATTCTGAAAATGCGGACCGAAAGACGAAATCCGGTTTTACGGTTCATCGGTGCGGTGCTCGGCGCCGCGCTGATGATTGCCGCTTTGCCTGCGTGCGAGAACATCTACGAGGACCTTCAACCGTGTCCTCATGGTGTGTCGTTGCGTTTCGTCTACGATTACAACATGGCGTATGCCAACGCTTTCCCCCGGGAGGTGGACTGTCTGACGCTGCTGGTTTTCGATGATGAAGACCGCTACGTTGCGACGCGGACGGTCACGGGAGATGAGTTGCGCGACGAGAACTACCGGATGACTCTCGACCTTGAAGCGGGGACTTACCGATTCGTGGCTTACGGAGGTCTTGCCTGCGGGCGGCGTTCGTTCTCGATGATGTCCGTGCCTGTGCGGGGAGCGTGTTTTTCCGACCTGCGGGTGCGGATGGAGGCCGATTGTCTGTCGAATCCCGATCGGAAACGGCTGCACGGTCTCTATTGGGGCACGCTGGCGCTTTCGACCGCCGATCTCTATGCGGAAGGCACTGTCAGGATGATGAAGAACACGAACAATATCCGCATCGTACTCCAGCAGGAGAACGGCGGGACGCTGTCGCCCGATGACTTCGATTTCGAGATTACCGACGACAATACGCTGTTCGGTTCCGACAATGATCTTCTTTCCGCCGGCACGGTGACCTACACGCCGTGGAAGACGGGGCAGGCGCAGACCGGCGTGACGATCGTGGGCGACAATGTCGTTCCCGAGGCCGTGGGAGTGGCCTATGCCGAGCTGAGCACCTCGCGGCTGATGACCAAGAGTGCTCCGCGGCTCGTCGTTCGTCGGCATTCCGACGGCGGGGCGGTCGTGGACATGCCGTTGAAGCGATACCTGCTTATGCTGCGCAGCGATCGTTATGACGACATGGACGATCAGGAGTACCTGGATCGGGAGTGCGACTTCGTACTCTTCTTCTTCCTGCGGCCCGACGGTTCGTGGATCGATACGCGGATCGTCGTGAACGATTGGGTGGTGCGGATCAACGATGCGGAGATGTAACGAGCAATTTACGGAATGGGACGATCGGTATATGTTGTCGTATGGGTGTGTCTTGCGCTTCTGGCGTCGGGATGCAGGCGGAGTGCGGACGTATCTGCCGAAGAGCAGCCGTTTCTGGTGAATCTCGATCTGAACGTCGCATTGTCCGATATCGCCATCCCCCGGTCGCGGGTTTCTTCGGATGCGGCTCCGGCGAATGACGACGAGAAGATGCAGACGTTGCGCATCATCGTCGTCCGGCCCGATGGAACGGTAGAGGCCAACCGCTTCGTCAAACCCTCCGTGGCGTTGGTGTACGACCGGCAGGAACGGTTCAAAGTCGTAGGCCGCGAGAAAAAACGGGTCTATCTCTTCGTGAACGAAGGCAATACCGTGGTCGAGACGATGGACGGGACGCCGGTATCGGCCGGCGGAAAGCTATCGGAATATCTTACGGCGATAGGGGTGGGCGATTCGTTCCCTGCGGACGTGCTGGCCTCGCTGGTCATTCGCTTGGAGGGCGATTCGTCGCAGCTCTCCGGAGCGCTGCCCATGAACGAGAGCCACGAGATTGAGGTCGGGGCGACGGATTGCAGTTTCGAACTCTTCGTGACGCGCGCGGCGGTGAAGTTCACCTATCGGATTACGAATCAGAGTGAGCGGAAGCTCGTACTGACCGGGCTTGCCATAGACCGGATGGCCCGCAGGGAGTATTATCTGCCTCACGGGACCGTATACGCGGACAATGAGGACGGCATCCGGGAGATCGTGCAGTACGATGCCGTACCGGCCGATTACTATACGTTCGTTTATGCCGACGATGCGATTTCCGATGCCGGCATCGCACTGCCGCACGGAAAGACGGTGGAATTGCCGGCGATCTATCTGCTGGAGGGAAAGTCCGCGGAGCCGTATGCGACGAGCCTTTCGATCAATGGCATCGAACAGCGCAAGGCGTTCCCTTCGTTGCCGCAGTTGCCGCGCAATACGCATGTGGTCGTCAACGCCCGCATCCCCCGGTACGGGAATGGGGCGGTGGAGTGGCAGGTGGATGTCGTCCCGTACGATGAGGTGCTCTTGGAGCCGGGATTCGGTATCTGAGGCGAATAATACGCAGAAAATGAATCGAACTATTCTCTATATATTTTGGGTGGGGATGGCGCTGTTCGGGTTGTCTGCATGTGCGGACGATCCGCTGGCGGACGGCGCTTCGCCGGGACAAGGCGAAAGCGTCGTTACGTTCGGTGCGATGTTCCGTCCGCTGAGGGACGCTTCGCTCGGAAAGACGCGCAGCGCCAAAGGCGATGCCATCGGAAAGATCGACGATATCTTCGTCGTGTGGTATCTGGAGAACGGCGTGATGGCCGGATGCCGGTATTTTTCCGGCGGCGAACTGACGCTGACCGATGTGCCGCGTTCAGAGAGCAAGACGGAGCGCGAAACCAAACATGCGGAGTTCTCCTGCGAAGTGCCTTTCGGGCGTTATCGTATCTATGCCGTGGCCAATATGGGCGATCTGAGCGACGACGAGGCCATCCGTTCCGAGAAGAGCTTTCGGGCTATCCCGTTGAAGTGGATCGGGGAGGACGTGACGAAAAACTGCCAGATGTCGGGTTATTTCACCGAGGAGCCGTCCACGGCCTACGGCAAAGGCAAGCCGCAATTGGTGACGATAGACCGGCCGAGCGTGTCGCTCCATGCATGGGTCCGCCGTGCGGCGTCGAAGGTCACCGTATCGTTCGATGCGGAGAATCTCAACGAAAACATCTTTATCTATCTCAAATCGGCACAGATCAGGGATATTCCCTCGCATTGTTCGCTCGTCGATGACAATACGCCCGTTTCTGCCGACGAACTGATTGCCGAAGGCGATATGATCCTTTACGGAAAGGGTGCCGACTACACGGAGTGGCCGAAACTTTCGTGCGGCCGCGGCGTGAACACCTTCGGAAACCATGCCGAGGACGCTCCGTCGCTGTTCTTCTACGAGAATATGCAGGGACAGCATCCCAACAAGCATCTGTATCAGGGCCCTGACAAAGACAATGTGCTCAACGGCACTTTCCTCGAGGTCAAAGGCTACTACATCAACCGTTCGGTCGACAACCCCTCCTATGGCAACATCACCTACCGCTGTATGTTGGGGCGTAACATGGAGGACGATTTCGACGCCGAGCGCAATACGCACTACAAACTGACGCTGGTGTTCAACAAGGACGCCAATAACCCCGACTGGCATATCGACTATGATTATGTTCCTCAGCCGCCGGAGATCGTCGTGGCCAGTCCGATGTACATTTCCTATCTCTCGAACCAGCAGTTGACGATTCCGCTGACGGTCTATTACGACAAAAACATCACGGAGGTCACGAAGGTTACGGCCGAGATTATCGGCAACGACTGGGGCTATTACGATCATCCCTACATTGATAAGGCCGCCAACGCTTTGACCGACGGATTCCTCTCGCTGGGTTTCATTGATAAGACTTCGGTAGGCGATCGGACGAAAGAATATACAGGCACGCAGACTTACAATAGCCCGGTGAGCGTGGACGACAAGCGCTACCGGTTCGATATTCCCGTTTACACGCGTCCGATGACGCTTGGCAGCGGATTCTCCGGCAACAACTATTATGTCGGACGCCGACGCTATGCGCAGGTCCGGTTTACGGCGTGGAACGGCGAGACGAAGTTGACGGAAAAGGTAGTCGAGGTGATCCAGTCGCGGCGACTGGTCAATCCCAAAGGTATCTGGCGCAAGGGATCGTCGACCAAGCCCTTCCGTATTACGCTGAAGAACTCCGATTCCAGCCCCAACGTGGCCCACGAATTCGAAGCCTTGCCTTCCGACGGACCTTGGACTGCGAGGATTCTCGAAGGCAGTGATTGGGTGCGTATCAAAGATACGGAGTCTGCCGTGTGGGGTACGGAGCCGGTTACGGGAGGTACGGGTTCGAATATTGAGTTCGACTACAAACCCGACACGGAATATCGGGACGGAAGCCGCTTTGGCCGGATTGAAATCACGTTCCATAACAATACCTGCACCCACGTCGTGCTGGTGAGCCAGGGCCTCGGACCGGTCGAGATCGAGGGACGCAAGTGGCACATGACCAATGTCGAATACTGCGGTGCCGACACGGACAATCCGCTGCTCGAAGGCTCTATGTTCAAGTTCGGCAATTCGACTGATGCGATCGCATCCACCAACAATTTGAAGGACGGATACGGATTCGATATTTCCTGTTATGACAAAACATTCGACATTTATAATGCTTCGGGAGGGAAAAGCTCGAAAACATTCAAAGCGATCCCCGCCTATCGGAACGGCTTCACGGACGCCGGAATGCAGCAGGATATCAAAAACGGAAACAAAGCGTGTCATGTAGCCACCGCCGACGATTGGAAATCGTTGTCGAATCCAACGCAGTTCATTCGTTATTACGGAATTCTCTATGGGGATGAGTGCACCCATACGCTCGATGCCAATACGGTTACGAATACCTATACCAGCGTAGGCCAGGAACGCGGAATGAGAGGCTGTTTCGTCTATGACACTAAGACGCATAAGCATCTCTTTTTCCCGATTGGCAACACCGGCTACGGGCGGCGCAAGCATAAGGATCAGACTACTACGAGTACTCCGTTGAGAGGAAATGGCGTGTTGAAGTACGCCAACCGTGCAGAGGAGATGGACGAAGGGAAAGCCATGACAATGCCTTGTTTCTACGATCTTTATACAAGCACGGGGGCTCTTTATTATTACGGTTTGCGGAGTCTTAAAGCGGGAAAACCTTCCACATCCACCAATGATAATGACTTCTATTACGGGTTCGATATCAACTATTTCACCTTTGGTTTCGAAAGTTATGATACTAATATCATGTCTTCGGATGGGAACACTTCCACGAAACTTTCATCCGATGCCGCATTCCTGCGGCGCGTTGACGACTGACGGGCGGGCCGGTGTTCGAACCGTCGGATATCACTGAATACGAAAAAGGGTGTAAATCTTGCCATTGCTTGATTTACACCCTTTCTTGCGGTGCGTAGGGGACTTTAATCATCCGACGAAATACACCGTTTATCAGTAGGTTACGCTTGTTTTTGCAGTTTCGGGTCACAACGTGGTTACGCCGTTTCGACGCTCGAAAATCGACGTCCGCGAATGCCCGTCCTTCAAAGAACTTTCACGGTTCGAATGTAACCTATTTTAGGGGAGTTTCCAAAATAATCGGCTCATTAATTTAGTTGAATTTCTGTCTTCCATTTTCCACTTTGGAAATTCGAGCACGCTCGTTTTCCGCGGCTTAACAAAATATTTCTATTCTTATAAACGTACTTTCCTCTTGAATTCTGTGTTTATTTGTATTGAAAAGTACTTATATTGTCTGATGATTCATCCCTATTTTCGAGCCGATTGTCACTAACTTTGCATCCATAAAATAAAAATAGTTTTATGGAAAACAGCAGAGATTTAAGTAGAGATAAGCTCGATTTCGGCAACGGAAAAATCGGAGTATTGTTCCGTGCCATGTTCTTTCCGACACTTGTCGGTATGTTTTTTACGGCAGCCCTCACGGTCATCGACGGAATATTCGTCGGACATGGCGTCGGCGCAGAGGGACTTGCCGCCGTAAATATCGTTTCGCCCGTCTATCTGATCAGTACGGGTATCGGTCTGATGTTCGGCATCGGGGCTTCGGTCATTGCAGGCATCCGGTTGTCGGAGGGCAAACTGAAAGCGGCCCGCATCATCCTGACGCAGGCGTTTCTGGCGGGACTGCTGCTGATGGGGCTGATTTGTATCGGTTGTCTTGTTTTTCACCGGCCACTCGTCTATGCGCTCGGGTGCAGCCCGCAACTCGAACAGAATGCAATCAGTTACCTGCTTTGGGTGTTGCCCGGGTTGTTCTTCATGTTCATCCAGTATGTCGGCATGATGCTGATCCGCTTAGACGGTTCGCCGAAGTATGCCATGTGGATGCAGGTCGTAGCCGCCGTGCTCAATATCGGCTTGGACTGGTATATGGTCTTCCCGTTGGGGTTGGGCGTAATGGGAGCTGCTTTGGCTACTTCGATAGCCTGTACGGTCGGCGGAGTGATGGTGCTCGTCTATTTCCTTCGCTTCCCGAACCGGTTGCGGTTTTATCCGTTGAAATGTTCCGTCACCTCGCTGCTGTTGACCCTGCGCAATACGGGATATATGGTCAAGATAGGCTTCGCCACCTTTCTTACCGAGTTGGCTATGAGCGTCATGTTGTTGACGGGCAACCGGATGTTCCTCTCCATGCTGGGCGAGGACGGTGTGGCGGCCTATGCGGTTGTGTGCTATCTGTTTCCCGTCGTCTTCTCCATCAGCAATGCCGTCGCACAGTCGGCGCAGCCGATTATCAGCTTCAACTACGGCGCACATCAGATCGAGCGGATCCGGATGGCACTGAAACTGTTGTTGCAAACGGCAGTCGTTGCCGGACTGTTCATCTGTTTCGCACTGATTGTCGGAGCCCCGAAAATCGTGTCGCTGTTTCTGGATTCGCGTGAGACTGCGTATGGGCTCGCTGTCGAAGGGCTTCCGCTCTTTGCTGCCTGTGCCGCCTTCTTTTCGGTCAATATCGCCTTTATCGGTTATTATCAGAGCATCGACCGTTCGCTGGCCCCCACCGTCTTCACGCTGTTGCGCGGAGTGTTGCTACTTGTGCCCTGCTTCCTGTTGCTGCCCCGCATCATCGGTGTTTCGGGCCTGTGGCTGGCCATTCCGGCTGCGGAGATATTGACCTGTGCAGTGATCGGCTGTTTCTATTTTTGGAACAGGTTCCGTCTCGACAGGGCGTTGATGAAATCGAAACCTTAATCTGTCGGCGGTATGAAACTGGAAACGAAACGTTTGGTTATCGGCCGCATCGCCCCTGAAGATGCCGGAGGCGTGTCGGAATTTCTGTTCCTGCTGCGTGTCGAGTATTTCGTCAATGACTGGCTTTGTCCGGATCGGACGGTATCGGCTTATGAAGCGGAGGGTGCTGCGAATGCTGTACGAGAAACGGCGAACGGGCAGTCTCATTATTTTGTGAGCGACTGGTTTTGTTACGAGGTTCAGACGCCCGTATATATGGTCTATTCCGCCGACGGCGTCTCGCATTATATCGTGAGTTTGAAAGATAGCGGCGATGTCGTAGGTCATTTGTTCATCGTACGGGAAGCGGGTGACACGTACAATGTCGGATTGTGTATAGACGCGGAGGCGAGAGGACGGGGCTATGCGACCGAAACGATGGCGGTTCTTCTGGACTACCTTTTCGGGTGTGCGGCCGCACGTCGCATATATGCTTTCGTGCAGGACAATCACCGGCAGTCCGTCCGGTTATGCAAAAATCTCGGAATGAGCAGAGAAGAGTGCTTCCCGGGACGGACGAACGCTCGGGAAGACAAGTCGGAATACAAGGATGTGAACATTTATTCCATTGTCCGGCACACCTTCGAGCCGTAACATACGCCGGAAGCCGGTTAGGGAGCGAGCGTCCCCGACCGGCTTTCTTATTTGTTACGGAAGTCCAACGGCGCAAGGCCTGTCATGCGCCGGAAGAAACGGGCCAGATACGACGGGTCCTCGAAATTGAATTTCCGGGCGATGTCCTTGACGGACAAATCGGTGTCGGAGAGATACTGCTTGATTTCGTTGGCTGTGAAGTTGTCGATAATCTCTTTCGGTGTTTGATGCTGCACCTTGTTGCAAGTCTTGTAAAGGTAGTCGGTCGTGATGCAGAGCTGCTGCGCATAGAATGCCGCTTCCCGTGTTTCATGGCAATGCTTGACCAGCAGCGACATGAATTTGCCGAAAATTGCCCATGCGCGGTTCTTCTTGTATTTCCGGCGGACGGCGGGCAGGTGGCGGCGTGCCTCGCCGTCGAGCACGACAAGCAGGTTATAGACGTTGCTCTGTAACAGAGATAGGCGATTGCCCTCTTCCGCGTGTTCCTTGAGCCATACCATCTGCCGGAACCACCCCCGTAGCAGGTCGTATTGCTCTACCGACGAACGGAAAATGTTTTGCTCGGCCATCAAGTCCCAAAACGATTCGGAAGTCAGGTCGAAATAGACTTTCTCCATCAGTTTCTGCGAAAGGCACAGATACTCCGCACGGAAACCGGACGACAGACGGACCGGCGAGAACAACACATCGGAAAACAAGACGACCAGGTCGCCCTTACGAAGCGGTTGCCGGCGGGAGTTCAATGTGACGACGGCACGTCCCTCTCGGCACAACAGCAACATGCACTCGTTGGGAATATAGGAGCGGCCCGACAATTCGCCGAGGTCGGTCGCTCCGGCGATGCAATCGCCTTCCCAAATCGATGCGAGATTCTGAATAGGTGTCATACCGTATTTGTTTTTGCTGCAAAAATAACTCTTTTTATCGGCAAAATAAATAGTCCGTATTGATAAGTACTTATAATATCCGATTTTCGATTCCAAGAAAAACCGCTGAACATAGTACCTTTGTATGCTTAAAAATAAGCCTTTACGGCATGTAGTGGTTTTGGAATATCAATAATTAAACGAAGGAAATATGAGAAATGGTATTGAATACTGCGTGGCAGTTTGCGCCCTTGTTCTGGTCTCCTGCAAAGGAGCGGCACCCGCAGGACAGGTACAGAGTTATCCGGCGGTTACGGTCGGCAGGGAAACCGTGGAAACGGCGGAATATTACTCCGCTTCCATCCGCGGACGTCAGGACATCGAGATTTACCCGCAAGTCACGGGAACGATTCATCGCGTTTGTGTGAAAGAGGGGCAGCGGGTGAAGCAGGGTGAAATCCTGTTCGTCATCGACCGGGTGCCCTATCAGGCGGCTTTGCGCACGGCTACGGCCAATGTACACGCTGCCGAGGCGCAAGTGGAAACGGCTCGTTTGGACTACGAGAGCAAGCAGGCACTGCTGCGCGAGGAGGTGATTTCGGAATACGACCTTTCGATGGCGAAGAACGCGCTGGCGGTGGCCGAAGCCGGACTGGAACAAATGAGGGCGCAGGAGACAAACGCCCGCAACAGCCTTTCGTACACCGAAGTGAAAAGCCCGTCGAACGGCACGGTCGGCACGCTACCGTTGCGGACCGGTGCGCTGGTTTCGCCTTCGATGGCACAGCCGCTCACCACCGTATCGGACAATGAGGAGATGTACGTTTACCTTTCTATGACGGAAAACCAGCTCCGCGCCCTGATTCGGGCATACGGATCGCCCGACGAGACCATCCGGCAGATGCCTTCGGTACGGTTACAGCTCAATGACGGAACCGTTTATGACGAACCAGGACGCATCGAGACCATCAGCGGGGTCATCCATCCGCAGACGGGAACGGTGTCCGTGCGCAGCGTCTTCCCGAACGGGAGACGGCTGCTGCTGAGCGGCGGAATCGGGAAAGTCGTCATCCCGCGCTCCGTTCCGGATGCACTCGTCATTCCCCAGTCCGCCACATACGAGTTGCAGGATAAGATTTTCGCCTATAAGATAGATACCGGAAACCGGATTCGCTCCACGGAACTTGCCGTAGAGAAACTGGACGACGGCAAACGTTATATCGTCCGCTCGGGACTGCAAGCGGGCGACCGGATTGTCAGCGAAGGCGTGGGCCTGCTGAAAGATGGCATGGAAATCAGTGTGAAGGAAACGGAGTAGAAATTAAAGCAGTAAGAAACATGAACTTAAGATATTTTACGGACCGCCCCGTCCTGTCAATCGTGATTTCAGTCGTCATCGTGCTGGTGGGCATCCTTGCGTTGACATCGCTGCCGGTGGAGCAATATCCCGATATCGCCCCGCCTACGGTGCAGGTATTCACAAATTATCCGGGAGCGAACGCCGAGACTGTGCAGAAAGCCGTCATCGTGCCGTTGGAGGAGGCCATCAACGGAGTGGAGCACATGAACTACATTACCTCTACGGCATCGAACACAGGAGATGCCTCGATAGACATCTATTTCCGTCAGGGAACCGATGCGGACATGGCCGCCGTGAACGTGCAGAACCGCGTATCGACCGCCCTCAGCCTGCTGCCCGCCGAGGTGGTCCGCATCGGGGTGACGACGACCAAGCAGCAAAAGGCCGAACTGAAGAGCATCGCCCTCTATTCCCCCACAGACAAGTTCGACCGGCAATTCCTGAACAACTACATGAAAATCAACGTCGAGCCCCGCATCAAGCGAATCAGCGGCGTGGGCAACGTGCAGCAGTTCGGAGCCAACTACAGCATGCGCATCTGGATGAAACCCGAAAAGATGGCGCAATACAAACTTATTCCCGGCGATATCACCGCCGTACTGGAGCGGCAGAATATCGAAGCGGCGACGGGAGCTTTCGGCGAGAACCACGACAACACCTACCAGTATACGATGAAATACCGGGGACGTTTCTCCACGCCCGAAGAGTTCGGCAATCTGGTCATACGCTCGCTGCCCGGCGGCGAGGTGCTGCGCTTGAAAGAGGTGGCCGATGTGGAACTCGGCGCGGAAGCCTACAACTACACGAATCAGGTGAACGGCCACGAAGCGGCGATTGCCATGATTTACCAGACGGCGGGTTCCAACGCCTCGTCCGTCATCAACGAAATAGACGCCACGATCGAAGAGATGGCACGCGACCTGCCCGAAGGCATGGAGTTCATCACGCTGAACGACACGAACCGCTTCCTCTATGCCTCCATGCGCGAGGTGGTCGTTTCGCTTGCCATCGCCATCCTGCTGGTGGTGCTGGTGGTGTATGTCTTCTTGCAGGACGTGCGTTCGACGCTGATACCCACCATCTCCATTTTCGTCTCGATTATCGGTACGTTCGCTTTCATGTCGGTGGCGGGATTCTCCATCAACCTGCTGACACTATTTGCATTGGTTTTGGCGATAGGCACGGTGGTGGATAACGCCATCGTGGTGGTGGAGGCCGTGCAGGCACGTTTCGACGTGGGTTACCGGTCGTCGTACATGGCCACCAACGATGCTCTGAAAGGTATATCGTCGGCCATTCTGACCTCGACGCTGATTTTCATGGCCGTATTTATTCCCGTCTCGATGATGGGCGGCACGTCGGGTGCGTTCTATTCCCAGTTCGGAATCACGATGGCCGTAGCCGTAGGTATTTCAGCCCTCAACACTTTTACGCTGGCTCCGGCTCTTTGCGCGCTGTTGCTCAAACCTTATATCGACGAGCAGGGACAGCAGAAGAATAACTTCGCCGCCCGTTTCCGCCGGGCGTTCAATGCCGTGTTCGATGCCGTGACCGCCCGTTACGTGCGGGGCGTCGTGCTTTTCATCAAGCGTCGCTGGCTGATGTGGGGCACGCTCGCCGCCGGTTTCGTGCTGCTGGCGGTGCTGGTGCGGAGTACGAAGACCGGCCTTGTGCCGGACGAGGACACGGGCATGGTCTTCATCAGCATGAACGCCAAGCCCGGTACGTCGATGCAGCAAAACGAACGGGTGATGGAGCAAATCAACGAGCACCTGAAGGAGATTCCCGGAATAGCCTACAACGCCAACCTGACCGGATATTCGTTTTCCGGTGCGGGTCCTTCGATGGGTATGTACTTCCTGTCGCTCAAGCATTGGGACGAACGCAAAGAACCCGGACAGTCGGCAACGGACATCCTGAATCGTGTTTATGCCTTCGCACCGGAGATTCCCGATGCCCACATGTTCGTAATGAAGCCGCCGATGATTCCAGGTTACGGCATGGGCAGCGGTTTCGAGCTGTATGTGCAGGACAAGGCGGGCGGCGACCTCAACACCTTCAAGGAGACGGTGAACAAGCTGGTGGCAGCTCTCAACGAACGCCCGGAGATAGAGATGGCCTATTCGGCTTTCGAGACGAGTTATCCGCAGTATTGGGTGGACATCGACGCTGCCCAATGCGAGCAGGCAGGCATTTCTCCCGGTGAGATACTCGAAACCCTCGCCGGATATTACGGCGGCGGTTATGTGTCGAATTTCAACCGTTTCTCGAAACTCTACCGTGTGATGATTCAGGCCGAACCGTCGAGCCGTGTCACACCCGAATCGCTGAATCACATCTACACCCGTGTCGGGGAAGAGATGACGCCGCTTTCGCAGTTCGTAAAGCTGACCAAGACCTACGGCCCGCAGGATTTGGCACGTTTCAATCTCTATAACGCCATTGCCATCAACGGTACGCCTGCCGCCGGATACAGTTCGGGCGATGCGTTGAATGCCATCCACGAGACGGCCGCACGGGTCCTGCCGCATAACTACGGTTATGAGTTCGGCGGTATCTCGCGCGAGGAGAGCAAAACAACGAACAACGTGGCACTGATTTTCGGAATCTGTCTGGTGCTCGTCTATCTGATTCTGAGTGCGCTCTATGAGAGTTTCTTCATTCCGCTGGCCATCATCCTCTCCGTGCCGTGCGGACTGCTTGGCAGTTTTCTGTTCGCCCGGTTGTTCGGGCTGGAGAACAACATCTACTTGCAGACGGGTGTCATCATGCTTATCGGCTTGCTCGCCAAGACGGCGATTCTGCTGACCGAATATGCCACCAAACGGCGTGAGGCGGGCATGTCGCTCACACAGGCTGCTCTTGCGGCGGCACGGGTGCGCCTCCGTCCGATTCTGATGACGGCACTGACGATGGTATTCGGCATGCTGCCGCTGATGTTCGCCACCGGTGTGGGAGCCAATGGAAGCCGCTCGTTAGCATCGGGAGCTGTCGGTGGTATGCTTGTGGGAACGCTGGCGCTGCTGTTCCTCGTGCCGGGACTTTTTATCGTTTTCCAGTATTTGCAGGAGAAGGTTTTCCCCGTGCAGGCGTCCCGTCAGGATGCGGACTGGTCGATTCAGGCAGAGATAGAACATTTGGATACAAAAACGACGAATGAATGAAAATATGAAGAAATTGATTATACTCTCTCTCGCAGCCTGCCTGATGGCGGGTTGCGGGATATATAAGCCCTATTCACGCCCGGAAGTCGAAACCGACGGTCTGTACCGGGACATTCCGGCGGAAGATACCGTAACGCTGGCTTCGCTGTCGTGGCGCGAGCTGTTTACCGACCCGCAATTGCAGACCCTTATCGAAACGGGGCTGGAACAGAATACCGACCTGCGTATCGCCCGCCTGCGTGTCGAGGAGGCGGAAGCCGTCCTGCAAAACGCCCGCCTTTCCTATCTGCCGTCCGTGTCGCTGACTCCCGAAGGGGGCATCAGCCGCCATGACGGCACTACGACGAAAACCTACAATCTCGGAGCATCGGCAAGCTGGGAAATCGACATCTTCGGCAAGGTGACCAATGCCAAACGCGGCGCACGTGCAGCCCTTGAAGGCAGCCGGGCTTACGAGCAGGCCGTGCAGACGCGGCTCGTGGCGACCGTTGCAAACAGCTATTATACGCTGCTCATGCTCGACCGGCAATTAACTATTCAGAATCGGACGCTCGCCACGTGGGAACACTCCGTCAAGGTGCTCGAAGCCTTGAAACGAGCCGGTAAGTCGAACGATGCAGCCGTGTTGCAGGCGCAGGCGAACCGGATGGCTCTGGAATCGTCGATGCTTGCGCTGCGCCAAAGCATCCATGAGACAGAGAACGCTCTCTCCGCCTTGCTCGCCCTGCCCGCCGGAGCCATCGAACGCGGAACGCTGGACGGGCAACGGTTTCCCGAGGAGTTGTCTGTCGGCGTGCCGTTGCAGTTGTTGGCGAACCGTCCCGACGTGAGGCAGGCTGAATACAGTCTGGCGCAAGCGTTCTATGCCACCAATGCCGCACGGGCGGCCTTTTATCCGAGCCTTACGCTTTCGGGGTCGCTCGGTTGGACGAACAACGGCGGCGGTGTCGTTTTGAATCCCGGGAAATGGCTGTCGGGGGCTATCGGCTCGCTGACGCAACCGTTGTTCAACCGGGGAACGAACCGTGCCAATCTGAAAATCGCCAAGGCGCAACAGGAAGAGGCGACCTTGCTGTTCCGGCAATCGCTGCTCGATGCGGGAAAAGAGGTAAACGATGCCCTGACGGCATGGCAGACGGCACGGCAGCGGGTCGCAATCGACAGCAGTCAGGTAGCGGCCTTGCGGGAAGCCGTACGGAAAACGGAGTTACTGATGCGCCACTCGCCAACGACTTATCTGGAGGTGCTGACGGCACAGCAATCGCTACTGGCAACGGAACTGACCGAAGCGCAGGATCGCTTCGATGAGATACAGGGTGTCATCGACTTATATCATGCGTTGGGAGGAGGTAAATGATCTTAATTATAAAGTAATCCCCAATTATGGTTTCCTGTTGATGCATGAATGAGCTGGTCAACTCAAAATTATTTCGATTGTTATCGGTTTCCGATTCTTTCGACCGTGCAGAGATCGAATCCGCTTACGACGCTTTCGTCCGGCAGGTCATCGAAGTCTGCGACAATACGGCCGATTATAAACTGCTCTTCCGGACTCTGACGCTCACGCAGATTCGGTTGGGGATGTTGCGTCCTGTACGCAATCGCACGAAGGTTGCGAAAAGCGATATCGGTCGTTATATCGTCGCAGCCGAGCGGATCATCGAATCGGAGCTTCGGTTGCTCCATGAGCGGATCGAACATCCTACGTTGTTCCAGCCTTCGTTGCGCAACGATATTCCCGATTTGCATTGGAGTTCGGAGTTCACGAAACGGGATTTGGTCGAGTTGCTCTCCGCTTTGGAGTATCTCGGTCCGATTTTGAATGCCATGGGTAAATACGCTCCGTTTTCGGTATTGGTGGCTTTCGCCGAAAAGACGCTCAATGTCTCCTTGCCGAATGCCTATAAAATCCGCGAGGAGGTGTTGAACCGCAAGACGAAGAGTACGGATTTCTTGGAACGGCTGATCGATGCTCTGATCGAAAAGAGCGCGAAATAGACATATTGAATAGCAGACGAATAGAAATATTCTTGCGGGTAGTAATGCGGTTACTACCCGCATTTTATTTTTCGGCGATTCGGAACTTTGCCCACGGAAATCGAAACAGAACGATTATGAAATTAGACGCTATCATCGAAGATATGCAAGGATGCATCTTCTCGCTGCAACAGCGGGTCGAAGAGTTGAAGACGATGGACGACAAGTCGGCCGAAACGATTCTGATGACCCGTCAGGAGGCTGCCGTTCTGATCGGCAAGTCGCTGCGGCAACTGGATCGGGATTGCCGCCGATACGGCATCCGAAAGGTCCATGCCAACGGAGGGATCCGAATTCCCAAAATCGACCTGCTCGTGCATATGGGGCTGGTCGCACGACCGGCGGAGCCGCGCCAAAGCGAGTTGCAACGGGTATTAGGCAGATTCGGACGATGATGAACTACCTCACGGAGATAAAGCTCTTCAACGAGTGGCTCGAAACCGAACAACTGCCGTCGAACGCCATCGTGTTGTGGTACGCCTTGATGTTCACGGCGAACCGCTGCGGCTGGCGCGATGAATTCGCAGTATCGTTCTCCGTATTGCAGAGCCGCACGAAACTCGACCGATCGACCGTCTGGCGGATGCGTAAGGTTTTGGCGGATAGAGGTATTATCTCCGTGGAGGAACGGGGCGGCAATCGAAGTGCGCTTTATCGGCTGCATTCATTCGAGCGGCTGTTTGCGTCGCAACGTACTACGCTGACGGCAACGCAATCCGACACGAATCCGTCCGAAGCGTTGCAAGGTGCGATGCTGTCTGCAACCGTACATAGACTGAACAGGGATTCTTCTGAAAAAGAAAAAACAAGCAAAAAAGAAAAAGAGGGTTCGGCGGGTGAAGAGAGAAAAAGTTGCGTGAAAAAGAGAGAAATGCTGCGTCTGAATCAGGCGCAATTCCTATCGACGCTCGATCCGGCGTGGCGGGAGCCGATGACCGTATGGTTGGAGTACAAGCGTATTCGTCGCGAGAGTTATCGCAGCGAGTCGGGAGCGAGGAAATGCCTGTCGCTGCTGCGCAGCCTTTCGGGCGAGGATCCAACGGTTGCCGCCGCCATCATCGACCGCAGCATCGCCAACAACTGGGCGGGACTGTTCCCGTTGCAACCGGCACAGCCTGCGCGAGGACAGCATCCCGGGCAGATCATCCATCCTGCGACCGACGAACGTACCCGACGGTTGTTGGAAAAGCTCGACCGCAGATGAAATGTGGGACAATGACCTCTTTGCGCAAATACCGACGAACCTATTTTCACACGACAAAAACGACACACCGCATGAACCGAATCACATCGCTTATCGACCGCATGGTCGCAGACAAACGCCTCGTCGTCCGTTCGCCGCACGACCTCTCGTGGGGCGACAAGGACTATTGCGAGGGCCTGTTCTGCGAAATCTTCCGGAGGGTCGATACTTCGATCGTGCGCTACCGCCACCTGCCCGAGTATGTCGGGATCATCGACTGGATAACCTCGACTGAAGGGCGCGGACTGCTGCTCTACGGCGATTGCGGACGCGGCAAGAGCATCATTCTTACGGGCGTCGTTCCCGTGCTGCTGGCGATGAAGGAGCGGATGGCGACCGCCATTCATGCCGACGAACTCTCCAAGCCTTACGACCTCGCCCTGCGGACAGCCGGATGCGATGTGCATACGACGAACCTCGACTACCTGACCCGCACGGCTTATCCCATTATCGACGAGTTGGGCGTCGAGCCGCTCGTGAACGACTACGGCGAGAAGTACGAGGGCTTCAACCGCGTCATCAACGCAGCTGAACGTTATCTGCGTCCGTTGTTCCTCTCGACGAACTTGACTCGCGAACAACTGCTTCGCCGTTACGGAGAGCGGACTTTCGACCGATTGACGCGCTTGTGCCGTCCGGTGAAGTTCGAAGGCGAGAGCCTGCGCTGACAATCGAAAAACAGAACACGATATGAAACTGCAACGAATCATTCATCATTTGGAAGACGGCCGCCGCAAGTATGTGACCTATAACGGCGAGATGGAGAAATGGACGGAGGTCGAAATCGAAAACCTCCGCCGCAATACGGAACAGCACGGTCCGGCAGCCTATACCGCCGACTTCGCCAAGTACGGCATCTCCGCTCGCGAGCTTCGCGAACGCTATCCCGATGCGAAGATCATCCGTATCGTCGGCTTCGAGACCGAGGATCACGACCTGCCGTTGAACCCCGAAATCATCTTCTGACGATGCCGAAGCTCAAGAAAACCGTCCGCCGTCCGTGGCTGCCGGAGCATAAGCCGCAGTCGGGACGCCGCCACGCCAACACGGAGTTCTACCGTTCCGCCGCGTGGCGGAAACTGCGCCTTGTCAAGTTGGAGCAGCAGCCTCTGTGCGAAGAGTGCCTGAAACACGACCGGCATACTCCGGCACAGATGGTCCACCACATCGTCCCGATCAATCGGGGCGGGGCGCCGCTCGACTTGCAGAACCTGCAATCCCTCTGCAACTCCTGCCACAACCGCAAGAGCGCTCGGGAGCGAAGATAACACGATGTCGAACCTCTAAAACGAATGCCTATGATTTAATCGGAACCGGATGGAACGGATGCGTGATTTGCAATCAGTCCAAGGGCAATGTCGGCACCCGTTCCATCTCTTTTTCGAATAGGCACGAACCGAAATGCGAACGACCCTTAACCTGAATGAAATCATCTCCGAATGGATTTCGGAGTGCGACATACTCCCCGCCACCAAACGGGACTACCGGCGCAAAATCGCGCTGTGGTTCCGGTGGCTGTCGGCACACGATGTCGATACCCGTTCGCCGGAGCGTCGGCACGTCTTGGAGTACAAACAGCAGTTGCAAGCCGAAGGCAAAAGCGTCTATACCGTGAACAGCCTCGTTACGATCCTCAAGCTGTTTTACGGCTTCTGCGAGCGACAGGGATACTACGACAATATCGCCGCAGGGATCCGCAGCAGCAGACGCCATACGGAGTACAGCAAACTGCCGCTGACGGCGGAGCAGGCATTCCGGCTGTTGGACAGCATCGATACTTCAACTACGATCGGGCGCCGCGACCGACTGATGATTTCGCTGATGCTCTTCAACGGGCTTCGAACCTGCGAGGTGGAGCGCATCGATATCGGCGACTTCTCCGAACGCGAAGGGCAGCCGATCCTCCGCATTCAGCGCAAAGGGCGCACGGACAAGAACGAGATCGTCGTGCTGCATCCCGACACGGTCGTGTGGTTGGAGGAGTATATCGCCGATAGGAGCTTCGACAGCGACACTCCGCTCTTCGTATCCCACAAGGCGCAATGCGACAATCGGCTCGTGCGGCAGACGATCGGGCGGATCATCAAACAACGCCTTGCTCGCATCGGCATCTCACATCCGAAGATCTCGGCGCACTCGCTGCGGCATACGTTCGGAGCGCTGATGGTCGAACAGGGCATAGACATCGAGACGATCAAGGATATGATGGGGCACTCCGATACGAAGACCACGCGCATCTATATCGAGATGGCGCAGCAGCGACGGCTGCTCCATCACTCGCCGTCGATGACCATAGGCGATGCGATACTGAAAAACGGCGATAAAGCGAAACGATGATGAAAGTACAGTGAATTAATGAATTACGCTATATGTTTAACTGACAAAACATTGCGATTTTACGTAACTCGCTGAAACCCGACAGTGGGTATCAAAGAGTTGCGTGATCGAGGTACGCTCCCGACCGAAGACGGGGAGGGGTCGAAAATCCTTCGGATCCTGCGAAAAGCAATCGCACCCCAAGTCTTCTGTACGCGCGTGCAGAATTGAGGAAATAAGAAATAATTCTCGGATGCGTTCTTTGAAATATTATACGGAAAAATTGGCGATTTGGATTTTTATCACGATATTTGCGTTACGACAATATCGTAACGATAAAAATGAAAAAACAGTATGAAGCCGAATAATCCGTTTTTGATTTCGGGCTACTACAGCCCCGCATATTTCTGCGATCGCGAGCGGGAAACCGCAACGATGATCGAGGCGCTGCACAATGGTCGCAATCTGACCTTGATAGCGCCGCGCCGTATTGGCAAAACCGGATTGATCAGGCATGTCTTCTACCGATTGCAGGAGCGGCAGCCGGATACGGTAACGCTTTACATGGACATCTATTCGACGCAGAACCTCGGGGACTTCATTCGGCTGTTCGCCAACACGGTGTTGGGGCGATTGGATACTGTCCCGCAGAAGGCGTTGGGTCGTGTTGCGCAATTCATCAAGAGTTGTCGTCCGGTTTTCACGTTCGATGAACTGACCGGATTGCCCAAGGCGACGATCGATGTCGCTCCGACAACGGAGGAAACTACGCTCAAGGAGATATTCGACTACCTGCAATCGGCGGATAAGCGTTGCTATATCGCCATCGATGAATTTCAACAGATTGCCGAATACCCCGAAAAAGGCGTCGAAGCCTTGTTGCGTTCTTACATCCAGTTCCTGCCGAACGTGAACTTCATCTTTGCGGGGAGCAAACAGCATGTCATGCAGGAGATGTTCCTTTCGGCTAAAAAACCGTTTTACCAAAGTACGCAGACGCTTTCGATCGATCGAATCGACAAGGCGGCTTACTATCATTTCGCCGAGGCATTCTTCGCCGGGCAGGATCGTGCGCTGGAGCGAACCGTATTCGACACGATTTACGACCGGTTCGACGGGCATACTTGGTATATCCAAGCGATCTTGAACCGACTTTACGGATATTCGGTCGCTATCGACTCCGCAACGGTCGATTTCGCCATTCGGGAGATCGTCGAGGAGTCTACCTATGCTTACGAAAGTCTGTTGGCAGCCTATCCGACGGGGAGCGTTCGCTTACTCAAAGCCATCGCTCGCGAAGGGTGCGTCAAGGAGATTCAGGCCGGAGAATTCATCGCCAAATATAAACTTCGGGCTGCCAGCAGCGTGAATAGCGCAATCAAAAAACTGCTTGCTAACGAACTGGTCTACAAAGCTACGGATGGATATATCATATACGATCGCTTTTTGAACGAATGGCTGCGCAGTCTGGCATTCTGATCTCTCGTACAATATTTCAATGTTACTGCATCCGGGTTCGCAAGACTCGGATGTTTCGTTTCGTGCGAAATCGGAATGCAATTGTAAAACTGTATAAACAATGACGAAAGGTCGTAAGAAATTGCCGGATAAATTGAAAGCCTTGCGCGGAACAGACCAGCCGTGCCGGATGACCGGCGATGCTGTTTCCGCCGGCACCGCCGTCGCGGCATTGCCGCGCTCAGGATTGAAAGGTACGGCGAAAAATGTGTTCGAGGTCGTGGCGACGGAGTTGATCCACAAATGCCTGCTCGACGTCGTCGGCGTGGATTTGGTCGTCGCCTATGCTCGCGAGATGGGGTTGTACCACGATATGATGTGCGATACCGAGAAAGAGGACTATACCATCGAAGTGATGACGAAGCACGGTACGGCGACGGTCGTCAATCCCAAGCGCAAGGTCGCCGAATCTGCGTTGATGAATGCCAAGGCACTTGCAGCCGAATTTGGACTCACACCCGCAAGCCGCAGTCGGGTCGCCGCATTAGTATCCAACGCACCTCAAAAAGATGATTTTACAGATTTCGAAGAGATAAGATAAGGACGAGATAATAAAATTCAATACAAAATCGCCAATGATTTTTAAGACGATCCATACAACTAATTTTCGGGTCATATCAAGTCGTCTTTTCCATAAGATTGCCAGCAACGATGCGACAAATAATTCGATAAAAATTCTCTTTGTTTTCATCCTTTTTCAGGGTTAAAAATTTTGAGAATTTTCAAATCGCTCCGTTGTCGCTCAAAGGTAAGCTGAAGGGCTAAAAAACGAAAGGACAAAAAATGACCGTTTTTTACGGCGGAAACGCATGCTGATTTTCAGGTAGTTATGAAATACACATTCGCAGAGGAGTATTCAAGAGCCGATGTCGGCCAACGAGATCCGCTTGTTGGAGGATATGAACTCCTACGATGGCGGCGACGAATATTTCGTACAAATGAACATGCAGCCGGTAGCGACTGCTGTAAAACTTAAAACGAATGGAACTGAACAATGAAATAGAGATCCGGAGCCTTATCGGCGATCTGCATATCGAGAGCCGCGAGGGTCGAGAGTTGGAGCGACCCTATTATGGGGTGGTTCCGGGAGAAGATCGCGCGGGGCGCGTTCGACGGGTGCGATTTGTCGGACATCATCAACCACAACACCGATTCGATTCTCGCCCGCACAACGAGCGGGACGCTGCAATTGGAGGTGGACGACGTGGGCCTGCGCTTCGCATTCGAGGCTCCCAATACGACGCTGGGAAGCGATATGCTGGAGCTGGTACGTCGGGGCGACGTCTCGAAATGTTCATTCCGCTTCGGCGTCGCGCAGGACGAGTGGCAGTATGCCGACGAAAAGAACGGCCTCGCGATGGACGAGCGAACGATACTTAAATTTTCGCGTGTGGTGGATGTGTCGCTCGTGGTCTTTCCTGCCTATCCTGAAACCGAAGCTTCGGTGCGGCATCTCGAAGAGCGGAAAGCCGAGTGGTTATCATCCAACAAAACGGAGGCAGCGAATCATTCTTATAAAATAGAATCTCGAAACCGTTTATGTGATTTTCTTAAGATCGCAAATAAACGCTAACCGAAATTTCCATATCTTTGTAACAGCCGATGATTTCATCGGCTGTTACTTGTTATAAAAATTAAATAAAGCATAATGAAACTACGAATTCCAAACTCGGAAGTACAAGAACTTCTAACCGACAAGTCTTTTGAGTATCCTAAATATGCGACTCAAATTATGAACTTGGCGAATCAAAATGCACAAGGTACTCGTCCGAATATTGTAGGTCAAATGAGCGACCTGATTCAAGAATTCGGAGCGGGATCGATGATTGAATGGGATGCTTGGTATAAGAACGGTCACCCGGAAGCGATCGAGACTGCAACCGAACGAGTGTATCGGATGATTGAACTACTTAAAGAGAGTATTCAGACCATCGATAAGGATATGGTCCGAAAATGGATCGAAGAGCTTGTTGTTGTCAAGACTTATTGCGGATTAAAATTCCAGGAGGCCATTCTCCGTAAAATTGCAGAAGAAAAGCAATCGGACTACAGATTGGCGACCCCCGAAGAAGAGGCGCAAGGTATAGATGGATTCATTGGAAATTATCCGGTTAGTATCAAGCCAATCACCTATCGGATTATGAATGAGCTACCGGAGCACATCAATGTGCCGATTATCTACTATGACAAGAAAAAGTCAGAAATAGTGGTTGAATATAATTTTTAGTTATGCCTACAAATTTCACACAAGCTCAGCGCACACGATTACTCGCCATTTTACAAATTGGAAAAAGAAATGCTATTAATGCTACTAATATCGCCAAAGCATTAGGATTTCCTACAGGTGGTAATCAAGTAAAAACTCGAGATTTAATTCGAGAATGCATAGAAATTGATGGAGACCTAATTGGAAGTTCTTTATCTCAACCAAGAGGTTTTTATTTGATAGATCAAACAAATAAAAATGAGCTGGACTCCTATCTTGATTCTTTAGAAAGCCGCGCAATTGATATTTTGAGACGTCGAGAATGGCTTATCCGCAATTGGAATAATACAGTTGCAGGTAATCCAACGACCAGAATTGTAAAATATGTCAAGCCTTAAGATGTTATTAGGCTGCCTAAAACTTGTTAGACAAGCCCATAATTATTAGAGAGTTAATGCAATTTGCCTTCCCGGGGGAATAGGAACAATACGCTTTCTATTCCCTATTTTTATTTCAGTAGTTACCGGAATAATATTTACATATTCAGCAGTAATCTGATGATTGGTTCCTTTTATTGCAGACAAGTAGACGAATCGCATATCTGTTTCTTGCGAAGTCATAACCGGCATCTGGAGATACTCGTTGAAATGTTTGATCTCTTTATTCTGTGTTCGTTGCGAAACGAATTCTTTATGTGCTGCTATTCGATTAACAATAACTTCGTTTATTTGGTCAACCGATGATGAATGAATATTATCGGCTATAATATCTATAAACTTATCATCAATTTCATAACCAATACTATTGCGATTGCTCATGATGGCGGCAATCGTAGTCGTACCGGTTCCCAAGAAAGGATCCAATACCATATCTTCTTGTAACGAATACATATTGATTAGACGGTATGGAACTTCCAATGGATAGGCCGCACTCCTATCTCGGCTTTCAGCCGATATTTTTTGTTTGGTACCTTTTATATTGTCCCACAAATCGGAAAACCACACATTGCGTTCCTCCCAAAAGAACGAACTCTCACGGCGTTTCTGTTTGTCTATTGCAGATTTGAATTCGCGTTTACCTCCTTTGCGAAAAATCAAAATCCATTCGTGTTCCAATGTTACATATGCTCCTGCAGGAAGCATTCCGGATCCCATAAATTTATTCGGAGCATTCGTTTGCTTTCTCCAAATAATGTTTGGCAAATTTACATACCCGTGAGCGGTGAAATAGTTAATTATACGGGAATGATTGGAATATAAAGCAAAATTGCCGTTGAATGTTCGCGTCGCATCGCCGACATTGATACAGACGATTCCACCCGGGACAAGGACACGGGTCACCTCATCCCATACTTTATCCAGCTCTTGATGCATTAATTCAAAAGCCGCTTCCGGCTGGCTCTCATTAAGTGCATTTGCAATACAAGGATTTTGTTTGCTTAGTACCTCATCCCACATTTGGATCATGGGATATGGCGGAGATGTAACGACTAACTCGACAGAGCTGTCATTAATCTCTTTCATCTGTTGGGCTGCCCCAGTATATATGTTGTGCGTTGTCTTCATAATTTCAAAGCAAAGATAATTCATTTCCTTCTATAATCCTCCATTATTCGACTTTATTCTAAAACCGAGACAAAGTTTCCCTATTACAGCTGATGTGTGAATTAAGTTTGCTCCCGAACGAATCGATAACGAAATTTATGAGCAAACTGAAAACCCTTAAAGAGAGCCGCGCTGCCGTGTTCGCAAAGATCGACGAATTGCGCACGGCGACCGACGGGCGCGAGATGACCTCCGAGGAGCAGGAGCGGTGGAACACGCTGCTTGCGGAGTACGAGCAGGCCGACCGCGCCGTCGAAGCCGAGGAGCGCTACGTCGATATCGAGCGCCGGCAGGCCGAACAGGAGTATATTCGTCGAACTTCCGGCGAGCAACCCGACGAATGCCGTGCCGAGGAGTATCGCACCGCTTTCCGCGACTATCTACTGCGCGGGGCTGCGGATATTTCGCCCGAACATCGGACTCTTTTCGAGCAACGCGCCGGCATCACGGGCTTGTCGGGCGGCGTGATCGTCCCTTCGTCACTGGCGGACAGCATTGAGGTCGCCTTGAAATCCTACGGCGGGATGTTCGAGGCAGGTTCGATCCTCACCACGAGCAAGGGCGGCGACCTGATCATGCCCACGGCAAACAACACCGATGCGAAGGCTACGGTCGTTGCCGAGTATCAGCAGTCCGCTAAATCTGCACCGTCGTTCGGATCCGAGACCCTCAAGGCCTATACCTACCGCACACCCATCGTCCCCATGTCGTTGGAGCTGTTGCAGGATTCGGCATTCGACCTCGAATCGCTGCTCTCGGGTCTGTTGGCCGAGTCGTTCGGACGAGGCATCAACTACGACCTCACGTGCGGCGACGGCAAGGGCAAACCCAAGGGCATTGTCGAGTGGGCGCACGCTTGTGCCGTTAATCCTTCGGCCAACGGGATTTCACTCGACGCACTGATCGAGCTTATCAAGGGCGTGGACTCCTCCTATGCCCAGCGCGGGCGGTTCATGTTCAACCGCAATACGCTCTACTCGCTCGTCAAGGTCAAGGATACGACGGGGCGCTACATCTGGCAGGAGGGTGCGAAGGACGGTACGCCGCCGACCTTGTTCGGCAAGGCGTATATCCTGAACGACGACCTCGATGATGCCGCAGCGGGCAAGACCTCGGTGCTGTTCGGCGATTTCTCAAAGTTCAAGATCCGTATGGTTAAATCGTTCCGCGTGATCCGCCTGAACGAGCTGTTGGCTGAGTACCTTTCGATCGGGCTGTTCGGCTTCGCCCGCGTGGACGGCATCCTGTTGGGCGCCGGCACGCACCCCGTTCACAAGTTGGTGCATAAATCAGCGTAGATTTTATTGAAAATGTAGAAACCGGAACGGGACGAGTCGCCGTATCTTTACCAAACGGCGACTCTTCGTTCCCGAATCTGAAAGGGAACCATGAAAACACTCGAGACACGGGAGCCGCCGATCACGCTGGAACTCGCCAAGCAGCACCTGCGGGTAGGCAGCGCCGCCCATGACGATACTTTGATCGCTGCGAAACTCGACATGGCCGTTGCCGTGGCGGAGGATATGACCGGACGGATCATTCGGGAGAAGAGGGTGCGGTTCGACGTATCGATCCCCTCCGACGCTCCCATGGTCCGCCTGCCTGTCCCTACGACGTGCATCGAGCGGCTCTCCGTTTCTCGAACCCTCGTTCCCGAATCCGACTACACGCTCTTGGCGGATGACTACGACCCGATGCTGGTCGCCGAACCGCAATACGGCGGACAAACCGCAACGGTTACGGCGGTCGTCGGCTACGATCGCGATAATATACCTCCGGCAATCAAGGCTGCGATTCTACTGATTTTGGGTACGCTCTACGACAACGAATCGGACAATCTGGTCGGCCGCTCCGTCTCGGAGCTGTCGCTCACGGCCGAGAAACTCCTGCTTCCGTGGCGGGTAACCCCTTACGGCGATGTTTGACACGCGCATCGAAATCCTCGAATACACCGAGGAGCGGGACGAGTACAACGACCTCACGAAATCGCTCCGGCGCGTCGCCGTGTGCTACGCCCAGCGTACCGAGAACGGCGGTCGAGAGAACCTCTACGCCGGACGCATCGTCCACGAGAACGAAACGGTCTATACGATCCGCTGGCAACCCGACCTGCGCCCCGATATGGTCGTTCGCGACGAGGGGTATCTGCGGAAGATAACTTCGATCCACGAGGAGGGGCGCCGTTGGCGCTTGCACCTCAAATGTCGGAAGAGCGATGCTGATGATCGAGGTTGACGGTTATGCAGAAGCCAAGCGGATTCTGGACGAACTGCCGAACACGATGCAGAAGCGGATGCTGCTTGCGGCTTTGCGCGCCTCGGCCAAGCCGATGTCGCAATCGGCACGGAGCAAGGTTCCCATTCGCACGGGCAAACTGAAGAAGCAGCTGCGCACGGTTCGCTACAAGGACCGCAACGCCTCGAAGTCGGAGGTGGCGATGGCCGTGAAGCCGGTTTTCGGACGCACGAAGAAGAAAGGTGCCGTGAACGAATACTACGGCAAGTTTATCCACGAGGGAACTGCCGACCCGCGTACCTCGAAAAAGGGCAAACTGTTGGCCTTCGACGATGCGCAGGGCAGAAAGGTCTTCGTCCGCAGTACGAAAGGCATCAAGCCGACGCCCTATCTGGAGCAGGCTTATATGGAGAACTTCGAGCGCACGGTGGCGATCTTCGGCGACGAGCTGGCTGCGGCGGTCGAGAAGTTCGTGAATAAAAACTTCGCACCGGTATCGAAATGATGGATTTCAAGAAGCAGCTGATCACACTTTTGGAGCGTGAGATTCCAGAATTGGCGGATAAGATCCAAGCCGGTGCGGTCGATGCACGGACGCCTGCGCCTTTCGCCGCATTCTCCGTTCCGGAGGAGACGCCCGTAAGGACGCTGCACGGCATTGCCGGCTACCGGACGATGTTCGAGGTCGCGGTCTACGACAGCAGGTTCTCCGGCGCGGAACGTCTCAAGCATCGGGTGGTCGCCGCCTTGGAGGGCGCGGAGTTCGACGGCAAACGCAGCCGCTTCGTCTCCTCGGCGACGGAATACTACGCGGATTACGATCTGCACGGCGTAGCGATGACATTCAGAATAGTATAACCGAATAAAACGAAAACTTATGCCGGAAACAATCGGAACCAAACGGGTCGTGCAGGGCGAGGACATCATCGTTCTGGTGGATGAAAAGACGACGCTCCACGCTACGAGCCATACGCTGAAGGTCGATCTGGAGATGAAGGAGCTCCGCACGAAGGATACGAACGGCAAGGAGAAAGCTCCGGGCGACGTTACGTGGTCGGTGGATGGCGACGGGCTGGTGGTCATCGACGACTCGATCGAGAACAGCCACTCCTCGGAGGATGTCCTCGCGCTCGTTCTGTCGAAGAAGCTCGTCGATGTGGTCGTCAAGTCGCCGCTTACGGGTCTTACGAGGATGTACACGGGCAAAGCCTACATCACGACTTTCTCGCTCTCGACGCCTGCGGGCGACAATGCATCCTACAGCTATTCGCTTACCGGCAGCGGTAATCTGACGCCGGTAGACAAACCTAAATCCTGACCGCTATGAAAGAGATCATCATTCAAGGCTCTCCGCGTCCGATCCATTTCGGATTGCGTGCCATCGACGAGTTCGTCAAACAGCGCGGTGCGGAGTTCGGGCAGACGGTCGCTTCGACCGACGCCCTCGGATCGTTGGACAGCATCGTCGCGCTGACCGCTACGGGACTCAACGAGGGCGCACGGCGTGCCGGCAGCGACCGTCGTTACACCGAAGACGAGGTGTGGGACATCTTCGACGAGGAGCCGTCGCTTATCCTCGCCGTATCGGAACTCTTCGTCGAGAGCATCGCGCCGCTGACGGATAAGTTGGGCGACCTCTCAAAAAACGGGAAACGCCCGACGACGGGGAGCCGCAAGCGGTAACCTACGAGCGATGGTTCGCCATCGCCGTCGGGCAGATGGGACTGGCGCCCGAAGCCTTCGAACGGCTGACGCCTGCAGAGTTCATTTACGCGTGGCTCGGCTGGACGAAACGCGAGGGCGACAGGCAGCGGCAGGCGTGGGAGCGCGAGCGGTGGGCGGTATGGGTTGCGACCTGCATCCAACTCGACCGCAAAGATCGTCACCCGATGACGGAGATGTTCCCGCTGCCGTGGGAGGAGCCGACGGCTCCCGCAAAACAAGAACCGACCATGCAGGAACGCATGGAGCGAATCGAAGAAATGAAACGATGTATCCGAAAATAACCCTGATTATCCTGACGATCGCCGCTGCCGGCTGCTCTCCGCTCCGAAGCACGCGATCCGAGCGGCACGAGACGCTCGCTATCACCGACTCGACTTTTACGACGCTGTTCCGGCAGGAGTTCGAGCGGCAGATCGGAACGCTCCGCCGGACCGTCGTGGAGTTTTATCCGCCGGCGGAATATCCGGAACCAAGCGAGGAACGACTTCCGAATCCGACCGACACGCTCCGCGCCGTCCTTCCGCCTCTGAAGATTCCGGCAGCAAGTGCTTCCCGACAGCCGGTCAAACGCGTCGTCTATACCGAGGTATCGATGCAGAACGACCGAACGATCCTTACCGACAGCATTTCGCATAGCCGCATCAACACGGCAGCCCGCAACGACGTGCAGAAGCAGACCGACGAACAACCCTCCTCCGGTACCGCGTGGTTCAAATGGGCGACAGCGCTCGTCGCCCTGACGCTACTGTTGTTCTTATTCTTAAAACTCCGATAACCGAACCCTTATGGCCAGATTGAAAACTCCGATTTCATACTATGGCGGCAAGCAGATGCTCCTGAAGCATATCCTGCCGCTGATTCCCGAACATACGCTCTATACGGAAGCCTTCTGCGGCGGCTGCGCCGTGCTCTTCGCCAAGACGCCCGTGCCGTGCGAGGTCATCAACGACACGAACACCGAATTGGTGAACTTTTACCGTGTGGCGCAGACGCAGTATGCGGCACTCAAGGCGATGATCGATGCGACGCTCCACAGCCGCGAGATACACGCTCACGCTCGGCATATCAACGAGCATCCGTCGTTCTTTACGCCCGTCGAGCGGGCTTGGGCGGTGTGGGTCTGCACGAAGTTGGGCTTCGCCTCGATGCTCGACGGTACGTTCGGCTACGACCGCAGCGGCACGACGACGCTGAAACTGCGCAATGCGAAAGAAGCCTTCACGGAGGAGTTGTGCAGACGCCTCGGCTGCGTTACGGTCGAGTGCGAGAACGGCATCGATGTCATCCGCCGCTACGACTGTCCCGAAGCGTTCCACTTCGTCGATCCTCCCTATGTCGGCAGCGATTGCGGACACTACAACGGCTCGTTCGACGAGGAGGATTTTTCGAGGTTGCTCGAAATGCTCGCGACGGTCGAAGGGAAGTTCATGTTGACGATGTTTCCGCACGAGAAGATCGAACGCCTCGCCGCCGAACATGGCTGGACGATCCACCGGCTCGACCATACCATCACCGCCTCAAAAGTATCCCGCCGCCGGCAGGAGGAATGGATTACGACGAATTACTGATACCGACGTGGGTACATTCGCTTACGATAACCCCGCCTACATCGCTTCGTGCTCGTTCGGCAAGGATTCGATCGCTACGATCCTCCTTGCCCTCGAACACGGCGAGCCGCTCGATGCCGCCGTCTTCTCGGAGGTGATGTTCGACCATCGACGCAATATCAGCGGTGAGATTCCCGAACACATCGAATGGGTCTATACGACGGCCATTCCCCGACTGGCAGAGTTGGGCGTCAAAGTTGATGTTGTTCGTTCTGAGAAAGACTATCTTACGTTATTCCATACGGTCATAGGGAGCGGTGCGCATAAGGGTATGTTGCGCGGCTGGCTCATCGGCGGCAAGTGCTGCGCCAACCGCGACCTCAAAATCCAGCCTATACATCGTTATTACGGTCGTTTCCGCAAGCGGGGCGTCGTGCAGTACGTCGGCATCGCGGCCGACGAGTCGAGACGCCTCGCACGGATGCAGGACAAAGGGTATATCCGCAAAACGAGTCTACTCGCCAAGTATGGGTACACCGAGGCGGACGCCCGACGCAAGTGCGAAGAATATGGTCTGCTGTCGCCTCTCTACCGAACCTCGCATCGGGGCGGTTGCTGGTTTTGCCCCAACTGCCGTATTCCGGTCTTCGCCGACCTGCGCCGCCGCCATCCTGAATTGTGGCGGGAATTGCAACTGCTCTCGAAGGTCGAAAATAAGTCGTCCGAAGGCTTCAAATACGGGCAGACTTTCGAGGAGGTCGAGCGCAGTATGGATCTCTTCGAAAACGCTCCGATGTTATTCTAAATACCTGAATATAAATACGATAATAATTCCGAATTAACTTGCGTGTTCTAAAAAACGATGTTATGTTTGCAGTACGATAAACAACTGAATAATAAACGATTAAAACTAAAAAACATGACACGAGAACACGCTGAACAGATTGCGATGACCTACATGCAGCAGCAGAGCGATTACGAATTTTCGGAGGTAACGGTCAAGAGTATGGAGCCTGCCGACGGGTCAATCAAAGTATGGTTGAAAACCGAAGACAAGTATGGCGACGAACTGATCGTCGAGGTCGAAATGGACCCGCAGTCGAACGAGATCCACTGGAAGAAAATCTGCAACACGGGATGCTTATCCGAATACCTGAAGCCGGCGGTTCGGATCGATAAACTTTCGACAGGACAGCGTTTCCGGCTGCAAGGCGACTGCATAGTTTACGAATTCGTGGACGACGTAAAGGACCGCAGCAGTGTTCCTTATATCATTCGTCGGACGGACCGATCCCGCACCGTATCGAGAGTCGGATGGCAAGAGGTATTCCCGATAGAATAAGTCGAACGCCGCACCTCGTCGCAAGGCGGGGTGCGGATAAATCGAATATGTTATGAAAGTCTATTACACCCAAGCCGGAACGTACACGATTACCGGAATCACGCCTACCCAGTATAATGCCCTGCACTCGGTGCTTCAGTCGGCCGATGATCGCTGCTTCGAGGTACAGAATGAAGACGGCAGCTATTATAGCAACGACGATTTCGTCTGTATGCTCGATGCCGAGGAGCGGGAGGCGTTGGCAGAAGTCTGCAATGCGTTGTAGGCGGTTGTCCGCTTCTCGGTTATCCATTCAGTCGTTTATTGTGCCCGGGGTCTTGCCGCATGGCATGGCTCCGGGATTTTTTTATCGTGAGACGATGTTTCATCGAAACGATGCCGTTCCGACTTACTTTAGATAATCGAATGGAATGTAATCATCTGAAATTAAATGAGATAATAAATGCGAAATGACTTGCGTGTTCCGAATGATGATGCCATCTTTGCAGTGTAATAAACAATTGAACTACAATCTATTAACGACTCGGTTATGAATGCTGTGAATCGAAAAAGAACGGAAATCGACGCCGAAATCGATCGGTTGGAGGTCGAATTCGAGAAGAACCGCAAGGAGATGCAATGCCTTGCCGACGAGAACAGACGTGCTGGCAACCGCTACGGTGAATTATTGAATGCGAATCACAATATCAACAACCGGATCCTCACATTGCTCACTGAGCGTTGGGAATCGGAAGAAACAACTCTTGAAGATAAAAAACAATGAATACAAATGCAAAGGTAGGCGATAAGATTCGCATTATCCATCTTCGCGATGAGGACAGCGGTTACGACGGCAAGGAGGGAACGATCGAGTTCGTCGATTCGCTTGGGCAACTACACGGCACGTGGGGAGGCTTGGCAGTCATTCCCGAAGTCGATCGGTTCGTAGTTATCGAAAAAGCGGAATAATAGCCTGCAACAAATGTCGAGATGATAACGCTCGATGTCGTGTGATTCCGTCATCTTTTATAGATATCCAATCTTCTGAAAATAAATACGATAATAGTTGCGGAATGACTTGCATATTCTAAATGACGATGTCATCTTTGTCATGCGATAAACAACTAAAACAGAGCGTGTTATGAGGGCGAAAATCGAAGAGTTTCTGGGGCGATTCCCGAAAGATGCTACCTGCTGGTCTCAGGCAACGGATGAGGTGCGCGATATGGCACGCACGGCTCGCGAGTTGTTGGAAGAGCACGAAGGCGTGATCGTCGAGCCGGTCGATTTCCGAGCGGCAAAAACTCCGGCGGAGTGGAATACGAAAGGCCGCGAGTTCATCTTGACGAACTTCGACCGCATGGCGGATAGGACCAAAGAACGGTTCTACGCCAACTTCCGCGAGTGGTTCGACGGCGAAGAAGAATAGACGGACGAGAGCATGCTTCCCGCAACCCAAACGGAAAGCATACTCCCTGACTCCGGAGCAAAGGTTTACGCATCTCTTTCGGTAGGAATCCTATCGTGCTCCATCAATTGTTTATCGCAGCCGGAGCCGTATTATGTGCGGCTCCGGAATTTTATTTTGTACGTAAATAATGATTAAATTTATAACAAAAACAGAATACGATGAAAGCCTATACCTATATCAAACACGGCCGGTTCGGACTACTCGACAAGCCGAAACCCGTTTTACAGGAACCGCTCGATGCCATCGTGCGCGTGACACTCGCGAGTATCTGCACCAGCGATCTGCATATCAAACACGGCAGCGTGCCCCGCGCCGTCGAGGGCATCACCGTCGGCCATGAGATGGTCGGCACCGTCGAAGCGGTCGGAGCGGAGGTGCGTCATGTCCGGGTTGGCGACCGCGTGACGGTCAACGTCGAGACTTTCTGCGGCGAATGCTTCTTCTGCAAGCGCGGCTACGTGAACAACTGCACCGATCCCGACGGTGGCTGGGCACTTGGCTGCCGCATCGACGGCGGGCAGGCGGAGTATGTCCGCGTACCGCATGCCGATCAGGGTCTGAACCGCATTCTCGATACGGTGAGCGACGAGCAGGCGTTGTTCGTCGGCGATATTCTGGCCACAGGCTATTGGGCATCGAAGATTTCGGAGATCGCATCCGACGATACGGTCCTGATTATCGGTGCCGGACCGACGGGGATCTGCACGCTGCTTTGCGCAAGGTTGAAACGCCCGAAGCGGATCATCGTCTGCGAGCAGTCGCCCGAACGGCGGCGATTTGTGCGGGAACACTATCCCGAGGTGCTGACGGTCGCACCGGAAGCGTGCCGCGATGCAGTCCTTGCGAACAGCGATCACGGCGGCGCCGACGTCGTGCTGGAGGTGGCCGGAGCCGAGGATACCTTCCGTCTGGCGTGGGAGTGCGCCCGACCCAACGCGACGGTTACCGTCGTAGCACTATATGACCGACCGCAGGTGCTGCCGCTGCCCGAGATGTACGGTAAGAATCTCACCTTCAAGACGGGTGGCGTGGACGGCTGCGACTGCGCCGAGATCCTCCGCCTGATCGAGGCGGGCGAGATCGACACCACGCCGCTCATCACGCACCGATATCCGCTTGGCCGCATTGCCGAGGCATACGACCTCTTCGAAAACCGCCGCGACGGAGTGATCAAGGTAGCAGTCGATTTATATTAAAGTTTTGACAAGATATGACTTATTATCACTATACCTCTTTAGATGCCCTTCGAGGAATTATTCGATCAAGTGAAAATAATGGCAAAGGCCTTTGTTTCTGGGCAACTCGGTACGATTGTTTCGTAGATAAGGAAGAATATCTATTAGGTATCGATTTTACTCGTAAGTATTTGTCCATTATGGAAGACGAATACAATCTCAAGCAGGATAGACGAATTGCCGCTTTTTTCAGGCGGGAGACCATTGAGAATAACGTAAATCTGCCGAATCCGTATGTAATTTCCGTAACGGCCCGCAATGACAATGCATATATGTGGGAAAATTATGCGGATCACGGAAATGGGGCTGTGCTTGAAATAGATTTTCCGCAAACGAGAGGAATATACGATACTGCGATTATTTATAAATTGGAAAAATGTATTTATGAAGACACTATCGGGGATGCGGAATTGATACGAATAGTTTATGAAGCCTATACGGATGGAGGATTCGCACTATTACAAGGCAACAAGGAGCTGTTTTTGGGACTGTTGCAAAAATATCCTCAATTATTTGTACGATTCATTGCCATGTATGTACTATATTTCTTTGCTCCGCGCATCAAAAGAAATTTCTTCAAACAAGAGGAAGAATTCCGGATGATTTTATCTGCTCCGGTTCCTGCATATACTGAGTTCATCCATGCAAATGCTCCGCTAATTGATGCTCTTACATCCGCATTGAATATGGTGCTGAAAAGTGGAGATATTGTATCTCCATTGCTAAAAGAGAAAATGAGGACGATAGATGATAGACATATTTATTATCGAGAATTTTTTCTCCCTGAATCGGCTTTGACTCGGATATTTGTCCGAAATTTTCACGCACAATCAGCAGTAGAAGCTCTTTTGGATCGAAAAGGCTTCGAGAATGTCAAATGCGAAATTTTAAAATAAACACATAGCGAAAAAGTAAATTTGGGCAAAGCGTAGCGAATTAGCTGATAGAGTGTTCGTTACGCTTTGTTTTTCTATGGGGCAGAGCCAACGAAATACCACCTCGAAGCCAAACAGCGCAGAAGTTCAGTTACCACCTCATTACCCCCGTAACGGGTGTGAATTTCTTGCTAAATGGTTCTGTTTCTGTGATTTGCGTAATTTTGCATAGCAGTCGGTAACTCACTAATAACTAATTTTGTAACCAAAAAAAGGAGTGAGTTATGCG
>OGCQ01000196.1_pt1 | contig 115423 bp, 101 predicted proteins | sample 1570161 | NCBI WGS metagenome assembly OGCQ01 (sample SAMEA4384402, study PRJEB24528) | human gut metagenome | reverse complement strand
AAACCAGGTCTTAAGAAAGCTCGTAAAGCTAGCCAGTTCTCAAAACGTTAAGAACTGCTTTACAGCAACGATTACAAACACCCAATGTTTACCTCATTGGGTGTTTTTTAGTGCATTTTTTGAGAAACTCACCTCAACTATTATTTCAATGTATTAGAGTTAGTCTAAAATGAAGAGACTGAACTGTTTGCTCAGTCTCTTTTGTGATAGTTAGTTTTCAGTTTTCTCTGACGATATGTATTGATCAATTGAGGTGTGAACGAGGGTTAAAAATTTTTCTTTGAAGATTTGTGGTGGGAGTGGATTTTCTTGGGTTATCCACACTTCAATGTTGGCAATCACATAATGAACCAGTAGGGAGATGATAAAGTCATCTGGTAAATCAATAAGTGATTGATTCGGTTTGATATTTTCAAGCGCCCATTTTGTATAAATCTTTTTTAAATAATTGGTCCAATGAGGGTCCATTGAGCTAGAATACAGCATCTTTAACCATTTTCTATTTTCATAAAGGATAGGAAAAATTTTATCTGCAATGAAAAGAAAGGGGTCTTTATTTGTCAATGTACTATATTCTAAAAATGTCTCGTAAACAGGTTTATCGATACTATCATGAATAAATGCAATGATATCATCAATATTGTGAAAATGATGTTTGTAGATTGCTTGACGTGAAATACCAGCTTTCTTGGCGAGCTCGCTCATCGAAAGATTAGTTTCATCAGGATTTAGCATCGCTAAATCGTAGAAGGCGTCTAAAATTTTTTGTTTATTACCTTTTACCATATGAAAATACCTCTTATTTTCTTTTTTAGTATAAAGAAAATAGAAAAAGATTTCAATAAAAAACTGTGGAATTGTTGGAATAATTTTATAGCATTTAATAAATACAAAATATTTAATATCTGCTTATGCAATGTGAAAGATAGTTGACATTTATAAATGATGTCGTAAAAGCTAAGCAAAAAGATTGATAAAATAGTTTAATTATGATGTAGTAGCAAATGTGCAATTTTTAGCTTATGAGCATTCTACTGTTATGAAAATCTTAATAGCTATGTGATATTTTACATGGAGAATAGATTAAAATCATAAAAACTATATGCTAAAATATTGACGGTATAAATTTAAAGCGGTACAATATTAGTGTATAGTAGGGGTGGCTGTCTTATTTTAGCTAGGCGTTTTTATTTGTGTCATTCTGTTATAAGGAGGAAAACGTGAAAAAAATAAAGGTAATGGTCGTTTTTGGTACAAGACCTGAAGCTATCAAGATGGCTCCACTTATTCTTCAATTGAAAAAACAATCAGAGAAATTTGAAACTATGACAGTTGTGACTGCACAACATCGACAAATGTTAGATCAAGTATTACAAACATTTAATATTGAACCAGATATTGATTTGAATATCATGGGAAAGCAGCAAACATTAACGGATATTACTGTAAAAATTTTGGCTAAGTTGGATAAACTTTTAAAAGAAATGAAGCCGGACATCATTTTGGTTCATGGCGATACAACGACAACATTTGCTGCAAGCCTGGCAGCCTTTTATAACCAAGTTCGAATTGGGCATGTAGAAGCTGGTTTGAGGACCTGGGAGAAGTATTCTCCATTTCCAGAAGAAATGAATCGCCAAATGACAGATGCAGTAACAGATCTTTATTTTGCTCCAACGATGCAAAGTAAAGTCAATCTCATTAAGGAAAACCATGATGAGAAAAACATATTTGTTACAGGGAATACAGCGATTGATGCTTTGAAATTAACTGTTCAAGAGCATTATCATCATGATATTTTAGCGCAAATAGCGCCAAATCGTCGTCTCATTCTCGTTACTATGCACCGTCGTGAAAATCAAGGAGAACCAATGCGTCGTGTATTTAGTACTTTGCGGCAAGTGGTTGAAGCACATGATGATGTTGAGGTCGTCTATCCTGTTCATTTAAGCCCAGCTGTACAAGAAGTTGCACAGGCAATTTTGAGTAATCATCCTCAGATTCATTTGATTGAACCGTTAGATGTTGTGGATTTTCATAATATTGCAGCAAGAAGTTATTTCATTATGTCTGATTCTGGCGGTGTCCAAGAAGAAGCACCGTCTTTAGGAAAACCAGTACTTGTGTTGCGTGATACAACAGAGAGACCAGAGGGGGTGAGTGCTGGGACATTGAAGTTAGTTGGAACAGAAAGTAAGAATATTCACGAGGCCATAGAGACGTTATTGACAGACGAGATCGTTTATCGTCAAATGTCTCAGGCTAGCAATCCATACGGTGATGGTAGAGCTTCTGAGCGGATTGTAGAAGCGATTGCGTATTACTTTGGTCGTGCAGAAAGACCAGAAAATTTTGTGATAGGAGAATAAGATGTATCGAAAAAGAGAACTGGAATGGACAATTGCTTTACTTATCTTGATTATCTTGGCAATTGTTAGTTATAGTTTCTATTTTGCGAGCAGTATTTTAAATGTTGAAATTATTTTGATAGTTCTTGCGGTTTTGAGTGTATTTCTTTTACCAGATATGCTGCTCACTTGGTTACTGATCTTTAGCAGTGTATTGGCAACAATTTTTTTGGTTGCAGGTGTTGTGTATATACCAACAAATCAATGTTTTCTACTATTGATTACCTTTCCGCTTATTTTAAGCATATCACAACAAGTCAATGTTCACCGACGAACCTATCTTTCTATTGTCAAGGATCATACTGAGCAAGTAAGGGAAATGTATCAACATCATTTACAAGCTATTCAAGATGGACGAGAAGAAAGTTTTCAAGCCTTATTAGTCCATTGGGCGCATAATGATTATTTTCAACAAATTTATCCAAAAGAATTTCGTTGGATGTTGGTGCGGATCTATGTGACTTTAAAGAAATGTATGCAGGGAACAGGTGCTGTTTATTATCTTTCAAATGGGAATTTTCTCATTTTATGTTTGGGAGAAGGGCAATCTCCAGCAGAGATATTCCAGCACAATATGCTTGCTAAATTGTCTTTGCTTCGCTTTAAAACTAGTAAAAGTGTGCACGAAGTGCAGTATAAATCAGGCTATCTGTTGATTGATTCAGAAAATTGTGAATAGTTTTTAAACTTTGATGATTTTGTTAAAAATCTGGACAGACAACTTGAAACAGACATTATTGTAGAATATTAGGAGGAAATTTGTGACAATCACCAATATTTTTTTCGGGGTAGCATTAGCAATTAGTATCTTTTTTACTTTATGCTTCGTTGTATTATTTATTTGCTATTTAGTCATTTACAATAGAGTAAATAAAAACTTTAAGGCGGTGAACCATGATTAGTCAGTTGATTATGATTATAACCTTGGTATCCATTTGGTTGTCCTTAATTTGGAGTCTAGTAACCTTGAGTTCTGGTGTTCATTTTTGGTTGAAACATAGTGATTTTAAAGTAGATGTTAGTCCTTTAAAGTATTATCCAAAGGTCACGATCGTCGTACCAGCTCATAATGAAGATGTGGTCATTGCGCAAACCGCAAGGGCTATTTTGGATATGAATTATCCTCATGATAAAGTTGAACTGCTTTTATTTGCAGATAATTGCGAAGATGATACTTATCAAGAAATGTTAAACGTAAAGGCGATGTCAGAGTACGCTACAAGAGATATTACCATTACCGATCGAAAAGGGACCGGAGGGAAAGCGGGTGTGTTAAATGACGCTTTGAAAATAGCTAAGGGCGATTATATCTGTGTTTATGACGCGGATGCTATGCCAGAGAAAAATGCTCTTTATTTTCTTGTTAAAAAAGTGTTGGAAGATCCTGAACGCCATGTAGCCTCTTTTGGTCGAAACAAGACACGAAATGCTAATCAAAATTTCTTAACACGTTGTATCAATCAAGAGATTGTCGTGACGCAACGAATTCAGCATGTTGGTATGTGGCATATGTTTAAAATTGGTCGTATTCCTGGTACAAATTTTATCATCAATACGGAATTTGTAAAAAGTATTGGTGGGTGGCGAAATGGCGCCTTGACAGAAGATACTGATATTTCTTTTAAAATTATGCAAAGTGGGAAATTGATTGCTTTGGCTTATAATTCTGAAGCTTTCCAACAAGAACCAGAGACAGTTAAAAGCTATTATATGCAGCGGAAACGTTGGGCTAAAGGAAATTATGAAGTTGTTATTTCAAATTTCAAGCATTTGTTTGACAAGAGCAATTGGCGCGTGAAATTAGAGGTAGCCTACTATTCTTGTGTCTTCTTCTGGTTTAATGCAGCGATTATTTTATCGGATATTGTCCTTTTGTCAAATGTGATTGCTATTATTGTTCATCTATTTGTCCCAAGTGTTCATATTCCTTTTACATTTGATTCAAGTAATATTTACATTGCGCAATTGATGTTGTTTAATTGGCTTTTGATGATTATGCTGTATCTCTTACAAATCAATATCTCTCTTGCTTCCCAATTTGGTCAAGCAACTTCTAAGCAGATTTGGTTAGCATTGGTATCTTATTTTACTTACTCGCAGTTATTTATTATTGTTTCAATTGATGCTGTAACTTCTGTTACATTGGACAAACTCTTCCACCGTGATGGAACCAAATGGGTTAAAACAAAGCGATTTGCAGGATAGGAGGAAACGTGAAAAGAACAAATTTAAGATATGTTTGGCTAGTTGGTATTTTATTGACATTAACTGCGATTTTTACTTATGTCAGAATAAATAGTACAGGTCATTTAAAAAGTCAGATTTCTCAACAATGGTTAAAAGGTTATGTTGTTCGACAAAAAGATCAAGCTTATGTAAAAACAACCAACAATAAGAAAAAAGATGTTGTCTTGTCTGAATCACAAGGCTATGGAATGGTGATTGCTGTTGAAGCTGCAAAACAAAGGAATGCTAGCCTGAAAGATTTTGAACGTTTGTACAATTATTATTTGGCACATCGTATAAAAAATACGCAGCTGATGTCATGGCGGCAAACGGTTAAGAATGGCATCGTTAAAGCTGAAACTAATAATGCAACTGATGGCGATCTTTATATTGCATATGCTTTGATTCAAGCAGCTAAACTATGGCCACAAAAGGCTGCCGTTTATAATGCGCAGGCCAAGGCAATTTTGAAGGATATTTTGACTTATAATTATAACAGTACAACAGGAGTGCTGACGGTTGGAAATTGGGCAACTTCAGACTCAAAATACTATCGTTTAATGCGAACATCAGATGTTCTTCCAGCTCAATTCCAAGCTTTTTACAAGTTGACAGGTAATAGGCAATGGTTAAATATCAGATCAAACATGCTATCTAAATTGGAAATGATGAGTGCTAAAACAAAAACAGGTCTACTTCCAGATTTTCTTTGGGTGGAGGCAAATACGGTTCGTGCAGTTGAGAAAAAGTCGGTCGCTTCTAAATATGACGGTGATTATTATTACAATGCTTGTCGTTTACCTTATAATTTAGCGCAAAGTCAGGATAAACAAAGTCAGAAGATTTTAGATAAAATGATGAATTTCTTTATGAAACAAGAGATTCTTTATGCAGGCTATACTTTGAAAGGAAAAGCGCTAAATAATTATCAATCTGCCAGCTTTGGTGCTCCAATTTTTTATGCGGCTAATCGAAATTCGGCATATCGCAAACTGGTTCAGCAGAACAAATATATCTTTATGCAAGATTTGTCAAAAGAAAATTATTATGAAGCAGCAATGATTACTCTTGTTGCGCTAGATGCTTTATAAAACAAACTTCCTCGAATATTAAATCCGAGGAAGTTTTAAGTTATAAAAGAAGATACTTATTCTTCTTTTTTCTTTAAATGGAGCAAGTAGCCACTGACAAGAATGAACATGCTAGCAATGATGAGATTGCTTTGGCTTTCTTTATTTCCAGTTTGAGGAAGTTGAGCTTTTTTAGCAGTGCTCATCATTTGAGGTTGAGGAGTGTAGCGTAGGGTTGTAGCTTGAGCTGCCTGAGGTTTTTGATTGATGATCTCAACAACTTCAGTAGAAGGTTTTTGTTCTTTCTCAAGATCCTTCAGTTGAGCTAATTGACTGCCAAAGATAGCATTGGATACCCAACGGTAGAAATGAATAGTATGCAGACGATTAGTTGGATTTCCAGCATAGATGAACATAGGTTGGTCTTTATAGCTGCCGGAAATCGCAACAATTTTATTAGCTAAGTTTTCATTTCCTGGCCACCAACCAGCAATGTAGTAGTTGCTACCTGCAATTGTTGCCAAAGTCTTGAAATTGGCAGGAACCTTGGCAATCCAGTTTCCAGAATTAGAATAGAAGAGGTCATTCTTATTGTAACCGCTGGTTAGCGGATCTGCATCATCAATGATAGCTTTCATCAGGCCTTCATAATCACTACCACCTTTGAAATGTTCCGCATCAAAGCCACTAAGGACACCGAGTTTTTCAAGGCGTTGCATAGCAGTGCCCCCAACTATGATTGTCGGTTTCAAACCGAGAAGAGACTTGTCAAAATTATCGCTTTCTAGAACAATCACATCAGCTTCTTCAGGGGTATTGACAATATCAAATCCCAAATTCTTCAAAGCAAGAGCAGTATGAGCAGGAGTATCTACACCAGCCCAATAATATTGATGAGGCGGTGCATAAACTTTTAAGGCTTTTAAGGCTTGACCTTGAGGAACTTTATACAGTGCATCTCCATAAATTGCAAAGTTGTTCAGCAGATTGGCAAAAGTAGGAGTATCTACGATATAGCCGTCATCTGTCAAATAAACTTTCTTACCGTCTCGGATTGCACGATTGACAGCGCGAACGGAACTTTCTGAAGTATTGGCAATGACATAATACGGTGCTTTGTGGTCAATTTCACTGGTTCGAGTAGCACGAAGAGCAGTTACTTCACCGAGTTTACCGTCAAAGAGTTTATCTTTGAAGACAGCTACAGCCTTAAAACCTCTCATATCTGGGAAATTAACCAGCAGTTCTGCATACATAGCAGCCCAAGCAGATTCGTTGGAACCCTTGTAGAGGATATGATTGGCATAACCACGTTTGGCTTGCGCCATGTCAACAACCAAATCGCCTTTCTTATAACCGCCAGTATCTTCCTTCAATTCTTGAATGACAACCCCATTTCTCTTGAAGTATTCAATCATATTAAAGGCTTGTTGAGAGTCATTGGATTTGTCAAGTTCCATTGGAATGACATAGTAATCAGGGAAGAATTTCTTTTGTCCATGTTTGATACGACCGACTACTTTACCGTCTGGTCCAACTAATTCATTTTCAGCTTTTGGATCTTCAACCTTGTTGATGCCACGGAGATAGAAGTTGAGGCGCATTTCCATGAGTTTATCAGGATCTTGGGACAGGTAAGAGATACCTCCAAGGACAGCGTGATAACCAGCCTTATAGGATTCTTGATTGCCCTCAGGGATTTCAACGGTATGTCCTAATATTCCGTGGTACATAGCATAGACACCAGTGTAGCCAGAGAAGGAGTCATCCCAGCCATCACCCCAGTCTAGTTTAGGAATGATGTAGTGGTCATACTTGGAATTGGCAACACCAGCACGGCCCATGTGGTGGGCATTTTCCAACATATTTTTTGACAAAAGATCATATTCAAAGTTTGGATCGTGCGGTGGAGTAGCTGGCTCAATCAGGAAGTCCTTGACAAAGCCGTGGATGTCGTAAAGTGCAATTGGATTCCATTTGTTGATGAGTCTAGCAACAGTCCGAGTTTCTGGGTTGGCCTGATAGCTAGTGTCGCGGTTTGGATCGATTCCGTTAGCTAGGGCACGGGTATTGGCAACATCTCCGTCAGGATTTTCAGTAAAGTCAAAGAGGAAAATGAATTTCTTGAGGAGTTCTTTGACACTGAGCGTGACAGTCTTAGCATTGCCATTGGCATCGGTGGTTTGGAAAGAAATTTGATCTTTGGTCGCAAAAGTATTGAAGAGTCCAGTGATGATATCGATAGCAGGTTGTTCATCGGCGTGGGTATTGTTGATAAGGACTGGAAGTTTATAGTCCAGCGTGCCATTTTTCAGAGCCGCTAACATTTCAGCTGGTTTAGTGAGAGCGAGTCGATTGGTTGTATTGAGATAGTCGTCAATGCTTTTTTGATCAGAACTGATGATACCGAGTTTAACTGGACGTCCTTGAGCGCTGGTACCAATGTTTTCGATTTTAACAAGCCGATCATTTTTAGCTTCTTGTCGACTTTTTTCAATAGCAGCTAACATTTCTTCGTGAGTATGGAAGTTTTCATACGGTCGGAAAACAAGTGTTTTTCGAATCGTCAGACCGGATTTTTCGTTTGTTCCAACGAGTTCATGGTTTCCGATAAATTGCCGATAAGTTCTGCGGATATTATTTGGCGTCCGAAGACTTAAATCCTTTCCAAATAATTCATTAAATTTGAGAGAAAGTTTGAGGTCAGAGCCATTAGTTGTTTCCTCAATTGTGACAAAGGAATCTCCTGAAAAATCTCCCTTCTTCATGTTCCAAGTTTTCCATTCAGTGATTGGTTTATTATCTAATTTCCAGGTAATCTTACCAGCTTGAGCTCCCTGTTCCTGCACAGTATCAGTAATTGTAGCTTTTTCAGACATATGGACTGTACTATCAGTTAATTGGACCTTCTTTTCTTCTGTTCCAGCTGCTCGTGTTTCTGTTTTTGCAGGTGTTACAGGCGTCTCTGTTCCGGATTCGTTTGTAGTAGAAGTTGGGCTGTCTATTGAAGGAGTGTTTTCCGATTTCTGTGCTTCTTCTTGATGGGTTGTTGTGGGAAGCTGAACTCCAGTTGATGAAGAATCTGGCGTTACAGTCGCTCTAGTTGCATTTGTTTCCGTACTTGCCTTTTCGGCAGGAACTACTGTTTCTGTCTTGTTAGTAATAGGCTTCTCCGTGCTATCTTGCGTATCTGCAGCAGCATTTCCTTGCGTTAAAACTGCAACAAGAACGGCAGCTGATAAGCTGAGAACATTTGTGTACAACCGTTTCTTATATGAATTTTTCATAAGAAACCTCCTTTATTATTTGAAGTATACAAAGGTAGTATACCAGGAAATGTAAACGATTTCAAGAAAAAATATAGATAAAAAACAGAAATGTGTATAAAACAATAGATATATAATGAATCTGAGTGGAAACAAAAAATTATGATGAATGTAACAGAAAACGTTTACAAAAAACAGAAAAAATGATATGCTTTGTATAAACCGGTTTACTAACAAAAGAGATGTACTGAATAATCCTCTCAATGATTGAAATTTATATGTATAGGAGTTAAATATGAATTCATTAATTAGAAATCATTTTGTATCGAAAAAGTTGCTTATTTCCATTTCATCTGTGCTTTTATCTGGAATCTTATTGGTGAATGCTTCGACGATTGTTAGAGCAGATGAAGCAACAATTAATCCATCTCAGAACTCTGGAGTAACTTCACAAGCAGATACTCAGATAGAGAAAATTACAGAAGAGACAAACCAACAGAGCATGGTAAATCAAGCTATTTATAATCTTTTGAAAAATGGAGATTTTAGTCAGTTAGAAGATAAGCAAGGTTATTGGACAGGGACAAAGGCTATTGGTTGGACAGCTTGGATAGATAACAATTACAAAGACAATACTCCTTCTAGAAAGATAGAAGTGATTGATCAAGCTGTTATGCTGTCTAGTTCGGAACCTTTTCGAGCAGTTGTGCATCAGGAACTAACTGTTGATGCCAGCAAAAAATACAAACTCCGTTTTAAAATCAAAGCAGAAAATAAAACTGGTGCAGCTTATGTTCGTATCATTGAAGGGGAGGGGACTCAGAAGAATCTTTGGTATTCTGAAAAAATATCAGGAACAACCGATTGGAAAGTGTTGGAAAAAGATTATGTTCCCCTTTCAGCTGCTAAAAAAATTAAAATAGAGTTGTTTTATGATAAAGGAACGGGCTCAGTTTCTTTTAAAGATGTTGAATTAGTAGAAAATGGAAATAAGGTGGAAGAAAAACCGCAGGAAACAGAAAGGGGAATAGAAGATAAGATTGATCTTCCATTAGGGAAAAAACATGTTTTAAACAAAGTGGAATATAATTATTCAATAGAAAATAGTACAATAGCCTCTGTAAAAAATGGAATTGTTGAACCACTAAAAGAAGGTCTGACGAATATTAAGGTTGAAAAAGACGGCAAAGTCGTAAAGACAATTCCTTTAACGGTAACGAGGTCTGCTAAAGATCAATATAGTCAACTGTTGGAAGACTGGAATGATATTATTGCAGGTAATCGCTATTTCAATCCAAAAGATCCATACATGTCTACTTTTAACAAAGAATTAGAGGACAAAGTAACAGAAAACTTGAAAACAATCTCATCCAAAGAAAATCGAACTTACTTATGGGAAAAATTAGCAAACTATGAAACTTCTTCTAACTTGACAGCAACTTATCGCAAGTTAGAAGAAATGGCAAAGCAGATTACGAATCCTCACTCTAGCTATTATCAAGATGCCAATGTTATTCGTACTGTTCGAGAGGCTATGGAATGGCTTCATAAAAATGTATACAATAGCTCTAAAAATATCGTTGGAAATTGGTGGGACTACGAGATTGGTACACCAAGAGCCATTAACAATACACTGTCTTTGATGCAGGAATATTTTTCAAATGATGAAATAAAAACGTATACTGATGTTATTGAAAAATTCGTACCAGATCCAGAATATTTCCGGAAAACAACTACGCCATTTAAAGCCTTAGGTGGTAACTTAGTAGATATGGGACGTGTAAAAATCATTGCAGGCCTGTTGCGCAAAGATAAACAAGAAGTTGCTGCTACGATTCGTTCCATTGAGCAAGTTTTCACTTTGGTAAATAGTGGTGAAGGCTTCTATCCAGACGGTTCTTATATCGATCATACCAATGTTGCTTATACAGGAGCTTATGGCAATGTTTTAATTGATGGGCTTTCTCAATTGTTGCCGATTATTCAAAAAACTTCAACTCCTATAGCAACAGAAAAAATGAAGACCATGTATCATTGGATTGACAAATCATTCTTGCCTTTGATCGTTCATGGAGAGTTAATGGATTTGAGTCGCGGACGCTCTATTAGTCGTGCTAATAGTGAAGACCATGTGGCAGCAGTTGAAGTACTTAGAGGCATTCATCGAATTGCAGAAATGTCAGATGAAGCAACAAAACAAAAATTGAAATCAATTATTAAGACGATTATCCAATCCGATACGTTCTATAATGTATTTAACAATTTGAAAACATATCGTGATATTAGCCTGATGGAAAATCTGTTAAATGATGCCTCTGTAGCAACAATCTCAAGAGAGAGTTACTTATCAGCTTTTAATGCAATGGATAAATTAGCTTTGTATCATGCTGAAAAAGATTTTGGCTTCGGCTTGTCTATGTTCTCCAGCCGAACCAAAAATTATGAAGGAATGAACAAGGAAAACAGAAAAGGTTGGTATACAGGAGATGGCATGTTCTATCTTTATAATGGAGATTTGAGCCATTATAGTAATCATTATTGGGCGACTGTTAATCCGTATAAATTGCCAGGAACGACCGAAACGTCTGCTCCTAGAGAAGATGATTCTGGTCAAGGCACGCTGCCATCTGGTTTTGTAGGGACAAACAAGCTAGATGAAAAAAATGCGACAGCAGCTATGGATTTTACAAATTGGAACAAAACATTGACAGCACATAAGAGTTGGTTTATGTTAAATGGTAACATAGCTTTTCTTGGAAGTGCCATTCAAAACCGTTCAAATGATACAGTCTCAACCACCATTGAGCAAAGAAAAGAAAACCCAGAAAGTCCTTACAAAGTATATGTTAATGATAAAGAAGAAGGTTTAGCGGACAAAGAAAATCCGTATAATGCGACGAAGAGTGTCTTTCTAGAGTCAAACGACAAAAATAAAAATATCGGTTATTTCTTCTTTAAAAAGACAGACATTACAATGATGAAGAGGATTCAAGAAGGGACTTGGAAAGATATCAATGCTTCTCAATCCGATGCGAAAGTGCAGAATACCTTTATTACCATTAGTCAGACTCATAAGGGAGATGGTGATAGCTATAGTTATATGATGATTCCCAATGTAGATCGTACCACCTTTAATCAAATGGTGAAAGATTTGGAAGGCGCTCTCCTTAAAAATAATGATAAATTGCAAGCTGTTTATGATGCTCAACAACAAGTTTGGGGCATTGTGAAATATGATGATTCTGTTTCGACTATTTCAGACCGATTCCAAGTAAGGAAACGAGGGTTGTACACTATTAGAAAAGAAGACAATGAATACAAAGTTTCGTACTATAATCCAGAAACAAAAAGCTCTGCTAGCAAAGACGAGGTCTTTAAAGAATTAGCAATAGCAAAACCAACTGATGAAAATTCATCAAAAAATAAGGGAAAGAAAATGAAAGAAAGTGAGACTGAGACAGCACTTCCTAAAGGAAAAAAGAAAACTCTTCCTCAAACGGGAGAAGGAGCCACTATTTTACCCCTTTTGGGCATATTATTGGTGGGAAGTGGTTACGTTGTTCTTCGGCTGAAATAAATCTCCAAAAGCTGAAAATCAATTGATTTGATTTTCGGCTTTTTGTTTTTACTTCATTCATAGTCATGATAATAAAAAAATAAAATTTTTACATAGAATTATATGTTCGTTACTCGTTTTAAATTTAGGGAACTATATAGCACTTTATCCTAATCACAACATATAGTATCTTAAAATAAGATTTTTGTAAATTTGACAATCATACTTTGTGGTTGTGTGAACAGGTGTATCATTTCCTAAATTTATTTATTATATGGTATAATAAATAAGGATGATCTCTAAAAAATGATAAATATAATCTATTGACAGGAGGATAAAATGTTTAAAATAAAAAGAAGAACAAATAAGATTATCAGAGGTGCACTATTTCTGCTAGCTCTCCTTTTTAGTTTTCACATAACGGTGAAGCAAGTAATCCATGCTAAGACGATTCCAAACGTCATCACTTCAATGAAGGTGACGGATAGTGACGGAAATCCTCTCCAAGGTGACCTTAAAAAATGGCAGGATTTTAAGGTTAGTGCAACTTTCTCGTTACCAAATAATACGGTAGCAGCTGGTGATACGACTACAATTGATTTCCCTAAACAGCTTGTTTATAACTCGCCTAATAAAAGTTTCAATATTGTAAGCAGTCAGGGAGATATTGTTGCAGTAGCAAATATTGATGCAACAAATAAAAAAATTGTTCTTACTTATACGGATTATGTTGAAAAACATTCGGATATTAAAGGGACATTTGATTTTCATGTTCGTTTTGATCATCGCGAGCATAAAGTCAACGGAAAAGTTGATTTAGAATTTAAAATTGATGGTAAGATAACGAATGCAGGGAAACCCGGTTTTGTTGGTGCAGGTGAAGCAGAAAAATTTGCAATTGTAAAGGGCGGATGGCCTTTGACCAATGATCCAGAGAGATTGGGCTATGATGTAGCGATAAACCGAACACAAGAAACTTTTAAAAATGCTGTTATTGAAGATGAGTTTGTGGGGAATGGTGTTATTGAAGCCGATTCTGTCAAGATTATCAAGGGAGTATGGCTTTATAATTCGACAACTTCCGAATGGGAATTGCAGCAAGCAGAAGATGTGACAACTAAATTGAAGGCTAATATTATAGTAAATAAGCGAAAAGCTACTGTCAAAATTGGTGACATTGCTTCAAATGAGGGCTACTATATCAATTATAAAGTTAAATTGAATGGTGAGCCGAAGATTGGAGATGCTTTTATAAATAAGGTCAAATTAACAGCTGACAATACTGTAGATAGAACTACAGAAGTTGAGACACGATATGTAAAAGCTAATGGGAAGGCTGATGGACAAAACTTCACGATTAAGGTTAAAAAAGTTGATGCTAACGGTCAGCCTCTTTCAAATGCTGAGTTTCAAGTGATTCGCAATCGTACGAAAGAAGTGGTTGGGACTATTACAACGGATGCCAATGGTATGGGAGAATTGTCACATCTTTTGAAAGATGAATACACCTTGAAAGAGAGCAAGGCACCAGATGGTTATGAAAAAAGGGATGAAAAGTTCAAGATTTCCCCTTCTGATTTTGGAACAGAACAAACTGTTTTAACAACGATTGTCAATCAAAAAGTAGGGAACAAGAAGATAAAAATCAGCAAGCTAAATCCAAATGGTAAAATGATTTCAGGTGCCAAACTTCATGTTTACAAAGGAGAAGGAACACAGGGAGAGGTCGTTACTTCTTGGACATCAGAGTCAGGTAAAGCACACGAATTAAGTTTAGATCCTGGAATTTATACTTTTCGTGAGGAAATAGCTCCTAATGGCTACAAAGCTGTCAGTGACATTGTTTTTGAGGTAACAACAGCTGGACAAGTGAATATCCTTAAAGCTAAGAATAATACGGCAACTGTCAAAAATGATAGATTAAATATTACAGATCAGTTTGATGAGGCAAGAACAAATATCTCGGTTGTGAAACATTGGGATGACAAAGATAATCAAGCTGGAAAACGTCCAAATCATATTACAGTGAATTTGCTGGCTGACGGGAAAAAGATAGAATCTCAAACGATTAAACCAAATGAAAACGGTAAATGGCGTGCAGAATTTACCAATAAACCAAAATATAAAAATGGAAAAGAAATTCATTATACCATCACTGAAGAGGTTGTTGCTTCTTATCGTGCAGAGATTAGTGGTGATGCAGCATCAGGTTTTGTATTGAAGAATTTATATGATCTATCTCAACCGCCAGCACCAAAACAAAAGATTTTACCAAGGACAGGAACGACGGTTATGGGTGCCTTGATTGTTGTAGGGGTGGTAGTTCTTAACGGAGGTATCTACTTAGCAAAACGAAAAAATAAGTAGGGTTATCTGGTTTGACAAATCGTCCTCTATAGGTATTTTGATAGTGTAAGATAGTTAAAACAGGCTAGGATTTTCCTAGCCTGTTTAGCTTGTATTTTTCAATAATAGATTTCTTGTTTTTCTTTTTTAATGGAGAAGGACTAGATTTTTTACTTCAGTGCAGTATATTGTTTAGCAATTGTTGTGATCGCTTCGTAATTACCTTGGCTGGCAAGTTTGTTAAATTCTCCACCAATACCAATGGCGTCCGCACCAGCAGAAAACCAATCTGAAACATTATCCAAATTGACGCCACCTGTCACCATGATAGCTACTTGAGGAATCGGTGCTTTAACGGCAGAGATATATTTTGGACTTAGAGCACTTCCTGGAAAGAGTTTGATGATTTCACTGCCAGCTTCCAGTGCTGTGGTGATTTCTGTTAAGGTCATACAACCCGGAATATAGGGAATGCCATAGAGATTACAGATTCTTGCAGTTTCAGAGTTGAAAGAAGGAGAAACAATATAATGAGCACCTGCTAGCATTGCGTCTCTTGCGGTTACAGCATCCAGTACAGTTCCAGCTCCGATACAAACACTGGCATCATCTTGATATAGGTGGTTTAGCTCTTTTATAATTTCGCTAGCGTATTGATTGGTATAAGCAACTTCAATAGCTTTGATACCACCTTTGATACAGGCGATAGATGCTTTGAGGCCTTCTTCTTTTGTCTTTCCACGAACAACAACGACAATTTTTTGTGTTTTTAATTCAATAATGATATCTGATTTAGTCATGCTATTCTCCTAACGAATAATATCTTTGGTGGTTGTTAGCAATTTTTCAATGGCTGTAGCAGATTTGCTCATACTGTCGCCAGCAAGAGTACACTTCATAGTCGCACTCGCAACAGCAAAGTCAAGTGTATCTTTTAAAGAAGCTTGCATGAGTAATTGATAGAGTGCGCCAGAAACAAAAGCATCTCCGCTTCCAACGCGTTGATAGACAGCAGTTTTTAGCTGGACAGATTGCTCAAATGTATCACTGAGCGCATAAGCCTGATAGACATTTTTATCTTGTGCATCAGTGGAGCGGAACGTATGAAAAATGGCTTTAAAAGAATAGATTTCTTTTAAATGACGCATGCGATTTTCAATCTCCGCCAAACTTGCTGTTTCTCTTGGAAACATGTCAAGATCTGTTTCATCTGCCATAATTGGATCGATTCCAAAGCAATAGTCGGCATAGCGAGCGAATTTTGAAAATTCATATTTGGCTTCTAAGACAGAAATCATTTTAGTGCGCAAGTTGAGATCCATAGAAATGGTGATGTTCCTTTGCTTTGCTTCTTTCAAAAGACATAGTAGCACTTCGCGGACTCGCTCATCAATGGCAACTGTGATGCCACTGAAATGAAAATGGCTGATTCCTTTAAACAAGCAGTCCATATCCAGCATTTCAGGACGAATCTGACTGATACTAGTATGCTTGCGGTCGTAAAAAACTTCACTTTGGCGGCAACCAAATCCATTTTCCAGATAATAAACCCCAAGTCGGTCACCAAGTCGGAAAATAGTGCTAGTGTCGATGTCATGCTGTTTCAAAAACGTTAGGAATCGATTACCAATTTCATTATCTGGCAATCCTGTAAAAAGTTTTGTGCAAATTCCTAAGGCCTGTAAATTACAGGCGATATTGACTTCCGATCCGCCAAAATAAGTTGTGCTGACCACTTGGTCACCAAGAGAAGAAACGTCTACAGGCGTAATTCGAATCAGTGGCTCACCAAATAGCAATAATTTCGTCATGTGTCAATTCCTTTCGGGTTGCAAAATGGATTTATACATCAAGAAGTCCTTTTAAGTAAGCTGCGATTTCATTATCTTGGCAGTTCGCAAAGAAGTATTCTTGGAAATGTTCTCCTGCAATTGTTTCTCTCAAGAAATCTTGGTCGATGTTTTTTAGAACGCTTAGCAGGTCGTTATGGGTAATCTTTTTAACCTCGTTTAAAATACGAGCATTTCGTTGTTCAGGAATTGCTCTTTCCTTTGGATAGCCACCGCCAACTTCTTCAGCAAAAAGTCGTTCAAATATCAATTTTAGATTTAATTCTGCACCCCAGCCAAAGCCTTTTGCATAAGGGATTGAAAGAGCATTGCCACCATTTATTTGAGAGAAGAGGTAGGCGTCTGTTGGTTCGACAGCCAAGCCACAGACCACACCAGGAAAACTATTTAAAGCAACCATCGCTCCTTCACCAGTACCGCAACCGGTGATGACAAAGTCAGCAGCTTTTGTATTTAAGAGAATGGCTGCCAGTAAACCATTTTGAACATAAGTTAATTGGCTTTCGCCTTCTTTTCCATACATACCGTAGTTGTATAGTTCATATCCTTTTTTGTCAGTTGTTTCTTTTAAGGCATCATAAATAATGTGGTTTTTAGCAGCTTGACTATTTTCGTTAATTAAAGCAATTTTCATTTTTAGTCCTTCTTTCTATTCTGGTTGTTTTCCGATATAAGCTAGGATACCGCCGTCAACGTAGAGAATATGTCCATTGACAAAGTCGCTAGCATCACTAGCGAGAAAAACAGCTGGTCCCATGAGGTCTTCTGGATTTCCCCAGCGTGCCGCAGGTGTTTTAGCGATGATAAATTGGTCAAATGGATGGCGTGAGCCATCTTCTTGTAATTCGCGTAATGGTGCTGTTTGAGGAGTGGCGATATAGCCAGGACCAATACCATTACACTGAATATTAGCACTGCCGTATTCTGAAGCGATGTTACGCGTTAGCATTTTGAGTCCACCTTTAGCAGCGGCGTAAGCACTAACTGTTTCGCGACCGAGCTCGCTCATCATGGAGCAAATGTTGATGATTTTTCCGTGTCCTTTTTTAATCATCGAAGGAATGACGGCTTTGGAAACAATAAACGGTGCGTTTAAGTCAATATCAATCACTTTGCGAAAATCAGCCGCACTCATTTCGCACATAGGAACTCTGCGAATGATGCCTGCATTATTGACCAAAATATCAATAATGCCGACTTCTCGCTCAACTTGCTCAACCATTGCTTGGATGCCAGCTTCGTCAGTAACATCGCAAACATATCCATGTGCTGAGATTCCTGCTTCATGATAAGCAGTTAAACCTCGGTCAACTAATTCTTGGTTGATGTCATTAAAAACAATAGTGGCTCCTGCTTCAGCGTAGGCTTTGGCAATGGCAAAACCTATTCCGTAGGAAGCTCCAGTGATAAGGGCGATTTTTCCCTTTAGAGAAAATTGTTCTATGGAGAAAATTTTTTCTGTCATATTTTATTTCCTTTCAGTTTAATAAGATTTCATTCTAACAAGATTATATTCTAGTAAACCGGTTTTGTCAACGATAAAAAATGTTTTTTTGATATTTAGTAGTGGAACCTTTGTAAAAATCTGCTTTTCGGATTTTTGAAGATAATCTACTAAATGTTAAAAAGAAATATAGATTTCAAAAGAGATGTAAGCGCTAATATTTTTTTAAAAAAAGTATTGACAAGTAAAAAACAATAGGCTACAATGGAAAATGTAAGTAAACCGGTAAACTTGAAAGAGAGGAGAATGTATGAAAATCATAGTTATAGGACATGGAAATTTCGCTACAGGGATTCATAGTTCTTTGAAATTGATTGCGGGCGAGCAAGAGAAAGTAGATGCTATTGATTTTGTGGAAGGCATGTCCGCAAACGAACTAAAAGAAAAAATTCTAGCTGCTATTACAAGCGACGAAGAGGTCTTAGTCTTGTGTGATTTATTAGGTGGAACGCCGTTTAAGGTGGCATCCACGATAATGGGAAATAGACCAGATTTGAAAATGAATGTTTTGTCAGGCTTGAATTTAGCTATGTTGCTGGAAACCGTTTTTGCGAGAATGACACTTTCATTTGATGAAGTTGCTAAAAAAGCAGTTGCAGCAGCACATGGCGGTGTTGTCAATGGCAGAGAGTTGTTTTCAGATGATTCAGAAGTAATAGAAGAAGATTTTGAGTCAGGAATTTAAAAAGGTAAAAGGAATGATTAAAAAAGTTACGATTGAAGAAATTAACACTCCTGAACGATTTTTAGAAGTTCCGCTTTTGACAAAAATTGAAGTAGAACAGGCAATTGAGAAAGTCATTCGGCAGTTAGAGATTAATCTTGATTATTTTAAGGAAGACTTCCCGACTCCCGCAACCTTTGATAATGTTTATCCAATTATGGATAATACAGAATGGACCAATGGTTTTTGGACGGGAGAACTGTGTCTGGCTTATGAATACAGTCATGATGAAAAATTTAAAGAAATAGCTCATAAAAATGTCTTGTCTTTCTTGGAACGGGTCAATAAAAGAGTAGAACTAGATCACCATGACTTAGGCTTTCTTTATACTCCATCGTGCATGAGTGAATATAAGTTGGATGGTGACCAAAATGCTAAAGAGGCTGCCTTAAAAGCAGCAGATAAGCTGATTGAACGCTATCAAGAAAAAGGAGGCTTTATTCAGGCTTGGGGTGAGTTAGGTAAGAAAGAACATTATCGTTTGATTATTGATTGTTTGCTCAATATTCAGTTGCTATTCTTTGCGTATCAAGAAACAGGTGAGCAAAAATATTATGAGATTGCAGAAAAACATTTTTATGCCTCTGTCAATAATGTCATTCGTGATGATGCCTCATCTTTTCACACATTTTACTTCGATCCTGAAACAGGTCACCCTCTAAAAGGTGTAACAAGACAAGGTTATAGCGATGATTCTTGCTGGGCAAGAGGACAATCTTGGGGTGTGTATGGTATTCCATTGACTTATCGCCATTTGAAAGATGAATCCTGTTTTGATTTATTCAAAGGTGTAACGAATTATTTCTTGAATCGCCTGCCAAAAGATCATGTTTCCTATTGGGATTTAATCTTTAGTGATGGTAGTGAACAGTCTCGTGATTCTTCTGCAACAGCTATTGCGGTCTGTGGGATTCATGAGATGCTGAAATACTTGCCGGAAGTAGATGAAGATAAAGACATTTACAAACATGCGATGCACGCTATGCTTCGCTCTCTGATAGAAGATTATGCTAGTGATCAGTACAAGCCTGGAGGAACGACGCTTCTTCATGGAGTGTACTCATGGCATTCTGGCAAAGGAGTAGATGAAGGCAATATATGGGGCGATTATTATTACCTGGAAGCTCTAATACGTTTCTATAAAGATTGGAATTTATATTGGTAGGAGGAGAGAGATGACAACACCAAATATTATTATGACCCGTGTGGATGAACGATTGATTCATGGCCAAGGACAGTTATGGGTGAAATATCTAGGCTGCAATACAGTTATCGTGGCAAATGACGAAGTGAGTACTGATAAGATTCAACAAACATTGATGAAGACGGTTGTACCAGATTCTATTGCCATGCGCTTCTTCTCGTTGCAAAAAGTTATTGATATTATTCACAAAGCAAATCCTGCTCAAACGATATTTATTGTTTTGAAAGATATGAAAGATGCACTAACTTTGGTAAAAGGTGGTGTTCCAATTAAGGAAATCAATATTGGAAATATTCACAATGCAGAAGGAAAAGAACAGGTTACACGTTCTATTTTCCTTGGAGAAGAGGATAAGGCAGCGATTAAGGAACTGAGTCAGTCTTATCAGGTAACTTTTAATACAAAAACAACTCCAAGCGGTAATGATGGAGCTGTAGAAGTAAATATATTGGATTATATTTAAAAAAAGGAGATTCATGATGTCAATTAATTTATTTCAAGCGATTTTAATTGGTTTATGGACAGCGTTCTGTTTTAGTGGAATGCTGTTAGGGATTTATACGAACAGATGTATTGTTTTGTCATTTGGCGTAGGGATTATTTTAGGAGACCTGCCAACTGCTTTAACAATGGGAGCGATTGGTGAATTGGCTTATATGGGATTTGGTGTTGGTGCTGGAGGAACGGTTCCGCCAAATCCAATCGGACCTGGTATTTTTGGAACGTTGATGGCGATTACAAGTGCAGGAAAAGTTACGCCAGAAGCAGCACTTGCTCTATCTACTCCAATTGCCGTTGCAATTCAATTTGTACAAACTTTTGCATATACGGTACGTGCAGGTGCGCCAGAAACAGCTATGAAGCATTTGAAAAATCGTGATATGAAGAAATTCAAAATTACGTTGAATGCGACGATTTGGTTGTTTGCTGTGATTGGCTTTGCTTTGGGATGCTTGGGTGCTCTGTCAATGGATACTTTGTTGAAATTAGTAGGCTACATTCCGCCAGTATTACTTTCTGGTTTAACGGTTGCTGGTAAAATGCTTCCGGCTATTGGGTTTGCAATGATCTTATCTGTCATGGCTAAGAAAGAATTGATTCCGTTTGTATTACTAGGTTATGTTTGTGCGGCCTATCTAAAAATTCCGACAATCGGTATTGCTATTGTAGGTACAATCTTTGCTTTAATCGAATTTTACAACAAACCAAAAACAGCAGATCATATGGTAGAGGAGGGAGCACACGATGACTGGATCTAAATTAAACAAGAATGATTATCTCAAAACATCTTTGCGGGCATTCTTTTTACAAAATGGCTTTAACTACAGCAATTATCAAGGGCTAGGGTATGCAAATGTTATGTATCCTGCTTTGAAAAAACACTATGGTGATAATCAAGAAGGTCTTTACAAAGCATTAGAAGAAAATTGTGAATTTTACAATACGAATCCTCATTTTCTACCCTTTATTACGAGTTTACACTTAGTCATGTTAGAAAATGATCGTCCCACAGAAGAAACACGTAACATTAAAATGGCATTGATGGGACCTTTGGCTGGGATTGGAGATTCACTTTCACAATTCTGCTTGGCACCACTCTTCTCCACAATCGCAGCTTCTTTTGCGAAAGATGGTTTGATTATTGGTCCAATCTTGTTTTTCTTGGCTATGAATACCATTTTGACAGGGATTAAATTATCTACTGGTTTGTATGGCTATAAGTTGGGAACAACTGTCATTGACAAACTGAGTGAGCAAATGGCGACTATTTCGCGGATTGCTAATATCATTGGTGTGACAGTTATTGCAGGTCTAGCAGCTACTTCTGTTAAGATGACAGTGCCTATTACATTTGCCGCTGGAAAAGTAAAAGCAGGTACAAATCAAAGTATCGTGAGCATTCAAGGTATGCTTGATAAAGTAGCACCAGCGCTTCTGCCAGCTCTCTTTACTCTTTTGGTTTACTATTTGATCAAAGAAAAGAAATGGACAACCTATAAACTAGTTATTCTGACAGTTATCATTGGTATTATTGGCAGCTGGCTTAAGATTTTAGCATAATGAATACGACTTTACTTTATGGAATATTGATTGTTTTGGCAGGAACTCCGATTATACTGTCAAGCATCAGTCATTTCCGTCAGCAAAAAATACTTCAAGAACAGATGGAGCAACGAAAAACTTATCTGGCTTCTTTAAAAGCTGGTGATGAAGTTCTATTACTGTCTGGAATTCATGGTAAAATTATTTCCATTCAAGATGAGTTGGTGACCTTGCAAATTGCTAAGAATGTAATGATTTATGTGGAAAAAGAAAGCATAATGGGAAAGACAAAGGAACAAGGACAGAAGTTTCCAACCTCTGATTAATGGTAAGGTGTAGCATTATATGGTATTTGAATTGATAATCTAGTAACACGAATGCTGCTTGCTTTATTTATGATGGATTGGAGATAAAAATCTCTAACCTCAAAGCGTACTGTATAATAAATCAACAACTAGATGACAGATTAGGTTCTCTTCCAAGCTTAAAAAAGCGAATGGAGAGAACCTAATCTGCTTTGTAGGGTAGGATAAAAGGCAGATTTCTAGAGAAGCAGAACTGTATCAACCATTTTTTAGGTAAGGAAATATGAAACAAGAACGAACTATTTTTTTTGAAGATTTTGATATAGAGTATTATCGACATTATATTCTTCGCTATCAAAAGGAAGAATATAGCCGCATTCAGCACTCCCTTGAACGAATGTTCAACCATTATTTTTTGTTTGACGGAAATTGGGATATGGAGCCGTGCCCGAGAGAACATCAGATTCAGCCGATGAATTGGGAAGTGCTATTTGAAGAAGATCCAGAGTGGGCTTACATGCTCAATCGGCAGGAGTATTTACTGAACTTTGTTATTGGTTACTTGGTCGAGGGAGACATGCGATATATTCAAAAATTGAAGTTTTTCATTTTTGATTGGATAGAGCAAGTACAGGAATTTTCTCCGCAATCTTTGACGACTAGAACCTTAGATACAGGGATTCGCTGTTTTACTTGGTTGAAAATTTTGCTGCTTTTACTGGAATTGGATTTGCTGGAAGAAAAGGAGTCGCAAATCATTTACCGCTCTCTTGAAACTCAGATTCATTTTATGAGAAGGTGTTATCGTGATAAGTATACACTCAGTAATTGGGGGATTTTGCAGACCATTCCAATGATTGCCATCTATCATTTCTTTTCAGAACAGCTCGATATTGAAGAAGAATATCTGTTTGCAATAGAAGAATTACAGCAACAGGTACAAATTCAAATTTTAGAAGATGGCACCCAGTTTGAGCAGTCTATTTTGTATCATGTAGAAGTTTATAAAGCTCTGTTAGAATTGTGTATCTTGCTACCAGAGTTGAAGCACAAGTATGCGACTTTGTTAGGGAAAATGGCTACCTACATTCAGATGATGACAGGCTTGGATGGAAAGACGATTGCTTTTGGTGATAGCGACTGTACAGATACGTGGGATATTCTGAATTTATCTGCCCTCGTTTTAGAAGATGAACAATTACTCTCATTAAAAAATTCATACTTAGATCCATATAGTTTGCTGTTGGTTGGGAGAAAAGGTGCTGATCGTTTAGCAACATTAAAAGCTCAAAAACAAGGAACAAGAACTGCTTTTTTCAAGGATTCTGGTCAGGTTTGTATTCAGACGCCTCGGAGCCATTTCTTTTTCAAAAATGGACCGATGGGTAGTGCCCATACTCACAGTGATCAAAATAGCTTTTGCCTACAGGATCAAGGCAAGCTAATTTTTGTGGATTCTGGTCGCTATACCTACAGAGAGATAGGAGAACGTTCTGTTCTAAAAAGTGCCTGGAGTCACACCGGATGTATCCTTGATGAGACACCGCCTGAAATAGTATCTGGTTCTTGGGATTATGAAAATTATCCACAATCTTTGTTTTGTGACTATCAAAGAGTTTCAGATGCTTATTATGTGGAAGGCAGTTATCTGGCTTCAAATCCATCTTCTTACTTGCATACTCGGAAAATCATCATGTTGGAAGAAGGTGTTTGGCTTGTAATAGACGATATTAGATGTGCCGGAGATCATAAGTTACGAACTCAATTTATACTAGATAGTCAAGTTATCTACAGTCCAAGTCAAGTCAATGACCTTAAGATTTGGAGCGAGATTCCGCTGGTGTTAGAAAAAACATTTATTTCGAAGAAATACAATGAACTGGAAGAAAGTCATAAATTGGTCAAAATACAGAAATTTTTAGATCGAATCATTGATGCCACTCTGATTATGGATCAATCATTTACTGTCAAGTATCATAAAGTGTATCAAACAGATGGCGGTCAACTTCCTAATGCACTTGCACTTGAAATAGAAAATGACTGCACAAATAAACTGATCTTAGTGTTAAATGATGATATTTACAAAGGAGAAAAATTATGTGTGGTCAATGGTATTAAAATGAGAGGAAAATGTGTTATCTATGACAAAAAAACTTGTACAAAAATCAGACTAAAAAGTTAGAAAAGTCTGATTTTATGGGATTTGAAGCCATCGTTTTGTAATAAAATATGTTATAATATGAGTGCTTAGGAGGGACCTTAAATTGGCAAAAAAATTGACCATAAAAGATATTGCAGAAATTGCTCAGACCTCAAAAACGACTGTTTCCTTTTACTTAAATGGTAAATATGAAAAAATGTCTCAGGAAACCAGAGAGAAAATCAAAAAGGTTATTGAAGAGACTAATTATAAGCCTAGCATTGTAGCGCGCAGCCTCAATTCAAAACGGACAAAGTTGATTGGCGTTTTGATTGGCGATATTACCAATAGTTTTTCAAATCAGATTGTCAAAGGAATTGAGGATATTGCACATCAAAATGGTTATCAGGTTATGATTGGAAATAGCAATTACAACCAAGAAAGTGAAGACAAATATATCGAAAGTATGCTTTTGTTAGGAGTGGATGGTTTCATTATTCAGCCGACTTCAAACTTTAGAAAATATTCTCGCATTATTGAGGAAAAAAAGAAGCGAATGGTCTTTTTTGATAGTCAATTGTATGAACATCGGACAAGTTGGGTCAAAACGAATAATTACGATGCAGTCTATGATGTGACACAGGCTTGTGTTGCAAAAGGTTATGAAAAATATATTCTCATCACGGCAGATATTAGCCGATTGAGTACACGGATTGAACGAGCTAGTGGCTTTATGGATGCTTTGGCAGATTCCAGCTTAGAATATACAAGTTTGATTATTGAGGATGAGCACACTGACTTAGGTAAAATGAAAGAATTTTTGCAAAAGGAAGTCAATTCAGGAGAGAAAACCTTAGTTTTTGTACCAAATTGCTGGGCTTTACCACTGGTGTTTACCGTTATGAAAGACTTGGATTTTGATATACCAAATGTGGGCTTGATTGGTTTTGATAATACAGAATGGACGAGCTTATCTTCACCAAGCATCACGACAATTGTTCAACCAGCTTTTGAAGAAGGGCAGCAAGCAACGAAAATTCTGATTGATCAGATTGAAGGGCGTCATCAGGAAGAAAAGCAGCAAGTGCTGGATTGTAGTGTTCATTGGAAAGAATCGACAATCAATTGATAACGATTAAGCAAGGCTTGAGGATTAAAAGTCGGATTTTTCTCTTTCAGTTTATGCAAATTTCCTTTACTTATGCTACAATAGGAAAAAGTATGTTGATTGGAGCAAAGAATGAAAGCGATTATTACGGTTGTTGGCAAGGATAGAACGGGGATTGTGGCAGGAGTGTCTAGCAAGATTGCAGAGCTTGGTTTGAATATTGATGATATTTCACAAACGGTTTTAGATGAATTTTTCACGATGATGGCAGTCGTTTCTAGTGATGAAAAGAAAGATTTTACTGTTTTGCGCAAGGAGTTTGAAGCCTTTGGCAAAACTCTCAATATTAAAATCAATATTCAAAGTGCAGCAATTTTTGATGCCATGTACAATATCTAACAGAGGTGAAAAAATGGATATAAAGCAGGTCACTGAAACGATTGCCATGATTGAGGAGCAGAATTTTGATATTCGGACTATCACTATGGGCATTTCACTTCTCGACTGTATTGATACGGATATTGAGCGAGCGGCGGAAAAAATCTATCAGAAGATTACCAGTAAAGCTAGAGATTTGGTAGCTGTCGGAGATGAAATCGCTGCTGAGCTAGGGATTCCCATTGTCAACAAGCGCGTTTCTGTCACGCCTATTTCCCTAATTGGGGCAGCGACCGATAGTGAGGATTATGTGCCACTGGCAAAGGCGCTGGATCGAGCAGCAAAAGAAATCGGTGTTGACTTTATCGGTGGTTTTTCTGCTCTGGTGCAAAAGGGTTATCAAAAAGGAGATGAAATCCTTATCCGTTCCATTCCGCGAGCTTTAGCGGAGACTGATAAGGTTTGCTCCTCTGTCAATATTGGTTCCACCAAGTCAGGCATTAACATGACGGCGGTGGCAGACATGGGACGTGTCATCAAGGAAACGGCTGAACTTTCTGATATGGGAGCTGCGAAATTAGTTGTTTTTGCGAATGCTGTCGAGGACAATCCTTTCATGGCAGGAGCTTTTCACGGTGTCGGTGAAGCGGATGTAGTCATCAATGTTGGGGTTTCTGGTCCTGGTGTTGTCAAGCGTGCGCTGGAAAAAGTCCGTGATGAGAGCTTTGATGTGGTGGCAGAAACGGTTAAGAAAACAGCCTTTAAAATCACTCGTATTGGTCAATTGGTCGGTCAAATGGCTTCAGAGCGCCTAGGTGTGAAATTTGGAATTGTTGATTTAAGTTTGGCACCAACGCCAGCTGTTGGGGATTCTGTCGCTCGTGTTTTGGAAGAAATGGGATTGGAAACGGTCGGTACGCATGGAACGACGGCAGCTTTGGCTTTGCTTAATGACCAAGTCAAAAAAGGTGGCGTAATGGCTTGCAATCAAGTCGGCGGTTTGTCTGGTGCTTTCATTCCAGTTTCAGAAGACGAGGGGATGATTGCAGCAGTTCAAAATGGATCACTTAATCTAGAAAAATTAGAAGCCATGACTGCTATCTGCTCAGTAGGCTTGGATATGATTGCGATTCCTGCGGCAACACCTGCTGAAACCATTGCAGCTATGATTGCCGATGAAGCGGCAATTGGCGTTATCAATCAGAAAACGACAGCGGTGCGGATTATTCCTAAAGGAAAAGAAGGGGACATGATTGAATTTGGCGGTCTTTTAGGAACGGCTCCGGTCATGAAAGTTAATCAGGCGTCATCTGTTGATTTTATCGCGCGTGGTGGACAAATTCCAGCACCAATTCATAGTTTTAAAAATTAAAATGTGGTCTGTATGACAGGCCTTTTCTTTTGAAAAGGAGATTGAAATGACAAAAACGAAATTATACATTATTCGTCATGGAAAAACGATGTTTAATACAATTGGTCGGGCGCAAGGATGGAGTGATACGCCACTTACGGCTGAAGGGGAACGTGGCATCCATGAATTAGGAATTGGTCTGCGAGAGTCGGGGTTGAAATTTTCTAAAGCTTTTTCCAGTGACTCTGGGCGAACGATTCAGACCATGGGGATTGTCCTTGAAGAACTCGGTTTAACAGGCAAAATTCCTTATACTTTTGACAAACGGATTCGTGAGTGGTGTTTCGGAAGTTTTGATGGAGCCTATGGTGGTGAGCTTTTTTATGGCGTGATTCCACGAGTTCTTAATACAGATGACTATAAGGAGCTGAGTCTACCTGAGTTGGCGAATGGCTTGGTTGAAGTCGATACAGCTGGTTGGGCTGAACCTTGGGAACAATTGAGCAGTCGGATTCTGGATGGGTTTACAGCGATTGCTAAAGATGTAGAAGCTTCTGGCGGGGGCAATGCTCTTGTCGTCAGTCATAGTATGACAATCGGTGCTTTGGCGTATCTGATTGATGAAGCGATTACCAAAAATCCTGGCGTGCAAAATGGCAGTGTAACAGTTGTGGAATATGAAAATGGGAAATTTACCATTCAAACATTAGGAGACATGTCTTATCGCCAAGTGGGTGCTAAGATACTGGAAAAACAAAAATAATTATAAAAACAGGAATGTAAGAAAAGTTGATGTTTACAAATTGTGACTTTTATCTTACTCCTGATTTTTCTTTCATCTCTCAAACGATTTTCTGCAAAAAATGATATAATATAGTGAGAAAAACGGAGGTAAAATATGGCAAAAACAAGATTATACATTGTTCGCCATGGGAAAACCATGTTTAATACAATCGGTCGGGCACAAGGCTGGTCTGATACACCTTTGACCGCTGTGGGAGAACGTGGAATCCGTGAGCTAGGGATTGGACTTCGCAAGTCTGGGATTCAATTTGCAAAAGCTTTTTCTAGTGATAGTGGGCGGACGATTCAAACCATGGGGATTCTGCTAGAGGAACTCGGTTTAACAGGACGCATTCCTTATCGCACAGTGGGGGCAAAAGAACTAGCAGAACAGTCAGCAAAATAAAGTGTTCAAAATCAACTGATATGAACAAATCAAGGGAGTTTAGATAGAATTTGTATATGAAAAAGCAGGGAAATTTCCCTGCTTTTTCATATATTTCTCGACCAAAGCACAATTCGAAGCTAATGACCTGGGTAATAAATTGGGCTGAATCTGAATTGAAAGCGGATACTTTTTATATTATACTAAAATTGTAGGAGGTATCATCGTGTTATCAAATGAGCTCATTGAAAAATTTCAAATCTTTTCTAGCTATCCGAATGCCTCTATATTAGAATTAGCTGTTCTCCTAAAATCCAATAGAAAAATGGTGCTGACGGATATACGTAAAATCAATGATATATTGTTTAGTGTGGGGTTACCACGGATACAAATAGAAGAATCGTATATTCAAATGCCAGATATTTCTCTCAATGATCTATTTTCCCGGATGTCATTAGACTCAGGTGAATATTTGTTCTTTGAAGAGCGATTGGATATGATCATACTTTATATTCTATTGAATACTGATTTTGTCTCTAATACTCATTTGCAATGCTTACTTCAGATGAGTAAAAATTCGGTTTTATCTGATTTAAAAAAAGCGAGATTGCAGGCAAAGAAATATGGGGGACAACTTGTCTATACTCGACAAGAAGGTTACATTATACGTGCAACCGACACAAAGCGTATGCTTCTACTTGAGCAAGTGGTAGAAAATATCTTAGCCAAAGCTAGTGGCAGTTGGGTCATCAAATATGTGCTGGATGAATGCCAGCTTCAAATAAATGTTGAAGAGATTTATAACTTCTTATATGATTTGGGCTGTCAATATCATTTGGTTTTTATTTTTGAAAAAACCAAAGCAGTGAGCTACTTATTAGCGGTTTTGGCTAGCCAACAATGGGAAGAACAGACTGTCATTGGACCTCCATATTTATCGAAAATGGAACAATCTTCCATAGGGAGACTTGTGAAAGAGTTGGTGGTTTCTTATCCTTTGCTAGAGCAGAAACGTTATTTTATCATGAGTCGGTTAGCAGGATGTATTCAAGGAGATTTGATAGACAATCCAGACCCGTTAATGATTTTCATTATGGATCGGATTATCAATCAAGTAAAAGCTTATACAGGGATTGAATTTAGAGATTCCATTCAATTTAGAAAAGATTTATATGCTCATCTTTATCCGGCTTTTTATCGACTTTTGTTTGATATTCCATTGAATAATCCTTTAAAAGAGCAGATTCTAAAGGATTTCAATTCACTCTTTCATCTTGTAAGGCGAAGTTTGAGCCCTTTGGAAAAATATTTGAAAAAGACGATTAGCAATGATGAAATTGCTTATTTCACCATTCATTTTGGTGGGTATCTGGAGCAGATTGGGACATCAAATCAGAGTGCGAAGTTGACTGCTCTAACTATTTGTCCAAATGGTGTTAGTTCTTCTTTGATTCTTCAGTCGGAGTTAAAGCAGCTATTTCCTAAAATGGTATTTCGAGAGGTGCACCAGCTAAAACAGGTGAAAGAAATTGGTGTTTCTACTTACGACATGATTTTTTCAACAATTTATTTTGAAACGAATAAGCCACTTTATTTGTTAAAACCTTTGATGAATTCAATGGAGAAAATCATGTTGAAAAAACAAGTTTGTACCGACTTTAATATAGATGAAATGGGAATTTCTGTTGAAGAATTATTGCAGATTATCCATAGGCATGCAGAGATCAAGGATATGAGTAAGCTTCGCAGAGAATTATCGACTTACATCATGGGTAATCAAGAAAAACAAGAACTAGGAGGATATGGTTTGGTAGATTTACTGGAAAGAAAATTAATAAGGCAGATAGAGTGTGTGCCTGATTGGAAGAAAGCGATTCAAGTGGCATCTGCTCCATTGCTGGAACAAGGTTATATCCACCAATCTTATGTGGAAGGGATGATTGATTCGGTGGAGCAAATGGGACCATATATTGTACTGGCACCAAGGGTTGCTGTTCCACATGCATCGCCTGAATACGGAGTTGATAAATTGGGAATTAGTTTATTGCAACTCAAACAACCTGTGGATTTTGATATAACAGATGAAGGAGATGAGGAAAAGCAAGTTCAACTAATTTTTGTCTTGGCTGCAGTTGATTCGACTTCCCATCTAAAGTCGTTGCAGGAGCTGGCAATGATTTTGGATGATGAAGAAGTAGTAGGGAGCTTAATTAGGGCGGAAACAATTGATGAAATACTATGCATCATCACAGAAGCAATTGAGAAAGGAGAAAGCTATGATTAAAATTGTAACAGTTTGTGGAAATGGTATCGGCAGCAGTCTTTTACTACGTTTAAAGGTGGAAGCAATAGCTAAAGATTTGGGTATCGAAGTGGAGGTAGAGTCTTGTGACTCAAATGCTGCAGTCGGAAAAGGTGCCGATCTTTACGTAACAGTTAAAGAATTTAAAGATATTTTTCCAGTAGAAACCAAAGTCTGTATTGTCAAAAGCTACACAAATCGTAAGAAGATTGAAGCAGATTTGGTTCCAGTTTTAGAAGAAATGAATCCTTAATAAGAATGGAGGTTTTATGATGAATGGAGTACTGACTTTTTTACAAAATATTTTGAGCGAACCTGCGTTTTTGATGGGCCTGATTGCCTTTGTTGGCTTAGTCGCTTTGCGCACTCCGAGTCACAAGGTGTTGACAGGAACATTAGGACCTATTCTAGGGTATTTGATGTTAGCTGCTGGAGCGACTGTTATCCAACAAAACCTATCTCCTTTGGCTACTTTGATTGACCAAGGCTTTGGCATTACAGGGGTTGTACCAAATAATGAAGCTGTAACTTCGGTAGCTCAGAAGATTTTAGGTGTTGAAACCATGTCTATTTTGATTGTTGGCTTGGTTTTAAATATTTTGTTTGCACGTTTCACGCGATTCAAATATATCTTTTTAACAGGACACCATAGTTTCTTTATGGCTTGTCTTTTGTCTGCAGTATTGGGAGCGATTGGCTTTAAAGGAATGGCTTTAGTTGCGGTTGGCGGCTTTATTCTTGGGGCCTGGTCTGCAATTTCGCCAGCTATTGGGCAAAAGTATACTCTGAAAGTCACCGATGGAGATGAGATTGCTATGGGACATTTTGGCAGTCTGGGTTACTATCTGTCAGCTTGGATTGGTTCTAAAGTTGGCAAAAACAGTCCCAGTACGGAAGAATTGCATATCTCTGAGAAGTGGAGTTTTTTGAGAAATACAACCATTTCGACAGGCTTGGTAATGGTCGTATTTTACCTCATTGCAGTTGTAGCCTGTCTCATCAATAATCCTAAAACTGTAACAGAATTAGCAGCAGGAAAAAATCCGTTCATCTTTGCTATTGTAGGCGGTTTGACATTCGCAGTTGGTGTCGCTATCGTTTATGCTGGTGTTCGGATGATTTTGGCAGATTTGATTCCAGCTTTCCAAGGTATCGCAATGAAATTGATTCCGAATGCTGTTCCTGCTGTGGATTGTGCTGTATTCTTTCCTTATGCTCCGACGGCTGTTATTCTCGGTTTTGCTTTTAGTTTCCTTGGAGGTTTGCTTGGTATGTTCGTGTTAGGAGCAATTGGTGGTGTTTTGATTGTTCCTGGTATGGTGCCTCACTTTTTCTGTGGAGCAACTGCTGGAATATTCGGAAATGCAACAGGGGGGCGACGTGGAGCTATTTTGGGATCTTTTGTAAATGGTTTGTTTCTAGCCTTTCTTCCTGCAACGCTCTTACCCGTTTTAGGAAAATTGGGTTTTGCAAATACAACGTTTGGCGATTTTGACTTTGGCGTATTTGGAATTTTGCTGGGTAATGTTGGAAATTCCATTGGACAAATCGGTGTTTATCTGATTGTAGCGGTTTTAGTCGTGGTTTTACTATTACCATCCATCATTACAAAGGGAAATACAGCTTTAAATAATGTTTCTGAAGAATAACATAAAGGAGAAAAATATGGTTAAAACATTATCTATTAAAGTTTACTCAGATGGTGCGGTATTGGATAAGATGTTAAAGGATTTAGAGTCTGGGTTAGTATCGGGTTTTACGACCAATCCTAGTCTAATGAAAAAAGCGGGCATTACAAGTTATGTAGAATTTGCCAAAGAAGTGTTGACAAAAATTACAGAATTTCCAGTGTCATTTGAGGTGTTTTCAGACGAGATGGAAATCATGGAGAAAGAAGCAGAATTCTTAGCTTCTCTCGGTGAAAATGTCTATGTGAAAATTCCGGTCATCAATTCTCGAGGTGAATCAACTCTTCCTCTCATTGATCGATTAACATCTAAAGGAATTAAAGTTAATGTGACAGCGGTGTTTACTGTAGAACAAGTCAAGGAAATTGTGCCAGTTTTAAAGGCAGGACTGCCATCAATCGTGTCTGTCTTTGCGGGGCGGATAGCTGATACAGGTGTGGATCCGATACCGATTATGAAAGAATCTTTGACTTTATGTCATCAAAAATCTAGTGTGGAATTGCTGTGGGCGAGTCCACGAGAAGCATACAATATTTATCAAGCAGACGAGTTAGGTGTAGATATCATCACTTGTACACCAGATTTGATTCAAAAATTATCTCTCAATGGCAAAGATCTATATGAGTATTCATTGGAAACTGTTCAGATGTTTCTCCGTGATAGCACTAGCTTAGGGTTTAAGATAATAGAAGAATGATGTGCAAATACTTCATCTTAAGTCTGATTTTTAGCACTCTTGTAAAAAGAGTGCTAATTTTTTGAGTTTTTGTCTTGACTTTGGTGTGGAAGAGTGTATAATAGAATCATGAGTTAGCACTCGAGTCGGTTGAGTGCTAATTGAGATTGGAATCTTGATTGGAGGTGATGCCGTGGTCACGGAGCGTCAAAATGAGATTTTGAATTTGATTATTGATATTTTTACCAAGACCCACGAGCCAGTCGGATCCAAAACGCTACAAGAGTCAATCAAATCAAGCAGTGCGACGATTCGTAATGATATGGCTATTCTTGAAAAACAAGGCCTTTTAGAAAAAGCACACACATCAAGTGGACGTAAGCCTAGTGTTGCAGGTTTTCAATACTTTGTCAAACACTCCCTTTCCTTTGATCGTCTTGCTGAAAATGAACTCTATGAAGTGATAAAGGCATTTGATCGTGAATTCTTCAAGTTAGAGGATGTTCTTCAACAGGCAGCAGATGTTCTTTCAATGTTGAGCGGATGTACAGTGGCAGCACTTGATGTAGAGCCAAGTCAACAACGCTTGACTGCTTTTGACATCGTGATTCTCAGCCAACATACAGCTTTAGCAGTTTTCACTTTAGATGAGTCCAATACGATTACCAGCCAGTTCGTGATCCCCCGTAATTTCCTACGAGGTGATTTGGTTCAGCTGAAAGAATTGATTCAAGATCGTTTTTTAGGACAAACAGTTCTTGATATTCACTATAAAATCCGAACAGAGATTCCTCAGATTATCCAGCGTTATTTTACAACGACCGACAATGTTCTGGATCTTTTCGAGCATATCTTTAGTGATATTTTCAAAGAAAATGTCATTGTGTCTGGGAAGGTAAGATTATTAGATTTTGCAGATTTAGAGAGTTATCAGTTCTTTGATCAGCCCCAAAAAGTAGCTTTTGAGCTTCGAGATAGTTTAGCTGAAGATCAGATGCAAAGTGTGCGCGTGGCAGACAGCAGAGAAAGCTGTTTGGCTGATTTGACTCTAATTTCCAGCAAATTCCTCATTCCTTATCGAGGTTTTGGGGTGCTGGCAGTTGTTGGTCCGGTTAATCTTGATTACCAACGGCTGGTCAGCCAGATGAATGTTGTCAACCGTGTGCTGACTATGAAATTGACTGATTTTTATCGATATCTGAGTAGTAATCACTATGAAGTCCATTAATTATAGTATAAATATTCCTAAAAAGGAGGTGCCTTGTGGCAAAACATAAACAAGAAGAACATCCAGAAGATGTAGAAGTAAAAGAGGAAGCTGTAGAAACAGCTGAGCAGGTTGAATCAGTAAATCCTGAAAAAACAGAATTAGAACTAGCCAATGAGCGTGCAGAAGATTTTGAAAACAAATATCTCCGTGCTCACGCTGAAATGCAAAATATTCAGCGCCGTGCTAATGAAGAACGCCAGCAGCTGCAAAGATACCGCAGTCAGGATCTGGCAAAAGCTATCTTGCCTTCGTTGGACAATTTAGAGCGAGCTCTGGCTGTCGAAAGTCTGACAGATGATGTCAAAAAAGGCTTAGAGATGGTGCAGGAAAGCTTGATTCATGCTCTCAAAGAAGAAGGAATTGAAGAAATCGCAGCGGACGGAGCATTTGACCATAACTATCACATGGCCATTCAAACCGTTCCAGCTGACGATGAGCACCCAGCTGACACTATCGCGCAGGTCTTCCAAAAAGGCTACAAACTTCATGACCGTATCCTGCGCCCAGCAATGGTGGTTGTTTATAATTAGGCGGTAAGTCAGAAATCTGTGATTTCGTTGACGCACCCCCGCAAGGGTGATTAGGCTGGTCACGAGCGTTTGCGAAGTGAACTGCCAATCAGCTACTGCGTAAAGCTTGTCCGAAACGACAATAAACTATGAAGGAAGAAAACATTCGTTTAGCTTTGCTTCTGATGAGCGAAGCGAACCAAAGACGATACTCTTTGTCGTGGCACTACTTACGCAAACTTTGAGACCTTAGGCTCAAAGTTTAGTCAAAGAGATTGACGAAGTCAAGATCTGACGGCGTTGCCACCTAAGAAGAGTATCAAAAAGAAAATTAAAGTAAAAATAGGAAATAAGAAAGGATTTGAACCCGAACGAAATGCTCGGAAAATAGATAAACCGCCTGGCATTCATCGAATGTTTCGTTGGTTCCCTAATTTTCAGTCGCATTGTCGGCGTTCTTGGTATCATTATTATGTCTAAAATTATCGGTATTGACTTAGGTACAACAAACTCAGCAGTTGCAGTTCTTGAAGGAACTGAAAGCAAAATTATCGCAAATCCAGAAGGAAATCGCACAACTCCGTCTGTCGTATCATTTAAAAATGGTGAAATCATCGTTGGTGATGCCGCAAAACGTCAAGCAGTGACAAACCCAGATACAGTGATTTCTATCAAATCAAAAATGGGAACTTCTGAAAAAGTTTCTGCTAACGGAAAAGAGTACACTCCACAAGAAATTTCAGCCATGATTCTGCAATACTTGAAAGGTTATGCAGAAGATTATCTTGGTGAAAAAGTAACTAAGGCAGTTATCACTGTGCCAGCTTACTTTAACGATGCACAACGTCAAGCAACAAAAGACGCTGGTAAAATCGCTGGTCTTGAAGTAGAACGTATCGTCAACGAACCAACAGCTGCAGCCCTTGCTTATGGTCTGGATAAGACTGATAAAGAAGAAAAAATCTTGGTATTTGACCTTGGTGGTGGTACTTTTGATGTCTCTATCCTTGAATTGGGTGATGGTGTCTTCGACGTATTAGCAACTGCAGGGGACAACAAACTCGGCGGTGACGACTTTGACCAAAAGATTATTGACCATATGGTAGCTGAGTTCAAGAAAGAAAATGGCATTGACTTATCAACTGACAAGATGGCGCTTCAACGTTTGAAAGACGCAGCTGAAAAAGCGAAGAAGGATCTTTCAGGTGTGACTTCAACGCAAATCAGCCTGCCATTTATCACAGCTGGTGAAGCTGGACCGCTCCACTTGGAAATGACCCTGACTCGTGCTAAATTTGATGATTTAACACGTGATCTTGTAGACCGTACAAAAGGTCCTGTTCGTCGTGCTTTATCTGACGCTGGACTTTCTCTGTCAGAAATCGATGAAGTTATCCTAGTTGGTGGATCAACTCGTATCCCTGCCGTTGTGGAAGCTGTTAAGGCTGAAACTGGTAAAGAACCAAACAAATCAGTGAACCCTGACGAAGTTGTTGCCATGGGTGCAGCTATCCAAGGTGGCGTCATCACTGGTGATGTCAAAGACGTTGTCCTTCTTGACGTAACACCATTGTCACTTGGTATCGAAACAATGGGTGGAGTTTTCACAAAACTGATTGACCGCAACACAACGATTCCAACATCTAAATCACAAGTCTTCTCAACTGCAGCAGACAACCAACCAGCCGTTGATATCCACGTTCTTCAAGGGGAACGCCCAATGGCAGCGGATAACAAGACTCTGGGACGTTTCCAATTGACAGATATCCCAGCTGCTCCTCGCGGAATCCCTCAAATCGAAGTAACCTTTGACATTGATAAGAACGGTATCGTGTCTGTTAAAGCCAAAGACCTTGGAACTCAAAAAGAACAACACATTGTCATCCAATCTAACAGCGGCCTGACTGACGAAGAAATCGACCGCATGATGAAGGATGCAGAAGCGAACGCTGAAGCAGATAAGAAACGTAAAGAAGAAGTTGATCTTCGTAACGAAGTTGACCAAGCTATCTTTGCGACTGAAAAGACTATCAAGGAAACAGAAGGTAAAGGCTTCGACGCAGAGCGTGACGCTGCCCAAGCTGCTCTTGATGAACTTAAGAAAGCGCAAGAAGACAATAACTTGGACGACATGAAAGCGAAATTGGAAGCTCTTAACGAGAAAGCCCAAGCTCTAGCAATGAAACTTTACGAACAAGCTGCTGCGGCTCAGCAAGCCCAAGCAGGAGCAGAAAGCGCACAAGCAACAGGAAACGCAGGCGATGACGTCGTAGACGGAGAGTTTACTGAAAAATAAGATGCAAAGCCCGTTAAAACCTCACAGTGAAAATAGGAAATCTGACGCAGAAACTTTAGTTTCTAGAAAGATTTGCACCTAAAGGTAGCCATATCTGTAGTTCGCTAAAGCGAAAACAGCTACGTCTCTTTTTCACCAAGAGGTTAGGGCGTGCTCAATTCAATAAGATGTTGAGGCGTTAAGAAAACGAAAGAAAAATAGGAAGCCATCGCCTTGTGCGATGCACAAAAGATGGCTTATCTTTTTTCTGATGTTTTTAGCCAAAACTCAATTCAGCATTACTAGTTTGATTTTTAAAACTCGAACGTTGTAACTCGTTAAGAATGACTAATCACTAAAGTGATTGTCATTCTACGGCAATCGCTGTAGCAACTTGCCTAAACGCCTTACTAGTTCGATTTTCGAAAAATATCGTTTCGAAAATCTTGCATCGTAAGTATAGGAAGAAATCCAGAGGTTGTAACCCAGCCTCTGTTTTTCGGTAAGAAAGAAATTGGAATGGAAACTTCCGGTTCTTTCTTATACTAAGTTAGAAAGGAACTGAACCCGACCTAAATTCTCAGAAAAAAGAGAAATCAGCCTAGGAGCATCGCTCCGTCGCTTGATTTCCTATTTTTCAGTCGAATTTTACGGTCTTGGTATCTTAAATGAACAATACAGAATATTATGACCGTCTAGGTGTCTCTAAGAATGCATCTCAGGATGAGATCAAGAAAGCCTATCGGAAATTATCAAAGAAATATCACCCAGACATCAATAAAGAACCGGGTGCTGAAGAGAAATACAAGGAAGTCCAAGAGGCTTATGAAACCTTGAGTGATGAGCAAAAACGGGCAGCCTATGACCAATATGGTGCTGCGGGTGCCAATGGAGGCTTCGGTGGTGGAGCTGGCGGTTTCGGTGGCTTTGATGGTTCTAGCTTTGGTGGCTTTGAAGATATTTTCTCTAGCTTCTTTGGTGGAGGCGGTGCAAGTCGCAATCCAAACGCACCTCGTCAAGGAGATGATCTGCAATATCGAGTCAACCTTAAGTTTGAAGAAGCGATTTTTGGCACAGATAAAGAAATTAAATACAATCGTGAGGCAACCTGTCATACTTGTCATGGTTCTGGTGCGAAACCAGGAACCAGTCCAGTCACTTGTAGCCGCTGTCATGGGGCAGGCGTGATCAATGTGGATACACAAACACCTCTTGGAATGATGCGCCGTCAGGTGACCTGTGATGTCTGTCATGGGCGTGGACAAGAAATTAAAGACCCTTGCCAAACTTGTCACGGAACAGGGCATGAAAAGCAAGCTCATAGTGTTCATGTTAAAATTCCAGCAGGTGTTGAAACTGGTCAACAAGTTCGCTTATCTGGGCAAGGTGAAGCTGGTTTCAATGGTGGACCTTATGGTGATTTGTATGTCGTCGTTCAGGTGGAATCAAGTGACAAGTTTGAACGGGATGGATCAACCATTTATTATAAGCTCAATCTCAATTTCGTTCAAGCAGCTTTAGGTGACAGCGTGGAAATACCAACCGTTCACGGTGATGTGGAATTAACCATTCCAGAAGGAACACAAACTGGCAAACGCTTCCGCCTGCGTGGAAAGGGAGCACCGAGCCTTCGTGGCGGCAGTATGGGAGACCAGTATGTCACAGTCAATGTTGTAACACCGACAGGACTTAACGACAAACAAAAAGCAGCGTTGAAAGAGTTCGCAGAAGCTGGTGATATGAAAATCAATCCAAAGAAAAAAGGTTTCTTTGATAAAATGAAAGATGCCTTTGAGCAATAAGAAAAGAGCAGTTTGACGCTGCTCTTTTATATTATAAGGATAAAATTGTGTGTTTTTCATCTTTGGTGATGACGCGCTTGATACCAGTTGGTTGTGTGGAAACAAATTTTGCTAGAAAATTTGGGTAGGCTTGATACTCATCCATTCGATCTAGTGGAATCCATTCAACTGTTTCGGCAGCAGAAAAGCTTGGGAACTGCTGGCCTTTTGACTTCATCAAGTAATAAAAGGAAATTTCATGGCAATTCAGACCGGCTAATTTGCCAGAACTTTGTTGGAAAAAATTTTCGTGAATGAACAGCAATCGATCGATTTCGTAGTCCTGTCCAGTTTCTTCCTTAATTTCTCGAAGAATAGCTTCTTCTGAAGTTTCTCCTAGCTGAACAGCTCCACCTAAAGGATAAAAATAATCCTCGTTTGGATTGGTCATAAAAGCAAGCGCGCCTTCTTCAATAATGACGGCAGCAGCTTTGTAACGAAATCGAGATTTCTTTTCGCAAAAAGTAATATCAGTCATTTATCTTTCCTCCGTATTCTAGTGTAGCATATTTTTAATGAAAATCTGTCCCCGGACAGTTGTGTTTTTAGTTTCTTGTTTTCCAATTTATTTCTTGTTACAATAAACACATGACACGATATAAAGCGATTATTTCTTACGATGGTCATGACTTTGCTGGTTTTCAGCGGCAACCTCATGCTCGCAGCGTTCAAGAAGAGATTGAAAAGACTTTAACTAAAATCAATAGAGGAAAGCCTGTCATCGTTCATGGAGCTGGACGCACAGACAGTGGCGTTCATGCTTTGGGGCAGGTAATTCATTTTAATTTACCACAAAAAAGGGATGAAGAAAAACTACGTTTCGCACTTGATACGCAGACACCAGAAGATATTGATTTTATTAGCGTAGAAGAGGTGAATGAAGATTTTCATTCAAGATATTGTAAACACAGCAAGACCTATGAATTTATAGTGGATATCGGGCGTCCTAAAAATCCTATGATGCGCCATTATGCAACCCATTACCCTTATCCGCTTGATTTGAGTTTGATTGAAGAAGCTATTGAAAAGTTAGAAGGAACTCATGATTTTACGGGTTTTACAGCTTCAGGGACTAGCGTGGAAAATAAAGTTCGGACGATTACAAAAGCACGCTTAGACTTTGATGAGAAACGCAACTTTCTGATTTTTACTTTCTCTGGCAATGGCTTCTTGTATAAGCAAATTCGCAATATGGTCGGTACTTTATTGAAAATTGGAAATAAACGAATGCCAGTTGAGCAAATTGATAGAATTTTAACAGAGAAAAATCGTCATTTGGCTGGACCAACAGCAGCACCAAACGGACTTTATCTAAAGGAGATACGATATGAAGAATAATCTTATTCTGGCAATTTCAGGGAATGATATCTTTAGTGGTGGCGGATTGCACGCTGATTTAGCTACTTATACAGTCAATCAACTGCATGGTTTTGTGGCAGTGACTTGCCTGACAGCCATGACAGAGCAAGGTTTTGAAGTCATTCCTGTTGATTCTACTGTTTTTTCTCAGCAGCTTCATTCTCTCAAGAATGTGCCTTTCTCAGCCATCAAACTAGGACTCTTACCAAATGTTGAAATAGCAGATTTGGCCTTGGATTTTGTGAAAGCTCATGCAGGCATTCCTGTCGTATTAGATCCTGTCTTGGTTTGCAAGGAAACTCATGATGTCGAGGTCTCAGCACTTCGAGAGGAACTGATTAAATTTTTCCCTTATGCAAGTATTATCACGCCTAATTTACCAGAAGCCGAACTATTGGCTCAAAAAGAGTTGCGAACACTGGAGGATGTAAAAGAAGCGGCTAGAATTTTCCATTTCTTAGGTGCTAAATCCGTTGTTATCAAAGGAGGGAATCGTCTAGATTCTCAAAAAGCAGTTGATGTTTTTTATAATGGAGAGCAGTTTCAATTTCTGGAATCACCTGTTTTAGACAACAATAACACGGGCGCTGGCTGTACCTTTGCTTCTAGCATTGCCAGTCAGTTAGCGTTAGGAAAATCAATTGTTGAAGCAGTTCAAATTTCAAAAAAATTTGTTTACCAAGCTATCCAACATTCAGATCAATATGGGGCTGTTCAATATGAAAAAAAATCAGACATATAAACTTGTCCTTTTGTCCATGATTGCTGCGTTGACAGTTGTTTTGGGCTACTATTTAAAAATTCCAACACCAACGGGGATTTTAACGTTCCTTGATGCAGGTATTTTCTTTACCGCCTTTTATTTTGGCAGAAAAGAAGGAGCCATCGTCGGTGGTTTAGCTGGGTTTCTCATTGATTTGCTTTCGGGTTATCCACAGTGGATGTTCTTTAGCTTGATTTTTCATAGTTTACAAGGATATTTTGCGGGTTTTAAAGGAAAAAGTCGTTATCTCGGTTTGGTGTTAGCTACGCTTGTTATGGTAGGAGGTTATGCTGTTGCTTCCACTATCATGCATGGTTGGGGAGCGGCTTTTCCAGAAATATTTCCTAACTTTTGCCAAAATACCTTAGGGATAATTGTCGGGTCTATTTTGAATAAACTGTTGACAGATGTTTTGAAAAAGTTAAACAAATAAGGGCGGTGTCCTCTTGGGCTTTTAAAAGCTCTATTTGTAAATATATTCAGAAGTATTTATGACAAAATGAAACGAGGTAAAATGATGAATTTACAAGAATTGAAAAAACAAACTCAAACCATTTTAGCAGATGTTTTAGAGAAATCAGCACTATCTTCCGGTGATATTTTTGTACTGGGCTTGTCTTCCAGTGAGGTGATTGGAGGGCATATTGGAAAAAATTCCAGTCAAGAAGTGGGAGAAGTTGTTGTCAAAACTATGTTGGATATGTTGTCACTTCGCGGAATTTACTTGGCAGTTCAGGGATGTGAACATGTCAATCGTGCTTTGGTCGTGGAGAAAGAATTGGCGCAGAAACAAAATCTGGAAATTGTCAATGTGTTGCCAACTCTTCATGCTGGTGGAAGTGGTCAATTAGCAGCTTTTAAATATATGAACAACCCAGTTGAAGTGGAATTTATTACGGCTCAAGCAGGGATGGATATCGGAGATACAGCAATTGGTATGCATATTAAGCACGTCCAAATTCCAGTACGACCAATTTTGAGAGAACTCGGAGAAGCGCATGTGACTGCGCTTGCCAGTCGTCTAAAGCTAATCGGTGGAGCGCGAGCTGCTTACCAAAAAGATAAAATTCGGAAAGCATAAAGAGCAAAATCAGCAAATGGACGGAAAAATCGTTAAATTTTTCATTAGAAAATTTGTGAAATAACGTGTATTTATGGTATAATTGATTGTATTCAATAAATTTTAAGGAGAAATGACAGAATGTCTGTATCATTTGAAAGCAAAGAAACAAATCGCGGAGTTTTGACATTTACAATTAGTCAAGAACAAATCAAGCCAGAATTGGATCGTGTATTTAACTCAGTTAAGAAAAATCTGAATGTACCAGGTTTCCGTAAAGGTCATCTTCCTCGTCCAGTGTTTAATCAAAGATTTGGTGAAGAAGCTCTTTACCAAGATACATTAAATGCTCTTCTCCCAGCTGCTTATGAAGCTGCTGTTAAAGAAGCAGAGATCGAAGTTGTTGCTCAACCACAATTTGATGTGGCGTCTATGGAAAAAGGTCAAGATTGGACTATTACTGCGGAAGTGGTTACAAAACCTGAAGTAAAATTAGGTGAGTATAAAAACTTAGAAGTATCTGTTGATGTCTCTAAAGAAGTATCTGATGCAGATGTAGATGCAAAAGTTGAACGCGAACGCAATAATTTAGCAGAACTTGTATTGAAAGAAGATAAGGCTGCTAATGGTGATACAGTTGTGATTGATTTTGTTGGAACAGTTGACGGCGTTGAATTTGATGGTGGTAAAGGAGATAACTTCTCACTTGAACTTGGAAGCGGTCAATTTATTCCAGGTTTTGAAGACCAATTAGTTGGACATGCTGCTGGTGAAACAGTAGAAGTAAACGTGACATTCCCAGAAGACTATCAAGCAACAGATCTTGCAGGTAAAGATGCTAAATTTGTGACTACGATTCATGAAGTCAAAGAAAAAGAAGTTCCAGAAGTAGATGACGAACTTGCCAAAGACATTGATGAAGATGTTGAAACACTGGATGAATTAAAAGAAAAATACCGCAAAGAATTGGCTGAATCAAAAGAAATTGCGTTTGATGATGCAGTTGAATCTGCGGCACTTGACCTTGCAGTAGAAAATGCAGAAATCGTTGAATTGCCAGAAGAAATGGTTCACGAAGAAGTTCATCGCTCTGTAAATGAATTTCTTGGGAACATGCAACGCCAAGGTATTTCACCAGACATGTACTTCCAAATCACTGGTACAACTCAAGAAGATCTTCATAAACAACATGAAGCTGACGCTGAAAAACGTACTAAGACTAATCTTGTGATTGAAGCTGTTGCAAAAGCAGAAGGATTTGAAGCGAGCGATGAAGACATCGAAGCAGAAATTTCTTCACTTGCAACTGACTACAATATGGAAGTGGAGCGTGTTCGTCAACTTCTTTCAACGGATATGTTGAAACATGATATTGTTATTAAAAAAGCCGTTGAATTGATTACAAGTACTGCAAAAGTAAAATAATCTAATGATACATAAGGCAAATTCAGTCGGAGATTCGGCTGAATTGCCTTTTTGCTTCTTTTATATAAAAGTAGAAGTCATTTTGATGAAAAAGAGTGATTTTCTTGATTGGAAAATAAAATTCTTTTTGACGAAAGAAGATTTTTATCGTACAATAAAAAGTAGCGAAAATTCAACAAATTAATTTTTAAGAGCAAGTCTAAAAAAGCTCTTAAACCTTAAAAGGAGATCAATTTTGGAATTAGAAGTATTTGCTGGACAAGAAAAAAGTGAACTTTCTATGATTGAAGTGGCGCGTGCTATTTTAGAGACACGTGGTCGCAATCATGAAATGTATTTTAATGACCTTGTCAATGAAATTCAAAATTACCTTGAAAAATCAAATAGTGATATTCGTGAAGCCTTGCCGCTTTTTTATACAGAGTTAAATGTAGACGGCAGTTTCATTCCTCTAGGAGATAACAAATGGGGCTTGCGTTCATGGTATGCGATTGACGAGGTGGATGAGGAAATTATCGCCCTTGAAGATAACGATGAAGAAACTCTTAAGAAACGGAAGAAAAAACGTGTGAATGCCTTTATGGACGGAGATGAAAATGCCATTGATTACAATGACGATGATCCAGAAGATGAAGACTCATATGAAGCAGATCCTGCCCTTAATTATGACGAGGATAATCCGGACGACGAAAAGAGTGAAGTAGAAGCGTATGATGCTGAAATCAATGAAATTGCACCTGATGATTTAGGTGAAGAAGTCGAACTCAATGAAGAGGATGAAGACTATTCAGATGATGAGGTGGATTCAGAGGATGAAGAATAGTTAAGTCCGCTAACGTTTGCTTCTGTTCTTATTTGACAAAAAATTTATTCTGCGATATTATAATATCGGGCACTTCTTTTAAGAAGTCAAAAGCTCCCTAGCTCTAGGGAGCTGTTTTTGTTTTTGCTATTAGAAGTGAACACGCCTGAAAACATCGAAAAAGCAAAGGTTGATTTATGAATAGTCGTTTCCCATTTTCGTGTGTTTTCTAAATGAGTTTTGTATCTTAGATAAGGAGAATGTATGGCAACAAAATATATTTTTGTTACAGGTGGTGTAGTTAGTTCGATCGGTAAAGGGATTGTGGCAGCAAGTCTTGGTCGTCTTTTGAAAAATCGTGGTCTTAAGGTAACCATTCAAAAGTTTGATCCATATATCAATATTGACCCAGGAACGATGAGCCCTTATCAACACGGGGAAGTGTTCGTGACAGACGATGGCGCAGAAACAGACTTAGATCTAGGACACTATGAACGCTTTATTGATATTAACCTAAATAAATATTCAAATGTGACAACGGGTAAGATTTATAGCGAAGTTCTTCGTAAAGAACGTAAAGGTGAGTACCTTGGAGCAACTGTTCAAGTCATTCCACACATTACAGATGCTCTAAAAGAAAAAATTAAACGCGCGGCAACAACAACCGATTCAGATGTTATCATTACTGAGGTTGGTGGTACTGTAGGAGATATTGAAAGCTTGCCATTCTTAGAAGCTCTTCGTCAAATGAAGGCAGATGTTGGTGCAGATAATGTCATGTATATCCACACGACATTGCTTCCTTATCTGAAAGCTGCTGGGGAAATGAAAACGAAGCCCACTCAGCATTCTGTAAAAGAATTGCGTGGTCTTGGAATTCAACCGAACATGCTTGTTATTCGTACTGAAAAACCGGCTGGCCAAAATATTAAGAACAAATTGGCACAATTTTGTGATGTAGCACCAGAAGCAGTGATTGAGTCCTTGGATGTGGAACATTTGTACCAAATTCCGCTCAATCTGCAAGCGCAAAACATGGATCAGATCGTTTGTGAACACTTGAAGTTGGATGTTCCAGAAGCAGATATGACAGATTGGTCTGCTATGGTTGATAAAGTCATGAATTTGAAGAAAAAAGTCAAAATTGCTCTGGTTGGGAAATATGTGGAATTACCAGATGCTTACATTTCTGTTGTGGAAGCTCTCAAACATTCTGGTTACGCCAATGATGCAGAAATTAAACTGAGCTGGATCAATGCGAATGATGTCACGACTGAAAATGTTGTCGAATTGCTAAAAGATGTAGACGGGATTATTGTACCTGGTGGATTTGGTCATCGTGGAACGGAAGGAAAGATTGCAACGATTCAATATGCTCGTGAAAATGATGTGCCAATGCTTGGAATTTGCCTCGGCATGCAGTTGACTTGTGTCGAATTTGCTCGCCATGTGCTAGGATTTAATGACGCTAATTCTTCAGAATTGAACCCTGATACGCAACATCCTGTTATTGATTTGATGCGTGATCAGATTGATGTGGAAGATATGGGAGGGACACTTCGCTTAGGACTTTATCCGTCTAAACTAAAACGTGGCTCCAAAGCAGCTGCAGCTTATGATAATCAAGAAGTTGTTCAGCGTCGCCACCGCCACCGTTACGAATTTAATAATGAATTCCGTCAACAATTTGAAGATGCCGGTTTTGTATTCTCAGGAGTTTCACCGGACAATCGCTTGGTGGAAATTGTTGAAATTCCAGAAAATAAATTCTTTGTGGCTTGTCAATACCACCCAGAATTATCTAGCCGTCCTAATCGTCCAGAAGGACTTTATACAGCTTTTGTTACAGCAGCAGTTGAAAATAGTGAGAAATAAGATTGGAAGCAATTCCAGTCTTTTTAGCATTTCTCATAAGAGAAAAATTTGTCAATATGAATGAAAGACAGCATTTTAAAACTAAAGTAAGAAATTTTCTCCTAAAAATGATACAATTTGAATAGTTGATGAGCTCAATAAATAATGAAACGGAGGTGGCTCATGATGAAGTTTATACTGAAGGAAAGTCTCGCAATGCTTGGGATTAAAAATGTGGTTATTGGCATCGCTAAAAATGTAGATCCACATGCACCTTTACCTGCTTCATTTTTGAAAAAGCAAAAAGAGATGGAAAAGTGGGCATTGAATTGCGATATCGATGAGGTGTCTGATACTCCAGTCATTCAAGGCTACAAGGATTTGTTGCAAAGTGTCGGACGTAGTGTCAAGAAGAATCCTCCTACCGTTTTGGCGCTTATTCGGAATATTCGACATCGTGGCTCCTTCCCGAATATTAATAGTATTATTGATATTTATAATGTTGAATCTTTACATTCTTTATTAGCCATCGGTGGGCATGATTTGGATAAAATAGCGGGGCAAATTGAATTTACGGTTAGTCAAAAAGAAGATGTTTTTCTACCGATTTTATCTACGGAAAAACACGTTTCACAGACTGATTATGTTTATCGTGATCAAAAAGGAATTTTAGCATGGCTAGATGTTCGTGACGGAGAAAACTATAAATTTGATGACGAGACAAAGAATGCTATTTTTATCATTCAAGGAAATGCTCATACATCTGTTGAAATGCGTTTAGAAGCACTGAAGCGCATTGAGAACGATTTAGCAGAATGTATGCCGAATCTGGAGTTTGAAACGTATGTCATTTGTTCAGAGAAAAAGACATAAAAACAGTGTATTCACTGATAAGATACGAGAAGTAAATCTGTTTTTTGAAGGCATTTGGAATACAATCACATTTTTTAGTAAAAGATTTGTTTGAAAATTCTTTACTTTTTAGTAAGATATAGTATAATTAGAATATATCATAGTTTTCGGAGGTACCTATGAAAAAAAGTAAAATTATTGCAGTAGCAGGGGTAGCCCTACTAACTGCTGGTTTTTTAACAGCTTGCTCGGGTTCGAAATCGAACTCAGCTGAAACAAAATTTGGTTATGTGTATTCTGGTGATCCAGAAACTTTGGATTATGTAACATCAGGAAAAGCAACCACTAGCGATCTTGTGACAAATGGAGTTGACGGATTGTTAGAAAATGACAAATATGGAAATCTTGTACCATCAATGGCTAAGTCATGGACTGTATCAAAAGATGGTTTAACCTATACTTATAAACTTCGTAAGGGTGCCAAATGGTACACATCAGAAGGTGAAGAATATGCTGAAGTCAAGGCGCAAGATTTTGTAACTGGACTGAAACATGCTGCCGATAAAAAATCTGAGGCTCTTTATTTGGTTCAAAACTCAATTAAAGGTTTAGATGCTTACGTGAATGGTCAAACAAAAGACTTTTCAACGGTAGGTGTGAAAGCGGTTGATGACTATACTGTTCAGTATACATTGAACAAGCCAGAACCATATTGGAATTCTAAGACAACCTCTGCCATTATGTGGCCAATCAATGCCGAATTTTTGAAATCTAAAGGAAATAAATTTGGCCAATCAACAGACCCTAACTCAATCCTTTATAATGGACCATTCTTGATGAAAGCTATCACAGCAAAATCTGCGGTAGAATATGTTAAAAACAAACATTATTGGGATAAAGATAAAGTAAAAGTTGATAGCATTAAACTTGCTTACTATGATGGTCAAGACCAAGACTCATTGGCTCGTAATTTCAAAGATGGGGCATACTCATACGCACGCCTCTTCCCAACAAGTTCAAACTTTGCAACTTTTGAAAAACAATTCAAGGACAATATCTATACAGCAGAAGCAGGCTCTGGAACGGCTGCTTTAGCCCTTAATATTGACCGTCAATCTTACAACCATACGGCTAAGAAAACAGATGAAGAAAAAAATTCAACGAAAAAGGCATTGTTGAACAAAGACTTCCGTCAAGCTTTGAACTTTGCACTTGACCGCGAATCTTATGCAGCACAAGTAAATGGTAAAGATGGTGCTGCCACAGCAATCCGTAATATGTTTGTACCATCTAATTTTGTTCAAGTTGGTGAAAAATCATTTAGTGATGTTGTAGAAGAAAAATTAGCAAGCTATGGCGATGACTGGAAGGGTGTCAAACTAGCTGATTCACAAAATGGCTTGTACAATCCAACAAAAGCAAAAGCAAAATTTGCAAAAGCAAAAGAAGCTTTGCAAGCTCAGGGTGTGAAATTCCCAATCCACTTAGACGTTCCTGTTGTAGAAACTTCTAAGAACTACGTTGCTCGGATGCAGTCTTTAAAACAATCTGTTGAAAAAGTACTCGGCAAAGAAAATGTTGTCATGGACTTGAATATGATGTCAGAAGACGACTTTAATAACGTCACTTACTATGCTCCAAATGCAGCTGGAGAAGACTGGGATATTTCAGGTGCTGTTGGTTGGAGTCCTGATTATCAAGATCCATCTACTTATCTTGATATTTTGAAATCAACGGCTTCTGACAATACGAAGACTTGGTTTGGTTTTGACTCTGGTAGTGAAAATGCCGGTGCTAAAGCAGTAGGCTTGGACGAATATAATAAATTAGTCGATGAAGCAGGTGCAGAAACAACAGACATTGCAAAACGTTATGAAAAATATGCAGCAGCACAAGCTTGGTTAACAGACAGTTCGCTTGTCTTGCCAACAATGGCTTCAACAGGTGCCGGAACTTTTGTGTCACGCATTCAACCGTTCTCAGGTGCATTTGCGCAAACAGGTAGTAAAGGTAGCTCAACCTATTATAAATACATTAAAGTCGGTAAAGATGCTGTCACGAAGAAAGACTATGAAGCAGCTAAGAAGAAATGGCAAAAAGAAAAAGCCGAGTCTAATAAAAAAGCTCAAGATGAATTAGCTGATCATGTAAAATAATACAATGATAAAAGCAGGTAAAACTCACTAAAAGGTGAGGAAAACCTGCTTTTTTAATTTTTAAAGGTTAATAGATTAATATAAACCTTATTAAATCAGCTTTCAAAATATGTCATAAAATTTAGAAAATTCTATTTACTTTTTACTGTTTGTGTGCTAGAATGTATAAAAATAATGAATTTGGGAGGAATATTCATGAAGAAAAGTAAAATCATTGCTTTAGCGGCTGTTACCCTACTTACAGCAGGAGCCTTAACGGCTTGTTCTGGCTCTAAAACAAGTTCTAGCAACAAAACATTTTCATATGTTTATGAGCAAGATCCAGATAATTTGGATTATTTGACAACTGGGAAGGCTTCTACTTCAAATATTACAAGTAATGTCATTGATGGACTCTTAGAAAATGACCGTTACGGAAATTTAATCCCTTCTGTGGCAAAGGATTGGACGGTTTCCAAAGATGGCTTGACTTACACTTATAAACTTCGTAAAGGTGTCAAATGGTATACATCCGAAGGTGAAGAGTATGCCGAAGTCAAAGCGCAAGACTTTGTGACTGGTTTGAAACACGCTGCAGATAAGAAATCCGATGCTATTTATTTGGTACAAGATTCAATCAAAGGCCTGGATGCTTACATGAAGGGTGAAAATAAAGATTTCTCTTCTGTCGGTATCAAAGCGGTTGATGATTATACGGTTCAATATACTCTGAATCGACCAGAAAGCTTTTGGAACTCAAAAACAACAATGGGCGTTTTAGCGCCAGTTAATGCAGAATTTTTGAAATCAAAAGGAAATAAATTTGCACAAGCAACAGACCCATCTAGTCTTCTTTATAATGGACCATACTTGCTAAAATCTATCACTGCAAAATCATCTGTTGAATTGGCTAAAAATCCAAACTATTGGGATAAGAAAAATGTACACATTGATAACATCAAATTGTCTTACTATGATGGTCAAGACCAAGATAAACTTGCTAAAGGATTTAGTGACGGTTCATTTACCAATGCAAAAGTATTTCCAACTAGTCCAAGTTATGCTTCCGTCAGCAAGAAATACAAAAACAACATCGTTTATACTCCACAAGATGCAACCACTTATCTAGTGGCTACAAACATCGATCGTCAATCTTACAATCATACATCAAAGACAACAGATGCTCAAAAGACATCTACTAAGAAAGCATTATTGAATAAAGATTTCCGTCAAGCAATTACATTTGCATTTGACCGCACAGCTTATGCGTCACAAGTAAATGGGAAAGATGGTGCGACAAAGATGCTTCGTAATCTCTTTGTACCACCAACTTTTGTTCAAACAGATGATAAGAACTTTGGAGAATTGGTCAAAGAAAAATTAGTCGGCTACGATGAAAGTTGGAAAGATGTCAACTTAAATGATGCGCAAGACGGTCTTTACAATCCAACGAAAGCCAAGGAAAAATTAGCCAAAGCGAAAGCAGCGCTTCAAGCAGACGGTGTTCAATTCCCAATCCACATTGACATGCCAGTTGACCAAACGGCAACGAATAAAGTTCAACGTGTACAATCATTGAAACAATCGATTGAAAAAAATCTTGGCAAAGAAAATGTTGTGATTGACATTCAACAAATGTCTAAAGACGATGTAAATAATATCACTTACTTTGCTGAATCTGCAGCTGCAGAAGATTGGGATCTTTCTGATAATGTTGGTTGGAGCCCAGACTTCCAAGATCCATCTACCTATCTTGATATCATCAAACCTTCAAGCGGTGAAAGCACAAAGACTTATCTAGGATTTGATGCAGGTACGAATAACGCTGCAGCAGCACAAGTCGGTATGAACGAATATGAAAAGCTGTTGAACGAGGCTGAAAAAGAAACCACTAATACGAATGCACGCTATGAAAAATATGCGGCAGCCCAAGCTTGGTTGACTGACAATGCATTAGTTATTCCAACAACAACGCTAACGGGTCGCCCAATTCTTTCTCGCACAGTGCCATTTACTAATCCATTTGCTTGGTCAGGAAACAAAGGGAATAGTGAAATCATTCTATATAAATATCTTGAACTCCAAGATGAGCCTGTTACACAAGATCAGTACAAGAAAGCTATGACTAAATGGAATAAAGAGCGATCAAAATCTAATAAAAAAGCTCAAGAAGAACTTGCAGATCATGTTAAATAATTGAAAAAAATTTAACAGAAAAACAAAAAGGGTTCATTTATGATAAAAATATTCTGACAATTGATTTTACAATTGACTAGAATTGTGGTATAATTTTAAACAATCAGTTTAAAATTGAAGGTATTCTAAAATCGAAAATAGGTATTTGTCGTAACGCGTGACATTTTTCTATCCCTTCCTTCGGTCTTGACTGACAGGTTAGGTTTAATAACTTAATCATAGTGATTGAAGTAGAATATCTGATGTGACTCATGCTAAATCAGTAAATACCAAAGAATTAGCAGATCATGTAAAATAAACTTCTCATCAGAACTTTCTCTAACAGGGGAGAAAGTTCTTTTGGGATTTTAAAGGAAACGGTAAATGAAGAAATATATTTTTATGCGTATCTTACGCTCTTTAGTATCTATTTTCATGGTAACAACATTGACTTACACCATTATCTATACTATGGTGCCAAGAAAGTTGATTTTCAAGCAGGATCCGAACTATAATAAAATAGCTACAACTCCTGATAAAAAGACTAATTATGAAAATACAATTTTTGAGCGTATGGGTTACATTGACTACTATGATACGAAGGAATTACAAGAAAAAGCTAGTAAAGAGAATCCTTCTGTAACAGTAGAACCTACTAATGCAAATAAAAAAATCTATGAAGCTTACATCAAAAAGTTGGGGCGTGGTTGGAAATTGCAGCAATTCAAAGAAAGTAAGCAATTTTATGCAACTCGAGAGGTTCCAGTTTATGAACGCGTTCTTGGTTTCTATGGCAATTTGATTCAAATTGACCATACAGGTGCTGTGAAAGATGCTTCTAATCCAAACTTGAAGCGTTATCTTCGTATTGAAAATGATCCTGCTATTGGTTGGTCTGTTGTTGGTTCTGGAACGAAACATAAGTATTTATTGTACTTTAATGGGCAATTTCCGTTTGTTCATCAGAATTTTGTGAGATTAAATCTAGGTATTTCTTATCCAACTTATGCGAATCTTCCTGTTTTACAAGTTATTTCGCAAGGGCAAGGACAAACGAAAACTTCTGAAGTTCAATTCCCGACAGGTAAGAAAACTTCGTCTGTCAACATTTATACAAGAACTTATAAATCTCCAAAACAAGCCGATGCGCGTGATGTTGCCAATTATGGAAAAGATGATCCATATACGGCAACAGAAAGTAACTACCAATATCCATCAATGATTGTAAGTTCTTCAATTGTTGGTTTGATTGGTCTGGCTTTATCTTACTTAATTGCTGTTCCGCTTGGATCTTACATGGCTCGCTTTAAGAATACATTGTTTGATAGTATTTCGACAGGAGCCTTGACATTCTTGATGTCATTGCCAACTATCGCTTTGGTTTATATCATTCGGTTGATTGGTTCGGCTCTTGGATTGCCGGATTCCTTCCCTATTTTGGGAGCAGGAGATTGGCGTTCCTATGTTCTTCCGGCAGTTATTCTTGGGCTTTTGAGTGCGCCTTGGACAGCTGTTTGGATTCGTCGTTATATGATTGACCTGCAATCACAAGACTTTGTTCGTTTTGCACGGGCAAAAGGTCTCTCTGAACAAGAAATTTCAAATAAACATATTTTTAAAAACGCCATGGTACCACTTGTATCCAGTATACCTGGTGCTATTATCGGAGTTATCACAGGTGCGACTTTGACCGAAACAATCTTTGCTTTCCCTGGAATGGGTAAAATGCTGATTGACTCTGTTAAAGCATCTAATAATTCTATGGTCGTTGGTCTTGTATTTATCTTTACATGTCTTTCTATTTTCGCTCTTCTATTGGGTGATATTCTGATGACCATGCTTGACCCACGTATTAAATTAACATCAAAAGGAGGTAAATAATGGCTACAATTGATAAAAGTAAGTTCACATTTGTAAAACGCGATGATTTTGCCTCTGAAATAATTGATGCACCAGCTTATTCTTACTGGAAATCTGTTATGCGTCAATTCTTAAGGAAAAAATCAACAATTGCTATGTTGGGTATTCTTGTTGCAATTGTTTTGATGAGTTTCATCTATCCGATTTTTTCAAATTTCGATTTTAATGATGTAAGTAAAGTAAATGATTTTAGTGCTCGTTATATCAAACCGAATGCCCAATATTGGTTTGGTACAGATAGTAACGGAAAATCCCTCTTTGACGGAGTGTGGTTTGGAGCACGTAACTCTATTCTTATTTCAGTTATTGCAACCATGATTAACCTTGTGATTGGTATTGTTATTGGTGGTATCTGGGGAATTTCAAAGACTGTCGATCGTGTGATGATTGAGATTTATAATATCATTTCTAACATTCCACCGCTTTTGATTGTCATTGTCTTGACTTACTCAATCGGTGCAGGTTTCTGGAATTTGATTTTTGCTATGACCATCACTGGTTGGATTGGGATTGCTTACAATATTCGTATCCAAATTCTACGTTATCGTGATTTAGAGTATAACCTTGCCAGTCGCACTTTGGGAACACCGACTGTTAAAATCATTGTAAAAAATATTATGCCACAGTTGGTTTCTGTGATTGTGACAACTGCTTCACAATTACTTCCAAGTTTCATTTCATACGAAGCCTTTCTGTCTTTCTTTGGTTTGGGACTTCCTGTGACGGTGCCAAGTTTAGGACGTTTGATTTCGGATTATTCACAAAACGTTACAACAAATGCATATCTTTTCTGGATTCCATTAACAACGTTGATTTTGGTTTCCCTTTCCCTATTCGTTGTCGGTCAGAACTTAGCGGATGCTAGTGATCCACGTACACATAGATAGGAGTAAATATGACACAAGAAAAAAATGTAATATTGACTGCCCGCGATATTGTCGTGGAATTTGACGTTCGTGATAAAGTCTTAACCGCCATTCGTGGTGTATCACTTGACCTCATCGAAGGTGAAGTTCTTGCTCTCGTAGGAGAGTCAGGTTCTGGTAAATCTGTTTTAACAAAGACTTTTACTGGAATGTTAGAGGATAATGGTCGAGTAGCGCAAGGATCGATTAACTATCGTGGACAAGATTTGACAAAATTGAAATCCAATAAAGATTGGGAACCTATTCGTGGTGTTAAAATTGCGACTATTTTCCAAGACCCAATGACAAGTTTAGACCCAATTAATACGATTGGTAGCCAGATTACAGAAGTTATTGTAAAACATCAAAAGAAAACGGCAAAAGAAGCGAAGGAAATGGCTATTGACTATATGAATAAAGTCGGTATTCCTGATGCTGAAAAGCGTTTTAGTGAGTATCCTTTCCAATATTCAGGAGGAATGCGTCAACGGATCGTTATTGCCATTGCGCTTGCTTGTCGTCCTGATATCCTAATCTGTGATGAACCTACAACAGCGCTTGATGTTACCATTCAAGCACAAATCATTGATTTGTTGAAATCATTGCAACAAGAGTATCAATTCACTACTATTTTTATCACCCACGACCTTGGAGTGGTAGCAAGTATTGCGGATAAAGTTGCCGTTATGTATGCTGGAGAAATCGTCGAGTATGGTACAGTAGAAGACGTCTTTTATGATCCACGTCATCCTTATACTTGGAGCTTGTTATCAAGCTTGCCACAGTTGGCAGATGATAAAGGAGAGCTTTACTCTATTCCTGGCACACCGCCGTCTCTTTATTCACACTTGCAAGGAGATGCTTTCGCTCTTCGTTCAGATTATGCGATGGAAATTGATTTTGAGGAAAAACCACCTCAAATCTATGTATCAGATACACATTGGGCAAAAACGTGGTTGCTTCATGAAAATGCTCCAAAAGTGAATAAACCTGCTGTTATTGATGATTTACATGAAAAAATTAGCTCAAAAATGGGCTTTGCTCATTTAGACGCTTAGGAGGAAGGAAATGCCTGAAAAATTAGTAGAAGTTAAAGATTTGGAAATTTCCTTCGGTGAAGGAAGCAAGAAATTTGTTGCTGTAAAAAATGCTAATTTCTTTATCAATAAAGGAGAAACGTTTTCACTTGTAGGAGAATCCGGCTCTGGTAAGACAACAATCGGTCGTGCCATTATTGGTTTGAACGATACTAGCAAGGGAGATATCTTCTTTGATGGAAAGAGAATCAATGGTAAGAAATCAAAAGAGGAAGAATCAGAAGTGATTCGCAAGATTCAAATGATTTTCCAAGACCCTGCTGCTAGTTTGAATGAACGTGCGACGGTTGATTATATTATTTCAGAGGGTCTGTATAATTTCCATCTGTTTAAAGATGAAGAAGAACGTCAGAAAAAGGTGAAAGATATTATTCATGAGGTAGGGTTGTTATCAGAGCATTTGACCCGCTATCCGCATGAATTTTCTGGTGGTCAGCGTCAACGGATTGGGATTGCTCGTGCGCTTGTTATGGAGCCAGATTTTGTGATTGCAGATGAGCCGATTTCAGCACTTGACGTCTCTGTGCGCGCGCAAGTTTTGAATCTTCTTAAGAAATTCCAAAAAGATCTAGGCTTGACCTATCTTTTCATTGCCCATGATTTATCAGTTGTACGTTTTATCTCAGACCGTATTGCTGTTATTTATAAGGGTGTGATTGTAGAAGTGGCTGAAACAGAAGAACTCTTCAATAATCCAATCCATCCTTATACGCAGTCATTGCTATCTGCTGTCCCAATTCCAGACCCAATATTGGAGCGGAAGAAAGTATTGAAGGTTTATGATGCTGCTCAACATGATTATTCAGTAGATAAGCCAGAAATGGTTGAAATTCGTCCAGGACACTTTGTCTGGGCTAATAAAGCAGAAGTTGAAAAGTATAAAAAAGAATTGTAAATAGATCTTCAACTTTGTTGACAATTAAAGAGGTTAAATAAGAACTTAGTCTCTAGTTAAAATTAAGGAATGAACGACAATAAAAAAGCTTAAAACCAACGTTTTTGATAACATGGTTTTAAGCTTTTTTACTATTTTTGAGCTTTTATGCTATACTAGTTTTAGTATAAAAAGGAGAAATGTTATGTATCAATTGATTGCATTTGACATGGATGGAACGCTTTTGACCAGTCAAAAGACGATTGCTAAAAGTAGTATTGCAGCTATTGACAGAGTGCATGCAGCTGGAAAACAAGTTGCACTTTCAACAGGGCGCTCTCTGTCAGAACTAGGTCTTTATAAAAAAGATTTGCAAGGGATTCGCTATGCCGTTCTTGCTAGTGGTGCATTGATTTATGATTTGGAAATGAAGCAAACTTTAGCGGAGCAAACATTACCTGCTGTTGTGGTGGATAAAGTGAAGGCGTTGGCAGAAGCTCACGATTTAATGGTGGTCGGTATGATCAATGGACAAGGCTATCTTCAGCGCTCTCATTTTGAGAACATTGCGAACTACTATATGGAAATTTATACTGAACTGTATGATGAAACAGCAGTATTAGTAGATAATATCTGTGATTTGTTAGCAAAGGAAAGAGAAAATTTTGGTAAGATCAACATCTATCACTTAACAGCTGATGAACGAGATCAATCGTATGAGGTTTTGTTATCTGAGGATATTGCCATGATAAAATCAGAAGTAAGTGGTCTTGAACTAACAGCGCAGGGTGTTGAAAAAGGGCAAGGTTTAGCTCACCTGGCTCAATATTTGCAACTCCCTATGGAACAGATTATTGCTGTTGGTGATGCAGATAACGATGAAAGTATGATTCGTGAAGCAGGCTTGGGCATTGCTATGGGAAATGCTAATGAGAGTATTAAAGGATTGGCGGATGTCATCGTAGCTGATAATGATCATGATGGCTGTGCGCAGGCAATTGATGAATTTCTTCTTGAAGAAAAATATAAGAACAAGGAATAAACGCTAAACCCACTTAAGTATGGAGAAATTAAGTGGGTTTTCACTATTTTACAGTGTTAAATGCTTTTTCCTGAAGAAAGGTGAACAGGTAAGAAGTAACCCGTTGTTGGAACTTTTTCTCCTTCAATTTTTCGCAGCAATAAATCGACCAGTAAGCAAGCTATATCTTTTAATGGTTGCTGAATAGTGGCGAGCTGTGGATAGTAATTTTCCACAAAATAAGTTCCGTCATAACCAATAACTTTTAGTTCCTCTGGGATGTTGATCCCCAGTTCTTGAGCGACTTTCATGATTAAAATGGCAGTTAAATCATCTGAAGCAAAAATAGCATCAGGCTTCTTATCTTTTAAGATATTTTTGATTTCCATTTCTTTGCGAATGGGGGAGAAGTCGCTAGATACATTGATAATAGGAGCAGTTGGTAGGATAGAGGCAAAGCCTGCATGGCGGAGACCTGTTGGTGAATTGGAATTATCATTTCCGGTAATCATAATGATCTTTTTAGCTCCAGATTTGACCAATGTTTCTGCGGCTAGGGTTCCACCAGCATAGTTGTCAGAAGATACAACAGGGATAGAAGGAGACAAGTTGCGGTCAAAAGAGATAATAGGGGCTGTTACGCGGTCATAATCCGAAATGCCCAAGTTATGGCTGCCAGAGATAATGCCATCGACTTGATTGGCTTCTAGCATCTCCAGATACTCTTTTTCTTTGCTTGAATTGTGTTCGCTGTTGCAGATAATTGTTTTGTAACCTCTATTAAATAACTCGTGTTCTAATTTATCAATGAGTTCAGCATAAAATATATGACTAATATTTGGAAAAATCAGTCCAATTAATTTAGCGGATTTTCCTTGTAAGCTGCGAGCGAGATTATTAGGCTTGTAGCCTAATTCTCGCATAGCTTCGGTTACTTTTGTGATTGTTTTTTCTGAGAGGTAGCCTTTTCTGTTAATCACACGGGAAACAGTTGTGGGGCTGACCCCTGCTAGTTTTGCTACATCAGTTAGTTTTGCGACCATAATCTAATTCATAGTAAGTTCCGGTTGGATTTCCTTCAGTGATAAAAATGCCGTTTTGGTCATTATGTGGGAAAATGCGACCTGAAAATACTTTCTCTCCTTTGTTAATAAAAATTTCAAAAACTGACTTATCAATGAAAATTGAGGCAGTTGTAGTTTGGTTTTCAATCATACAGCGGCGAACTGTCCCAAATTCAAGAGCATATTGTTCGCCAACTTCACTACGGTCAATTGTTACTTGACCATTTTTGATGTCGAAGCGAATACGGAGGCCTTTGTGTTTTTGATCTGCAAAGAGGACAATTTCAGTTTGTGAACCACTTGCAAATTCTAATTCCAGTTCATAGCTATTTTTTGTTTTTGCTTGGTTGGTGAATACTTTATTCTCTTTCCGCAGGTTTTGGATTGCTTGAACAGGATATTGATAGAGTTTTCCTTTTTTTAGTGTTAATTCCTTGACAAGCGAGAAAATTCCTTGATGATCAAAACGATCAGATGGGTAAGCAATATCCGGCAAACCTAACCAGCTGACTGCTAAGACACGGCCATCTGGAGCATTGAAAGCTTGGGTTGCATAGCAATCAAATCCATAATCTAAATTTTGCAGAGGACTAGGATCGACAATTGCTGTCTTTGCTATGTCAAACGATCGACCTATCTTATACATGTTTGGGAAAATATTGTCGTAAGGAGCAACTTCTTTTGATAAACCTTGAGGGCAGTAGAGCAAAACAGGTGTTTCATCAATAAAGACAAGATTGGGGCATTCCATCATATAGGCTGTATTGTCATTTTCAAAGTCTAAATCGCCGACTTCTTCCCAGTTTATATAGTCGTTTTCAACTGCCTTATAAAGCTTGATAAACCCTTTTTTGTCCAGAGTTTGTCCGCCGACAATGGCATAGCTCTGGCCTTTATAATTGAAAATCTGTGGATCGCGAAAGTGATCTGTAGCTTCTTTTGGTTGCTCAATCAAGACTTTATCAATCTTCTCGAGTTTCCCTTCTTTATCCAGCAATGCTCCGATTTGGTATGGGTGGCGTACCCAATTTTCATCGCGAACATTTCCGGTATAAAAAAGGAAAAGCTTGTCATTAAACTGCATAGCAGACCCAGAGTAGGCGCCGTGGCTATCCAATTTCGTATCTGGTAGAACTCGTACACCAGTTTCTGTGAAATGGACTAAATCATCACTTTCGAGCTGTACCCAGCATTTTAGACCGTGGGTTGCTCCAAAAGGGAAGTTCTGATAGAACACAATCCATTTACCATTAAAATAAGAGAAGCCATTTGGGTCATTGAGTAATCCTGTCTGAGGTTCTACATGGTAACTAGTCCGCCAAGGAGATTTTTCAATATTTTCTTTTATTTGATTGATTTCATCTGTTGTCCAGTTTTCATAACGTTTGTAGCGTTGTTCGGTTGTCCAAGCCAATCTTTTATCCTCCAATATAGTTTTCTTACTTATATAGTAAACGTTTTCTTTAGAAAAATCAACTTTTTAGCAGAAAAAAATAAAATTTCTGCAAAACGCTTGACATATTTTTAAATCATGTTAAAATAATAGTCATAGGAGCGATTAAATCGCTTTCATAAAAGTTAATTATTTTCAATAAGGAGATGCAAATGGAAAATAAAGACATTGCAAAAGCGGTCATTGAAGCCATCGGTGGACGAGACAATGTAAGTAGTGTTGCTCACTGTGCGACCCGTCTGCGTATCATGGTCAAGGATGAAGCTAAAATTGCTAAAGACAGAGTTGAGAATCTTGAGAAGGTTCAAGGAGCATTCTTTAATTCAGGTCAGTATCAAATTATCTTTGGGACTGGTACCGTTAATAAAATATATGATGAAGTGGTTGCACTTGGCTTACCAACTTCTTCAACTGGTGAACAAAAAGCAGAAGCTGCTAAAAAAGGAAATTGGTTCCAACGTGCTGTTCGTACATTTGGTGATGTATTTGTACCTATCTTACCAGCCATCGTAGCAACAGGTCTTTTCATGGGGATTCGTGGTGCGATTAATAATGATACGATTCTTGGATTATTTGGGACAACCTCAAAAGCTTTTGCTGCATCAGATTTCTATACTTATACAGTCGTTTTGACAGATACAGCTTTTGCTTTCTTCCCTGCTTTGATTTCTTGGTCGGCTTTCCGTGTATTTGGTGGGAATCCGGTTATTGGTATTGTACTTGGCTTGATGCTGGTAAATACAGCTCTTCCAAATGCTTGGGCTGTTGCTTCTGGTGATGCCAAGCCAATCATGTTCTTTGGTTTTATTCCGGTCGTTGGTTATCAAAATTCAGTTTTGCCAGCCTTCTTCATTGGTCTACTTGGTGCGAAGCTTGAAAAATGGTTGCATAAGAAAATTCCAGATGTGCTTGATTTGCTTGTTGTGCCATTCTTGACTTTCCTTGTGATGTCAGTTCTGGGTCTCTTTATCATTGGTCCAATTTTCCATTCACTTGAAAATGTCATTCTTGCTGCAACAAAAGCTATTCTTGCCTTACCGTTTGGTTTAGCAGGTCTGATTCTTGGGGGTATTCACCAACTAATTGTGGTAACAGGTGTTCACCATATCTTCAACTTATTAGAAGCGCAATTGATTGCCAATGAAGGAAAAGATGCCTTTAATGCGATTATTACAGCTGCTATGACAGCCCAAGCCGGTGCAACTCTTGCAGTTGGTGTAAAAACAAAATCTAAAAAATTAAAAGCTCTTGCATTTCCAGCAGCTCTCTCTGCAGGTCTTGGAATCACTGAGCCAGCTATTTTCGGGGTGAACTTGCGTTATGGTAAACCATTCGTTCTGGGTCTTGCTGCCGGTGCTATTGGTGGTTGGTTAGCCTCTATTCTTGGACTTGCTGGGACTGGATTTGGGATTACCATCATCCCAGGTACGCTTCTCTATCTGAATGGTCAAGTTCTTCAATATATCTTTATGGTACTTGTAACAACTGGTCTTGGATTTGGTTTGACTTATGCATTTGGTTATAAAGATGCTAAAGAAGAAGCTACTGAAGCTAAAGAAGTAGTCGAAGCGAATGAAGCTGCTGCGCCAGTTCTTACTGACGAAACAATCCTTTCTCCAATCGTTGGTTCAATCGTTGATTTGAAAGATGTTAATGATCCAGTGTTCTCAAGTGGTGCTATGGGACAAGGAATCGCAGTAAAACCTAGCGAAGGTGTGGTATATGCTCCTGCTGATGCAGAAGTGACAATCGCATTTGCAACTGGTCATGCTTACGGATTGAAAACGACAAATGGAGCTGAGATTTTGATTCATATTGGGATCGACACAGTTTCTATGAACGGTGATGGATTTGATCAAAAAGTTGCTCAAGGTATTAAAGTCAAAGCAGGTGATGTTCTTGGTACATTTGACGTTGCCAAAATTGCAGCCGCTGGTCTTGATGACACAACCATGGTGATTGTTACCAACACGGCTGATTACGCTTCTGTCACTCCTGTTGCAGAGGGTGCAGTAACTAAGGGAGAGGCTGTCATTGAGTTGAAAGTCTAATGTAAGATAAAGCGAGCAAATGAATGTTTGTTCGCTTTTCTTTGAAAAAGAGAAGAACAACTGAAATTTGTACTCAGAAGTGACATGAATATATGCTATAATGAATAGAGAATAAAACAAAATATAAAGAGGTTTTGAAATGACAAAATTGTATGGAAGCTTAGAGGCTGGTGGTACAAAATTTGTTTGTGCAGTTGGTGGCGACAATTTTGAAGTGGTTGAGAAAACGCAATTTCCAACGACTACACCGATTGAAACATTGGATAAAACAATTGCATTTTTCTCACGCTTTGAGAATTTGACGGGATTGGCAATTGGTTCTTTTGGACCGATTGATATTGATCCAAATTCAAAAACATATGGTTTTATTACAACTACACCCAAGCCACACTGGGCAAATGTTGATATTGTTGGTGCTTTGCGGCGTGCATTGAATGTGCCGATTTTCTTTACGACAGATGTTAATAGCTCTGCGTACGGTGAAATAGTAGCACGAAACAATGCTGGTGGTCGTATTGAAAATTTGGTTTATTATACGATTGGAACAGGTATTGGTGCTGGTGCTATTCAACGTGGTGAATTTGTTGGTGGAACAGGTCATCCTGAAATGGGGCATTATTATGTTGCGAAACACCCGATGGATGTAGAGAAAGAATTTAATGGTGTTTGTCCATTCCATAATGGTTGTTTGGAGGGATTGGCTGCTGGGCCTAGCTTAGAGGCTCGTACTGGCATTCGAGGAGAAAATATAGAACTCAACAGCTCTGTCTGGGATATTCAAGCTTATTACATTGCGCAAGCAGCGATTCAAGCGACAGTGACTTTCCGTCCTGATGTGGTTGTCTTTGGTGGAGGGGTCATGGCGCAACAACATATGCTGGATCGAGTTCGTGAAAAATTCACTGTTCTTTTGAATGGTTATCTGCCAGTACCTGATGTGCGTGACTATATTGTGACACCAGCTGTTGCTGGAAATGGCTCAGCAACACTTGGAAATTTTGTTTTAGCTAAAAAAGTCAGTGAAAAAGTCAAAGGATAATTAAGTGAATTGAGAGCAAGTAAAAGGATATTGAATGAACTTGCTCTTTTCTTATGAGGAGGGAAATGATTAAACCAATTGTAAAAGATCTATTATTTTTACAACAGAAAGCGCAATTAGCGACCGAAAAAGATATCGAAATTGGGCAGGATTTATTAGATACTTTAAAAGCAAATCAAGATAGGTGTGTCGGAATGGCGGCCAATATGATTGGGGTGCAAAAACGAGCGATTATTTTTATGTATGGTATGGTGCCAATTATCATGTTCAATCCTATTTTGAAAAGGAAGTCCTCTCCTTATCAAGCAGAAGAATCGTGTTTATCACTTTCGGGAAGTTGCTTGACGACTCGTTATAAGGAAATTATGGTTGAATATTTGGACCAGAATTGGCAAAAACAAACGCTAACTTTGAAAGATTTTCCAGCACAAATTTGCCAGCATGAATTGGATCACTTGGAAGGTATTTTGATATAGAAAAACGTGTAATATATGCTATGTCGGAGAAAATCGACTAATAGTGAAGAAATGCTAGAATTTTGTAAGTTTTGTCGAATGAATCTTGATGAACAATGTTTATAGTTTAAAAAAGCGTAGGGAATGGTTGATTTGTGATGCAAAAAGTGGATTTGCTGGAAATGAAGTCTGGGGAATATGCTTAGCTAAATGAGTTATTATCTGCGATGATGGTTTTAATAAAATAATAGTGGAATCAAAAATTTAAATTTTAAGGAGGATTTGTCATGTCAAAGAGTCTTATAGATACGGTTCAATTCCGTCATGGTGCTCAGCTCTCTAGTCGTTTGGTTATGCCACCAATGCTAACCTTTAGTGGTTTGAAAGGTGGTTTCGTTTCTGATGATACCTTGCGCTATTATCATGCTCGTTCGCAGGCGGCTGGATTATTGATTGCTGAGTACCATTATGTGAGTGAGTCAGGTGGACCTTGCTCTAGACCAGGTTATCCTGAACAATTAGGAATTTACTCCGATGAGCATCTAGAGGGAGCTAAAAAGATTGCGGCAGCCTTGCAGAAAAATGGCAACAAAGCTATTTTGCAGATTCATCATGGTGGTCGCGAAGCTTCTGGTCGCGCTGTTAAAGGTGAGGAGGTTTTGGCACCCAGTGCTCTTGATTTTTCATTTTTGTCTTATCCAGTTCGTGAAATGACGAATGCTGAGATTGAAGGAATTATTAAAGATTTTGGACGTGCCACTAAGCGTGCTATTGAGGCTGGTTTTTCAGGAGTGGAAATTCATGGTGCAAATCATTATCTCTTGCAGCAATTTTTTTCAAGTTTCTCAAATGTGCGTGAGAATAAATGGGGCGGTTCTTTAGAAAAACGTATGGCTTTTCCTCTTGCGGTCGTAAAAGAAGTGAAACGAGTAGTGGAAAAATATGCACCAAAAGATTTTATCGTAGGCTATCGGATCAGTCCTGAAGAAATTCACGGAGATGAGGCCGGTTATAGTTATAGAGAAGCCCAAGCCTTGATTCGAGAGGTCATCAAATATGAGTTGGATTACATTCATCTGTCGCTCTGGGAAGGATATGCGTCAAAACCTGTTGGCTCTGATCGGACTTATGCTGAGCATTTTAAATCCATTCTAGATAATCAAACTAAGCTAATTATTGTTGGTGGTGTCTTTAGTGAGGAAGATGCGCAGGATGCGATTGCACAGACTCCGACTGATTTGATTGCAGTTGGTCGCGGAACATTGATTGATCCGTTGTTTGGGCAAAAGATAAAAGAAGGTCGTGGTGATGAAATTGTACACCAAATTAGTCCAGAACAACTAGAGCAAACCGCCTGGACATCTGGTTTGCGTGAAGCCTTTACTCGTGAGGATTCTTTAGGTTTACCAGAGTTGCCAGGACATGATAGTATCACAGAGCTTCATACTGGAAAATATGACAGTACTGAAAAGTAAACGTCTTATATAAAAAATAAGGATAGCTGGCTGAATTTTTGGTCAGCTATTTTATTTTAATAAAAATAGTTCTCATAGAAACTTATTACTTGACATTCATTTGAATTATAGTAAAATAGTTCTCATGAAAACTAACTGGTTCTCTAGAGAACTATTTGAAAGGAAATCAAATGGAAAAACCATTATTGGAATTCAAGCGATTTGGACGGAAGACACATCTGATGATTCAAAAAATTGCCAAAGAGCGAGGGATTGAATTTATGGCGGGTCCACAAGGGCAAGTATTGCATTTTGTGAATCATCGAGAAGATTGTGGCAAGATGACCTTTATTAAAGATATTGAGCAGGAGTTGGGAATTACCAAGTCAGTTGCTAGTAATTTAATGAAGCGAATGGTTAAAAATGGCTTGATTTATCTGGAAGTGAGTGAAGCAGATAAGCGCGCTAAGATTATTCGTTTGACATCGGAATCAAAAGAGCGCATGAATAAAATTCGGGATTTCTTTGATGAGATGGATCGCTGCTTATTGACTGGCATTTCAGAAGAAGATTTGGTGACTTTTTTTCAGGTAATGGGAAAATTTTACCAGAATATTGAAAAATTAGAAAAAGGAGAAGCGAATGGTTAAATTGTTTGAACGTTTAACTGTCAAAGAAGTAGGGATGATTATCATCAGTATCTTATTTACTTGTTTGGCAGTTTATTTGGACTTAGAGGTTCCAACCTATATTTCAAAAATTACGGAACTCCTACAGACGAAAGGAACGGTCGTTTCTGATTTGTGGAATCCGGGCTTGAAAATGATTGGATTGTCATTTGCTAGTTTTCTCAGTGCTGTGGTAGTTGGTTTTATTGCGGCTAGATTGGCAGCTAGCTTTACAACGAGCTTGCGCTCAGATATTTTCAATCGTGTACTGGATTATTCAAATGCTGAGATTAAGAGATTTTCTATTCCAAGTCTTTTAACGCGGACAACCAATGATCTTACGCAAATTCAGCTTATGATTACTATGGGCTTGCAAGTCGTGACTCGTGGGCCGATTATGGCGATTTGGGCGATTACAAAAATCATTGGGAAATCAGAATACTGGCTGTGGGCAGTTATTGTCGCAGTTATTGTGAATATGATTATGACGACAGTTTTGATGACGTTGGCCTTTCCAAAGCAATCTGTTATTCAACGGTTGACTGATAAGTTAAATAGTATTACGCGTGAAAGTCTAACAGGGATTCGTGTTGTTCGGGCTTACAATGCTGAAGACTATCAAGATGATAAATTTGCAGGGGCAAATGATGAAGTGACTCGGTTGAATCTCTTTGTTAGTCGGCTCATGGCTATTTTAAATCCGATTATGATGGGGATTTCGAGTGGTTTGACCTTGGCAATATACTGGATTGGTGCTTACTTGATTCAAGATGCAGCTTTACCGGGACGTTTGCCAATCTTTAGTGACATGGTTGTCTTTATGTCCTATGCTATGCAGGTCGTAATGGGCTTCATGCTCATGGCTGCTCTGTTTATCGTTCTTCCTCGTACCTTGGTGTCTGCGGGGCGTATTAATGAGGTACTTGATTTGCATTCAACGATTGAATCTCCAATGCAACCAAAAACAGCTAAAGATATCAAAGGTGAAGTGGTATTTGACAATGTTTCTTTCCGCTATACTAAAAACTCTGAGGCAGTCATTGAACATGTTAGCTTTACAGCTAAAGCGGGCGAAACGGTGGCTTTCATCGGATCAACTGGTTCTGGAAAGTCAACTTTAATCAGTTTAATTCCTCGTTTTTATGATGTGACAGAAGGAAGAATTTTAGTAGATGGAGTAAACGTTAAAGATTATCAGCTAGAAGATTTGCATAATAAAGTTGGCTACATTCCACAAAAAGCTGTTCTCTTTTCTGGTGATATAAAGAGTAATTTAGACTTTGGACAAAGTAATGAAAGTCCCTTAGATGATGAAAAAATGTGGGCTGCATTGGACTTGGCACAGGCGAGATCATTTGTTGAAGAAAAAGAAGATGGTCTGCACTCAGAGGTCGCACAAAGCGGAACCAATTTCTCTGGTGGTCAAAAGCAGCGGCTGGCGATTGCGCGTGCACTTGCTAGGAAACCTGAAATTCTGATTTTTGACGATTCATTTTCAGCACTGGACTATAAGACAGACCGTATTTTGCGAGAAGAATTGGCGAAAAAAGTGAAAGCTACAACCAGATTGATCGTAGCTCAGCGGATTTCAACGATCATGGATGCCGATCAGATCTTGGTGTTGGATAAAGGGAAAGTTGTTGGGCAAGGAACTCACAAAGAGCTGCTAGCGACAAACGAAGTTTATCAAGAAATTGCTTATTCACAATTATCAAAGGAGGAATTGGAAAATGGAAAATAAAAAATCATCTTTATTTAGCCAAGTGAAACCCTATATCAAAGGATTCCAGTTTTCCTTGCTCGTTGCATTTGTGGGAGCAATGCTATCTAGTGTTATCACGGTTTATGGTCCGGTCAAATTAAAAGAAATTACCAATCTTATCACAGAAGGAATGAGAAGTCGGATTGATCTGAAGGCGATCTCTAATATTGCTCTTTTCTTAGCCGTTTTATATGCGGTGGGTACTGTATTAAATTATATGCAATCCTTTATTATTTCGTCCATCGTTCAGCATTTTTCAAAACGTTTACGGACAGCCATTGCGGAGAAAATTAATAAATTACCCTTGCGGTATTTTGATAGCCATTCGCAAGGGGACACTCTTTCACGAGTCACTAATGACGTGGATACTGTTGGACAATCTCTGAACCAAAGTTTAGGCACAGTGATTTCATCAAGTTTGCTTCTTATTGCTGTTCTCTTTATGATGTTTTATAACAACGTGGTTCTATCCTTTGTAACGATTGGATCGGTTTTGATTGGTTTTGTCTTTGTTGCGTTGATTATGGGTAAATCACAACGGTTTTTCCGCGCACAACAAGAGAATCTTGCTAGTGTCAATGGATATGTGGAAGAGATGTATTCTGGTCACAATGTCATTGTCAGCTATAATGCTACCGAGGAATCAAAAAAAGCCTTTCAAATGCTTAATACGAATCTTTATAGTAGTATGTGGAAGTCCCAATTTATTTCTGGAATTATGATGCCGTTAATGATATTTATAGGGAACTTTGGTTATGTGATGGTCGTATTGGTTGGAGCGAGCATGGCATTGAATGGTGATGTCACGATGGGGACGATTGTTGCCTTTATGGTATATGTACGGACTTTTTCTCAACCATTGTCCCAAATTGCACAAGGGATTACCACTCTTCAACAAGCTAGTGCTGCTATGGGGCGTGTATTTGAGTTTTTAGCAGAGCCGGAAATGGAAAATGATGAGCACAAGTCTCAACAGCTCACAACTTTAAAGGGTGATGTTACCTTTGATAATGTATTCTTTGGCTACAATCCGGATCGAACAATTATTCATGATTTTTCTGCCAAGGCAAAAGCCGGCCAAAAGATTGCTATTGTTGGTCCGACCGGTGCTGGGAAAACGACGATTGTCAATCTGTTGATGAAATTTTATGAAATTGAGAAAGGGCGGATTACTATTGATGGTATTGATACCAAGCAAATGAAACGCTCTGAAGTGCATGATGCTTTCTCAATGGTCCTTCAAGACACTTGGTTATTTGAGGGAACGATTAAAGAAAATTTGATTTACAATCAGAAGAATATTTCTGATGAAGCGGTTGTGGCAGCGACTAAAGCTGTCGGGGTTCATCACTTTATCAAGACTTTGCCAAAAGGATACGATACAGTGTTGGATGACACAGTCAGTCTTTCTGTTGGGCAAAAGCAATTGCTGACTATCGCGCGTGCACTTCTTAAGGATGCTCCCTTACTTATCTTGGATGAAGCGACTTCATCTGTTGATACGCGGACAGAAGAATTGATCCAAAAAGCGATGGATAAGTTGATGGAAGGAAGGACTTCTTTCGTCATTGCTCACCGCTTGTCGACCATTCGTAATGCTGATTTGATTCTCGTTATGCGAGATGGCAATATCATTGAACAAGGTAATCATGATCAATTGATGGAACAAAACGGCTTCTATGCTGATCTTTACAATAGTCAATTCGATGAAGAGGCAGAGTATGCGTAAGTTGAATTGCGATAGAAACTCTTTTTAGTCAAAACTCGACTGGAAAGAGTTTTTTTGTTATTAAATTTTTGAAAAGTATAATCTTTATATATAAAAGACTAGATATTTAATGAAAACTGTGCTATACTAATTTCAATGATAGGTAATTTGTTAATAAAAACTTACCTCGTATACAAAATTTTAAGGAGAAATTTCATGACAAAAGCGTTAATTATCTGTGCAGCAGGGATGTCTTCTTCTCTCATGGCTAAAAAGACAACTGAATACCTTCAAGGTCAAGGACAAGATATTACTGTTGAAGCAATTGGAGCAACAGAAGGAAATAAAGTAATTGAATCTGCCGCATTTGATCTTTATTTAATTAGTCCTCAAACAAGAATGTATTTCAAACAATTTGCTGACCTCGGAGAAAAAGTTGGACGTCCAGTTGTTCAAATTCCACCTCAAGCCTATGTTCCAATCCCAACAGGAGTCGCAGCTCTGGCTAAAGTAGTCACAGACAATCTATAAAGAGGATGTTATGAATACAGAAGAATTACAAGTAGTAGCATTTGAAATCATTCTTCATAGTGGAACTGCGCGTGCAACAGTACACGAAGCATTTGCAGCGATGCGACTTGGTCACTACGATGAAGCTTCTCAAAAATTGGAAGCCGCGAATACAGAATTGGTTGAAGCACATCACGCACAGACGAAATTGTTGCAAGATTACGCAAGTGGCGTTGAGATTAAGATTGAGATCATCATGGTTCATGCACAGGATCATTTGATGACAACAATGACATTACGTGAAGTGGCATTAGAGATGCTTGAATTATATAAAAAGTTAGAAGAAAAATAATTTATTTATAAACCTCCTAAGAATAAACTTATAGTATTTGTGTGAATTAGTTACATGTTATAGGTTTATTTTTTATCTTTTATTTAGCATAAACTCCCCAGGGTATCGGAACCCTTGGGAAGTTTTGTCACATTTAATCTTCAAAACCGTTTTTGTCAGACAACTCTTTAAAGAAATAACCTGATTTTTTAATGGTTCGTTTTCCTTTCTTATCAAGGTCAACGGCAATGAGACCATAGCGATTTTTGTAGGCATTGCACCAGGACCAATTGTCCATACAAGTCCAAAGATGATAGCCGATGCAGTTAGCTCCTTCTTCAATGGCTTGGTGTAGGTAACGGAGGTGATCTTTGATGAAGTCAATACGGTAGTCATCTTCAATTTGACCATTTGCGTTGATGTAACGTTCTTCACCTTCGACTCCCATACCATTTTCTGAGATATAGCAAGGAAGATTTCCATAGTTATCACGAACATTCATCATAATGTCGTAGATTCCTTTTTCATAGATTTCCCAACCGCGATAAGGGTTCATTTTTTTTCCTGGCATATCGTAGTAGTCAAAGAAATCATCTGGCATAGGATTCTGCAAATCTTTATCATCAGAGTTTTCTTTGGCTTGAACTCGACGTGGCTGGTAATAATTGACACCAAGCAAGTCAATGGCATTTTCTTTAATGGTCTGCAAATCTTCAGCTGTGTATTCTGGCATCATATCCAATTCTTTAATGATAGCAATCAAATCAGCAGGGTATTCGCCTTTGATGGCAGGATCTAAGAAAGAGCGATTAAAGAAAGCATCTGCGATTTGAGCAGCTTTGACGTCTTCAGGATTATTCTCATCACGCGGATAGCTTGGGGTTAAGTTGAGGATAATCCCAATTTTACCATCTTGCTTTTCGTGATAGGCTCTGACAGCTAAGCTGCTGGCGAGCATTTCGTGAAAAGCCACCTGTATAGCGTGTTTCATGTTGACTTCATTTGGATAATGGAAATTGTAGAGGTAGCCACCTTCGACGGGAACAATGGGTTCATTGTGAGTGAACCAATATTTGACGCGGTCACCAAATAGGTCAAAGCAGGTTCTTGCAAAGTTTACATAAGCATCAACCGTTTCCCGATTAAGCCAACCGCCTTTTGCTTGTAGTGCCATTGGCATGTCAAAATGGTATAAGTTAATAAATGGTTCAATTCCATTTGTAATCAGTTCATCAATGAATGAATTGTAAAAATCTACGGCTTGTGGATTAACAGCACCAACGCCTTCTGGGATTAGACGACTCCATTGGATAGAAGTGCGGAAAGAATTGTGTCCAGTTGCTTTCATTAGTTGCACATCTTCTTTGTAATACTGATAATTATAGGAAGCTTTATCAGGTCCAATATGGTTGAAAAATTTTTCAGGTTCTTTGTTGTATCAATAGTCCCAGATATTCTCTCCTTTTCCATCACCGTCAAATCGACCTTCTGTTTGCGGCCCACTGGAAGCAGTTCCCCAAAAGAAGCCTTTTGGAAATGTTAAAAATGTCATATATTTTCTCCTTTTTAAAAATAGTCTACAATATAATACTATACTTTTTTCAAAAAAGTCAATCTTTTATATAAAAAGTATAGACAATTTATAAAAAGTATAGTATAGTTAGAGTATCAAAAAAGAAAAAGAGGGAAGATTGATGAACAAGTTTCTAGATCAAATCGGTGATAAGTTGTTGCCATTGGCAAACAAACTCGCTTCCAATCGTTATTTGGCTGTTTTACGAGATGCCTTTATGCTCTCCTTTCCATTAACGATGTTTGGCTCAATTGTAGTGGTATTTAACAATTTGCCATTTTTTAATGATGCAACGAAAGCTACTTTGTCTAATCTGTTTGGCAGTGGACAAAATGCAACGATGTCAATTATGACAATCTTTGTAACGTTTGGTATTGGCTATTATTTATCAAAATCTTATGATGTGGAAGGAATTTTTGGAGAAGCAGTTTCCTTTTCTAGTTTTCTTTTTTTGACACCTTTTTATACCATGTCAGAAAAAGGTGAAAAAATTTCAGGCATCTTGAGTTTAGACCGTTTAGGGGCAAAAGGGATGTTCCTTGGAATGCTAGTTGCATTTTTGGCAGCGGAAATCTACTGCTGGGCAACGAAAAAAGGTTGGCAGATTAAAATGCCAGACAGCGTTCCGCCTGCAGTAGCCAAGTCGTTTGCGGCTTTGATTCCTGCCGTATTGACTCTTTCCATATTCTTGTTTGTCAATGCTGGTTTGACAGGATTTTTCAATGCAAATCTTCATGATATTATTTATAAGGTTATTCAAACGCCGCTGGTTGGCTTGGGAAGTAGTATCTGGGCAACTTTAGTGGCAATCTTCTTTGTTCAATTTTTATGGTTCTTGGACTTCATGGACAAATTCTTGTTAATTCTGTCATGGATCCAATTTGGAATACATTGATGTTGGATAACTTAGAGGCTTATCAGGCTGGCAAGCATTTGCCACACATTATTTCCAAATCATTTATGGAAACATTTACTGTTGGTTTAGGTGGTTCTGGGATGACGCTAGCTGTAGTTATCATTATGGCTTTTATTCTGAAAAAGAAAATGTATAAGGACGTTGGACGACTTGCTCTTGGCGCGGGGTTATTCAATGTCAATGAACCAGTTATCTTTGGCTTGCCAATCGTTTTGAATGCGACTATTCTGATTCCATGGGTTTTAGCACCGATTGTTGTGACTGCGTTTAACTATATTGTGATGGCAGTAGGAATTGTTCCAGCTCCAACAGGAGTGGCAGTTCCTTGGACGGTGCCCGTATTCTTTAGCGGAATGCTAGCAACCAATTCCATTTTAGGTGGTGTCCTTCAGTTAGTGGATATGGTGATTGTTGGATTTATCTGGTATCCATTCCTTCGTATGCTGGACAAACAACCTGATTCTGTATTATAATGAGATGAATGACAGATTTGCAGGAGCTATCATATGCCTAAATACGAAGAAATAGCAAATATACTTCGAGATAGAATCGCAAATGGAGTCTACCCAGTAGACTCCATGTTGCCTATTCAGTCTGAATTATCAAAAGAGTTCGGTGTTAGCCGAATGACTATAAAAAAAGCTGTTGAGATTCTAACCATTGAGGGATTGATTTTTTCTAAACAAGGGAATGGAACGAGAGTGTTAAATTCCTCTTTTTGGGATAAAGAAGATTCAAAATTTCGTTTGAATAATTACAATGGCTTGAGTCAAGATTTCAAAAATGATGACCGAAAATTAACGAGTCAGATTATTCAGTTTGCAGTTGAATTCCCAGAAGCCGAGATTGCAGAGCGCCTGCAAGTGGAAGTGACGACGCCAGTTTATAAAATCATACGTTTGCGTCTGCTTGATGAGAAGCCCTATGTGTTGGAACACACTTATATGCCGTGTGATTTGGTGCCAGGATTGGATGAGAGTATTTTACTTCAGTCTATCTATGCTTATTTATGGGATGAATTAAACTTAAAATTTGCCGGAAGTTATCGCCATATCACAGCTGAAAAGCCAGATGAATATGATAAAATGTATCTGGACTGTCAAAATGATGATCCACTTTTGCAGGTTGAACAAGTCGTTTATCTCGAAAATGGGCGTCCGATTGAGTACTCGAGAAGCCGCAATCGCTTTGACACGAGAGGCTATTCGCTTTTAGATGTTAAAAATATTTAAGTTGTTTATACAATATTAAAGGAGGAAATGATGTCAGAACCATTATTTTTACAATCTGTTATGCAGGAAAAAATCTGGGGTGGAACGAAGCTACGAGATGAATTTGGCTATGAAATTCCCAGTGATAAAGTAGGCGAATACTGGGCGATTTCGGCTCATCCACACGGAGTATCTACTATAAAAAACGGTCGATTTGCAGGACAAGGATTGGATAAAGTCTATGCTGAGCACCGTGAACTGTTTGGCAATAGCAACGAGCCTGTTTTTCCGCTTTTAACCAAAATTTTGGATGCCAATGATTGGCTTAGCGTTCAGGTTCATCCAGATGACCACTATGCTATGGAGCACGAAGGAGAATTAGGAAAGACCGAGTGCTGGTATGTGATCGCGGCAGATGAAGGAGCAGAAATCATCTATGGACACAGTGCTCAGTCACGAGAAGAGTTGCGCCAGCAGATTGAAAAGAAAGAATGGGAAAAGCTCTTAACCAAGGTGCCGGTCAAGGCTGGGGACTTCTTCTATGTTCCAAGTGGCACCATGCACGCCATTGGCTCAGGTATCTTGATTTTAGAAACGCAACAGTCCAGTGATACTACCTATCGTGTTTATGATTTCGACCGAAAAGACGCTCAAGGCAATTTGCGCGAGCTTCATCTAGAAAAATCCATTGATGTACTCAATATTGGTGCGCCGGCCAATAGTCGACCAGTTACTGTGAAAGCAGATGATTTGCAATCAACCCTTTTGGTTGCCAGTGATTTCTTTGCCGTTTACAAATGGGAAGTGTCAGGGAAAGTTGCGATTGAGAAAACAGCTCCTTATTTATTGGTGAGTGTGTTGGCAGGACAAGGGATGTTGACAGTAGATGAGAAAGCTTATCCGATTGCAAAAGGAGACCATTTCATTTTACCAAGCGACCTGGAGGCTTGGACTTTTGAGGGACAAGATCTTGAAATGATTGTCAGTCATCCTTAATAACTTTTATATAGAAAATCAGAGGTTGGGAAAAAGTCCGCAACCTCTTTAAAAGTATAAGTCTAAAGCATCATGATGTAGTGGTTCATTAGTTTACTCATTTTTACAGATGATTTCAAAGGAATTATAGTAGTCTATTTTATTCTCTTATTTATGCAGAAATTATCAGTTATATTAAAAAATGATGTCATTTTCAGAAAACATTGATACTATTTCAGAAAAGCGTTATAATGGCTGATATTGAAAAATTTAGGAGAAAAATATGTTTTCCAAGTTGAAAAATATTTTTATTGGTCGACCTTTGAAATCAAGCAATGAGGGGGAAGAAGAAAACCTATTAACAAAGTTGCAAGCTCTAGCTATGTTATCAAGTGATGCTCTGTCTTCGATTGCTTATGGTCCTGAACAAGTTGTTTTAGTGTTGGTATCTGTATCTGCTGGTGCGATTTGGTGGTCGTTACCAATTGGTATTGTGGTGCTGATTTTATTGGCTAGTTTGACTATTTCATATCGTCAGGTGATTCATGCCTATCCACAAGGTGGTGGGGCTTATATGGTTACAACGGAAAATCTTTCACCAAAAGCTGGTCTGATTTCAGGTGGTAGTTTGCTGGTTGATTATATGTTGACGGTAGCGGTATCTGTTTCGTCTGGAGCAGATGCGATTACGTCAGCAATTCCTGCATTGCATCCATATAACTTGCATATTTCGATCGTTTTAGTGCTGGCTTTAATGCTAATGAACTTACGCGGATTGCGGGAATCTGCAGTTTCTCTGATGGTACCAGTCTATTTATTTATTGCAAGCACTGTTTTCTTGATTGGCTTTGGCTTATTGCAATTATTGCTGGGAAATTTATCTTATCATGCAACGGCTCCTATCGGAAAATCCATCTCAGGCGTTAGCTTAGTGCTTCTGTTACGTGCTTTTACGAGCGGTTCAGCTTCTCTGACAGGTGTGGAAGCTATTTCAAATTCTGTACCATTTTTCAAAACACCAAAAGCTGAAAATGCAGCGAAAACATTAGCAATTATGGCTGCCATTTTAGGCTTCATGTTTGCCGGTATTACTTTTTTAAACTACTGGATTGGAATCGTTCCGATAAAAGACGTTACAATACTCGCTCAAATGGCACAAGCTATTTTGGGAAATTCACCTATTGGGCGGCTTCTCTTTTATATTTTCCAACTGTCAACAGCACTCATTCTTGCTGTGGCGGCTAATACAGGCTTTTCGGCCTTTCCTATGCTATCTTACAATATGGCAAAAAATAAATATATGCCACATATGTATATGGAGAAAGGTGCTCGCCTTGGTTATTCAAATGGGATTTTGACCTTGGCCATTGGTGCAATTTTTCTTTTGTTGATTTTCAATGGAAATACTGAGCGGCTCATTCCACTTTATACGATTGGTGTATTTGTACCTTTTGCGCTTTCTCAAACAGGAATGGTCATACATTGGCGCAAACAGCATGGAAAACATTTCTTAAAATATTCTGTAACAAATATTCTGGGTGCAGCAATTTGTTACACGATTGTGGCGATTTTGTTGCTTTTCCGTTTGCGAGATATCTGGCCATTCTTCCCGATTATTATTATTTTGCTTTGGATTTTCTTAACAATCAAAAATCATTATAATAAAGTTGCTAAACAATTGCGTTTAAATGAAAAAATTGAACGCGTGGACTATGCAGGAAATCTGGTTTTGGTCCTTGTTGGGAATGTTACGCGTGTTAGTGCCGGTGCGATGAATTATGCTTGTAGTATTGGTGATGAAGTGATTGCTATGCACGTATCTACTAAAGAAACACAAGAAAAAGATGAGGAAGTAGCAAGTGAATTTAAACACTATTTTTCAGATATCCAATTTGTCAATGTAGAAACAAGTTACCGTAATATCATCAGACCAACAGTACAGTATGTGACAAAAGTCGCTCGTAATGCGCAGAAGAAAGGTTATACCGTAACGGTATTAGTGCCACAGTTCATTCCAAATCATAGCTGGCAAAATATGCTGCACAATCAAATGAGCTTGAAATTGAAATATTTTCTCAGATGGCATGAAAATGTTGTTGTAGCTAGTTATTCTTATCACTTAAAAGAGTAAGGACATAGAACGGTAGTTTTGAATGGAACTGCCGTTTTTATCCTTTTATTTTCTTGAAAGATATAGTGAAAAATGCTATAATGAAAAGAACATTTTAAAATAAGAATTATTACAAGTAAGGAAAGAAATGGCGAATATTTTAAGAACAATTATCGAAAATGATAAAGGCGAATTAAGAAGATTAGAAAAAATGGCGAAGAAAGTCATGGCTTATGAAGATGAAATGGCTGCTTTGTCAGATGAGGCTTTGAAAGCAAAGACAGATGAATTTAAGTTGCGGTATCAAAATGGTGAGTCATTAGATGATTTGCTTTATGAGGCCTTTGCAGTTGTTCGTGAAGGCGCAAAACGTGTGTTGGGCCTCTTCCCTTACCCCGTACAGATTATGGGCGGGATTGTCTTACACCATGGAGATGTACCAGAAATGCGCACAGGGGAAGGAAAGACTTTGACTGCGACCATGCCGGTTTATCTGAATGCTTTGTCTGGTGAAGGTGTACACGTTGTCACAGTAAATGAGTACCTGACAGAACGTGACGCAACTGAAATGGGTGAATTGTACTCTTGGTTGGGACTTTCTGTTGGTATTAACCTTGCCGCAAAGTCATCAGCAGAAAAGAAAGAAGCCTACGCTTGTGATATTACCTATTCAACGAATGCAGAGATTGGGTTTGATTATTTGCGCGACAATATGGTAGTGCGTGCTGAAAATATGGTGCAACGTCCACTTAACTACGCTTTGGTTGATGAAGTGGACTCCATTTTGATTGATGAAGCTCGTACCCCTTTAATTGTGTCCGGACCAACTTCGTCTGATACAAATCAGCTTTATCATATGGCAGATAGCTTTGTAAAATCATTAAACAAAGATGATTATATTATTGATGTTCAGTCTAAGACTATTGGACTTTCTGATTCGGGGATTGATAAGGCAGAAAGTTATTTCAAACTAGAAAACCTGTATGACATTGAAAATGTAGCACTGACTCACTTTGTTGACAATGCTCTTCGTGCAAATTATATTATGCTGTTGGACATTGACTATGTGGTTAGTGAAGAACAGGAAATTTTGATTGTTGACCAATTTACAGGTCGGACAATGGAAGGTCGCCGCTATTCTGATGGACTCCACCAAGCAATTGAAGCTAAAGAAGGTGTACCAATTCAAGATGAAACGAAGACCTCAGCTTCTATCACTTACCAAAATCTGTTCCGTATGTATAAGAAATTGTCAGGAATGACGGGAACGGCCAAGACAGAAGAAGAAGAATTCCGCGAAACTTATAATATTCGAGTGATTCCGATTCCTACAAACCGTCCGGTGGCTCGTATTGATCACCCAGACCTTCTTTATCCAAGTATTGAATCAAAATTTAAAGCAGTTGTCCAAGATGTGAAAGCTCGTCATGAAAAAGGGCAACCTGTACTTGTGGGGACGGTTGCTGTTGAAACGAGTGATTATATTTCTAAAAAATTAGTCGAAGCTGGAGTTCCTCATGAAGTATTGAATGCAAAAAATCACTATAAAGAAGCGCAAATCATTATGAATGCTGGTCAGCGAGGTGCTGTAACGATTGCAACCAATATGGCTGGTCGTGGTACGGATATTAAACTTGGTGAAGGCGTTCGCGAGTTAGGTGGGCTTTGTGTCATTGGTACAGAACGTCATGAAAGTCGTCGTATCGATAACCAGCTGCGCGGTCGTTCCGGACGTCAGGGAGATCCAGGGGAATCGCAATTTTATCTGTCACTTGAAGATGAGCTCATGCGTCGTTTTGGTTCAGAGCGGATTAAAGCAGTTATGGAACGCTTCAAAATGAGTGAAGAAGAGTCGGTTATCAAATCCAAAATGTTTACTCGTCAAGTGGAAGGAGCCCAAAAGCGTGTTGAAGGGAACAATTACGATACACGTAAACAAGTCCTTCAATATGATGATGTCATGCGTGAGCAACGTGAGATTATCTATGCACAACGTTATGATGTCATTACGGCTGATCGTGATTTAGCACCGGAAATTCACGCTATGATGAAGCGGACTATTAATCGTTTTGTAGATGGCAATAGTCGTGCCGAACAGCAAGAAAAAATCGAAGCTATTGTGAATTTTGCTAAATATAATCTGGTGCCCGAAGATTCTATCAACATATCAGACTTAATCGACTTATCAGATGATGAAATAAAGGAAAACTTGTATCAACGAGCACTGGAAGTATATGACAATCAGGTCGCAAAATTGCGAGATGAAGAATCAGTCAGAGAATTCCAAAAAGTTTTGATTCTGCGTGTAGTGGACAATAAATGGACTGACCATATTGATGCTTTAGATCAATTACGTAATGCCGTTGGACTCCGAGGTTATGCACAAAACAATCCGGTTGTTGAATATCAAGCAGAAAGTTTCCGCATGTTTAATGATATGATTGGTTCGATTGAGTTTGATGTTACACGGCTGATGATGAAAGCTCAAATTCATGAGCAAGAGCGTCCACGGACGGAACACCATATCAGTACAACGGCAACACGTAATATTGCAGCACAAAAATCTGGCTTACCTAGTGATATCGATTTGACAAAAGTGAAGCGCAATGACTTATGTCCATGTGGTTCAGGGAAGAAATTCAAAAATTGTCACGGACGCCACAGATAAGTAGTGTAAAGAGAGGGAGATTATGACATTTAAAGCAACTAGTCAGCCAATTGACGTAGCAAAGGTTCGCAATCTATCGAAATTAAAAGGAGATGCTTTAGCCAAAAAAGAAGCACGAGATCGGGAACTAAATGCAATTATTCGCGGAGAAGATGACCGCATTCTGCTAGTCATCGGTCCGTGTTCTTCGGACAATGAAGCGGCTGTTCTAGAATATGCAAAACGTTTATCTGCTCTTCAAGAAGAGGTAAAAGACCGTATTTTTATGGTGATGCGTGTGTATACGGCAAAACCTCGTACCAATGGTGACGGCTATAAAGGCTTGATTCATCAACCAAATGCGAAAGCAGCCCCAAGTTTAATCAACGGAATTAAAGCAGTACGCAATTTGCACTATCGTGTGATTACAGAAACAGGAATGACGACTGCTGATGAAATGTTGTATCCGGAAAATCTTCCTTTGGTAGATGATTTGATTTCTTACATGGCTGTTGGAGCGCGTTCTGTGGAAGATCAGCAACACCGTTTTGTAGCTAGTGGAGCTGACGTTGCGACTGGTTTAAAAAATCCCACTTCTGGAAATCTTAATGTTATGTTTAATGGGATTTATGCAGCCCAAAACAAACAAAGTTTCTTGTTTGCTGGTAAGGAAGTAGAAACTTCAGGTAATCCCTTAGCGCATGCTATTTTGCGCGGTGGTCTTGATGAATACGGAAAGAACATCCCAAATTATTACTATGATAATTTACTAGATACGATTGCTCAATATGAAAAAATGGGCTTAGAAAATCCTTTTATCATCATTGATACCAACCATGATAATTCTGGAAAACAGTATTTAGAACAGGTACGAATTGTCCGTCAAACTTTAATCAACCGTGATTGGAATGAGAAAATCAAAAAAGTTGTACGCGGCTTTATGATCGAGTCTTACTTAGAAGATGGCCGTCAAAATGAGCCTGAGGTGTTTGGGAAATCCATCACAGACCCCTGTTTGGGTTGGGATAATACAGTCAGATTAGTCAAGGAAATTTACACTACCCTATCTAAAAATGAAAAATAAAAAGGATGGAGTTGAGACTAGTCTCAACTCTTTTTAAAAAGATGATTAAAGGACATGGTATTGATATAGAGGAAATTTCTTCTATTCAAAAGGTTTATGAAAAAAATGCTCGCTTTGCTAGGAAAGTTTTGACAGCCGCAGAATTTGACCGATTTGAAAAACTGACTGGTAAGCGAAAAATGGAATATTTGGCGGGGCGTTGGTCTGCTAAAGAGGCTTTTTCTAAAGCGTGGGGGACTGGTATCGGCTGTGTCACTTTTCAGGATTTAGAAATTTTAAACGATGAAAAGGGAGCGCCTATTTTTAGCAAATCACCTTTTTCTGGCAAGGTCTGGGTGTCACTCAGCCACACAGATAATGTCGTCACAGCTAGTGTTATTTTGGAGGAACATCATGAAAACGAGTAATCATCGGCCTACTAAGGCTATTGTTGATTTGGCTGCTATTCAATTTAATATTAAACAAATTGCAGCGCATATACCAGACAATGTAGAAAAATGGGCTGTTGTCAAGGCAGATGCCTATGGTCACGGTGCAGTTGCTGTTACGCAATCTATTGAGTCAATTGTGGATGGCTTTTGTGTTTCTAATATTGATGAAGCGGTAGAGCTGAGAGAAGCTGGTATTTCAAAAAAAATTCTGGTTCTGGGAGTATCAACTATCCAGTCTGTTCCGTTGGCAATTAAATACAAGATTACTTATACGGTGGCTAGTTTAGAATGGATTGATTTACTCTTGAAGTCAGACATAGACCTAACTGGACTGGTTGTTCATATAAAAATCGACTCTGGAATGGGTCGGATTGGTTTTCGAAATAGCCAAGACGCTCAAGAAGCGATTCATCGTTTGGAAAAGGCAGGTGCTCAGGTCGAAGGAATTTTCACCCATTTTGCGACAGCTGATGAAGCAGATACGCAAAAATTTGAGGCACAGTTAGCACGTTTTAAAGAAATTTTAGGGCAATTAGAAACTATTCCACCGATTGTTCATGCTAGTAATTCGGCAACGACTCTGTGGCATAGTGAGACGATTATGAATGCAGTCCGTTTGGGCGATGTCATTTATGGGCTTAATCCAAGTGGAACCGTTTTGGAGCTGCCTTATGACATCAAACCAGCTCTTTCATTGGTTTCAGAATTGGTTCATGTCAAGCAATTAGAAGTAGGGGCAGATGTAGGGTACGGAGCTACTTATACAAGTGATAGTTTACAGTTTATTGGAACGATTCCGCTGGGCTATGCTGATGGCTGGACGCGAGATATGCAAGGCTTTAATGTTTTAGTTGACGGGAATCCTTGTCCCATTGTTGGACGCGTATCTATGGATCAGATTACTGTTCGTTTACCTCAGTTTTATCCTATTGGAACGTCAGTTGTTTTCATCGGAAAAAGCGGGGAAGAGGTTATTTCTGCAACAGATGTGGCAGAAAAACGGGAAACCATCAATTACGAGGTGGTTTGTTTGATCAGCGACCGCGTCCCTAGAGTTTACAAAGAATGAGTTGAAATCTAAAAGTAGTCGGAAACAATCCAAAGAGCTATTGGAGGGTGTCTGTTTTAGCCTGCTTTTATAAATTCTTAAGAAACAGAACTGAAAGAGGAATTATGAATTTACACCAACCTTTAACGGTTCTGCCGGGTGTAGGACCGAAATCTGCTGAAAAGTTTACTAGGCTGGGAATTGAAAACCTACAGGATTTACTACTCTATTTTCCATTTCGCTATGAAGATTTTAAAAGTAAGAATGTGTTAGAACTGGAAGATGGTGAAAAGGCGGTTATCTCAGGACTTGTCGTTACGCCAGCCAATGTGCAGTATTATGGCTATAAACGTAATCGTCTACGTTTTACTATAAAACAAGGCGAAGTGGTGCTTGCAGTCAATTTTTTTAACCAACCCTATCTGGCAGACAAAGTGGAGGTTGGTTCAACCATTTCTATTTTCGGGAAATGGGATAAAGCAAAAGCGAGTCTGACAGGTATGAAAATCTTAGCACAAGTGGAGGATGACTTACAGCCTGTCTATCGAGTGGCACAAGGGATTAGTCAAGCTAGTTTGGTGAAAGTCATTAAGACAGCTTTTGACCAAGGCTTAGAACTTCTGTTGGAAGAAAATCTGCCTCAAATTCTGCTGGAGCGCTATCAGTTAGTGGAACGCAGTCAGGCCGTACGAGCAATGCATTTTCCAAAAGACTTAACAGAATACAAACAAGCCTTGCGTCGGGTCAAGTTTGAAGAGCTTTTTTACTTTCAAATGCAGTTACAAGTCCTAAAGAGCGAAAGCAAGAATGCGAGTCAAGGGTTAGCTATTCCTTGGCGAGATGATTTATTAGAAAAAAAGCTGACACTGCTACCTTTTGAATTGACAGCTGCCCAGAAGCGGAGTCTTGATGAAATTCTACAAGATATGAAAGCACCAACCCACATGAACCGGCTTTTGCAGGGAGATGTGGGTAGTGGAAAGACGGTGGTTGCGGGTCTAGCTATGTACGCTACCTATACAGCTGGTTTGCAATCTGCTCTTATGGTACCGACTGAAATTTTGGCAGAGCAACATTTTGATAGCTTGAGCCAACTTTTTCCTGAACTACGGATAATTCTGTTGACAGGAGGAATGAAGCAGGCAGAACGAAAAGAAGCACTAGAAGCGATTGAGACTGTTCAGGTAGATATGATTGTCGGTACTCATGCTTTGATTCAAGAAAGTGTGACATATCATCAGCTTGGTTTGGTGATTATTGATGAACAGCACCGCTTTGGAGTGGGACAGAGACGAATTTTGCGGGAAAAAGGAAATAATCCTGATGTGCTCATGATGACTGCAACGCCCATTCCTAGGACGCTTGCTATTACTTCTTTTGGTGATATGGATGTGTCACTTATTGACCAAATGCCAGCTGGGCGTAAGCCGATTATCACTCGTTGGGTCAAGCATGAGCAGCTGGAAGTAGTTCTGGATTGGTTGAGGAAAGAGCTGCAACGAGGTGCTCAGGCCTATGTCATCTCTCCTTTGATTGAGGAGTCGGAAGCGCTGGATCTGAAAAATGCTATTGCTTTGGAAGAGGAATTAAAGGCTTATTTCGGTGACAAAGCACAAGTAGCTCTGCTACATGGTAAAATGAAGAGCGAAGAAAAAGATACCATTATGCAGGATTTTAAGAAAGGAAAAATTGACATTCTGGTTTCCACGACTGTTATTGAAGTCGGTGTCAATGTCCCCAATGCTACGGTCATGCTAATCATGGATGCGGATCGATTTGGGCTCAGTCAGCTCCACCAGTTACGTGGTCGGGTAGGACGTGGAGACAAGCAATCTTATGCGGTTCTCGTGGCTAATCCTAAGACAGAATCCGGCAAGAAACGCATGAAAATCATGACGGAAACGACTAACGGTTTCGTCTTGGCTGAGGAAGATTTGAAAATGCGTGGCTCTGGTGAAATCTTCGGCACGCGTCAATCAGGGATTCCAGAGTTTCAAGTGGCGGATATTGTAGAGGATTATCCGATTTTAGAAGAAGCCAGAAAAGTCGCTAGTCAAATTGTGTCCATTTCTGATTGGAGAACGCATGCAGACTGGCATATCGTAGCTCTTCATTTGGACAAGCAGGACTACTTGGATTAGAAGATGAAACGAAAAAGAGGCTGGAACAAAATCCAGCCTCAAAGCATACTGTGTAATAAAGCAACGACGAAGTAACTAATTACGCAAAACACTACGTCGTTGCAGATAAAACTTGAAAGTAAGTCACTTTTCGTTTGCTTTTCAAGCTTGAAGAAGTGCTGTTGACAAAAACTTTGTTTTCTTCATTCATTACCTCAATAGTCCAGGAGACAGTTGAGCAGCTTTGTAGGAGAGACTACAAACTAAATTTTAGATTAAGTTTTCTGAAAGAAATCTATAAGCCTGTTTTAAGTTTTTCGGACTATACTAAATTCATCAAAAAGAAAGGGGTAAGCCCAATGACAGTAAACATTAAAGTGAATTATAACAAGACATTCAAAAAAACGGGAAAGGAGTTAGAAATATATGGTAGATAACTAAAAAAACAAGCGAGTTAAAAAACTTTTTTTCATAAATCTCCTAAGAAGCTTCGAATTAATCGAGGCTTTTTGTTTATATAAGAATCTAGCCTTCTATGTAGTTTTTTAATGTCTGCCCTTGAAGTCCAGCGTTAAGGGCGATGAGAAGTTTGATACGAGCTTTAGGAGCATTTAATTCTTTAACAAACATAATTCCTGCTTCACGAAGCATCACGCCACCTCCTTCATAAGCATAAACTGGCTCTGCAATACCATTGAAGCAACGAGACACCAATGCAATTGGAAGACCAGAAGCAGTCATACGGCTGAACTTTTGTGCCACTTCTTGTGGTAGATTCCCAGCTCCGAAGGCTTCAATGACGAGACCGTCTATTTTCTTCAAATCTAACATATCCAGCAATTCGGTTGTCATTCCAGCATAGGTGGGGATAATAGGAATCAAGCCAGTAATCTTATTCAAATGAAAATGCACGCGTGGTTCGGCAGTTTTAAAATAGAGAATTTCTTTTTTCATAATCAATCCAAGTGGACCATGAGTTGGCGTTTGAAAGGTACTGACATTTGTTGTATGTGTTTTTGTTACGTATTTAGCAGAATGGATTTCATCATTCATAACTACTAGAACGCCCTTTCCGCGCGCCTTATCATCACTTGCAACACGAAGTGCAGATAAGTAATTGTAAACTCCGTCACTTCCTAGTTCATTGGAACTTCGCATGGCACCGGTCAAAACGATAGGAATATCTGGAAGGTCCATCGTATCCAAAAAATATGCTGTTTCCTCTAGAGTATCTGTTCCATGAGTAATCACAACCCCATCAAAATGCTCTCCATCTGCCTTAATTCTTTTGTACAATTGTAGCATGTGCTGCGGTGTCATGTGAGGGCTAGGAAGATTGAAAACATCAAGAGCAGTAACTTGAATGCCTTCTAGAGGAACTGTGACATGGTTCATGGGATTGTGTTCAGTTGTGATGACTTTTCCAGTGGTGTCAGCTTGCATGGAAATAGTACCGCCAGTATGTAAAACTAGAATTCTTTTGGTCATAAGTGAGCTTCTCCTGAATCTATGCTATAATTATTGTATCATAAAAGAAAGAGATGAGAAATGAATGGAAATCAAAGCAGTCTTTTTTGATATTGACGGGACATTAGTAAATAATAGTCGGACGGTCTTGAAATCCACAGAACAAGCAATCCATAGTTTAAAACAGCAAGGTATTTTAGTTGGTTTAGCAACAGGAAGAGGCCCCTTTTTTGTCCAATCCTTTATGGAACAGTTGGATTTAGATTTTGCGGTGACCTATAATGGACAATATATTTTTTCAAAAGATAAAGTCATTTCTGCTAAGCCAATTGATAAAACCAGCTTGCGTCACTTGATTCAGTATGCTCACCAGCATAAAATAGAAATTTCATTTGGAACAGAATCAGGAGTGGTTGGCTCAAAAATCATGAGTTTTGGCATGAGCAAATTTTCTCAATGGACTAGTCGTTTTGTTCCGAAAAAGATGACACACTTGGTTAATAAAAGTTTCAATCATGTAATCAGCAAGGCGCTTCCTCAACAACAGAATGATTTATTTAAATCTATTCAAGAGCCGATTTATCAAGTGTTAATGTTGGCAACCCCGAGAGAAACACAATCTATAGAAGCCGATTTTCCAAATTTAAAATTTACTCGCAGCAGTCCTTTTGCGGCTGACATTATCAATCAGGGTATGTCCAAGCTAGAGGGGATTAAGCTGGTTGGAAAAGAATATGGCTTTGATATCAATCAAGTCATGGCTTTTGGTGATTCTGATAATGATGTTGAAATGTTAGCGGGGGTTGGTATGTCCATCGCCATGGGAAATGGAACCAGTCGAGTGAAAGAAGTTGCGAAACACACTACTAGCAGTAATAGTCAGGACGGAATTCATAAGGCTTTGGAGCATTTTGGTATTTTGGCGAGTGAAAAAGTCTTTGTCAGTAGCGACCACCACTTTAATAAGGTCAAAGAATTTCATGGGATAATGGATGAATGCACGCAGGAAGAGCCCATCCTGTGGACAACAGAGGGTGCTCGTCATCGTGCAGGCTTCAAGGTAGAAGAACTAGTGGAATTTTTACGAGCAGCCAGTCCTTCAGAAGAAATTTTCAATCAGTCTATTCAATCTTTGCATAAAGCGATAGATAAAGCTTCCGATAAGGTTAAACAGAAGAGTAATGCAGAGATGTCTCTCGTTGGACAAGTAGATGCACTGATTGATATGCTATATTTTACTTATGGTAGTTTTGTTTTAATGGGAGTAGATCCTGAGCGCTTATTTGAAATTGTACACCAAGCGAATATGGGGAAACTCTTCCCAGATGGTAAAGCGCACTTTGACCCAGTTACTCATAAAATTTTAAAACCAGATGATTGGGAAAAAAATTATGCACCGGAGCCTGCTATTAAAAAAGAACTTGAACGTCAAATTCAAGCTTATCAACGGAATTGTGAAAAAAATGAAGAATAAAAAAGAGGAGAGACTGGTTATGCCAATCTCTCTTTATCTTTGGATTATAATGTTTTTTCCTTATCACGAACAACAAGTAAGTCAACTTTTGCATGACGCAAGATGTATTCAGATGAGGAACCGACCAATAAACGTTCAAAGGCATTGAGCCCAGTAGCACCGACCATGATGAGATCGACTTTTTGTTCATCTGGAATATCTGTTGCAAGTAAGGTTTTAGGGTTACCCATTTCAACAATTGTGACAACGTCTGTGACGCCAGCTTCTTTTGCTTTTTGGGCATACTCATCCATTAATTTTTTAGCATCTGCCTGTAATTCTTCATAAACTTCGGCATCGAATGTGGAAACGCTTTGCAATGCACGTGTATCAATAACGTGAGCGATTGTGAGACGTGAATTATTTCTTAGTGCCACATTTACCCCTTTTTCAAAAGCAAGCTCAGCTTCGTGAGAACCATCAACAGCGACCATAATGTTTTGATATCTTTGTAGCATAGGGATACCTCCATTCTTTCTTTACTAATATTGTAACCCTTTACATGAAAAAAGTAAAGCATTTTCAGGCAGACTTTACAAGAACTTTTTTAGATTTTTTAGAAAAATTGCGTTATAATAAATTGACTCTTTTGAAATGAGGAAAAGTTCGATGAAAGAATTTAATAAATCGACAAAGTTAGAACATGTAGCTTATGATATTCGTGGTCCAGTCCTAGAAGAAGCCATGCGAATGCGTGCAAATGGTGAGAAGATCCTCCGTTTGAATACAGGAAATCCTGCCGAATTTGGTTTTACGGCACCAGATGAAGTGATTCATGATTTGATTATGAATGCACGGGATAGCGAGGGCTATTCAGACTCGAAAGGAATTTTTTCTGCTCGGAAAGCTATTATGCAATATTGCCAGTTAAAGAATATTCCAAATGTCGATATTGAGGACGTTTATCTTGGTAATGGGGTTAGCGAGCTGATTGTTATGTCAATGCAGGGCTTGCTGGATAATGGGGACGAAGTTCTAGTGCCAATGCCTGATTATCCGCTCTGGACAGCTGCTGTTAGCTTAGCAGGAGGCAATGCGGTTCATTATCTTTGTGATGAGCAGGCGGATTGGTATCCAGATATAGAAGATATCAAATCAAAGATTACTTCTAATACAAAGGCTATTGTCGTTATCAATCCAAACAATCCGACCGGTGCCTTGTATCCTAAGGAAGTCCTAGAATATCTTGTTGAAATTGCACGACAAAATAACTTGATTATTTTTGCGGATGAGATTTATGACCGTTTAGTGATGGATGGTGAGAAACATACAGCGATTGCTAGTCTGGCACCGGATCTTTTCTGCGTCAGCATGAACGGTTTGTCTAAATCGCACCGTATCGCAGGTTTTCGCGTAGGCTGGATGGTGCTTTCAGGTCCAAAATCTCATGTGAAAGATTATATCGAAGGACTGAATATGCTGTCAAATATGCGTTTGTGCTCAAACGTCTTATCTCAGCATGTGGTCCAAACATCTCTTGGAGGTTATCAGTCAGTAGACGAATTGTTACTTCCTGGTGGTCGCATTTATGAGCAACGGAATTTTATTTACAAGGCTATCAATGAAATTCCAGGTTTGTCTGCGACCAAACCTAAAGCAGGACTGTATATTTTTCCAAAAATTGATAGAGAAATGTATCAAGTGGATGATGACGAACAATTCGTGCTTGATTTCTTAAAGCAAGAAAAGATTTTGCTGGTACACGGACGCGGATTTAATTGGAAAGATCCAGATCATTTCCGTATCGTTTATCTGCCACGTGTAGATGAATTAGCACAGATCCAAGAAAAAATGACGCGTTTCTTAAGGCAATATCGAAGATAATCATACAGGCAGCCGAAAGGTTGCTTTTTTGGTATTGGAAATGGGGATTGAGGAGTTTTGAAAAAGTTAATGAGACTTAATTGTGTTTCAATAAACAATTTTCAGATAATTGTTGAAGAATAAAGCGTTTTATGGTATAATCAATAAGATTATATGCGAGGTAAATTATGGCAAACTTATTAGCAAAAACACGAAAAATTACATCTATTTTGCGTCGTTCAGATGAGCGCTTACAGGAAGAATTGCCTTACAATGCTATTACTCAGCAGTTAGCTGAGATTATGGATTGCAATGCTTGTATTGTAAACAGCAAGGGGCGTCTTTTGGGGTATTTTATGCGCTACAAGACGAATAATGACCGGGTGGAAGCATTTTATCAAACAAAAATCTTCCCAGAAGAGTATGTTCGCACAGCGAATTTGATGTATGATACAGAAGCTAATCTTCCTGTCAATCATGCTTTATCTATTTTTCCAGTCGAAACCAAAGATGAATTTCCAGATGGCTTGACGACGATTTCGCCTATTCATGTATCAGGGATTCGCTTAGGAACATTGATTGTTTGGCGAAATGATAAAGAATTTGATGATGATGACTTGATCTTAGTTGAAATTGCAAGTACAGTAGTTGGGATTCAGCTACTCAACTTCCAACGAGAAGAAGATGAAAAAAATATTCGACGTCGAACAGCCGTAACCATGGCTGTAAATACGCTATCTTATTCAGAATTACGAGCTGTTTCAGCTATTTTAGGTGAACTAAATGGTAATGAAGGACAGTTGACAGCATCGGTCATTGCAGATCGTATTGGGATTACTCGCTCAGTGATTGTCAATGCTTTGCGTAAACTAGAGAGTGCAGGCATTATTGAGAGTCGTTCTTTAGGAATGAAAGGAACCTACCTTAAAGTCCTTATTCCCGATGTCTTTGAAGAGATTAAAAGGAGAGACTACTGATGACAAAAGCATTGATTTCGATTGATTATACGGTGGATTTTGTGGCAGATGATGGCAAGTTGACAGCTGGAGCTCCAGCTCAGGCAATTTCTGAAGCTATTGCCCAAGTGACCGAGGCAGCTTTTGAGCGAGGAGATTATATCTTTTTTGCAATTGATGCGCATGACGAAGGAGATACTTTCCACCCAGAAAGTAAACTCTTTCCACCACACAATATCAAAGGAACTAGTGGACGCAATCTTTATGGACCATTGGCTGACTTTTATGAAACCTATCAAGCGGACTCTCGAGTCTTTTGGATGGATAAGCGCCATTATTCTGCCTTTTCCGGCACAGATTTGGATATACGTCTGCGAGAAAGAAAAGTAGACACGGTGATTCTGACAGGAGTCTTGACGGATATTTGCGTCCTGCATACGGCAATCGATGCCTACAATTTAGGGTATCAAATTGAGGTGGTAGAACCTGCGGTAGCTTCTCTTTCTGAAGAAAATCATAAATTTGCTCTCAATCACTTGCAAAATGTTTTAGGTTCGACTATAATAGATAACAATTTAAAAGTAAAAAAGCAGTAGAGTAGGCTTGCTGACTTGCACAGAAAGTGCTGAAAGCTGAGAACAGCACCAAGAAAGCAAAATCCGAAGAACATACTGTCAATGATAAAATGGTTTTTTTATGTTATTTATGACAAAAGATAATATTGTTTAAAACTATTATATTGTTGCGAATGATTTGTGTGAATCAAAGCACAAACGGCTGCTCACGTTACGAGCCAGAGGTTGCAATGCAACGAATAACAGTGGTACCACGGCTTTCGTCTGTTTTACAGGCGAAAGCCGTTTTTCCATCGTTCTTAATGCTTTAGAGTCTAGAGCTATGGACATAGATTTACGCAGTAAAGTCTATGTTCCTTATAATTCTTAGCACATAGAGGAGTGGATGCAGTTTTGTCCTTTGGACAAAATCTGTAACCCCAAATTGCTTAATGCTTTATAGCATTAGATCTATGGGCGTAGATTTCTATATGTAATTTGTGGTAAATTGGTGATTAAACTGAACATGAATTTAGAAAGAGGTAGAGAACATGAAAGAAGTTTTTATCGGAAACTACGGTTTAGAACAGGTTGGTCAGAAAATGACAGCGACCGGATGGGTTGCCAATATCCGAAATCATGGGAAATTAGCTTTTATAGAGCTAAGAGACCGAGAAGGACTACTTCAAGTTTTTGTCGCAGGCGATAGCCCAGCTTTTGCGGGAATTGATCATCTACATAAGGAAGATGTTATCTCTGTTACGGGAGAGGTTGTCAAACGAGAAAGTCGCTTTGTCAACAAAGCTATCAAGTCTGGACAGGTGGAGCTACGAGCGGAGGCTATTCAAATCCTTGCAAATAGTAAGTCTCTTCCCTTTGAACTCGATCAGCACGCCCATACAGGAGAAGACTTGCGACAGAAATATCGCTATCTAGATTTGCGTCGGAGTAAGATGACAGAGAACCTCAAACTTCGTCATCAAGTAACCAGCACAATTCGTGACTATTTAAACGGTAAGGATTTTATGGAAGTGGAGACTCCTTACTTGACAAAGTCTACACCGGAAGGAGCTAGAGATTTTTTGGTTCCTAGTCGAGTTTTTAAAAATCAATTTTATGCCTTGCCTCAAAGTCCGCAAATGCTGAAGCAACTCCTAATGGGAGCTGGTCTGGAGCGTTACTATCAAGTTGTTCGCTGCTTTCGGGATGAGGACCTACGAGGAGATCGTCAGCCTGAGTTTACTCAGGTTGATATGGAAATGAGTTTTGTTAGTGAGGAAGACATTCGCAGACTTGTTGAAGGCATGCTCAAAGCTGTTGTTAAGAAAACTCATGGTTTAGAGCTAACAGAAGCTTTTTCAACTATTAGCTATGAAGAGGCTATGAGCCGCTTCGGCTCTGATAAGCCAGATACGCGCTTTGGTTTAGAGCTGAAGAGTTTGACGGATTTGTGCCAAGCAAATGAATCGCTTCTCATCAAGAAAGCCTTGGATAACCAAGAGGAAGTGATGGGTATCTGTGTTCCTAATGCTGCGAACGCATTCACTAAAAAGCAGCTTAGTCATTTCTATCAGGAAATGAAAGGATTTGGAGCTAGTAGGTTTGCAAGCGTTAAGGTGGAAGCTGGTGGGCTTCAAGGGGATTTGGCTTCGACTTTTGAAACAGAAGTAGCTGCCTTCATAGAGCGATTTAAAGCACAAGACGGTGATTTACTTTTGCTAGTTATTGCCAAGAAAAGACAAGCTCAAGAAGCTCTAGGGTACTTGCGTTTAGAAGTGGCAAAACATCTTGATTTGATCGACCAGAGCTTGCTGAACTTTCTCTGGGTTGTGGACTGGCCCCTGCTGGAGTGGAATGAGGACCAAAACCGCTATCAAGCCATGCACCATCCTTTCACACAGGGGATTTTTGAAGATGGGCAAGAGCCAGGTCAATTTCGAAGCCATGCCTACGACATTGTCTTGAATGGCTATGAAATTGGTGGAGGAAGCCTTCGTATTCACGACCGGAAAGCTCAGGAGGCCATGTTTGAGCTATTAGGCATGAGCCGAGAAGACTATGAGCGGGACTTTGGTTTCTTCCTGGAAGCCTTGGAATACGGCTTCCCACCGCACGGCGGCTTGGCTCTAGGCTTAGATCGTTTGGTTATGATTTTAGCTGGGGAAGAAAATATCCGCCAAGTCATCGCCTTTCCGAAGAATGGTACTGGCTTTGATCCGATGCTGGAAAGTCCAAGTTTGGTTGACCAAAGACAGCTGAAAGACCTGCATTTGGAATTGAAGAACTAAGCCTATTTGTGATAAAATAAGAAGACGATTATTTTTCAGTTATGCTGAAAAATAAAAGAAGAGAAAGGAAACAGAGATGAAAATTACTCAAGAGGAAGTAACGCATGTTGCTCACTTGTCAAAACTAGCTTTTTCACCTGAAGAAACAGCAGAATTTGCGACAACTTTGTCAAAAATTGTGGACATGGTGGAGTTGTTAAACGAAGTTGATACAACTGGAGTGCCTTTTACATCAAACGTGGCAGAAAATGTCAACTATATGCGTGAAGATGTAGCAGTTGCAGGTTGGAATCGAGAAGAACTTTTCCAAAATGTACCTGAAAAAGAGCGGGGCTATATCAAGGTTCCTGCCATCCTAGATGACGGAGGAGATGCCTAATGACTTTAAACCAAAAAACAATTGAAGAATTGCATGATCTCCTTGTCAAAAAGGAACTTTCAGCAGTTGAGCTGACGAAAGCTACTCTGGAAGATATGAAAAGTCGAGAAAGTGCAGTTGATAGTTTTATTACGATTAGTGAAGAAGAAGCAGTGGCACAGGCAGCAGCAGTAGATGCAAAGGGAATTGATGCGGATAATCTCATGAGCGGCATTCCACTGGCTGTTAAGGACAATATTTCTACTAAGGGGATTCTAACGACAGCTGCCTCAAAAATTCTCTACAATTACAAGCCGATTTTCGATGCGACCAGTGTGGAGAAGCTCTACAGCAAGGACATGATTATCGTTGGTAAAACCAATATGGACGAATTTGCCATGGGTGGTTCTAGCGAAAACTCTTATTTTAAGACTACGAAAAATGCTTGGGACGCTACAAAAGTTCCAGGTGGTTCATCTGGTGGTTCAGCGACAGCAGTTGCTTCTGGTCAAGTTCGCCTGTCTCTAGGTTCTGATACCGGTGGTTCGATCCGTCAGCCAGCTTCCTTTAACGGAGTGGTTGGTCTCAAGCCAACTTATGGACGAGTTTCTCGTTTTGGTCTCATTGCTTTTGGTAGCTCGCTAGATCAGATTGGACCATTTTCTCGGACGGTCAAAGAAAATGCTCAGCTTTTGGGAGTGATTGCAGGCAATGACAAAAAAGACTCTACTTCTTCTCAACGAGCTGTTCCTGATTTCACTAGCAAGATTGGTCGAGAGATTAAAGGATTGAAAATCGCTCTTCCCAAAGAATACATGGGTGAGGGGATTGATGAAAAAGTCAAAGAACGCATTTTAGCGGCTGCTAAGCATTTGGAAAGTCTGGGAGCAATTGTTGAAGAAGTCAGCCTTCCGCACAGCAAGTACGGTGTTGCAGTCTACTATATCATCGCTTCTTCTGAAGCCAGTTCCAACTTGCAACGTTTTGACGGGATTCGCTACGGCTATCGGGCAGAAGAGATTGAAAACTTAGAGGATGTCTATGTCAAATCTCGCAGCCAAGGTTTTGGTGAGGAAGTCAAGCGCCGAATTATGCTAGGAACGTTCAGTTTATCGTCTGGTTATTATGATGCTTATTTCAAAAAGGCGGGTCAAGTTCGGACGCTCATTATGCAAGATTTTGCCAAGGTTTTTGAAAAATATGATTTGATCTTAGGTCCAACTGCACCGACGATAGCTTATGACTTGGGCAGTCAAAACCAAGATCCGGTAGCCATGTATCTGGCCGACCTTTTGACCATTCCAGTCAATCTGGCTGGCTTGCCGGGTATTTCGATCCCAGCTGGCTTTGCAGATGGTCTTCCTGTTGGTCTGCAGCTGATTGGTAACCACTTTGATGAAGAAACGATTTACCAAGTCGCAGCTGCTTTTGAAGCAACGACAGATTACCACAAGCAAAAGCCAGTCATTTTTGGAGAATAAGAAATGGTTCGTATTTATCAGTCTAAACTTTATCATCAGCCAGCTTATCTTGATTTATTGATAAATATTGCTAACTCAGTTATAGGGGATAATGAGATACTTTATGTTGCACTTAAGGGGACGTTTAAAGAATTTCTCTTTTGTACAGATAAAAATGTTTACATAGTAAAGTAAGGGTATATGACAGGACATACATTTGGTAACGGTATATTTTCAATGCCATATAAAAATATTACAAATGCAGAAGTAAATTATGGTTTTCTAGGTAGTGGATATTTTGAAATTTCGGCTGGAGGCATGCAAAATACTAGAAAGAGTTATTGGTCTAATGATCCTGACAAAAGTGCCGCTAAACAACTTAATTCTATATCTATAGCATCTAAAGTTGTTGCAGACAGTTTTAATTATGCAAAAAACTTTATACTAGAAAAAGTGAATGAAACACATATGCCAGTAAATACAGTATCAACTATTTCTCCTGCTGATGAGATACTTAAATACAAAAAGTTTTTAGATGAAGGTATTATCACAGATGAAGAATTTATTTTGAAAAAGAAAGAATTGTTAAGGCTATAAATATTTAGAAAGGATATTAAATGAACTTTGAAACGATTATTGGATTGGAAGTCCATGTTGAATTAAAAACAAATTCAAAAATTTTCTCACCAGCACCGGCTCATTTCGGGGAAGATCCAAATACCAACACCAATATCATTGACTGGTCTTTTCCAGGTGTCTTGCCAGTAATGAATAAGGGAGTTATTGATTACGGGATCAAGGCTGCTCTGGCGCTCAATATGGACATTCATCAAAAAATGCACTTTGACCGCAAGAATTATTTTTATCCAGATAATCCTAAAGCCTATCAAATTTCTCAATTTGATGAGCCCATTGGCTATAATGGCTGGATTGAAATCGAGCTAGAAGACGGCATGACTAAGAAAATTCGCATTGAGCGGGCTCATTTGGAAGAGGATGCTGGCAAGAATACCCACGGTAGTGATGGCTACTCTTATGTGGACCTCAACCGTCAAGGAGTGCCTTTGATCGAGATTGTCTCAGAAGCTGACATGCGCAGTCCAGAAGAAGCTTACGCTTACTTAACAGCGCTCAAAGAAATTATCCAATACACGGGTATTTCCGATGTCAAGATGGAGGAAGGCTCCATGCGGGTGGATGCAAATATTTCTATCCGACCTTATGGCCAAGAAGAATTTGGCACCAAGACAGAACTAAAAAATCTTAATTCCTTTAACTTTGTCCGCAAGGGCTTGGCTTTTGAGGAAAAACGCCAGGCTGAGATTTTGCGTAGCGGTGGACAGATTCGTCAAGAAACTCGCCGTTATGACGAAGCGACAGGTGAGACTCTTTTGATGAGAGTCAAGGAAGGTTCGGCAGATTATCGTTATTTCCCAGAGCCAGACCTGCCAATCTTTGAGATTGATGACAGCTGGATTGAGGCGGTGCGCTCAGATTTACCAGCTTTTCCAAAAGAACGTCGGGCTAAGTATAAAGCTGACTTCGGACTATCAGACTATGATGTCAAACAATTAACGGCAACGAAAAATCTCTCAGACTTCTTTGAAGCTGCAGTAACAGCAGGCGGAGACGCAAAATCTGTGTCAAACTGGCTGCAAGGTGAAGTGGCTCAGTACCTCAATGCTGAGGGCAAGACTATCGCAGAGATTGAATTGACACCGGAAAATCTGACAGAAATGATTGCCTTGATTGCAGACGGAACGATCTCCTCTAAGATTGCCAAAAAAGTCTTTGTTCATTTGGCGAAGAATGGTGGATCAGCTAAGGAATATGTAGAAAAAGCCGGTCTGGTCCAAATCTCAGACCCAGCCCAGCTATTACCAATCATTCAAGAAGTCTTTGCCAACAATGAAAAAGCTCTCAATGACTACAAGGGCGGCAACAAAAATGCAGCTAAGTCACTGATTGGTCAGCTCATGAAAGCTACCAAAGGCCAAGCTAATCCACAAGTAGCTCAAAAACTGCTCAATCAAGAGTTGGAAAAATTGTAAAATATAAAAAATCAGTCGTTTCGGCTGATTTTTTGTGTTATAATCATACGATGAAAGGGAGAAGTGGAATGTCAAAGACAGCCAAAGGAACAATGTTAACATTAGTAGCAGGAGTTGCATGGGGATTGTCAGGTACGAGTGGGCAATACTTAATGGCGCATGGATTTCCCGTCTTAGTTTTAACGAATGTTCGACTTTTAATTGCGGGAGTTCTGTTGATATCGTATATGGTATTAACCAATCGCAAAAAATTATTTGAAATGCTAAAAGATCAGGAAGCGATGATGTCATTAGTGCTTTTTGCTTTATTAGGACTTTTGCTCAATCAATTTGCTTATTTAAAATCTATTTATGAAAGTAATGCAGGCACAGCTACTGTTCTGCAATATGTCTGTCCGGTTGGAATCCTTGCTTATACTTGCTTCAAAGATTGGGTTGCACCTACTATAACAGAAGTGTTGTCTATGATATTAGCTATTGGAGGTACTTTTTTGATTGCCACTCATGGACAGCTCGATCACTTATCTGTAACGCCAGCAGGGCTTTTTTGGGGATTATTTGCTGCCTTCACTTACGCTTTATATATTTTAATCCCAATTCAATTGATAAAAAGGTGGGGCAGTATTCCGGTGATTGGAGTGGGGATGACATTAGCAGGCCTTGCTCTAACACCATTTAGTGGTATCTTACATTTTCATTTGCGATTGTCAATGGAAGTATACCTAGCTTTGGTGGGCATTATCTTAGTGGGAACAATCCTCGCTTATACGCTATTTCTCAAAGGAACCAGTTTAGTTGGACCTGTTAAATCTAGCCTGTTAGCGGCTGTTGAGCCCATATCGGCTGTATTTTTTGCCTTTCTCATTATGCATGAGCAATTTTATCTTGTAGACTTTGCTGGTATGTTTATGATTTTATCGGCGGTCTTCTTGATTTCTATAAAAGATTTGATATTAGAAAAAAGGAAAGGAATCTTATAAAAGGCAGAGCGAATCGCATTGCTCTGTCTTTCATTTTGAAAATAATTGCCAAAAGAAGTCGATGATGTATGTCAAACCGTAAGTATAGATGACAAGCGTGATGGGTTTGCACAAGACAATAATAATCATATATTTCTTAAAAGTCATTTTCGTAAGAGCAGCCAGCATACAGAGGAAGTCTGCTGGACTGATAGGCCAAATCATCATAAAGATGAAAAAACGTTCAAAACGATTGTCCTCGTCCAGCCAACCGATATACCTGTCGTAGGTGTGTTTGCTGACGACCGATTGGACAAAAGCAGAACCGTAGGTACGCGCTAGGTAAAAAATAATAGCACAGCCGATGACGATACCGACATAATTATAAATGGTTCCAATGATATGACCATAAATAAAAACACCAGCAACCGAAGTCAAAGCTCCAGGAATAATAGGAACAACTGTCTGTAGGATTTGCAGGAAAATAAAAAGTGGCGGTCCCCAAATGCCAGCTTGCTTAATAAAGGCTGACAGGGTTTCTTTGGATTGTAAAATGCCAGCATAATAGGCCCAGATACAGAAAATTACTGTTCCAACTGCTCCAACAATAGAAGCCCAGTTGATAAATTTTTGTAAAAGAGGGGAGACGGCAGTCATTTTCTTACTCGTATTTGCCATAAGTTCCTCCGTGTTAAATTCTCTATTCTTACTATAACATTTTTTGGCAAATTGTATATAAAATCGATGAAAAGATCTAGGGTGCGAAAACCTTTTTTTTATGTTAAAATAGGTAGAAGTATAATGTTTGGAGAGAAATGTGGCAATTGAAAACTACATGCCTGATTTTGCGATTGAGGCAGTTTATGATTTGACAGTTGAAAGTTTAAAAAAACACGGTATCAAGGCTGTTTTGGTGGATTTAGATAATACTCTTATCGCATGGAACAATCCCGATGGAACACCAGAAATGAAGCAGTGGCTTCACGATGTGCGAGATGCAGGGATTCGAATTATTGTGGTATCTAATAATACCAAAAAACGAGTGAAGCGAGCAGTTGAAAAATTTGGAATTGATTATGTTTGTTGGTCCATGAAACCATTCACTTGGGGGATTAATCGTGCGTTAAAGGAATTCCGTTTTGAGAAAAACGAAGTGGTCATGGTGGGCGATCAGCTTATGACGGATATTCGAGCTGCTCATAGAGCCGGAATTCGTTCGATTTTAGTCAAGCCGCTGGTTGAGCATGATTCAATAAAAACTCAGATTAATCGGGCGCGTGAGCGGAGAGTTTTGAAAAAAATCACTAAAAAATATGGAATGATTGAATACAAAAAAGGAATTTAAACATGGAAGACATTTTCTGTATTGGGTGTGGAGCATCGATTCAGACAAAATATAAGGACAAGTTAGGTTATACTCCTCAGTCTGCTTTGGAAAAGGGAATGGAGACAGGCGAACTGTATTGCCAGCGCTGTTTTCGTCTCCGTCACTACAACGAAATTACTGATGTGCAGCTGACAGATGATGATTTTCTTCGGCTTCTCCACGAAGTGGGTGACAGTAATGCTCTCGTAGTCAATGTCGTAGATATTTTTGATTTTAATGGTTCGGTCATTCCAGGTTTACCACGCTTTGTGGCTGGTAATGATGTGCTGTTAGTTGGGAATAAAAAAGATATTCTTCCCAAGTCTGTTAAGACTAGCAAAGTGACCCAATGGTTGACAGAGAGGGCTCACGAGGAAGGTCTGCGTCCTGTTGATGTGGTTCTGACTTCAGCTCAAAACAAGCAAGCCATTAAAGAACTAATTGAAAAGATTGAGCAATATCGGAAAGGCCGAGATGTCTATGTGGTCGGTGTAACTAATGTTGGTAAGTCAACGCTAATCAATGCTATTATTCAGGAAATTACTGGGGATAAGGACATTATCACCACTTCCCGTTTTCCTGGCACTACTTTGGATAAGATTGAGATTCCTCTGGTTGATGGTAGTCATATCTACGACACACCTGGAATTATCCACCGCTACCAAATGGCTCATTATTTATCTGCTAAAAATCTCAAATATGTCAGCCCGAAAAAGGAAATCAAGCCCAAAACTTACCAACTCAATCCTGAACAAACCCTCTTTTTAGGAGGCTTGGGACGCTTTGATTTTGTGTCGGGTAACAAACAAGGTTTTACTGCTTATTTTGACAATGAACTCCAATTGCACCGCACCAAACTTGCGGGAGCGGGAGAATTTTATGAAAAGCATGTTGGTTCTTTGCTAACACCGCCCTCTAAAAAAGAAGTGGCAGATTTTCCGCAGCTAGTCAAGCATGAGTTGAAAATTGAAACCAAAACAGATGTAGTCTTTTCAGGTTTGGGCTGGATTCGTGTGATAGGACCAGCACAGATTGCAGTTTGGGCGCCAGAGGAAGTAGCAGTGGTGACCCGCAAAGCCATTATCTAAGAAGAAATGGCTGTTAGAAAAATAAAGAGAAGACAAACGAAATAAGAAACAAAAGAGGAATCTATGTCATTAACATCCAAACAGCGAGCTTTTTTAAATAGTCAAGCTCACAGTCTCAAACCCATTATTCAGATTGGCAAAAACGGCCTCAACGACCAGATTAAAACAAGTGTCCGTCAAGCTCTAGATGCTAGAGAATTGATTAAAGTGACTCTTCTGCAAAATACAGATGAGAACATTCATGAAGTAGCAGAAATTCTCGAAGAAGAAATCGGCGTGGATACTGTTCAAAAAATTGGTCGTATTTTGATTTTGTACAAGCAGTCTAGCAAAAAGGAAAACCGCAAAATTTCAGTAAAGGTAAAAGAAATTTAGAGGAAGTAGCCTATGGCAATTGAATTACTGACTCCTTTCACCAAGGTGAAGTTGGAACCAGAAGTAAAAGCAAAAAAAAGAAAGCAAGTTGGGATTTTAGGTGGAAACTTCAATCCAGTCCATAATGCTCATTTGGTCGTAGCTGATCAAGTTCGTCAGCAGCTATGTTTAGATCAGGTCTTGCTCATGCCTGAGTATGAGCCACCCCATGTTGATAAGAAATCGACGATTGATGAGAAACATCGACTGAAAATGTTGGAGTTAGCGATTGAAGGCATCGAAGGTTTAGGAATTGAAACTATTGAACTCGAGAGAAAAGGCATTAGTTATACCTATGATACGATGAAGCTCTTGACAGAAAAGCATCCAGATACAGATTATTATTTCATTATCGGAGCGGACATGGTCGACTACCTTCCTAAATGGTATCGGATTGATGAATTGGTTGATTTGGTTCAATTTGTCGGTGTTCAACGCCCTAGGTATAAAGCAGGAACGTCCTACCCAGTTATTTGGGTAGATGTGCCGCTCATGGATATTTCTTCTAGCATGGTTCGGGACTTTCTGGCTCAAGGACGAACACCAAATTTTCTCTTACCTAAGCTAGTTTTAAACTATATTGAGAAAGAAGGACTTTACAATGGGATATGAAGCCTACGTGGGAATTACTCGTGATCAGCTTTTAGTCAAAATGCAGCAACTTCTACCAGAAAAACGTTTTAAGCATTGCCTTGGAGTGGAACAAGCAGCGATTGACTTGGCAGAGCGTTTTGGTGTAGATGTGGAAAAAGCTGGTTTAGCAGGGCTACTTCATGATTATGCGAAAAAGCTCTCTGACGAAGAATTTCTGGCGCTGATTGATAAGTATGATCTGGATCCAGCATTGAAAGATTGGGGAAATAATGTCTGGCATGGCATGGTCGGCATTTACAAAATTCAAGAAGATTTAGGATTGAGTGATCCAGAAATTCTACGAGCTATTGAGATTCATACTGTAGGTTCTGCTCAGATGTCGGATTTGGACAAGGTTGTTTATGTTGCGGATTATATTGAGCACAATCGGGATTTTCCAGGAGTGGAAGAGGCGCGTGAAATTGCTCACGTTTCGCTTAATCGAGCCGTGGCTTATGAAACAGCGCGTACAGTGGAATATCTGGCTCATCAGGGCTTGCCGATCTATCCCCAAACTTTGGAGACCTATAATGCACATGTGTACTATTTGAAAGAGGATTAAATGAAAGAAAAAGAATTATTAGAAATTGTTGTAAAAGCAGCAGATGAAAAACGAGCGGAAGATATCACCGTACTAGATTTGCAGGGATTGACGACGATGACTGATTATTTTGTCATTGCTAGCTCTATGAATAGTCGTCAACTAGAAGCTATTGCAGAAAATATCCGTGAGAAAGTCACAGAAGTAGGGCTGTCAGCTAGTCATGTAGAAGGGGATGCTGCTGGAGGCTGGGTGCTTCTAGACTTAGGTGGTGTGGTCGTTCATATCTTTTCCGAGGAAATGCGGAATCACTACAACCTTGAAAAACTCTGGCATGAAGCCGTTGGTGTGGATGTGACACCATTGCTTGAGAAACAAGCCTTGTAGATAAAAAACGATGAGGGTTGAGGACGTTGTCCCAGCCCTTTTCAACGAGGAGAAAGGAAAGTACCTGTTTTTGGTACTGTTAGGTAAGATGACAACTTATGAAACGTTTGCATCAGTCTATGATGCTATTATGGATGACAGCCTTTATGATAAATGGACTGACTTTTCGCTCCGCCATTTTCCAAAAGATAAGAAAAAGCTTTTAGAGTTAGCTTGTGGAACAGGGATTCAATCCGTTCATTTTGCCAAAGCTGGCTTTGATGTGACAGGACTTGATTTGAGTGAGGATATGCTTGAAATCGCAAGAAAACGTGCAAAAGCAGCTAGCGAAGCTATCGAGTTCAAACAAGGTAATATGCTCGATTTGTCGCAAGCAGGAAATTATGATTTGGTGACTTGTTACTCAGATTCTATCTGTTATATGGCTGATGAAGTTGAGGTTGGTGATGTCTTTAAACAAGTTTACGACTGTTTGAATGAGGACGGAGTATTCATCTTTGACGTGCACTCAACCTATCAGACAGATACTGTTTTTCCTGGTTATTCTTACCATGAAAATGCAGAAGAATTTGCCATGGTTTGGGATACCTACGCTGATGAAGCGCCGCATTCTGTTGTGCATGAATTGACTTTCTTCTTACAAGATGAGGATGGGCGCTTTACACGCTACGACGAAGTTCATGAAGAACGCACTTATGAAGTCCTAACTTACGATATCCTCTTGGAACAAGCAGGCTTCAAATCATTCAAACTCTACGCCGACTTTGAGGACAAAAAACCACGCAAAAAATCAAAACGCTGGTTCTTTGTGTGCCAGAAGTAGATTAGATATCATAGTAAAATATACTTTAGCCTATCAAATAACGATAGGCTTTTGTGATATAATATGATTAGAAAGAATAAAATGTCAAATTATAAAAATAAATTACCATGTACAGTGTATGGTGAAAATGATTTATAAGGTTATTATCGAGCATTTACAAATGATGGAGATATTGTTTGATAGGACATCAAGGGGCTCTAATTGGCAATGTTTATTTAGTTAATGGAAAATTTTGGGCAACAATCATGCTGCAGTAGTTTAGGGGAAAAGTAATATTAATACGAGATATCTACACTATTTATTGTCTGTTATGAATTTAATAGATATGTCTTTGAAACTAGTGCACAATCGGGATTTTCTGTTGAAAAGTTGAGAAATTTAAAAATAGTGTATTGTCCAATAGATGAGCGATTAGCGATAGTTGACTTTCTTGATAAAAAAGTAAGTCGAATTAACCAATGATTAACATCAAGAAACAACAGATTGATAATATCAACAAACAAGGTGAATGCTGATTTATGATTATGTGACAAGAAAACGGAGGGTGTAGATGATTGAAACTTTAGAACTTCCAAGTGATATATTTGCGGTTACACAATTGCCTGATATAAAACAAAAAAATTTCATTTATGGGAAGAATGGTTCAGGTAAATCTACAATTACTAATGAAATAATTAAACAATATGCAGACCAATATGATGTTAGAGTTTTTCAAGGTTTTGATTCAGTTGCAGAAAACTCTAGATTGAAAGCGATTTCTTTAGGGAGAGAGAATGCAGAGTTGCAGCCACAAATTGAAGAAGTAGAATTACAAATTAAAGAAATAGAGGCAGAATTATCTGAAGATAGTAATGATAATTTTTACAGTAGATATGCGAACTTAAAACAAAAATATGAAGAACATTATGCAAGCTTAAAACAGTTTTATAAAAATTCCGCTAGAACTCTTAAAATTAATTACACTTCATTAACTGGTCCAAACTACAATACTAATGATTTTCAAAAAGATATTCCGGCTGCACAAAAATTATCGGAAGAAAATATTGCGAAACTAAATCAAATCATTTCACAACAATCGATGCCTGCTATTCAAAGACAGGATTTTGAGTTGATTAACTTGTCAAAGTATGTTGAAGCAACTAATGAAATTCTTTCAACCAAACTTGCTAAAGCAATAGTTTTAGAGTTTAATTCACAAGAAGAACAAAATTGGGTAAGAAAAGGGTTAGAAATTCATAAACATAATAGTGATAGTAGCTGTCCATTTTGTAAGAATGAAATTTCATCGGAAAGATTAAATGATTTGAATAATTTTTTTGGAGATAAAGTAAATCAATTTGAAAACAGAATTCGGACAGCGCTACAAAAAATTTCATCGGTTAAAATGCAAATTGAAAATATACAAACCATAAAGGAAAAGGATATCTATCCTAAATTTCATGAAGAAGCTAACCAATTAAATTTTGAAATTTTAGAAATTCAAAGGACTTATTCAAATTTTTTAGATTTTCTATTACATAAGCTAAATGAAAAATTATCTAATCTATTTAATTCTATGGATACAATAGAAAAAGTTCCTGCAGAAACAATGAAGAATTTGAAATGCCAGTATGATGCTTTCTGTGATAAAAATGATGCCTATACACGATCACTATCTAACGATATAAAACAGTCAAAAGAGAAGCTTAAAGTCCACCAAGTAGCTTTGATGTTAGAAAATTTTGAGTATTCTAGCCAAATTAGGACGAGAGAGTTATTGAAGAAAGATTTTGATATTGTTCAAAGAGAATTTGAAGGGAAAGGTGAGTTACTTCAATCATTGAGAGTTAAGTACTCAAAATTAATTTCTCAAACTGTTGATGAGAGTTATGCTGCAGAAGAGATAAATAATAAATTAGCAAAATTAGGAAGTCATCGCTTTAAATTAGTATTAGTTGACGATGAGCAAAAGGGTCAATACATCATTGAAAATCCCGATGGAAGTTATCGAAATATTGAAACGTTAAGTACTGGTGAAAAAAATATTGTTTCTTTTTTGTGGTTTATTGTTGATTTGAATAATCCTGAAAAGAGTTCTGAGAAAAATAAAGTGATAGTTTTCGATGATCCAATGAATTCAAATGATGATGGGGTACAGTATTTAATTATTTTGCAGTTACAAAAACTATTAAAGAATTTAGCTGATAATGAACAGATATTTATTATGACTCACAATATTCATTTTTATCTGAATGTAAGGTATATGTGGTGGAGAAAAAAGGCTCAATTAGCCAGAAAGAGTACTTTACATATATTTAAAGCTGATGGAAAAAGTAATTTTAAAGTAATCAGTTCAAAAGAAGATGACTTGATGACCAGCTACCAAGCATTGTGGGCAGAATTACGCTGGTTATACGACCAACAAAAACCTGACTTTATGTTAAACCCGATTCGGAGAATTTTAGAGACATACTTAAAGTTTAATCAAATCAATTCTAGTGACTTCTATAGAGGTTTTGATGAAATAGAAAAATTATTTAATGTGAATTCTCATTCAATAGATGATATTGATGATTTTGCAACCAATGCAAACGGAAAAACTCCTGAAGAGATTATAGAAATGATGAGACTTATATTTAAAGAGAACAAAGGAGAAAGTCATTTTGAAGCCAATTGGAAAAGAGGGAAAATAAAAAATGAATAATAGTTTCGAAGAATTTAATTATTCTCTTCGGTGGATTTTCAGTGATTTAGAACAGCATGAGCTAAACGTCAAAACATTGCTCAAATCAGAACAGGCCTTGACCGAATATATATACGATATTGCCAAAGAATTAAGTATACCAATAGAGATTAAAGCGATAGCCAAAGAAAAGGGAAGCCTGATATCTGAATTTAAAATAATATGGAAAAATAATAAAGATAAGATAGTTACTACAGTAATTCCTAGTCTTTTAGCTATTACTTTGACTGCCTTTTTTCAACAAATTCAAACTCCTAAAGTAGCAACACTGGAAAAAGAAAAATTTGTCATTGAGTTACAAGAGAAAGTTAATAATGGAACTCTAACTGTCGAGCAAGCTGAAACTTATATTGAGAATTTTTCTAGTATAAGTAAATATAAAAATGCTTTTTTTAAAGCGAATAAAGCAGATAACGAAGTTTCTGAAATTGAAGTCAAGCAGGATGGAATTGTAACTTCAAAAATATCTCGAGAACAATTTGATGAGTATATTTCTCAAAGTGAGAGTAACGAAACAGTTGTTTCAAATGCGAAAGTTTATATTATATCACCTGTTTTAGTAGCTGGTACAAAAGAAAAATGGACCGGTGAATATGACGGAGAGAATATTAGATTCCATATAAAAGATAAGGAATTTCTAGAGAAAGCCCAAAATAAGGTTATTTCATTCAATACAGGATTTTTTATTATTTGTGAACTTCGCAGAATTGTAAAAACCATTGATGGAAAAGAACACATTACATGGGAAGTATTAGAAGTTACTCATAGAGCTATTGATGAAGATAATATTGTCAGTTTTGAACATACTAAGAGAAAAAAGAATGAGAAAAGTCCAGGACAGATGTCATTATTTGAATAGCATTACATACTAATTTTTCGTCAATCTGCACGTGTCGATTCTAGGGAAGATTTTGCCTTTTCGTTTGAAGATGAAATTGATAATGCTTTGACAGAAGGATATACACAGAATCAAGATTTCTTCGGGGTTCTTCTAAATAACGAACAGTTTAAAAAACGTATTGCAAGATGTTCATTAATGATGTATATAATAGTTTAAAAGATAATTAGAGTTCTAACTTAAGAAGGAGCACTCCATGACAGTAACTGGTATTATCGCAGAATTTAATCCCTTTCACAATGGTCACAAATATTTGCTGTCGCAGGCTGATGGTGTGAAGGTTGTTGCTATGTCGGGTAATTTTGTCCAACGTGGTGAACCTGCGATTGTGGATAAGTGGACACGCGCGGAAATGGCTCTGCGGAATGGGGCTGATTTGGTGGTTGAATTGCCATTTTTGGTGGCTGTTCAGTCAGCGGATTACTTTGCACAAGGTGCGGTGGACATTTTAGAGCGTCTAGGTGTGGATAAGTTGGCTTTTGGGACGGAAGAAAATCTGGATTATCAGCACTTTTCACAGATTTATGGGGATAACCAACAGAACATGGTGGACTACTTGCAAAGTTTGCCAGCTGATTTGTCATATCCACAGAAAACGCAGGAAATGTGGGAGAGATTTGCTGGTGTGCACTTCACTGGTGATACGCCAAACCACATTTTAGGGCTTTCTTATGCCAAAGCTTGCGCTGGAAAAGACATTCAATTGACACCAATCATACGTCAGGGAGCAGGCTACCATTCACAGGAAGGAAATGTAAAATATGCTTCGGCTACTGCTCTGAGAAAGCGAATGAATTGTTCAGGTTTTCTAGCAAAATTCACCCCAGATCATGAACTTCTGATTCGGTCTCCTAAAGTAACCTGGCCAGCACTCTATCCTTTTTTGCGTTATCAGATGATTAGTCATCCTGATCTGACTACTTTTTATCAGGTTAATCAGGAACTTGCGGTGCGCTTGCGGGAAGCAGCAAAAACCAGTTCTACTACAGAAGAGTTGGTTGAACAAGTGGCTACCAAGCGATATACGAAAGCACGAATCAGACGGATTTTGACCTATATTTTGGTTGGTGCAAGAGATGAGCTTTTGCCTAGTGGGATTCACGTATTAGGTTTTACTCAAGCAGGTCAAGAACATCTTAAAAAGATGAAAAGGGAAATCGAAGTCATCAGCCGCATTGGTCAAGAGCCATGGGATTCCTTAACGCAGCAAGCTGATCGTATTTACCAACTAGGAAATGTAAAGCTAGAGGAACAGAATTTTGGAAGAATCCCGATTATGGTAGATTGATGAAAAATTGTTTTATAAACCAGCATCTTGTCACTAATTTGCTAGTGAAATTCAGGTTGACTTGTGTTATAATAAAAAAGATTGAAAAAGTGAAAATCTAAAGGAGAATATCCAATGGGACGTAAATGGGCCAATATCGTGGCAAAGAAAACAGCAAAAGATGGAGCAAACTCAAAAGTTTATGCTAAATTTGGTGTTGAAATCTATGTAGCAGCTAAAAAAGGAGAACCAGATCCAGAATCAAATTCAGCTTTGAAATTTGTTATTGAACGTGCTAAACAAGCGCAAGTGCCGAAGCATGTTATTGACAAAGCGTTAGATAAGGCAAAAGGAAATACAGACGAAACCTTTACTGAAGGACGTTATGAGGGCTTTGGTCCAAATGGTTCAATGCTTATTGTGGATACACTAACTTCAAATGTCAATCGTACTGCAGCAAATGTTCGTTCTGCCTTTGGTAAAAATGGTGGAAACATGGGAGCGAGTGGCTCAGTGTCTTATATGTTTGATAATAAAGGTGTGATTGTATTCACAGGAGACGATGCGGACAGTGTGTTTGAACAACTGCTAGAAGCTGATGTTGATGTGGATGATGTAGAAGCAGAAGACGGTACTATCACCGTTTATACAGCGCCAACAGATTTGCACAAAGCCTTGACTGCTCTCCGCGAATCTGGTGTGGAGGAATTTCAAGTTACCGAATTGGAAATGATTCCGCAATCTGATGTGACCTTATCAGGTGAAGACTTAGAAACATTTGAAAAATTGTATGCTGTTTTGGAAGATGACGAAGATGTCCAAAAGATTTATACAAATGTAGAAGGATTTTAATAGTGAAGAAAGAGGTGCTTAGATACTCTTCTGAGCTTAAAAAGCAAATGAAGAGTCCAACAGCTACTGCGTCAAGAGTTTTTTACTAATACAGATTGAGACTGAGATAATTTTGTCCCAGTCTCTTTTTTGTTACTTACTAATCTCTCAGTGTTTTTTAAGAAATTTAGTGATAAGACCGTAAGTATTTTGAGCTAGTATCTTCTTTACTTTGATAGAATAGACATGAAGTTTGGTAGAAAAGGTGGCTAGCTAATAATATGTAGTTGAAGAGTGAGGTTGGTTTCCAAGACTGCTTGTTGTAGCTTAGTTTATTCTAAAAATTCAAATAAGGAGCGTAAAAAGTAGACAAAGCAGTGATAAACTATAAGTTGAGAGAAGTAAACTATTGGTCGATTGAGTTTGTAAGAAAAGGTGCTACAATATAATTAGCAAATGGAGGGAGGAAAAATTTGATGAAAAAACAAACACTAGGTATGATGATTTCATCATTAAGGAAAGCAAAAGGAATGACACAATTAGAACTGGCTGAAAAGATGGGGGTCACTGATAAGGCTGTTTCAAAATGGGAAAGAGATTTATCCTATCCAGATATTAATACCATTCCTAAATTAGCAGACCTGTTTGATACATCGGTAGATGAGCTGATGCAAGGACAGACAGTGATGAAAGAAAACAAGAAAAATGGGAAATCTGATATTGTTGACACTGTGTTGAGAGGACTTGGAGTAGCCATGGGGATTGTTGTGGTGGTTTTATCTGCTTTAGGAAAAGTGGACACTAAGGCTGCACTGACAATGCTTGGACTTGGTTTAGCCAGTCTTTCAATCTCCTCACTAAAGGATAAAAACGAATGAGAAAGATTATTAAAGGCGATGGTGAAATAATTATCGCCTTTTCTGATACGTTTTCATATTCAGGTCATCTAGAGATTTTACATGGGGTTATATTACAATGGTAATAAAGTTCTCGTAAGTATCTAGGAACAAAGAAAAAGAGGAGAGGGAAATGGATGCTTTTAAGCATATCAATCCTAAGTTTTTAGTGTGGTACAGAATTATTGGGGTGCACAATTTGTCAAAGACCTTGTAGCTAGATTATCGTGGTAATAATTTTCATATTGGTGAGCCAACAGCCGCTTTGGTTGTTATCATTTATGGAATTATTGCGCAGTACGGTCTATCTGGTCTGACAGTGGCTACTTTCTTAGCTGGTCTAATGCTCATCGGCATGGGTTTGTTGTATTTTGATGATCTGATTAAATTTATTTCAAAGACCATCACTGTTGGCTTTACTCTTGGAATTGACGTTGGAATCATCGCTGGATAAATCAAGGATTTCTTTAGTCTGAACAAGGTAAAAATGTCTTAATTCTTCGTATGCGCAGTGTGTCTGCAATGGATATTTCAGGATTGGATGCTCTTAAAGAGATCCTTGGCAAATGTCAACGAACAACCTTACCATGTCATGGAAAAGCAAGCATTATTGATAGAGTTGGTGCAGACAACTTTTGTGCTAATATTGATATCGCTTTAATGCGCGCAGCTAGTTTAGAAAAGTAATTGAGTTTTCCACTATTTGTCAAATGTATCAATGTTTGGTAAAAATCTGATTTCGTTTAGCTCTACTTGATAAAGAAAATCTATCACTTGGATAAAAATCAAATAATAGTCAAGAAGAAAAATATTTGATATGATAGGATTTATCTTAATGAAAGAGGGTATTGTAAGAATATGAAAAAAGTAATGAAATACTTTTCTTTAGCAGCTCTTGGACTTTTAACAGCAGGAGTTTTAGTAGCGTGCTCTAATTCAAAGTCAGCTACTTCATCTGGGAAAACAGAAGTCAAAGTTGCAACGAATGCTTCACCAAAGCCATTTAACTATGAAGAAAATGGGAAACTAACCGGCTATGAGATTGAAGTTATTCGTGCCATTTTTAAAGGTTCTAATAAATATAAGGTCAAATTTGAAACGACAGAGTGGTCTGGTATTTTCGCTGGTCTAGATAGCGATCGCTACCAAATGGCAGTGAACAATATCAGCTATACAAAAGAACGTGCAGGGAAGTATTTGTATGCAGCTCCGACTGCTAAAAATCCAAATGTCTTAGTAGTGAAAAAATCTGATAAAACTATTCAATCATTGGATGATATTGGTGGTAAGAAAACAGAAGTAGTGCAAGGGACAACGACTGCCGCACAATTAGAAAAATACAATCAAGCCCATGCTAACAATCCAACAAAAATTAGCTATACAAAAGCGGATTTTCAACAAATTATGAACCATTTAAATGATGGAAAGTTTGATTATAAGATTTTTGATAAAATCGGTGTTGAAACAGTTATTAAAAATCAAAAACTGGATAACCTAAAAGTGATTGATTTACCAAGCAATCAACAACCTTATGTTTATCCACTTTTAGCAAAGGGGCAAAATGAATTGAAAACATTTGTCAATAAGCGCATTCAAGACTTGTACAAAGATGGGACTCTGGAAAAATTATCTCAAAAATTCTTTGGTGGTAGTTACTTGCCAGCAGAAGCAGATGTGAAATAAGAAACTTAAAACCAGTTAGATGTTAAATGTCAGCTGGTTTTTTAATAAATTTAGTTATAGCTTAAAACTATAACCCTTGTTATGAAATAACAATTTGTCAATCAGATAAATATGTGCGATACTATTTTCATAAGATTTTTAAAGGAGAATGAAAATGAAATTGAAAAAATGGTTTGGAATAACAGCTCTAGCAGCGACAGCAGTAATTGGTTTAGCAGCTTGTGGTTCGGGAAATAAAAATACTGATGCCAAGACAGTTAAAATTGGTGTGATGACAAAAAGTGATTCGGAAGAAAAACGTTGGGACAAGATTCAAGAGTTGTTGAAAAAAGATAACATCAAGTTGCAATTTACAGAATTTACGGATTACTCTCAGCCGAATAAAGCAGTTGCTGATGGTGAAGTGGATATCAATGCTTTCCAACACTACTATTTTTTGAACAACTGGAATAAGGAAAACAAGCAAAACTTAGTCGCAGCAGCTGAAACTTATATTGCCCCAATTCGCCTCTATTCTGGTACAAAAAATGGGAAAAATAAATATACGAAGGTAAGTCAAATTCCAAATGGTGCAGAAATCGCAGTTCCAAATGATGCAACAAATGAAAGTCGAGCACTCAATCTATTGCAATCTGCAGGTCTGATTAAATTAGACAAATCTGGGAATGAATTGGCAACTGTGGCAAATATCAAAGAAAATCCAAAGAAATTGAAAATTACAGAATTGGATGCCAGTCAAACAGCACGTTCATTGACATCTGTAGATGCAGCTGTTGTCAATAATACTTTTGTTACTGAAGCAAAAATTGATTTTAAAAAAGCTCTGTTTGTTGAACCAAAAGATAAAAACTCAAAACAATGGTTTAATATCATTGCAGCTAAAAAAGATTGGGAAAAATCTCCAAAAGCAGATGCCATTAAGAAAATTATCAAAGCCTATCATACAGATGAAGTCAAAAAAGTAGTTGACGAAACATCAGATGGTCTAGATCAACCAGTTTGGTAAGATTCACCCTATTTATCTGTATTTCAGTTTGACAAAACTCAGTTGGAATTGCCGACTGAGTTTTGTCGCCATAACTATGAGGAAAAAAGATGACATTTTCAAGTGAAGAAGAACAAATTAAAAGATTTGACGAGGATATGGTGGCACAAGACTATATTGCCGTTTTACGGGCGTTGATTGCTAAAAAATCAATCTTTGCCCAACAGGTTGGTCTACAAGAAGTTGCTGCTTATCTAAAAGAAATCTTTATCAAAGCCGGTGCAGAGGTGGAATTAGATGAAAGCTATACAGCGCCATTTGTGATAGCAAAATTTAAAAGTCAGAATCCAACAGCTAAGACAATTATTTTTTACAACCATTATGATACAGTTCCGGCAGATAGTGATCAAATTTGGACAGATGATCCGTTCACTCTATCTATTCGGGATGGTGGCATATATGGTCGTGGAGTCGATGATGACAAAGGGCATATTATTGCACGTTTGACGGCTGTTCAAAAATACCTACAAACGCATGATGACTTGCCTGTTACTGTCATTTTTATCATGGAAGGTGCGGAGGAATCAGCTTCGGTTGATTTGGAGAAATATCTAGAGAAACACAAATCTCTTCTACACGGAGCAGACCTGTTGGTTTGGGAACAAGGCATTAAAAATTCTTTAGGGCAACTTGAAATTTCTGGTGGAAATAAGGGAATTGTCACATTTGATATCAAGGTTAAAAGTGCAGAAGTGGACATTCACTCCAGTTTTGGTGGCGTGATTGATTCAGCTTCTTGGTACTTGATTAATGCTCTTACTAGTTTGAGAAATAAGGATGGACGCATTAAAGTAGAAGGACTTTATGAACAAGTAATAACCCCCAATCAACGAGAATTGGCTTTGGTGGAGAGATACGCTCAGCGCAGTCCAGAAGAAGTAGAAGCCATTTACGGCTTGAAATTACCTTTATTACAAGCGGAGAAAAAAGATTTTTTAAATCGAATCTTCTTTGAACCCTCTTTTAATATTGAAGGAATTACTTCTGGTTACCAAGGACAAGGGGTCAAGACAATCCTTCCTGCAGAAGCCTCAGCAAAAGTAGAAGTTCGTTTAGTTCCAGGACTAGAACCTCATAGAGTATTAGAATTAATCCGAAAACAACTCGATAAAAATGGTTTTGATAAGGTAGAATTAGTCTATACTTTGGGCGAAATGAGTTATCGTAGTGATATGAGCGCGCCACCAATTTTAAAGGTTATTGAACTGGCTAAGAAATTTTATCCAGAAGGTGTTTCTGTTTTGCCTACAACCGCAGGAACTGGTCCCATGCATACAGTATTTGAAGCTCTTGAAGTACCGATGGTCGCTTTTGGACTTGGTAATGCAAATAGTCGAGACCATGGTGGTGATGAGAATGTACGCATTGCAGATTATTACACCCATATTGAATTAGTAGAGGAGCTGATTGTAAGTTATGAGTAAAGAAATGATTCAGTTAGAGCATATTGACGTAACTTTTCAACAAAAGAAACGTCAGATTCAAGCGGTTAAAGATGTAACACTTCATATTCAAGAAAGAGATATTTATGGAATTGTTGGCTATTCTGGGGCTGGAAAATCAACCTTGGTGCGTGTTATTAACCTACTGCAAGTTCCAACGAATGGGAAAATTATTGTAGATGGGAATGTTCTTTTTGACAATAAAGTAACTCTGACAGCAGAACAACTGCGTCGTAAACGTCAAGATATTGGCATGATTTTCCAACATTTTAATTTGATGAGTCAATTAACAGCGGAAGAAAATGTTGCGTTTGCGTTGAAACATTCTAGTTTGTCAAAAGAAGAGAAGAAAGAGAAAGTACACACGTTGTTGGAGCTCGTTGGCTTAGCAGATCGCGCTGAAAATTATCCCTCTCAGCTTTCTGGAGGGCAAAAACAACGGGTTGCAATTGCACGTGCTCTTGCCAATGATCCCAAAATCTTAATTTCGGATGAATCAACCTCTGCACTTGATCCCAAAACGACCAAACAAATCTTAGCATTGTTACAAGATTTGAATCAAAAGCTAGGATTAACGATTGTTTTGATTACTCATGAAATGCAAATTATCAAAGATATCGCTAATCGTGTTGCTGTTATGCAAGATGGTCAATTGATTGAAGAAGGTTCTGTCTTGGATATTTTCTCTAATCCTCAGCAAGATTTAACCAAAGACTTTATCTCCACTGCAACAGGGATTGATGAAGCTATGGACAAGATTGAACAGCAAGAGATTGTCAAACATTTAGCCTCAAATAGCCTATTAGTACAAATGAAGTATGCGGGAACCTCTACAGATGAACCCTTGCTGAATGAGATTTACAAACATCATCAAGTTACTGCCAACATACTTTATGGAAATATTGAAATTTTAGGTGGAACACCTGTCGGAGAACTAGTCGTTGTTTTATCTGGTCAAAAGGAAAATCTAGTAGCGGCTAAAACAGCTATTTGTGAAGCTGGGGTTCAATTAACGGTATTGAAGGGAGAAGCATAGATGGAAAACTTTATTCAAACATACTTGCCAAATGTTTATCGAATGGGGTGGAGTGGTCAAGCTGGCTGGGGAACAGCTATTTACTTGACATTATATATGACAGTCACTTCTTTTATTATTGGTGGATTATTAGGGTTAATTGCTGGGCTTTTTCTTGTTTTGACTGCTCCGGGAGGAGTCTTGGAAAATAAAGTAGTTTTTTGGGTTTTAGATAAAATCACGTCAATCTTTCGCGCAATTCCATTTATTATTTTGTTAGCCGTTCTTTCTCCGTTTTCCCATTTGATTGTAGGAACTAGCATTGGACCAAATGCAGCTATCGTACCACTTTCTTTTGCTGTATTTGCTTTCTTTGCTCGTCAAGTTCAGGTTGTTCTCGCCGAATTAGATGCTGGTGTGATTGAAGCTGCTCAAGCTAGTGGAGCGACTTTCAGTGATCTAGTAGGTGTCTATCTACGCGAAGGTCTGCCAGATTTGATTCGTGTGACGACCGTGACTCTTATTTCACTTGTAGGTGAAACTGCGATGGCCGGTGCTGTCGGAGCTGGCGGGATTGGAAATGTTGCTATCGCTTATGGTTTCAATCGTTATAATAACGATGTCACTATTTTAGCAACAGTGATTATCATTATTCTTATCTTTACTATCCAGTTTGCTGGTGATTTTCTGACTAGAAAGTTAAGTCATAAATAGACAACTAAATATGATTGTTAAAGATAAACAATAAATATATGAAGAAATGATATAAAAATTCTATGATAATAGGCACTACACCCTCAAAATGAGACATAAGAAAACCACTTCTGTTGAAATCTAGGAAACTAGAGACAGGAGTGTTTTATTATGCTCAAAAAAGCCTATTCAGTGGAAACTAAGTTAGCC
>OGCQ01000193.1_pt1 | contig 119080 bp, 98 predicted proteins | sample 1570161 | NCBI WGS metagenome assembly OGCQ01 (sample SAMEA4384402, study PRJEB24528) | human gut metagenome | reverse complement strand
GCATAGCGAATGGAATACGCTATGTGGAAAATTTTAGGTGGTACCCATTGAAAATTATATAAAATAAAGATTGCAAGTGATTGTATATATTTTGATATACAGTTGCTTGCTTTTTTATGCTGAGATTGTCAATAAATTTTGAAAATCTCTTATTTTTGTGCTAAAATATATAGTGTGAGGTAAAAAATTATGTTTGATATAGAAGCGGAACTAAAAAAGTTGCCTAAAAAGCCAGGCGTTTATATAATGCACGACAAAAATGATAAGATTATTTATGTTGGCAAGGCTGTTGTTTTAAGAAACAGGGTTAGGCAGTATTTCAGAAAGAACAAGAAAACAAAAAGAATTCAAAACATGGTTGCGTTAGTCGACCATTTTGAATATATAGTGTGTGATAATGAGGCAGAGGCTCTTATTTTGGAGTGTAATCTAATTAAGAAGAACATGCCTAAATTTAACGTGCTTCTAAAAGATGATAAAACATATCCATACATAAAAATAAATGTAAAAGCAGATTATCCAGATTTGTATATTACAAGAAGAATTTTGAATGATGGTGCAAAGTATTTTGGACCTTATGCAAATGCTGGAAGTGCTAAAGAGATGATAGAGTTTATCAAGTCTAGATATAAAATTAGACAGTGTAGAAGTTTTAAATATAAGGATAGACCATGTTTGAATTATCATATAAAGAAATGCATGGCTCCTTGCATGGGATACATTAGTAAGGAAGACTATAGAAAACAAATTAATGAAATTATTTCTATTTTAGAAGGCAAGACTGATAGTTTAAAGAAAGAGCTTGAAGCGGAGATGCAAGAGGCTTCTAAAAAAATGGAGTATGAAAAGGCTCAAGAGATAAGAGACAAAATTTTGGCAATAGAGAGAATTTCTCAAAGACAAAAGGTTTCAAATATTTCTGAAAATGATATAGATGTAATTGGTTTAGCCAGAAAAGATGAAGAAGTCTGTATTGAAATGTTTTATGTTAGAAATAGCAAGATGATTGGCAGAGACCACTACATATTCAAGGGCTTAGAAGATGAGGAAGATAGTGAGATAATTTCAAGCTTTATTAAACAATATTATATGGGAAGAACAATTTTGCCAAATAAAATAATGATAAAAGAAGAGATTGAAGACAAAGATGCAATCGAAATGCTATTAACGGAATCGGCTGGTAGAAAAGTAGAAATAAAGACACCGCAAAAAGGCGAAAAATTGAAATTCGTAGAAATGGCAGAAAACAATGCATTAATCACTTTGCAAAATAAAGAAAAAGACAAATACAATATTTTAGCAGAATTAAAGCACGTATTAAACTTAGAAAAATTGCCAAGAAAAATAGAATGCTACGATATATCAAACTTATCTGGAACCAATATGGTTGCTGGTATGTGCGTAATGCAAGATGGCATAATAAAAAAAGAAATGGCAAGAAGATTTAGAATAAAAGAAGTTGTTGGACAAGACGATCCAGCATGTATGGAAGAAGTAGTAACAAGACGTTTAAGACATTCAGTGCCAATTCTAAATGAAGACAAGCCAAACGGATTTGGAGAATTGCCAGATGTAATATTTGCAGATGGTGGAATAACTCAAATACACGCAATTCAACAGGCAATAAGAAATGTAAACAAAGAAATAGAACAAAAAGCAAAAGAAAAAAACATAGAATTAACAGAAAAAGATAAATTGAACATCATAGTATTTGGAATGGTAAAAAACGATAAGCACCAAACCCGTGCATTAATGAACGATAAAAGAGAAGAACTAGAAATTTCACAAACACTTTTAAATACAATAACAATGTTCCAAGACGCTGTGCACGATACAGCAATAGGCTACCACAAAAAACTAAGAAATGAAGAAGTAACCAGATCTGCACTAGACAATATAAAAGGAATAGGAACAGTAAAAAAAGTAGAACTATTAAAGAAATTTGGAACAGTAGAAAACATAGCAAATGCAAGTGTAGAAGAAATAGCAGAATTAAAAGGAATAAATGAAGAGCTAGCAAGAGAAATAAAAAAAGCACTTATACATTAAATTTCGCCCAATAGGGACGCCCCTTTTTGGGCGAAAATTTTTATATAGTAAATATTTTTATATGAAAAAAGCAAGCTATAAGCATGTTTTAGATGAATATTATGTAAAGTAATGACAAAAGCTGGAAAATATGGTATAATAGAAACGAAGTTTTATTAAAATGAAAGGTGTTCAAAATGGAGAATAAAATTAGCGCACAAAAAACAGAAGAAGAAAATAAAAATGTAAGGCTTACAGATGAGGAAAAAGTAAATTTGTTTGAAGAATTTTTAGCAGAACATCCAGGAGAAAAAATCACTAGTAAAACAGTATACAAAGGTTATAATATTGGCACATATGTAATACAAATTAGACAAAAAATAGTATATAAAAAAGGTTATTGTAGTGAAGAAGTAAGAGCAAAATTACAAGAACTAGGACTTTTATATGAAAAAAGAGACTCAATTGAGCAAAAGGTAGAAAATTTAGCTAAGTATTGCAGAACTAATCCATATGCTTTTTCAAGAAAGGAAAAACAAATTCCTGAAAAAATACAAAAAGATTATGACTACATAAGAGCGAGACGTTCAAATGGGAAACTTTCTCCAAGTATTGAGAAAAGATTAGAAAATATAAAACTTGGTGGGGTATTTGGTTTTCTTGAAAGTGATAAGGAATTATTAAAACAAGGGAAAATAAGTGAACAAGGACTCATTCAAATATATGAAGAATTTAACTCTATGGAAGAATTTAAAAATGCATATGTGCAATATTTAGTTGATATGGCAAATCTTAGAAAAAATGAAGATGAAATGATAAAAAGTAGAAAAGAAAATGAATTACACCGAATAAAAGCTGAATTACAGGAAAAACATCAAAAGATAATAAGGCTAAAACAACAAAAAGTAATAAATATGCAAAATTTTTATAATATAAATGTTCCATATGAATATATAGACTTATATCAAGGTGTTTTTGGCTATTTGGATGATGGTTTTATTTTTGATGAGAATACAAGAAAACTACTTGATAAAATAATAAACAGACTACCAGAAAAATATATGGAATTATTAAAGAGTAGATATGGAATAGATGGAAGAGAAAGAAAAACTTTAAACGAAATTGCAATAGAAAAGAAAGTATGTACACAATATATAAGTAGTGAAAATGGCACGGGCGTAAGAAAAATGAGAGTGGAAGCTTTTAGACAGAACTTGTCAAAATCTAAAAATATAGCAGGTGAAGAATTTATACGAGAATATTTTAAATATGTGGACGTATTTAGCCATAATGATAATAATCACTTACCAGAAGAAATTGTTCAAAAGCTAAGTGAATCATATCGTAAAAGAGTAAAAAAACTAGATCCTAAAGAAATAAATAAAAATACAAGTATATTTTTACTAGATTTATCAAAAGAGGCTAGCGATTGCTTAGAAAAAGCTGGAATTGTAAGCGTAGAAGACGTTATTAATATTGATGAAAGAAAAATTGAAGATTTAAAACAAATAGATTCAAATGCAATTGAAGAAATATTAAGCATGATTAAAAAACTAAAAGAAATTTTGGGAAAAAATGAAAAACCAGAAAATATGAAAATAGAAGAACTTAATTTTTCTATGAGAACATACAATGCGTTAAAGAGAAATGGAATAAATACGGTTCAAGAGTTAATAGATACACCAGCAGAAAAAATTTCAACAATACCTAATATAGGCGGAATGTGTTTAAATGAAATTAATGCAGTATTAAGAAAAAAAGGACTTAAGCTTGAAGATAAAAATAATGTGCCTGATAAAAATACTCAGCTTGAAATACAAAATAAAAAAGCTGATGAAATAAAACTTGAAGAAGTAGGACTTCAATTTAAATATTATAGAAGATTAAGACTGGGTGGAATTGAAACTCTACAACAATTGCTAGATAAAACTGATGAGGAACTTTTGAGCATAAACGGTTTGGGAAAAACGGCTCTAAAGGAAATAAAAAATGAACTTGTTAAATTAGGATATTTGAATAAAGAAGAAGAATGTAACAAAGAAGAAGAATTGGAACAAAGAAGAATAAGAATTGCTGAATTAAAGAAAAAACAAAAAGGAATCTCTAGTAGAATGAGAGAACAAGCAAAAGAAATTTCTCAAATGGTTAATGGAAGAGTTGATAGTAATACTATACAATTAATCCAAGAAGCATCTGAAACACTTGCACAGCAACAACAAGAGCTAGATAATATATTAGGTGAAATAAACAAATTGGAATGTCCTGAGATACCTTTACAAGGAAATAATCCTGAGTTACAAAACTCTTATATCAAAATAGAAGAGGAAGAACAAGAACGTGAATAAAAAAGAATTTTTTGAAATTTATCAAAAAGTAAAAAATCAAGAAGTAGAAATAAACACTTTAGACAAAGAAACTGTCAGTATGATACTATTATTAATGGCTGAAGAGTTAGAAATTAATAGTAAAAAAATAGACACAGCGATTAATCATTTAGAAAAAAGATTATCAGAAAAATAAAAAATCGCCCAAAGGGGACGCCCCTTTTTGGGCGATTTTTTATTTTAAAGTTCGAAAATACTTAAATAAGAAGCATTACATAGCAAAAGATAACAAAAATAATGATATTATAGTCATAAATTTAAGACAATGCGAATATATATAATATTAAGAATATTTATGGCAGGCACTAGCCTGAAAAGGGGGATTTATGGAGTATTCTAAAGATATTATATTAGGAGTGCAGTATTTAAATGAAAAAGACAAGCTTACAGGAAAGTTGAAAAAAGAGAAGAAAAAGAGAAAACAAGAAAGAAGTAAGGGAAAAATCTTAGAGTTTATGAATGAGCACAAATTCATAACATCAATAAGCATAACATGTGTTATTTTAATGATGCTAGACTGCGTGCTGGTATATAGTTTTGTGGAGTTATTGCAAAGGCTGTAAATAAAAATAATTTAATAAGCATAGCAAGATATGCAAATAATAAAAAGCACCACATTACGCTTTGCCTAGCTATGTGGTGTTAACCAAAAATTTTTAGATAGCACACTTTTGTGTGCGTTTCTTTATTTTCTATATTTATTATATTATCTTCATCTTGAGTTGTCAATTTAAAAATTCACTTGTTTTTTGAATATTAAATGCTAGATTTTCTTGAAATTTCCAATGTTCGCTTGATTTATCGATTGAAAGTTAGTATAATTTTATATGAGATAAGCAAAACAGAGTGTGGCGTGTCGCTCCTTGACGAAAGGAGGCGATGCAAATGTTATTAGTACAGGTTTATTTACTATTTATATACATATTAGTTATTGAACTTGCAATGGTAACTGTTGTCGCTATTGCCTTATTTGTAGCTTTAGTTGTTACAATGAGAAAATTAGACAACAAAAAAAACACATCTCTGTCTGGCCGTTAGAGATGTATTTAATATTTAATAAATAATATCTAGTGACACGCCACTTTTCTGTGGTCGCTTATCTTACTATAATTATTATACTAGCAATCTTGAAAAAAGTCAATGCTAATTAAACATATTAGAAAAGGATGAATTTAATGAAAGTAGCAAGTAATTGGAAAGATTATGAAATTTTAGATATGGCTAATGGTGAAAAGCTTGAAAGATGGAATAATATCTATCTTGTTAGACCAGATCCACAAATTATTTGGAATGATAAGCAATTTCCTGAAAAGTGGAAAATTGCAAATGCAAGATATAACAGAAGTAGTACTGGTGGTGGACACTGGGATTATAAGAAAAAGCTACCAGACAGCTGGCAAATTAAATATAAGAATTTGACTTTTAACATCAAGCCAATGGGATTTAAACATACAGGAATTTTCCCAGAGCAAGCAGTTAATTGGGATTGGATGATGGACAAAATTCAAAACGAAATCAAATCGTCAAAGAGAGAGGTTAAGGTTTTAAACTTGTTTGCGTATACAGGAGGAGCAACTGTTGCATGTCTTTCTGCTGGTGCTTCTGTGTGCCATGTAGACAGCTCTAGAGGAATGGTTTCTTGGGCAAAAGAGAATGTTGTTTCTTCAGGTTTACAAGATAGACCTGTTAGATATATCGTAGATGATGTTGTAAAGTTTGTTCAAAGAGAAATTCGCAGAGGAAACAAATATGATGCAATAATTATGGATCCACCTTCTTATGGAAGAGGAGCAAATGGCGAGGTATGGAAGTTTGAAGAAAATTTGCCAATGCTTATAGAACTTTGTATGCAAGTTTTATCTGATAATCCATTATTTTTCTTGATAAATTCATATACAACAGGAACATCTAGCATGGTTTTGGAGAATTTGTTGAAAATGGATATGAGAAAAAAATATGGTAAAAAGGCTCAAAATGGAATATTTGAAAATGGAGAAGTTGGACTTCCAATGACAAATTCAGACTTTATACTTCCTTGCGGAATTTACTCTAAATGGGTAAAAAAATAGAAATCGCACATTGAAGGAGAAATATAATTAAATATGGAAAAAGAAAAATCCACTGTAATAAGTAAGCAAGTACAAAATTATGTAGTAAATCTAAACAACACCGAAATTAATCTTAAAATTTTGTACGAAGATAATCATATAATTGTAGTAGAAAAGCTTGTGAATATTCCTTCTCAAGGCGACAAGACAGCTGATTTAGACATGCTAACTATAATAAAAGAATATTTAAGAGTTAAATACAATAAACCTGGAAATGTTTATTTAGGTTTAATTCACAGACTAGATAGACCTGTTGGGGGAGTTATGGTGTTTGCTAAGACTTCAAAGGCTGCTTCAAGGCTAAGTGAACAGGTAAGGGAAAAAATCTTTAAAAAGAAATATTTAGTAATTGTAGATGGAAAGCTTGAAAGAGAAAAAGGAATTTTTCAAGATTATTTGCTAAAAAATGAAAGAACAAATATGAGCAAGGTTGTAAAAGAGGGAACGAAAAATTCTAAACTTGCAGAGCTAGATTATGAAGTTTTAAAATATGATCAAGAAAAAGATATTTCTTTGGTAAAAGTAAATCTTCATACAGGAAGACATCACCAAATAAGAGTGCAATTTTCTTCTAGAAATCATGCTATTTATGGAGACCAAAAATATGGAGAGAGAGGACAGAGACAACAAATATGTTTATGGGCGTACTCACTTACAATTTTGCATCCAGTTAGCAAAGAAGAGATGACCTTTATTGATTTACCTGCAAAGGAAAAAACATGGAAGATATTAGATGGAGTAGAAATTGTTTAAAGCTAGATGAAAAAAATTTTGAATGTTAGAATTTAGTATACGAAATTTGGCTGATTAGATGAAAAGAACAATTAATTTGATATAATAGAAATAAGTAATTAGATATAAAAAAATGAATTTGATAAAAAGTCGAATAATGCATGAGAATGTATTATTCGACTTTTTTCTTTATGCCTAAATATAAAGGAAGTCGGGTATTTGATAAAAAGGCTATTTACCATATAGTAAAAATATTTTATGAAAATAGGAAAATATTACGTAAAAATGAAAAAAATTTCAAATTATAAAGTTCATGTTATTTAAAGTATGTTTCATATATGAAGTGAAAAAAATGTAGAAAAATGATGTAATATAAGGACAGTTAAAAGAGAGGTGAGCAAAATTGATAGAAAAAATTTGCAAATCCCTTACAAAGAAAATACAAGAACAGATGCCTGAAGTAGATAACGAAAGGGCTGAAGTAATAAAATATGGACTGGAAATTATAATAGGGGAAATTCCAAAGTTAATACTACTTGTAGTAGTAGCAATTATTTTAAAAATTGGCTGGCTGGTAGTATTTGCATACTTAACAATGCTTCCATATAAAGTAATGGCTGGAGGATTTCATCTTAAAACAAATATAGGATGTTTAATTGGAACTTTTACAGTTTATTATGGAAATGTACTGATAAGCAAATATATGGTTATAGAGCCGATATATTTAAAATACATAATTATAATTGCAACTTGGATATTTTCGATAATAATGATTAGCCTATACGCACCAGCGGACACAATAAATTTACCAATACTGAGAAAAAAAGAAAGAAAAACTAAGAAAATATTATCTTATATATTTGCAACAATAATGTTAATTGGCTCATTAGTAATAAAGAATAACACACTTGCAAATATACTACTGATAAATGTAATAGTTGAATCGGTTTGCATATCTAGACTTGCTTATAAGATTACAAAGAATGAATATGGATATGAAAACTACTTAAAAAATAGTTAATAATGTACTTTAAAGGTACTTTATTATAAAAATTTAATTTACTAGGGGAGGTAAAATTATGTTAAAATTCGTAGCAAAAATCGCAGAAAAGTACGCAAAATCTACCAACACAGCATGCTTCTATTGGGGAATGTTACATCAACCAAAGATGCCTGCAAGCTTAGTAAAAAAAGATTAATCCACAATGATTAATTTCTACTCTTAAATCAAAATAACAAATAACCCGAAAAATAGAATGACTTGTTCATTCTATTTTTCAATGCGGTTATAAAAAGAAAAATTATATCTATAGCCATGAATTATAAAAAAATACACAATAAAATTTTTTATTGTGTACCTTAAATATTTTAATAGTAATGTAAATTATTCCTTATATATTTCTATTTGTTGCTTAAATAAATCTCAATCTTTGCTTGTAAATCTTGTTACATTTTTGTTTTTCTTCAATATTTTTTCTACTTCCCATAATCCTAATCCAGTATTATGAGGTTTTGTAGAATAACCTTTTTCATAAATTTTATCTACATTAATATCTTTATTCTTAAATGTATTTTCAACTATTAATAATTGTCTATTTCTACTATCATCATTTCTTATTTCAACATGAATATATTTATTATCACATTCAGAAGCTGCTTCGATTGCATTATCCATTAATATTCCAAGAATTCTTGTGAATTCATAAATACCCATATATAAATGATTAAAGTCTATAAAGCTATCAAGAGAAATTTTTATTCCGGCTGAATCAGCTTTATAATATTTGTTAGCAAGTACTGCGTAAACTGCAGGGCTATTGATACTGTCGGGATTCAATGAACCTAGATTATTTACTTGATTACAATCTTGAAGTAATTGTTTGTAATATTTCTTTAATCCTTCCATATCATCTGTTTCAACATAACCACCAATACCTGATATGATATTAGCAAAATCATGTTTGAATGCTCTTAAATTATCATGTAAAATTTGTAGAGTTTTATTATACTGTTTTTCTTGTTCTAAATCTACTTGAGTCTTTTGTAAACTCATTGTCTTTGCAATACTATAAAAGTTTATAACAAAATATGCGACTAGGAAAAGTATGTTTAAGAATACTATAAAAGAAGGAAGTGTATCATTATAGTAACCGATTAAATACATTTGCATAAATATTACAACTAAAGCAACGATCATATTAGATAATAGAATTAGTTTGCTACGTTTATTAATGTTATCAAACACAGTAATATTTATATTTTTCTTTTTAGAAATTTGGCATATAACAAATAATATTACATAAATAAATGTTGTGGTTCCAAATCTAAATAAAGGAATGTTTGCACAACCTAAATAATTAATGTTAAAAGACACAAGAAGAAATCTTGTTAATATAGTTTCTAAAACTGTTATAATTACAACTGGTAAGAACTCTGCTAACAGTGCTCTGAATATACTTATCTTGAATACGCACATGATTATAATAGGTGTAGAAATAAGAGTAATAATATTACTATAAGGTTTTGGAACTACAAAATTCCAAAGAAGACCTAACGGTATAGTAATTGCTAAATATATTATTTTCTGCTTCTTTGTTGAATCGATGCTCAAAAGGCTTATGAAAAGCTCCATTGTTAGATATAATTCTAGCATCGTTAAAGGAATAGAAATTATATCTATTAATTGTGCATTTGGTGTTGTTAATGCAATCCATATATTATTTAAAAATTCCATAATTATTTAGTACCTCCAAAAATTGATTTTTATATTTCAAACCGATAAAACAGACTGAGTCTGGCGATGAATTAAAGTGAATTGTGCTACTTTTCAAGTCTACTTTACTAATGTTCTCAATATTTACAATAAAAGATTTATGACATCTTACAAATGTTTTTGGTAAGTTATTGAGTATTTGATTAAATGAACCATAAACTTCAACTGTACCAGAATTCAAGTTATAAATTGTTTTTGCTCCTGATTTTTCTATATAATTTATTGCTCGTTGATTTATTATTTGCTTGCTTTTGGATAGATTCAAGAAAGTGGTTAAATTATTTCGAATGTCATCCACTAGTCGTTGAATTGTTTTTTCAATTTTTCTTCTGTTAAATGGCTTATATATAAAATCGAAAGTTTTACATTCATAAGCTGAAACAACATATTCAATGTGTGCTGTAATGAAAATTATATATATTGATTTGTTATGTGCTCTAATTTGTTTTGCAATTTCAATTCCGTTAAATTTTGAATTCAAATCAATGTCTAAAAATAAAACATCAACATTGTTATTGTCAATGTACTTCATGAGTTCTTCGGGATTTGTAGAAGAAAAAGCAATTTTTGCTTTGTAATCGTGTTTTAAGAATATTTTTTCTAGCATTTCTTTTAATGTTGCTAATATAGAAGCGTTATCGTCGCACAATGCAAAATTTATCATTTATTTTCCTCCTTTTAAATTCTAGTTTTCTGTAAGTTTTGACAAAATACCCATTTTTTTCCAATGACATTCTAAATATATTCCAAATATGCGATATTGTCAATAGTAAAATGAAAAAAATTATTTAAAAATGTCGAAATCTGCAAAATAAATATATCACTTTAAAAGTAAGTAATAATATTAAATAATAATCATAAAATTTATAAAAATATTTATTGGAAATGGAGATGTATACAATGAGAGTTTTTAGATTAAAAGATATAATAACCTTATGCTGTTTTGCTATTGTAATGGGGCTTACTATTTTTGTTGCACAAAGTGTTAATAAAGCGGAAAATAGAACAGTAAGTACAAGTGGAGAGCTTTCTAGTATTGAGTTACTTCCTAATTCTAAAATTGGTTGGGGAATTAAACGTAGTGATAACCATAATCAACCCGATGTTGGCTCTAAGAACAAGGCTATAATGGATAAATATCAGGGAATTTATATGGGCAATAAAGATAAGAAAAAGGTGTACTTAACCTTTGATTTGGGATACGAAGCGGGATATACGTCTAAGATTTTAGAGGTTCTAAAAAATAATGATGTTAAGGCAACTTTTTTTATAACTGCACACTATGTTAATACACAAGCTGATTTGGTAAAGCAGATGATTGATGAAGGACATATAATAGGAAATCATACTGTTAATCACAAGAGTATGCCATCGTGCTCTTTAGAGACGATAAATAAGGAGGTAATGGACCTGCATTCGGCTATAAGCGGAAAGTTTGGGTACGAGATGAAGTTTATTAGACCACCAAAGGGAGAATATAGTGAGAGAACAGTGGCATACACAAATACGCTTGGATATAAAACAGTAATGTGGTCATTTGCTTATGATGACTGGGATGAAAAAAAGCAAGGTAGAGAAGAGTATGGCAAGAAAAAGATTTTAGATAATGTTCATAACGGAGAGATTATGCTATTACACGCTACTTCAAAGGATAATGCAAATATTCTAGATGATGTAATAAAACAAATTAAGCAAATGGGTTATGAATTCAGAAATATTGACGAGTTTGAATAAAGAAAATAATAGAAAGGAAGGTTAATTAGCTAAAAAACAATGCTTTGCATTTTGAAAATTACTTTACAAATATAGACTACGGAATACTAAGATTGTGAATTTTATAATTTTTGAATTTTTATAAAAGGCTAATTATAAATAGAGATGAGAAAGAGTGTTTCTAAAAGAAAAAAGGAGAGAGTTCTTGATAGAATTCTAGAAGTTCCAAAGGAGATTTCTACGAATGAGCCCAAGGTAACTATTGCAGGATTCAATCAAATGCTTATAGAAAATTATAAGGCTATATTGGAATACCAAGACATATATATAAGAATAAAAACATATACAGGAATTATAAATATAAATGGAATGAATCTTCATTTGGGAGAGATGACTTCTGATGACATAATGATAACAGGCGATATAGAGACGGTTGACTTTGAAAAAATTGAGTGAGTAGGATGAAGGTGAAAGAATGTTTTTTAAAATTCTTCTAAAATATCTAATTGGATACATAAATGTAAAAATAGAGGGCTATTCTATTGAAAGATTTATGAATAAATGCGTAAACAATAAGATTTTATTCTGGAATATTAAAAGAGAAAAGTCAACGATTGCATACATGAATGTTGGAATGAAAGACTTTGAAACATTATGCAATTTTGCACAAGATACTCAGTGCCAAATACAAGTTCAGCACAAAAGAGGGCTTCCCTTTGTACTACAAAAATATAAAAAAAGAAAAATTTTCTTCATTATAATTCTTCTTATAATTTTGTGTCTTGTTGTTTTATCAAGATTTGTATGGAATATTCAAATAGAAGGATTGAACAAGATACAAGAAGCGGAGATTAGTGAATTATTAAATTCAAAAGGATTAAAAACAGGAACTTTAAAAGATAAAATTGATAAACAAAAAATTATAAATGAAATTAGACTCGAGAGAAGAGATATAGCTTGGATTGGAATTTCAGTAGATGGAACAAATGCTGTTGTAAAAATTGTTGAGGCAGAGGCTAAACCTGAAATAATAAATGAAGAAGATTACTGTAATATTGTTGCAACAAAAGACGCTCAAATTGTAAAAATAAGTGCTCAAAATGGTGTGCCCCTAGTGAAGGAGGGAGATGTTGTAACAAAGGGTAGTATTCTAATTGCAGGCTGGATGGAAGGAAAATACACCGGAACCAGATATGTTCATGCTGAAGGCGAAGTAAAGGCAAAGGTGTGGTACACTAAAAAAGAAAGAGTTGAGCTAAATCAAGTTGTAGAGCAGGTTACAGGTAACACAGAAGAAAAATATAAAATAAAATTTAATAATTTTACAATAAATTTCTTCAAAACCCTTTCAAAATTTGAAAAATATGATACAATAGAAACGTGCAATGAACTTAAAATATTTTCTAATTTTTATTTGCCAATCGAGTTAATAAAAATTAAAAATTCAGAGGTAATAGAAAACCAAATTACTTACGGAACTGAAGAGGCTAAGCAGATTGCAATAGAAAAAGCGTCACAAGAAATTGAAAAAGAAGTAGAGGCTAACGATGAAGTGTTACAAAAGTACATAAACACTTACGCAGAGAATGGTTACGTTGAGGCAGAGGTTACTTATGAAGTTTTAGAAAATATAGGGACAAAAGAAAAAATAGTATTTTGAAAGGATGAGATATATGGAAGAAAAAAGTCTTAGAGTTTACGCGGATAAAAAATTTTTTACAAAGATAACAAATACTATAACAAAACTACTTACACCAACAAAAATAGGAATTAACGGATTAATAATTTCTATGAAGAGAAACAATGTTTTAAAAGGTTATGAAAGCACTTTAGAAGCACAGGAGGAAAATTCTCCTAAATTTGCCGAAATTGAGAAAAAGTATGAGGATGCATTTTCTCTATACTTAGAGGCTATTGATAAACACATAATGGATAGTGTATATACAAAGGTAAAAAATAATACTGCAACAGCATTTGAAAAAGAGGCATTGTCTAAATATTATATGGTTATACATTTAAAAGATATAGAATATTTAGAATATAAATATAGAAAACAAATATTTTTAATTCAACTTGATTATGATACTGTAAAGGAATTGAATAAAGAAAAATTATTGCAAAAGTTTGAGCCTTTTTATGGAACAAGAATGGAGGCCTTATATAAGAAGCTTTTAAAGAATTATTCTGTTAAACTTTCAGAAAATTTAACAAATCAAGAAAAGGATGTAATATACAATAAAATATTCCAAACAGTGGAAGAATATATAACTGACATATTGCCAATAAAAATGCAAGAAGAACCAGATAATAAAATTTATAAAGATATATTTGCAGATTATAAAAACTTCGAAAGATTTACAGTTGGTAAGTTAGATCAAAATGATATTATAGAAAAAAATATGATATTACTTGGAATAAGTAGAAAGTTATTTACACACAGTTTACCACTTGTTATTGCAGAGCAATGCTATGAAAAACTTTTAGTAGATGCTAGAACATTAATTATGGATACAAAGATTGCAAGAAAGCAAGAAAAAGCCTATGGACTACTTATTAATATAATAGACGATTACAATTTACGTCTATTATCTACAAAAATTTATTGGGACAGGCCTCAAGATAGAGAAGAATACAAGAAATTCTATGCTCAATATTCTAAGATAAATGAACTTAAAGAAAGAGACTACATGGAATATTCAAAACAGAAAGAGATTTTATTCTTGAAGAAAGAGCTAGAGGTTGCTTATAGCAATGTAAATAGATATTGTAGAATTGTGAAATTCTATAAAACAAAATTGGTTGCATTGGGAGCAATGAAACAATTAAAGAATAGTTGCAGTTCAAATGCAAATTATGTGAAAATAGGAAAAAATGAGGTTAAAGAAAAAGCAGTAATATAATTGCAGGCCTCAAATTATCACTAGAAATATCGCTCGAAAGAATTTTTCCTTCGAGCGAAATATATAAATACAGATAATGTAGAAAGGAAAATTAAATTGGAAAATTACGCACAAATTGAATTCTCAGATATTCAAGAAAATGAAGAGTACAAAGAATTAATACAAAAGGTAGTAAGAACATGCTTTGAAGAAGAACATCTTGAAAAAACAAATCTATACTTAAATATTATTTTAACAAATCCAGAAACTATTAGACAAACAAATAAAACATACAGAGAGATAGATAAAGAGACAGATGTGTTATCTTTTCCAATGTTCCAAAAAGAAGAGATAGATAATTTAATTGAAGAAAGTAAGAACGAAGAAATAGAAGTTGAAGATGTTCTTGGAGATATTATGATTTCTATTCCAAGAGTAATAGAACAAGCTAAAGAATATGGACATAGTGTTGAAAGAGAACTTGCATATATGGTTGTTCATGGTTTTTATCATGTAATGGGTTATGACCATATAAAGGAAGAAGACAAAGTTATAATGAGACCAAAAGAGGAAAATATTTTAAATAAATTAAACATTACAAGAGATTAAGATAAAATAAAAAAAGTGAAATAGAAGGATTTTTTATGAAAAAAGATGACCACAAATTAAAGAATGATAATTTTATAGAAGCTTGTAATAATGCTGTAAATGGTATAATTTATGCAGCTACAACACAAAGAAATATTAGAATACAATTAGTGCTTGCAGTTATTATAATGATGCTTTCACTTTTCTATGGGCTTAATACAACCGAGTTTTTATGCTTAGTATTTGCTGTTTTTATGGTAATATTTGCAGAAATGATAAACACGGCGATAGAAACAGTGGTAGATTTATTTGTTGATGTGTACCACCCAAAGGCTAAGATTGCAAAAGACGTTGCAGCTGGAGCAGTTGTGCTTGCAGCTTGTAATGCATTAGTAGTTGGATATTTTATATTCTTTAACAAAGAAAATATTAAAGCTATAAGTGATAGTATATTTAATAATATGGTAAAATCTCCTACACACTTAGCTTTTGTTGCAATATTACTTGTTATAATAGCAGTAATCGCGATCAAAGCAAGTTGCTCTAGAAAGAAACAAAGAGGAGAATTAATAAAAGAGGGATTTGTTCCAAGCGGACAAACGGCAATAGCTTTTGCAGCACTTACAGCAATATGGATAAATAGCAGAGACATTATAACATTTTCACTTGCTCTAGTTTTATCTGTTTTAATAGCAGGAAATAGATTATATAACAATGCTAGAACAAAAGCTGAAGTTGCATTTGGAGCTTGCATGGGAATCTTAATTGTTATTTTAGTATATGGTCTTACTATATTTAAATTGTAATAAATAGGAAAGGAATTTGCTATGAGTAAAGGGTTAAAAATATTTGTAATTATTTTAATTGTTCTTATGTTGGGAGCAGGAGGATTGTATGCTTACAAAATATATAAGGATAAATATGATGTTATAGAGGAAAATGTTGTAGCTGGAGAAAATGTAGAGGATAATTCCACACTTGAAGTTCCAATAAAAACTGTTCAAACATTTAAAGGAACAGATAGACCAATAGCCGTTATGATAGATAATCATAAGGCAGCACTTCCCCAAGGTGGATTAAATGATGCTTACATGGTTTATGAAATAATTGTTGAGGGTGGAGAAAGCAGATTAATGGCTTTATTCAAAGGAAAAGATTTGGATAAGATTGGACCTGTAAGAAGTTCAAGACATTATTTCTTAGATTATGCACTAGAAAATGATGCAATATATGTTCATTTTGGCTGGAGTCCTCAAGCAGAATACGATATTTCAAACTTGAAGGTAAACAATATAAATGGTATTTCAGAGAGTAGTTCATCTTTCTGGAGAACCAAGGATAAGAGTGCACCACATAATGTTGCAACATCAACACAGAAAATACTTGAAATAGCAAAGAGAAAAGATTATGCTACAACCTCTACAAAGAAGAGTGTTTTAAACTATGTTGTAGATGATGTAAAACTCGAAAATGGCGAGAAGGCTGATGAAATAACAATACCTTATTCAGATTCCAATGTTGTAAAATATACATACGATTCAGATACAGGCAGATACCAAAGATATTCTAAGGGAATAGAAGAAACAGACTGGACAACAAAGGAAAAGGTTACAACTAAAAATATAATAATTACTTTTGCTAGAAATGCTACAATAAATGATGGAGAAAATAAGGGAAGACAAACCTTGTACAATACAGGAACTTTAGATGGATACTATATAACAAATGGAAGAGCAATAAAAATAACTTGCGAAAAATCATCAAGAAGTTCACAAACTGTGTATAAAGATCTAGAAGGAAACGAAATAAAGGTAAATGATGGCAACACATTTGTACAGATTTGCCCAATAGATGCAAAGGTAAGAATAGAAGGCAATGAGCCAGAAACAGACAATACAAATACAACTAGTGTTGATACTTCAGTTGATTAAAAATATAATATAAAAAATAAAACAAAATAGAACCAAAACACAAAGTATAAAATATATAATAAAGATTATTAAAGATGGCTTAATACATTTTAAAACCCAAATTGTTAGAATAAAATTTAACAATTTGGGTTTTGTAAGTTGAAAATATATTTAATTTTAATATTAGAACAATTTTTCAAGCTTGTATTCTTTATCTAAATTTTTATTTAAGTATAGACTGCTTATTAATTTTAACTCTTTTTTTGAATCTTCAGAAACTGAAAAAGAGTATAATTTTTTTGCTGGAGCAGTCGCAATATATTTTAGAGCATTGAAAGTATCAATGCTTATTTTTATAGCTGATTTATCGGTTCTGCCACAAGCGTTACAAACGAATCCGTTATGATTCATACTGAAATACCCTATATCATTTTTTTCTCCGCAAATAGCACATTTTCCAAGAGTTGGGGCAAATCCTAATAGCACCATTAGTCGTAATTCAAAAACAGATAAAATAAAATCTTTGTCTTGGTCTGTTTCAGAAATTAAATATAATGTGTTTAATAATAATTGCAAAATCTTGTATGTATATTGGTTTTCATCTGTTACATCATAAACTAGTCGTGAAATAAAAGAAGCATAAGTAAGTTTTTCTAAATCTGTTCTAATATTATAAAATACTTCTATTGTCTCACAAGAATTTATATTATAAGAATTAGCTCCGCTAAAAATTACTAAATCGCTAAAACTTAAAAATTGAGTGCCAGCCAAGAGTGGACTCTTTGGCTTCCTTGCTCCTTTGGCAGCACACCCAATTTTCCCTAAATCGGGAGTCAAGATTGATACCATTTTATCAAAGTCTCCCATATTGCTTTCTAAAAGTACAATTCCTTTTGTTTTAATTATCCCCATAAATATTCCCCGTATTTGTATCATTAATTGGATTTTTTATACCGATATTATTTTGATGTTCGGAATTTAAAGGTAAATTTTCTTGTAATTCTGAAAACTTCTTAAATTCCATAAAAGTGTTTATATCTCCTGTATTTTTAAATGTATCCCAAGCTAATTTTTTTATCATAAAAATCATCTCCTAAATGTGTATCTCGTTATATTTATCTTTTGCCAAATTTAAAAAATTATACTAAAAATATCTTATTCGGCTTTGAATTTTTTTACTAGGGCAGAGTCGTTAATCCAGTCTTCTCTAACTTTTACCCATAATTTCAAATTTACTTTTACACCGAACATTTTCTCTAAATCTTCTCTAGCATAAGTGCCGATTCTTTTTAGCATTTGACCGCCTTTCCCAATTATGATTCCTTTATGGGAATTGCGTATGCAGTAAATTGTTGCATCTATATCATAAATATCTTCTTTTTCTTTTGTCTTCCTGAATTTCATCTTGTCTACTTCAACATAAATTCCGTGAGGAACTTCATCGTCTAAAAGTTTTAAGGCTTTTTCACGAATAGTTTCTTCTGCAAGTTGTCTTAATGTTTGGTCTGTGTATTCCTCAGTATCATAATATGCAGGACCTTCTTTTAGGTTCTTTTCTATTTCATTTAAAAGCTCGTCAAGATTTTTCTTTTTTACAACAGAAACTGGAACAACGGCTATGAAGTTATACTCTTTTGAATATAAATTTATAACTGAAGCTATTTGTTCTTTTTTTACTAAATCTATTTTGTTTATTACAAGAATACATTTCTTTTTTGATGCAATAATTTTGTCTAAGATAATTCTATCACCTTTACCAATTTCGTTTGAAGAGGCATCAACCACAAATAGAATAATATCAACATCTGTAGATGCACCAAATGCAGTTTCTAGCATCACGTTTCCAAGTTTTGATTTTGGTTTGTGAATACCAGGAGTATCAACAAAAATTATTTGTGAGTTTGGTCTATTAACAATTGCTTTTATTTGAGTTCTTGTTGTTTGTGATTTATTTGCAACTGCAGCAACTTTTTCTCCGACTATTGCATTCATTATGCTTGATTTTCCAACGTTTGTTCTTCCAAGCATTGAAACGAATCCCGATTTAAAAATTTCTTCTTTTTCCATAAAATATTTGACTCCAATTTTAATCTTTTTGCTACAGTACTAAATGAAAATAATCATCACATTATTTCATTCAAATTTCAAATTTAAATTCATAATCAAAAGTTGAAATTAAAAAATTAAAACCTTTAATTCAAAATCTTAAATTAAATTCTGTAACATTAATTCACTGCAATTATATAATATTTTTTGCATTGTGTCAAAAAATATGCTATACTATTGACTAGATTTTTTTAGAAGGGAAGAAATTCGTATGTATTTGATAGTAGGACTTGGAAATCCAGAACCTGAATATAGCAAAACAAGACATAACATGGGATTTGACGTAATAAATAATTTGTCTAAAAGGTTTGATATTGATGTTAGAAAAGAAAAATTCAATGCACTTATTGGAAATGGAACAATAGAAAATGAAAAGGTAATTCTTGTAAAGCCTCAAACATATATGAATTCAAGCGGAGAAGCAGTTAGACCATTAGCTGATTTTTATAAAATTGACCCAGAGAATATAATTGTTATTTATGACGATATTGATATAGAAACAGGAATAATGAAAATTAGAAAAAAGGGTGGACCTGGCACACACAATGGAATGAAGTCTGTTGTTAGTGAACTTGGAACTACACTATTTCCAAGGGTTAGAGTTGGAACAGGAAAGCAAGAAAAAATTGTGAATTTAATTGACTATGTAATAAAAAAAGTTGATGACGAAGAATATGAAGAGCTAGAAGAAGGAATAAATAAAGCAACAGAAGCAGTAGTGGAAATATTAAAATTCGGAATTGACAAGGCCATGAACAATTTAAATTAGAAAAAATTTGGAGAAATAAATGAAAGAAATTATTATTAGCAAAAACGAAAATAGTGCATATATGGTGCTTCTATTAGAAGATGGAAAAATAGTAGAAAAATACGAAGAATCAGAAAGCAACAAAATATTAGAAGGAAACATATATTGTGGAATTGTAAAAAACGTATTGCCTGGCATGCAATCAGCATTTGTTGATATTGGAGAAGATAAAAATGCGTTTCTTCACATTAAAGATGTAATACCAAAAGTAAGCAATGAAACAGGAAACAAAAAAGAGGACTTTTCAAAATATAAAATAAATGATTATATAAAACAGGGAATGCCTATTCTAGTTCAAATTAAAAAAGACGAAGAAGCTCAAAAAGGAGCTAGAATTTCTACTCACATAAGTCTAACGGGAAGATTTTGCGTGCTTATGGTTGATGTGAATTTTATTACTATTTCTCAGAAAATAGAGAACTCTGAGGAAAGAAAAAGACTTAGAAAGATTGCATCTGAAATTCTAAATAAGCAAGAAAAACAATTTGGAGTTATCATAAGAACAGCTTCAGAAGGAAAGAAAAAAGAAGAAATAGAGGAAGACCTTGAAAAGCTAATTACGCTTTGGAAACTGATAAAAGAAAGCTATGATACAGCAAAAAAACAAAAAGTTCCAAAATTAATATGCCAGAATTATGATGTGGTATCAAAGTTTTTAACAGGAGTTCTGGATACAGGAATTGCCAAGATAACTATTAATTCAAAGACATCATATCAAGAGATTGAAAAATATTTAAAATCAATAGGAAAAGACGAAATTCAGCTAGAATACAAGGAAAATTTGAATAATATCTATGATATAGATAATCAGATTGAGAAGATGGAAAGAAGAAAAGTATGGCTTGACTGTGGAGGATTTATTACAATAGATAAAACCGAAGCACTTACTGCGATTGATGTTAATTCAGGCAAATTTACTGGTAAGAAAAATTCTAGTAAAGAAAATACGGTAGTAAAAGTTAATGAAGAGGCAACTATTGAAATCGCAAAACAATTAAGGCTAAGAAACATAAGTGGAATAATAGTGATTGACTATATTGATATGGAAAATGATCAGGATAGAAATGAAATAATTAAATTATTGGAAAAAGAAATAAAGAAGGATAGAAGCAAGACTCAGATTATTGGATTTACAAAATTGGATTTATTGGAAATGACAAGAAAGAAAATGTAATAAAATGAGCTTAAAAGCTAGACATTTACATAAAAAGAGAGTAAAATAATAACGTAAAATTAAAATAAAAGGAATGATAATATGGCAAACGAATATAGAACTAATAATTGTGGCGAGCTTAATATTTCAAATGTTGGAAGCGAAGTAAAGCTTGCAGGCTGGATACAAAGAATAAGAAATTTAGGTGGTATGACATTTGTTGATTTAAGAGATCAATATGGAATTACACAAATAGTTGTAGCTGATGAAGAATTAAAAAAACAATTGGAAAGTTTATACACAGAATGCGTTATATCTGTGGAAGGAACTGTTGTTGAGCGTTCAAATAAAAACAAGAAAATTCCAACAGGAGACATAGAAATTGATGCTAAGAAAATTACTGTTTTAGGAACTTGTGAACCAACACTTCCATTTGAAATAAATTCTGAGAAAATAGATATAAGTCAGGTAAGAGAAGATTTAAGACTTGAATATAGATTCTTAGACTTACGTAATGAAAAGATACACAACAATATCTTATTACGTTCTCAAGTAATGAAAACAATAAGAGAAAAAATGGACGAAATGGGATTTGCAGAAGTTCAAACACCAATACTTGCAAATTCATCTCCAGAGGGAGCAAGAGATTTCTTGGTACCAAGTAGACTTCACCCAGGCGAGTTCTATGCATTACCACAGGCACCACAACAATTTAAACAATTACTTATGATTTCTGGATTTGATAAATATTATCAAATTGCTCCATGCTTCAGAGATGAAGACCCAAGAGCAGATAGAGCTCCAGGAGAATTTTATCAAGTAGACTTTGAGATGAGTTTTGCAACTCAAGAAGATGTTCTACATACAATGGAAGAATTAATTACAACTGTATTTAAGAAACATACAAATTGGAAGGTAGACGAGGCTCCATTTATCCGTATTCCATACAGAGAGGCTATGGAAAAATACGGAATAGACAAGCCAGACTTAAGAAACCCATTAATAATACAAGATGCAACTGAATTATTTAAAGACAGTGAATTTAATGCTTTCAAAGATAAAACAATAAAAGCAATAGTTGTTCCAAACGGTGCTGCTCAAGGAAGAAAATTCTTCGATAGCATGACAGAATTTGCAGTTGAAGAACAAGGTGCAAAGGGATTAGCTTGGACAAAGGTTGATGAGAACAATACACCACAAGGTGGAATTGCAAAATTCATCACAGAAGATATTCTAAAAGGATTAGAAGAAAAGCTTGGAGCAAAGGCTGGAGACAGCATATTCTTCGTAGCAGACAAATTACAGACAGCACAAAAAATAGCTGGTCAAGTAAGAATTGAACTTGGAAAGAGATTAGACTTAATAGAGAAAAATACATACAAGTTCTGCTTCATAGTAGATTTTCCAATGTACGAATACAACGAAGATGAAGGAAAAATAGACTTTAACCATAATCCATTCTCAATGCCACAAGGTGGAATGGAAGCTCTAGAAAATAAAGATCCATTAGACATACTTGCATACCAATTTGACTTGGTTGGCAACGGATATGAAATGGCATCTGGAGCAGTTAGAAACCATGATCCAAAATTAATGGTAAAAGCATTTGAAATAGCAGGATACTCAGAGAAAAATGTTGAGGAAAAATTTGGTGCCTTATATAAAGCTTTCAAATATGGAACTCCTCCACATGCAGGCGCAGCTCCTGGATTAGACAGAATGATAATGTTAATTGCAGATACTCAAAATATAAGAGAAGTAATTGCATTCCCTAAGAACAAGAAAGCAAGAGATGCAATGATGAATGCTCCAAGTAGAGTGGAAGAGCAACAATTGAAAGATGTTCATATTAAGATAGATGAATAGGATTGAAAAAAATTATAATTTTGACTGCGTTAAAATTTAATTCTTTTCCAATCAAAGCTACGATAATAGTGAAAAGTTAGAAAATCAAAATAGCAAAAGCCAGGCTATTTTGATTTTTTATTTTATAACATATAGACTTATAACAAAAAAAGAGATATAATGCAAAGGAAAAAACAACAAGGAGAAAAAATAATGTTTAAATTTTATATTGCATTCTATACAGCAAAATTTATAATGTTTGGAATTAAATTACTAAAAAGATTAAAAATAGTAAAATGCAAAGCATCTTTCTTTCCAGGAAAGGTTGCATTAAAAATAGATAAAGACTTTTTAACAAAAGTTTCAAAGCCAAAGGAAATTATTGCAGTTACTGGAACAAATGGAAAAACTACAGTATGTAATTTATTAATTGGAGCCTTAGAATCAAGTGGAAAAAAGGTACTTGATAACAGACTTGGTGCAAACATAAACTCTGGCGTTGCATCTGCATTCATTGCGGGTTCAACTCTTACAAACAAAACGAAATATGATGTTGCAGTTCTCGAGGTTGACGAGAGAAGTTCTATAAAGGTATATTCATACATCACACCAACATATCTTGTTTGTACAAATTTATTTAGAGATTCTATAAAGAGAAATGCTCACCCAGAATTTATATTTAATATTATAAATGGAGCACTTCCAAAAGAAACAAAGTTAATTCTAAATGCAGATGATTTAATTAGTAGCAGACTAGGAAACGGTAATAAGGCAGTTTATTTTGCAATAGATAAGCTACCAACAGACAAAACAGAATCTGTAAATATTATAAATGATATGAGAGTATGCCCGAAATGTCATACAAAATTAAAATATAACTATGTAAGATATCATCATATCGGAAATGCATATTGTCCAAATTGTGATTTTAAATCACCAGAAGCAGATTTTAGAGTAAGTAATATAGACTTTGAAAACAGAAAACTAACAATAGAACATAATGGAGAAGCAAACAGCTATAATTTGATTTCTGATAGTATATTCAATATTTACAATGAGCTTGCAGTTATATCTGCACTTACAGAAATAGGACTTACAGAAGAACAAATAAAGAATGCTTTTGAAAAAGAAAAAATAGTAGAGAGCAGATACCAAGAAAAAACAGTTGATGGAATAAAAATCGTAAGCCATTTGGCAAAGGGACAAAATCCTGTTGCATGTTCTTGTGTATGCGATTATGTTAAAAATGAAAAAGGCAAGAAAGAAGTTGTACTGGTTTTATTCGACAGATATGATGCAAAAGAAACATCTGAGAGCATGGTATGGCTTTATGACTGCGACTTTGAATTCTTGAATGACGAAAGCATTGATAGAGTTGTAATTGGAGGACCTAGATCAGAAGATTTCTATTTAAGATTATTAATTGCTGGGGTTCCAAGAGAAAAATTAGTATTCACGAAAAATACAGAAAAAATTGCCGATTGTTTATCATTAAATAAGGGAACAGATATATACATTTTATATGATATTTATAATGGAGAACTTGCAGACGATATAAGAGAACATATAGAAAAAAGAATTGCAGGAGGTGAGGCTAATGCTTAGAGTAGAAGTTTTATATCCAGAAGTATGTAACTTATTTGGAAACACATATAACATAAAATATTTAGAGCAATCAGTAGAAGACATAGAAATAATAAATACATCATTAAACGATGAGCCAACCTTTGTAAAAGAAGACATAGACTTAGTTTACATGGCGCCAATGACTGAAAAAACTCAAGAGCTTGTAATAGAAAAGCTAAAACCTTACACCGAAACAATAAAAAAACAAATACAAGAAAATAAAGCTTTTTTTATGATTGGAAATGCTTTAGAAGTGTTTGGAAAATACATAGAAAATGAAGATGGTAGCAAGATTGAAGGACTTGGTATTACAGAACTCTATGCAAAAAGAGACATGATGAATAGATACAATTCTTTATTCTTAGGAGAACTAGAGGAAAAAGAAACAATAAAAATAGTAGGATTTATGTCACAATTTGCAAAGTCTTATGGAGATAATTCTAAAAATTATTTATTTAAAGCATTAAGAGGACCTGGATTAAATGATGAATCTAAATTCGAGGGAGTTAGAATAAATAATTTCATGGGAACTTATGTGCTAGGACCAATTTTAGTATTTAATCCAGACTTTACAAAGTATTTACTAAGATTATTAGGAGTAAAAGAACCAAAACTTGCATTCGAGAAAGAGGCAGTTGAAGCATACAACATAAGACTAAAGGAATTTGAAAATCCCAATATAGCTTTTGACTAAAATATAATAAAAGATGAGATTATTAGACTAGAACAAGATATTTAATTATTTGAATATGTGCTAATAAATAATTAGAAACAATAAGGATGGAAAAACAGGTAGAAAATAATGGCGAAATTTTACCTGTTTTTTATGTGTTTAAGAACTTTGACGTTATTGTGTTATTATTGCGTAGAACCCTTGAAAAAATGCTTGTAATGTGATATAAATATAACATAATGCATGAGAAAATCACCTTTGTGAAGGCGGAAGGGAAAAATAAATAATAATGAAAAATATAAAGGACTACGACCTAGAAGATTTGAAGCAAGAATTAGAATCTATTGGTGAAAAAAAGTTTAGAGCAGAGCAAATCTTTAAATGGTTATATGTAGATAAGGTAAAAAGTTTTGATGAGATGACAAATCTTTCATTAGAACTAAGAGAAAAATTAAAGCAAAACTATACAATGTGTAATTACAAAATTCTAAGGAAACTAGAATCAAAAGATGGAACGAAAAAATACCTTTTTGATGTACTAGATGGAAATGCAATAGAATCTGTATTAATGGAATATCATTTTGGAAAGACTATATGTGTATCTTCACAAGTTGGTTGTAAAATGGGTTGCAAATTTTGTGCATCAACAGGAATACCATTTGGAAGAAATCTAACAGCAGGAGAGATAGTAGAGCAAATTCTTGCAGTAGAGCAAGATACAGGAGATAAAATTTCAAATGTGGTATTTATGGGAATAGGAGAGCCATTAGATAATTACGACAATGTAATAAAAGCAATAAGAATAATGAATAATCCTAAAGGACTAGAGATTGGAGCAAGACACATAAGCGTGTCTACAAGTGGACTTGTTCCAAGAATATATGACTTGGCAAATGAAAAAATTCAATGTACTCTATCTGTATCACTACATGCAAGCAATGATGAAAAACGTTCAAGCATGATGCCTGTAAATAATAGATATAACATAAACGAGCTAATGAAAGCTTGCAAAGACTACATTGCAATAACAAATAAGAGAATATCTTTCGAGTATGCATTAGCCAAAGATAATAATGACAATTTGGATGATGCAAAAGAATTGGTGAAATTATTACAAGGAATGTTATGCCATGTAAATTTAATACCAATCAATAAAATTGAAAATGGAAAATTTTCAAAAAGCTCGAATGAAAATATTATAAAATTTAGAGATTATCTAAATGACCATGGAATTGTAGCAACAATAAGAAGAGAACTAGGCTCAGACATAGATGCTGCATGCGGACAGCTAAGAAGACAGAACCTGAAAGAGCGGAAATAAAGAAGAATAAAATAATATATATCAAAAAAAGATTGGAGGGAAGTATGCGAATATTTGCAAAAACAGATATAGGAAGAGAACGTAAATTAGACGAGGACTATTTTTACGCATCGAAACCAGAAGACAAAATAAAACTATTCATATTAGCAGATGGAATGGGTGGATATAACGGTGGAGAAGTCGCAAGTAAAATGGCTACAGAAGCGACAAGAGACTATATTCAAAAGAACTTTGCAAAAAGTAAAGAAAGCAAAGAACAAATTGAACAACTTATGAAAGATGCTATGATTTATGCTAATGATGTTGTCTATAAAAAAGCACAAAGCAAGCAAGATTTAAGAGGAATGGGTACTACTTTAGATGTTTGTTTAATATATAATAGTAGGTTATATATTGGACATATTGGAGACAGTAGAGTTTATAGAATAAGAAAAGAGTTTATGCGAAAAATAACTAGAGACGACAGTTATGTTCAAACTCTAATTGAAGATGGAAAAATAACGAAAGAAGAAGCCTTCAGACATCCTAAGAAAAATATGCTTACAAAAGCTCTTGGATGCACTCCTGAAGTGGAACCAGAAATATATACAAAAACATGTATAAAAAATGATATTATTTTGATGACATCTGATGGCTTAACAAACATGGTAAAAGAAGATGAAATCTTTAAAATAATAAAAGAAGATATCGAAAACTCAGATGTAAATCTTATAAAAAAAGCAAATGAGAATGGTGGACTTGATAATATTACTGTTGTTGTAATATATAACAGTGCACAACAATAATAGTATTAATACTATAAATGAGGAGAAAGTTATATGAATATAATAGGAAAAACGATAGCCAATAGATATGAAATTATAAGCCAAACTGGTGTTGGAGGAATGGCAACAGTTTACACGGCTAGAGATAATGTATTAAATAGAAAAGTTGCAATAAAAGTACTAAAAGATGAATTTACAACTGATGAAGAATTTGTAAAAAGATTCAATTCAGAAGCACAGGCTGCTGCAAGCCTATCTCATCCAAACATAGTATCAATATATGATGTTGGAAATGAAGATGGAATCTACTATATAGTTATGGAATTAGTCAGAGGAAAAACTTTAAAACAAATAATCACAGAAGAAGGAGCACTTCCTTGGAAATGGTCTGTAAATATAGCTATGCAAATTGCATCAGCGTTGGAGACAGCTCACAAAAACAACATAGTTCATAGAGATATAAAACCACATAATATAATAATCACAGAAGATGGAGTAGCAAAAGTAACTGACTTTGGAATCGCAAAAGCTGTATCTAATTCAACAATAACGGCATTTGGAACAACAATAGGATCAGTTCACTATTTCTCGCCAGAACAGGCAAAGGGTGGATACACAGATGCAAAATCAGACATATACTCTCTTGGAGTTGTAATGTATGAAATGCTTACTGGTAGAGTACCATTCGACAGTGATACATCTGTATCAGTTGCACTAAAACACATGCAAGAACCACCTGTACCACCAATGGAAATAAACGACAATATTCCTCAAGCTGTTAATGACATAATATTAAAAGCAATGGAAAAAGAGCCAATGGCAAGATACCAAACTGCAACAGCAATGATGAGAGATTTATCAAGAGCATTAAAAGACCCAGAAGGAGAATTCGTAGAAGAAGAAAACTTAGATGACGGATTAACTAGAAGAATGGGAGCAATAACAGATGATATGTTAAAACAATCTGCTACTGCAAACAAAAAGAAAAAGCAGAAAAAAGGTATTGCAAAATTCTTTGAAGAACACCCAAAGGCAAAAGGACCAATAATAGTATTAATATGTTTAATATTATTCGTAGCAAGCATAGCAGTTACATCTGCGATATTAAGTGCTAATGAAGCAAAAGACGTACAAATTCCTAACTTAATAGGAAAAACAGAGGAAGAGGCAAAAGCTGAACTTAAGGAATTAAAGCTAAACTATGAAAAAGCAAGTGAAGACTATAATGCAGACCAAGAAGCCGGAAAAATATATGAGCAAAGTCCTGCATACACACCAAACTACAAAGTAAAAGAGAAAAGCACAACAATCAAAGTAAAAGTTAGCAAAGGAACAGAAAAAGTTACAGTTCCAAAAGTAGCGGGAATGACTTATGATGAGGCTGTAAAAGAACTAGAAAACAACAAATTAAAGGCTGAAAAAATAGAAGAAACAAGCAAAGAAATAAAAGAAGGAATAGTAATAAGCCAAGAAACAAATCCAAATACTGAAGCAAATGCCGGAGAGACAGTAAAAATACATGTAAGTATTGGAACAGGAATAGCTCAAGTTGTAATGCCAAGTGTACTTGGAAAAACAGAGAGTGACGCAAGACAAACACTAGAAGGAAAAAATCTAAAAGTAAATGTGGAATACTCTGAAGACACAACCAAGGACAATGGAATAGTACTAAGCCAAAACATAAAATCAGGGGAAAACATTGACGAAGGAACAGAAATAACAATAACAGTAAACAAACTTGCTGAAACTAAAGAAGCAAAAATAACGATAAACGTAAAATCAATAACTGGAGGATATGAACCAGAAACAGAACAAGGAAACACAACAACATCAGGAACAACAGTTAAAGAAAAGAAATTAACAGTAAAAGTCGGAGAAGATAAAGTGTACGACAAAAAAGTTGACTTAAACTCGACTGCAATCCAAACAAATATAAGTGGAAAAGGAACTGTAACTGTAAAAGTTTATATTGATGATATATTAAAAGCTCAAAAAGATATAAACTTAAATACAACAAGTTCATATACATTTGAATAAAATAAAATAGAGTTATGTTTTTGAACATAGCTCTATAATTTTGCTTAAAATTAAAAATTTACTCTCAACAATTCGGCTTTTTCAATAATATTTTCACTTACCATGAATACATTTATATAGGATATTCAACATAGAAAGGATTTTCTGTAAATGAAAAATAAACCTATAAAAAAGTCTAGAATAAAGCAATTAAAAGAGAAAAAGCTTAAGGACAACAAGGATAAAAAAATAAATAAAAAATTAATTCATAAGCAAAACAAGAAACAGGGAAAAGCTGCAAAAAAACTTGCAAGAGAAGTGAAAACTAAGAAATATCAAATAAATAAACAAGGAGAGATTGCAAGGAAAAAGAGAATAAGACTTGCATTGTTATTTGTTGTGCTTATTTTTGGCTCGCTCTGTGTAAGAGTAGGATATATTCAGTTTGTAAAAGGTGATTGGCTTAAGCAAATGGCATATACACAACAGACTTTGGATAGAAAGATTAATCCTAAAAGAGGAACAATTTTCGATTCGACAGGCAAGGTTGTACTTGCAACGAGTAGTAGTGTGGAAACTGTTACGGTTAATCCTTTGAATATAAGTGAAGAGAATAAAGAAAAGGTAGCAAAAAAATTATCTGAACTCTTTGAGCTTGATTATGATAAAGTTTTAAAGAAAGTTAAGAGAAGAACTGGAATAGAAACTATTGCAAAAAAGGTTGAAAAAGAGAAGACTGATCAACTTAGAATATGGCTTGAAGAACAGAAAATTAGTTCAGGAGTTAACATTGACGAAGACACAAAAAGGTTTTATCCTTACAACAATTTAGCTTCGCAGATGATTGGCTTTTGTGGCAGTGATAATCAAGGGTTAGCTGGAATTGAGGCAAGGTATGATTCTGAGCTTAAGGGAGAAAGTGGAAAAATTTTAAAGATGACTGATGCAAAAGGAATTGATATAAGCGATACTTCGGAGAGCTATGAACCAGCCAAGAATGGAAATGATTTGGTACTAACGATTGATGCAACTGTACAGGGAATTGCAGAAAAATATTTAAAGGAAGCTTGTATAGACAATGTGTGTACTGATGGTGGAAATATTCTGCTAATGAACCCTAAAACTGGAGATATTCTAGCAATAGCAAGTTATCCAGATTATAATTTAAATGATCCATATACGATTAATAATGATGAGCAAAAGGCAAATTGGGAGACGATGACTGCAACGGAAAGGTCTAATGCATTACAAGGAATCTGGAGAAACAAAGCAATATCAGATACTTATGAACCGGGGTCTACTTTTAAACTTGTAACTGCTTCAACTGCTCTGCAGGAAGGGATTGTAACAGAAACTGATAAGGAAGGAGAGTTTTGTTGTGTTGGATATATAGATGTGGCTGGTGTAAAAATGAAGTGTTGGAGATATTATAGACCACATGGTCCAGAATCCTTAAGAAAAGCTTTAATGAATTCATGCAACCCAGTGTTTATCGGGTTAGGAGGAAAAATAGGAGTAAAAAAATACTATGAATATTTGTCAAAGTATGGATTTTTAGGCAAAACGGGAATTGACTTACCAGGAGAAGCAGGAAGCATATTTTTGAAAGAATCAAAGGTGGGACCAGTAGAACTTGGAACAATAGCCTTTGGACAGAGATTTGAGGTAACACCAATTCAAATGATAACAATGGTTTCAACAATTGCGAATGGAGGCATTTATACACAGCCGAGAGTCGTAAAAGAAATAATAAACAGTCAGACAGGAGAACACACTAAAATTGCAACAGTACAAAAGGATAGAGTTATATCAGAGGATACATCAAAAAAAATGTTAAGCATGATGGAGAGTGTTGTGGCTGAAGGAACAGGAAAGAATGCACAAGTTAAAGGATATAGAATAGGAGGAAAAACTGGAACATCTGAAGATGGAGTAAATACAGGAAAATATGTAACATCATTTATTGGAACTGCACCAATAAATGACCCAGAAGTATGTATATTAATAACCTTGTACAATCCAACTGGCGAAGGAGGTCACCAAGGAGGTGGTGTTGCAGCTCCAATTGCTTCACAGGTATTGGGAGAGGTGCTTCCATATTTAGAAGTACAAAAGGAAAGTGAAGAGGAAGAAAAAATAGAAGTTGAAGTTCCAAACATTGTTGGAATGACAAAAAAAGAAGCTAAAAAAACATTAGAAGATGTAGGACTTAACATAGATATAAAGGAAAATGATAATAGCAAAGATAAGGTAGAAAGCCAGATTCCAAAGGCAGGAATAAAAACAAAGCAGGGCACTTCTGTAATTGCATACCTAGAAGAATAATAAATTTACCATTACAGAAAATGATAAATGCAAACCTACAAAGTTGCAAATTTATTTTGAAAAAATTGCTATTCCTCTATACAAAAACAAATTTTAATTATATAATACTAATGGTAAATTAGCAACGATAGCAACTGCTATATGCTACAATTATTAATGGCCTAAAAAAGGCTACCTTTAGAAGGGAAGAATAAATATGAATTTAAAAAAGATTTTAGCAGGATTAGACGAAATTAAAGCAAAGGGAGAAATTGATAGAGAGGTTACAACGATAGAAAATGACTCTAGAAAAGTTGTTGAAGGTTCTATGTTTTTTGCAATAAAAGGATTTTCAACAGATGGAACTCAGTACATACAAAGTGCAATCGAGAAGGGAGCAAAGGTTATTTTAGTAGATGAACAAACTGATTTCAGAAGCTTAAATATACCACAAGATGTAACACTTATTGTGGTAAAGGATGCAAGATATGCAATGGCAATATGCTCTTGCAATTTCTATGACAATCCATCAAGAAAGTTTAAACTAATTGGAGTTACAGGAACAAAAGGAAAAACAACAACAACATTTATGATGAGAGAAATATTCCAAAAGCAAGGAATTAAAGCTGGTCTTATTGGAACAATCGCAATTTACAGTGGAGATAAAAAGTTAAAAGATAGTGACAGAACAACACCTGAGAGCATAGAATTACAACAATTATTTGCTCAAATGTATGAAGATGGATGCAAAGTAGTAATAATGGAGGTTTCTTCTCAAAGCTTGAAACTAAACAGAGTAGCAGGCTGTGATTTTGATGTTGCAGTATTTACAAACTTCTCAGAGGACCACATCAGCGCGAAAGAACATCCAAACATGGAAGATTACTTTAATTCAAAATTAAAGTTATTCCAAATGTGTAAATGTGGCTTTGTAAATATAGATGATTTACATGTATGCAAAGTTCCAAAGCTATTCCCAGATAGTGATATAAAGACTTACGGAATTGATAATAGTTGCAATTTACTTGCAAAAGATATAACAATTACAAACTCTTATGTTGATTTTAAAGTAAAACTTGGAGATAGAAATGAGAGAGTAAAGGTTGGAATTCCAGGAAGATTTAGCGTATATAATAGCTTAGCTGCTATAAGTGTTGCACTAAAATTTGGTTGTGATCCTGAGACAATAAAAGAGGCTTTACTAGAAGTTCGTGTTCCAGGAAGATCAGAACTTGTAAATAATTCAAAGGATTTAACAATTATGATTGATTATGCACACTCTCCAGAAAGTTTATCAAATATATTACATGCAGTAAAATCATATACAAGAGGAAGAGTTATTTCTGTATTTGGCTGTGGTGGAGACAGAGATTCTGCCAAAAGACCTCAAATGGGTGAAATTTCTGGAATGGTTGCAGATTTCACAATAATTACATCAGACAATCCAAGAACAGAAGACCCACAAAAAATAGTTGATCAAATTGAAGAAGGAATAAAAAAGACAAAAGGAAAATACACTGTAATAGTAGACAGAGTTGAAGCAATAAGATATGCAATTAACATGGCTAGCAAGAAAGATATAATTGTTCTTGCAGGAAAAGGACACGAACCTTATCAAGAGATAAATGGTGTAAAACATCCTTTTGATGAAAGAGTAATAGTAAACCAAATAATAAAAGGTGAATTATAAAATAAAACATAGATATAAAATCTAATAGGAAACGGGGAAGATAAAATGGCATACCAAATAAAAATACTTCTATTGGCATTTGCAGTTGCATTTGTAATTTCGCTGATAGTAATACCAATTTTAAGAAGAAAGAAAATAGGACAACACGAAAGAGATGACGGTCCAAAATCTCATTTAAAGAAACAAGGAACACCTACAATGGGTGGAATTATAATGATTATTACACTTTTAATAGTTGGAGGTATACTTGTATTTGACTATTCAAAATCAGTAGCTGAATCTGAGAGGGTAGTTGCAAGAAATTTAATTCCATTGATTGCAGTTACAGTTGGCTTTGGATTAGTTGGATTCGTAGACGACTTCATTAAACTAGTGTTGAATAATACAAAAGGACTAAAACCTTCATTAAAAATGTTAGGACTACTTATTATTGCAACAATATTTATAGTTTATGTTACAAATGTAATGAAAATAGGAACAGACATAATAATTCCTTTTGCAAAAACCTCAATTACACTGCCAATATATGTGTATATACCATTTATGATAATTGTAATGCTTGCAACGACGAATGCAATAAATTTAACTGATGGTATTGATGGGCTTGCAACATCTGTTACAACAATAATACTAACATGTTTAACTGCAATAGGAATAATTACTGGAACAAAAGAAATTGTTATATTTGGAACAAGTTTAATTGGAATATGCCTAGCTTTCTTATTGTTCAACTTGCACCCTGCAAAAGTATTCATGGGGGACACGGGTTCACTACTTTTAGGTGGTGCAGTATCTGTAATGGCAATATATATGAAGATGCCAATTCTACTACTAATAATAGCAATAATACCTGTATTAGAAACACTATCAGACATAATTCAGGTTGCTCATTACAAGAGAACTGGAAAAAGAATCTTCAAAATGGCACCATTGCATCATCACTTTGAACTATGCGGATGGAATGAAAATACAATTGTTTCAGTGTTTAGTATAATAACATTAGTTGCATGTATAATCGGACTTGTAGCTATATAAAAACATATCGATAGATTAGTGCTTAATTTAATAATATAAGAACAAGAATAAAAATAGTTGATTTGAAAAAGTATTAACGATTAGACATAAATTTTGAAAGGAAAGAACGAATGCAAAATAATATTCAAAAAAGTAAGGGAAAGAAATTCTCTAGATTTATGAATAATAAAATGGACTTTATTCTATTGCTGACAGTATTGGTACTGTTAGCTTTAGGAGTTATTATGGTGCTTTCTGCAAGTGCACCATATTCATTATCTGTAACAGGAGAAAGTTACACATTTTTTATTAAACAATTTGGTTGTGCAATACTTGGAATTGCTATAATGCTTTTCTTATCAAAAGTAGACTATAGATTTTACAAGAAATTTTATTGGTTCGCTTATGTATTTTCTGTTGTAATTCTTCTTTTAGTTTTAGTACCAAAACTTGGAATTGAAGTAAAAGGAGCAAGAAGATGGATTAAATTACCTTTATTAGGACAGTTTCAACCATCAGAAATAACCAAAATAGGATTAATAATATTTTATGCAGGATATTTATCAGACCATAAGGATGATCTAAAAGATTTCTGGAGGGGATTTGTTAAGTCTGCAATTTTCTTAGCACCACCAATTGCAATATTATATTTTATACAGAACCACTTGAGTGTTTCTTTAGTTATATTAACTGTAAGCTCTGTTATGATGCTTATGGCAGGATGCAGAATTTTACACTTCCTGGCAGGAGGAGCCGTGCTCGCTGGTGGAATTGCATTGGTATTGATAAAGAAGTTATCTGGTGGAGGAGATGGAGGCTTCAGACAAGATAGAATTAAAACCTTCTTTGATCCATGGGCTGATGCAACAGGAACAGGATACCAGATGGTACAAAGCTTGTATGCGATTGGCTCTGGAGGATTGTTTGGAGTTGGATTAGGAAACAGTAAACAGAAATTTTTATACATACCAGAACCACAAAACGACTTCATATTTGCAATAGTTGCAGAAGAACTTGGATTTGTTGGCTGTGTTGCAATAATATTGTTATTTGCAATATTTATATGGAGAGGAATAGTAATATCTATGAAAGCTCCAGATATGTTTGGAAGCTTAATGGCAATAGGAATAACAACTCTTGTTGCAGTTCAAGTAGTAATAAATATAGCCGTTGTTACAGCGTCAATTCCAACAACAGGAATGGCTCTACCATTCTTTAGTTACCGGAGGAACAGCATTAATAATATTACTGTCATCGGTTGGAATTCTGCTAAACATATCAAGAGCAGGTTCAAAAGTATAAGAATGTAAAAACAAAATGAGAGGAAATGAATGATGAAAGTTGTAATTGCAGCAGCAGGTACTGGTGGACATATTAATCCAGGAATTGCAATAGCAAATAAAATAATGGAAAAAGAGCCAGACTCTAAAATTATTTTTATTGGAACACCAAGAGGACTAGAAAATGACCTTGTTCCAAGAGCTGGCTATGAACTAAAAACAATAGATGCTTATGGAATAAATAGAAAGATAAATTTAGATAATATAAAAAGACTGTACAAAACAACAAAATCAGTAGGAGAGGCTAAGAAAATTCTAAAAGAGTTTAAGCCAGATGTAGTAATTGGAACAGGTGGATATATATGTGTTTCTGTTGGAATAGCAGCCAACAGATTAAAAATCCCAATAGTTTTACATGAAAGCAATGCATTCCCAGGAGTTGCAATAAAGCTTTTATCTAAAAAGGCGAAGGCTGTTCTTCTTGGATTTGAAGATGCAAAAACAAGATTACCAAAGGCAAAAAATGTCGTGGTTACAGGAACACCTACTAAAATAAAAAGTTCAAAATTAACTGATGAGGAAAAAGCAAATTTAAGAAGTGCATTAATGTTAAAGAGTGAACTACCACTTGTGCTTGTATTTGGAGGTAGCCAAGGAGCAAGAAGTATAAACAATGCAATTATTGGAATTATTGAAAATAAATTAAATAAAAATTATCAGATAATTTGGGCTGCTGGAAAAGGAAACTTTGAGAATATAAAGCAACAGCTTGCTGAAAAAAATATGGATATTGATAATATAGAAAATGCAAAAATAATGCCTTATATATACAATATGCAAGAGGTAATGGAAACCTCTGATTTAGTTGTTTCAAGAAGTGGTGCAATGACAATAACAGAAATCTCTAATCTCGCAAAGCCAGCAATATTTATACCATTTCCATTTGCAACCGAAAATCACCAAGAATATAATGCAAGAGTTTTAGAAAAGGTTGGAGCTGCCAAAATAATATTAGATAAAAATTTAAATTATAAAAATCTTAACGATACTATTGAATTAATGGTAGAAAATAAAGAACAGCTAAAAGAAATGGGAAAAAAGGCTGGAAAGATTGCAAATACTAACGTTGAAGAAAATATCTATAATGAAATAAGAAATATTTTAAGTAAAAATTAGAAGAATAAAGTTAATGATTTGTCGAATAATGTCGAACACTGTCAAAAGTAGACGAACGATTTTCCTTGATATATACAGCATTTCGTGGTATTATGTATCTCCAAGGAGGAAATAGATATGTTAGACTTAAGAAAACTTTATGGAAAAGTTACTATAGAGGGAGAAGATTTTGAATATAATCAGCACCCTAAGCAAAAAGAAAAAATATTTCTCGAATATTATAAAACAAAAAAAGCACAAACTAAAAACGAAAAAAAGTATGGAATAGAGGTAATTAAAAAAGAAGAAAACAAAAATGGAATTACCAGAGAAAAGACAGTAGAAAATGGAATATCAAATAATGAAAAAGTAATAGATAAATTATTGGAAATACTTATAGAAAATAAAGTTACTCCAATAACAACAAAAGATGTAATAACAGATTTGAAATTAGATCCTTCAATGATTTATAGTAGAATGTAAAAGGAATGATGCTACAATAAAAAGTGGCATCATTATTTTATTTCTATTATGAAATAATAAAAATAGCGAAAATTATAAATAAAAGAAAAAGTGTAGTGTTACAATAGATGTAAAACAAAATATAAAAAGGGACTTGACAGGTATATTATAATAGATATATAAATTTATAAGGTAGAAAAACAAAAAGAAAAACCTTTAAGTGAAAGGAAGAATATAATGGCTGATAAATTAATTATAGTGGAATCACCAGCAAAAGCTAATACAATAAAGAAATTCCTTGGAGGAAATACTAAGGTAGTAGCCTCTATGGGACATATAAGAGATTTACCAAAATCTAAAATGGGTGTAGATATAGAACATGACTTTGAGCCTGAATATATTAACATAAGGGGAAAAGGAGATTTAATAAAATCATTAAAGAAGGATGCAAAATCTGCAAATAAAGTGTATCTTGCAACCGACCCTGACCGTGAAGGGGAGGCTATTGCCTGGCACTTGGCACACATTCTTGAAATTCCAGAAGATAGTGTATGCAGAGTAACATTCAATGAAATAACAAAGGAAACTGTTCAAGAATCTATAAAGAAGCCTAGAACAATAGACATGAATCTTACAGATGCACAACAAGCGAGACGTGTTTTAGATAGAATAGTTGGTTACAAGATTAGTCCTCTTTTATGGAAAAAAGTAAAACCAGGACTTTCAGCAGGAAGAGTTCAATCAGTTGCAGTAAAAATTATTGTAGATAGAGAAAATGAAATAAGAAACTTCATTCCAGAAGAATATTGGAATATTTATGCTACATTGTTAGATGAAAAATCTAAGAAACAATTTGAAGCAAAATTTTATGGCAAGGATGGAAAGAAAATAGAGCTTCATAAAAAAGACGAAGTGGATGAAATATTAAAAAATATAGAAGATGGAAAATACACTGTAACTAATGTAAAAGAGGGAGAAAAGAAAAAAAATCCAGCACCACCTTTCACAACCAGTACAATGCAACAAGAGGCATCAAGAAAATTAGGTTTCACTTTAAAGAAAACAATGTCTGTTGCACAAGGATTGTATGAAGGGGTTAAAATTCCTGAAAAAGGAACAGTAGGTTTAATTACATACATGAGAACAGATTCTACAAGAATTTCTGAAGAGGCAAGAGCTGCTGCAAAAGAGCAAATTACAAAAACTTATGGAGCAATCTATTATGAAAATAGATATTATAAAAAGAGTAACGATGCACAAGATGCCCATGAAGGTATTAGACCAACATATATTTATATTACTCCTGAAAGTATTAAAGATAGCTTAACAGCTGATCAATATAAATTATATAAACTAGTTTACACAAGATTCTTAGCAAGCCAGATGTCTTCAGCCATTTATGATACAATAAATGTTGATATTGATGTGAACAAATATAATTTCAAGGCTAGCGGACAAAATCTAAAATTCAAAGGATTTATGACGCTTTATGTAGAAGGTAAAGATAATGAACAAGAAGATGAAGAAAGTACAACAATTCCAAAATTGAAAAATGGTCAAGAAGTAATAAAGAAAAAGTTGGATTCAAAACAGAGCTTTACTGAACCACCGGCAAGATATACAGAAGCAAGCTTAGTTAAAGAACTTGAGGCAAATGGAATTGGAAGACCAAGTACGTATTCGCCAACAATTACAACAATATTAGAAAGAAGATATATACAAAAAGAGAAAAAGCAATTAGTTCCAACCGAATTAGGAGAAGTTGTAAATAAATTGCTAACTGAAAATTTTTTTGATATTGTAAATGTTGAATTTACAGCACAGATAGAAAACGAATTTGACCGTGTTGCTGAAGGAAAAGAAGAATGGAAACAAGTTCTTAGAGAATTCTATCCACAATTTGAACAGGAAGTTGAAAAAGTTGATAAAGAGTTAGAACATGTTAAATTAGAAGAGGAAGTTTCTGATGTAAAGTGTGATAAATGTGGAAGAAACATGGTTGTAAAAATGAGCCGTTATGGCAAATTTTTAGCTTGTCCAGGTTATCCAGAATGTAAGAATGTAAAACCTTTCGTGGTTACAATAGATGAGCCATGCCCGGTATGTGGAGCAAAAGTTCAAGTAAGGAAAACCAAGAGGGGAAAGAACTATTATATATGTGAAAATAATCCTGCAAGTTGCAACTATATATCATGGAACAAACCTAAAATAGGAGAAAAATGGACTCCTGATGAAAACATAAAAACAGAAGAAAAGAAAACAACTAGAAAGAGAAAAACAAGTACAACAAAAAGAAAAAAGCCAACGGCTAAAAAGAAGAAATAAAAGAACCCAGAGAGCAGTGTTAACTGCTCTCTGAGTTCTTTTCGCGAGGAAGTGGCACTTAAGATGTGCCGTCCTCTTGATGAATTTGCCTAAATTTAATAAACGTGAGCGGAGTAGCACCTTTTCTGGGCCGTTTCACGAACCATCCAATGGGGATCGTTTCTCAGAAGAAGTATTGTGTAGTCAGCGGTGCTTTTATTGCCTGCAACAAAGTTGCGAACGCGCCAGCTGGGGTCCCAGGCAAGCCTGTCGAGAGTAATCTTGTCTGAATGTATATTTGCGGCGAGAAAACGTTTGACCAATTCGTCAGGGTCGTTTCTCATGTTGTGTAAAGTTTGTGTGTATGTGTTAGGGTGCTTTGCTACATTCCGGCGGATTCTAACATCTGGATCGCGAGATAAAAAGTCGAGTGATGAACCACGCAAAATCTGAATCTGTGACGCGGCAAACCTTAAGTCACGGTTGGAACTCCTTGCCAAGCTATCGAGTTGGTCGGCGTTCATGTCAGGGATAAATAAGCTACTCATAACGTTTGTGTTAGACATTTTAAAACCTCCTATAATCATGGGCTGTTAAATTAAAACGTATGTTAAAAAAAACACACAAATTCTAACTATATTATAGTACAAAATAACGATTATGTCAACTTTTGGAAAATTTCAAGAAATTAAAAAAGTATTTAAGAGATTTTAATAAACTTTCAAAACTTTTCCATAGGCCTTAGAAATTTTAAGAAGGGCTCAAAATTTTTAAAAATGAAAAATTTTAACAAGCTTTGAAGAAATTGCAAATAAGTTTTTAAAAAACTACATAAAACATTCTACTTTTAGCCTTACAATGATTGCTTATTTTTTGAAAATGATGTATAATAGATAATCAGTAATAGGGAGAAATTGCAATGGAAAATAATATAATTGATGAAAGAATATATAAAGATTTAATAAGCCAGATTGATGAAAAAGACTTAGAAAACACAGATACAATTATAAAAGAAAAAAAAATTAACATAAAAAAAGTAATATATGATAACAAAGAAAATTTTGAATTACATGGAACTGTTAAAGAAGCAGAAAATTCATACAGTACTTATATAAAAGTTGCTGAAGGTGAAATTGAAAATCTTTCATGTACTTGCGAAGAGTATAAAAAAAGCTACTGTGCTTGTAAACATATAATTGGAACAGTAAAAGAGTTTATAAACAATCCAGATTATATTAGAATTTTCACTGGAAATGCAATAAAGGAAAATAAGATTTCAATAAAAGAAAAAGAAGATGTTTTAGAAAACTACAAAATATTTAATCAGTTAATTAAAGAATTTTATTACCTTGATGAAGATGAAAAAGAGAATGATAATACTCAAAAAGAAATTTCAGGAAATATTCATATAGAGCCTAAACTTATTAGTAGTAAATTTTACAATTCACTAAAGCTTGAGATTAAAATTGGCGAAAAGCAGATGTATAGAGTAAAGTCTCTACCAGAATTTTATGATAGATTCATGGAAAGAGAAAAATATAAGTATGGGGCAAAATTGGAATTTGTTCATACAAAAGAAAAATTTGCAAAGGAAGACCAAAAGCTTCTTGATTTCGTCCTTAAATATTCGGAAATAGTTAAGTATGCAAATGAGTCTAGTACTGGTTACGATTATTACACAAAAAGAATCGGAGAGGATGCAATTATAATTTCAAATACAGGATTAGACGATTTGTTTGATTGTTTGGAAAACAGAGTAGTACAAGTGGAAAATCAGTATTCAACTGATGGAATTCTGTTTGTAAACAAAGAACCTGAAATTAAATTTAATCTTGAACAAGTAAATATAAATGAGTATAAGATTACTACAAATGCTGATGTATATGACTACATGGTATATGACGGTAGAAGATATGAGTATGTATTGATTGGAAAAAAGTTATATAGATGTTCAAAAAAATATAGAAACACAGTTATAAAATTACTAGATATATTCAGAAAGAACTTTACAAAAGAGATTATTTTACCAACAAAAGAATTATCTAATTTTTTTGTTATAGTTGAACCAAATATAAAAAATAGTTTAGAAGTACCTGAAAAAGAGTATCAGAAAATAAAGAAATATATTCCACCTCAATTATATGCAAAGCTTTATCTAGATTATAATGAAAAGAACTATGTGGTTGCAGAAGTTAGATTTATCTATGATGATGTTGAAATAAATCCTTTAGATGGAAAGAACTATCCAGAGGTAGTATCTAGGAATAGCATAAAGGAAGCCAAGCTTTTAAATATGCTTGTGGAATCTGGATTTATGCTAGATCAGAAGAATAACAGACTAATACTTATAAATGATGACAAGATATATAATTTTTTAAGTAATGATATGGACTTATATATGAAAAACTTTGAAATATTGGCAACAGATAATTTCAAGGAAAAAGAAATAAGAAGTTCAATGCAGGTTACTTTGGGAGTAAAAGTTGAAAACCATTTACTAGATATAGATTTCTCAAGTTTAGACTTTGATCCATCTGAACTACAAGAGATAATGACACAATACAAATTAAAGAAAAAGTACCACAGATTAAAAGATGGAAGTTTTATAAAATTAGAAGATAATGACACAATAAAATTTATTGATAGTGTTACAGAAGATATAGATGTAGATTACAGTAGCTTGAAAGATGGAAATTTAAAGCTTCCAATGTACAGAGCCTTATATCTAGATAAAATTCTAGAAAAGAATACTTCTGTGCGTGCAACAAAGGATGAGAATTTTAAGGACTTAATAGAACATATTGATATAAAAGAAATAGAAGGAAATATAGAAACACCAAAATCTTTGAATGCAAACTTAAGAGAATATCAAAAAATAGGAGTTCAGTGGCTAAGAACGCTTGGCGCTTATGGACTTGGAGGAATACTTGCAGACGACATGGGACTTGGAAAAACAGTTCAACTTCTATGTGTTGTTTGTGCTTACTTAGAAAGTACAGAGAAAAGTAAATTGAAGCCTACTATTGTAGTTTGCCCAAGTTCTCTTTGTTTGAACTGGCAAAACGAAATAGAGAAATTTACAACAGGAGTTACATCATTAGTAATTCATGGAACATTACAAGAAAGAATGAAACAAATATCTGAAATTCCGAATTACAATATAGTTATAACATCTTATGAATTACTAAAACGTGATATTGAAGAATATAAAAAATATAATTATCAATTCAAATATATTATTGCAGACGAGGCACAGTACATAAAAAATAACAATACTCAAAATGCAAAAGCTATAAAGAATATAACATCAGAGGTTAGGTTTGCATTAACTGGAACGCCAATAGAGAATTCGCTATCAGAACTTTGGTCAATTTTTGATTTTATAATGCCGGGATATTTATTTGGCTATAGAAAATTTAAAGAGTTATATGAGACTCCAATAATGAGAGAAAATGATGACCAAGCAATGCAAAAACTAAAAAAATTGATAGAGCCATTTGTTCTGAGAAGAATAAAGAAAGAGGTGCTTACAGAACTTCCTGATAAGACAGTTACTGTTTTGAACAGCCAAATGCTAGATGACCAAGAACAAATCTATTTATCTTATTTAGCACAAGCCAAGAAGAGTGCTTTTGAAGAGATAAAAGAGAATGGAATAGAGAAGAGCCAGATAAAAATTCTAGCACTTCTAACTAGATTAAGACAGATTTGCTGTCACCCTAGTTTATTCATAGAAAATTACAATGGAGGAAGCGGAAAGCTTAATCAGTGTATAGAGATAATAAAAGATGCAATTCAGGGTGGTCATAAAATATTGTTATTTTCAGGCTATACAGCAATGTTTGAGATAATAGAAAAAGAGTTGAAAAAAGAACAGATTGAATACTTGAAACTAACTGGACAAACCAAGGTGTCTGATAGAATAGACTTAGTTGATGAATTTAACAATAATCCTGATAAAAAGTTATTTTTAATATCTTTAAAAGCTGGAGGAACAGGATTAAACCTAACAGGAGCAGACATGGTTATACACTATGATCCATGGTGGAACATTTCTTCAGAAAATCAGGCAACAGACAGAACTTACAGAATAGGACAAAAGAGAAATGTTCAGGTTTATAAATTAATAACTAAAAATTCTATAGAAGAAAAGATATATGATTTACAGAAACGTAAGGAAACTTTAATTGATAATATGCTGTCAACAAATCAAACATTTATAAGCAAGTTATCTAAAGACGAGATAATGAACTTGTTTGAATAAAGAAAGGAAAACCATGAAAAACGAAATAGTAGTAATTGGAGGTGGCCTTGCCGGTTGTGAGGCAACTTACCAGATTGCAAAAAGAGGAATAAAAGTAAAGCTATATGAGATGAAACCAAATAAATTTTCGCCTGCTCATACAAATGAAAATTTATCAGAGATTGTTTGTAGCAATTCTTTTAAATCAAATTTACATACCAACGCTTGTGGCTTACTAAAAGAAGAACTAAGAATGTTAGACTCTTTGCTTATAAAAACTGCTGATGGAACAGCGGTTCCAGCAGGACAGGCACTTGCGGTTGATAGAGAAGTCTTTTCTAAGAACATAACAGAAAAGCTCGAAAGTATGGACAATGTTGAAATTATAAGAAAAGAAATTGGAACAGAGGAAAATGATCTAAAAGAAATTTGTAAAGATAGTATTGTAATAATTGCAACAGGACCTCTAACATCTGATAGTTTATCAAAGGAAATACTTGAGATAACAGGAGAAGATGACCTTCATTTTTACGATGCAGCAGCTCCAATTGTTTCAAGAGATAGTATTAACATGGATATTGCCTTTTATGGTAATAGATATGAGCAAGAAAGAAAAAAAGATGAAGATGTAGAAGAATGGAAGAGTAAATTCGATAAGCAAAGAAAAGAAAAAGTTACTGAAATTGAAAGCTTTAATTCTGATAAAGATAAGTGCAATCAAGACGAATGCAATCATGGTGAATGTAATCAAAATGAATCTAATCAAGATGCGGCATATATCAATCTTCCATTAAACAAGGAAGAATATGAGAAGTTTTGGAATGAACTTGTAAATGCCGAGGTTACAGAGCTACATCAATTTGAAAAAAGAGAAATATTTGAAGGCTGTATGCCTGTAGAAGTAATGGCAAAACGAGGAATAGATACACTAAGATATGGCCCATTGAAACCTATGGGATTTACAGACCCCAGAACAGGTTATAGACCTTATGCCATTGTACAACTGAGACAAGACGATAAAGAAGGAACTATATACAACATAGTTGGATTCCAAACAAATCTAAAATTCGGTGAACAGAAAAGAGTATTATCAATGATACCTGGTCTAGAAAATGCTGAATTTATGAAATATGGAGTCATGCATAAGAACACATTTATTAATTCAACAAAATTATTAGATGATACATACAACTTCAGGAAGAACGAAAACATATATTTTGCTGGACAAATAACAGGAGTGGAAGGATATGTTGAATCTATTTCTTCTGGATTTGTAGCAGGAATAAATGCTGTAAATAAAGTTTTAGGAAAAAATAAAATTGAATTCTCTAAATTTACAATGATTGGAGCTCTTGCTAAATATATATCAACTGAAAACGATAAATTCCAACCAATGAATGCAAACTATGGAATAATGCCAGAGCTAGAAGGAAAGAGAATAGCAGACAAAAAATTAAAATATGGAAAAATATCTGATAGAGCAATAGAATATCTAAAAAAAGACATAGAACAAAATTCTTTATAAAAGAACAAAATATTACAAATATTAATTTTATATTACATTTTTGTTAGGATTTGCAAAAGGTATACCAAATATGGTATTATATTATTGATGTGTTGTTTAATTTTATAAAGAAAATTAATGTGAAATTAAATATGAAAATATAATGGAGGGTCGTATGGAAGAAGAAGTAAAGAGATTATTAGACCAGAGAACTAAACTTGAAGATCAAAGAAAAGTAAAAGAGGAAAAACTTAATGAGACTTTAGCTGGAATGGATTCTGATTTTGAACAATATCAAACAGATGACATACTTACTAGAGATAAACAACAAGATATGTATGAACAAGAAAGAAATGAATATAAGAAACAAGCTGAAGCTGAAATAAGTCAAATTAAGGCAGATATTGATAGGAAGAATAGTGAAATAGGATTAGCACTTAGAAAAGTAAGAGATGGACTTATTGCAGAAGTTGCTCAATATAAGCCTGACTATTCTGAAAAAGAGAAGGCTCTTAAGACTAAAGAGATAGAACTAAAAATTGCAAAAGATGCAATGGAAGAAGCTGAAGCAGAATATAATCATCGAATGATGAGATTTTATTATTATGATGACAAAGCGGTTAAAAACCTTGATGATTCTGATGTGCTTTCTTCAAGAAAAGATTACAATGATTTGTTGGTTGAATTTAACTCAATGTTAGGAGAATTAAATCAATTAAAAGCAAAGGATACTGGAGTTGTAAAAAATTTAAACTCAAAGATAGAGAGAATAAATCAATTCTTTGGAACAGTTGACATTAGAAAAACAAGTGCTGATAAAATATTAGATGCATTAGAAGATGAAGAGTTTGATGTACAAATACCATTAGATTTTTCAGTACAACAACCAGAACAAACTGAACAAGAAACTACAAAACCTCAACAGGATCAACCATCACAGACACAAGCACAAGAATTTCAGAAAACTCAAGATGCACCAAGAAACAATGAAGCTGAGAAAGAACCACAAAAGTTACCAGTTGAAAAGCTTGCAAAATCAGGAATTAAAGCAGATGATATAGAAATTTCTCAAATTGATTTTGATATTTCAACTGGAAAAATTAGTGTAGGATTTACAGCTAACAAAGATACTATTGAAATGAATGTTGATATGGGAAATAAACTTTTATCACCTAAACAGATGAATAAATATTTTAAACAAAACAACATAAGTATTGATGGAAAAATGGATCCATACATTGTTTTTGCCATTAATCAATCTGCAGAGAAAATTATGAATGGACTAGGAATAATTGATAAGGCTAAAATAAAGGATTTCGCTGAAAAATACACGGATACTTATAGAAATTCTCTAGGAACAAACGTTGACTTACAAGAACTAAGAGATGAAGAACTTGAATCACTTACAGGTATTAGATATTTTAAATCTCAAGAAAAATGTGATAAAAATAATTTCAAATATTTAATGCCATATATGAGAGAGGCAAAAGAGTCTACCTGTTCAAATGTTGAAGTTGATACAAGAAAATGGTATGAGATACTAAGAGATGGAGTTAAATCTATATTCAATAAAACATTGAGATTGGGAGATGGAAAAACAGAAAACAAGGAAAAATCACAAGACGATAAGCAAATAAAGTATCAATCAAACAAAGATAAAGAAGAAAAAGGTTTCTTGGAAAGTATAAAAGTTCAACCAGTAGAGGAGAATCAGAAACATACTGACGAATTAATGGATAAAGCAAATCAGGAACTAGCAAAAACTTTATTAAATAGTAGTGTAAGAAATGTAGCAAATGAAAATATTAATGCTGCAACTAAGAAAGTTAAAGCTGAAAAAGAATCAGAACAAGAACAAGAACAATAATACTAAATAAAGATTCAACTGCAAATTGCAGTTGAATTTTTAGATAAAAGTGTTATATTGATAAAGTGAAAAACAGAAAAAGTAGATAAATGAGAGCAAGTAAAAGTGATTTGTAAATAAGAGGAGCATTTAATGAAAAGAATATTATTTGTAATTGCCATGGAAAAAGAGGCAAAAGATATAGCAAAAGAATTAGGACTAGTAGAAAGAAATTCGGAAGATGGCAAGGTATTTGAAAAAGATAATATAAGTCTATTAATAAGTGGAATTGGAAAACAACAAACTGCAATTAATTTGACTAAATATCTTGAAAATAATAAAGAAAATCTTCCTGACATTATCATAAATGTTGGATATGTGGGTTCTACAAAATCAGAAATTGGAAGTTGGGCAAGTGTAAATAAATCTTACAATTACGAATGGTTTATTCCAGGAGAACAAAAATATGAGGTTGAAGGTTTTGATAAGAATATATTAAAAGATATAAATGAAACCGAAATAAAAGCACTTCCTTGTTATAGTGCAGAGAGTTTTGTTACTTCAACTGATATAACAGATGATGTGGTATTTGACATGGAACTACATTCAATTTACATGATTTGTTGCATGTATAGAATTGAATTAATTTCATTAAAAAAAGTGAGTGATAATTTGAGTCTTGATGATTATTACAAAAATATTGACATGAAAGATGTAATGGAATTAACAAGCTCATTGAAAATTCTGAAAAAAGCAGGTTGTATCTAAAAATTACTAAAAAATCCTTGTAATTAATATAAATCTAGTATAAAATAAAGTCATAAATTAGAAAGTAAAAGCTAATTATGGCTTTTTTGATGTGATAGGAGAGTTTTTCTTTCCTATTATATTAAATGTTGTATAGAAATTTGAATATATTAAATTTCATAAACGCATAAATTGACTGAGAAGGGAGAGTATGGCAAAGTTTAATTCCATACGAAAAATAGAATGTATTTAAAAAGATTAGAACTACAGGGTTTCAAGTCTTTTGCAGATAAGACAGTATTAGAATTTAAACCAGGAATTACTGCTGTTATTGGACCAAATGGGTCTGGTAAGAGCAATATTTCTGATAGCATTAGATGGGTTCTTGGAGAGCAAAGCATGAAGTCTTTAAGGGGTGCAAAATCTGAGGATATAATATTTGCAGGAACTCAAAATAGAAAATCTTTAGGATTTGCCGAAGCATCTATAATATTTGACAATTCAGATGGAAAACTTCCAATAGAATATAATGAGGTAACTGTTACTAGAAAGATATACAGAAGTGGAGAAACAGGTTATTTCATTAACAAAGTTCCTTGCAGATTGAAAGATATATTAGAGTTATTCATGGATACAGGAATTGGTAAAGATGGATATTCTATAATCGGACAGGGAAAAATCGATGAAATATTAAGCAATAAATCTGAAGATAGAAGACATATATTTGAAGAAGCTGCCGGAATTGTAAAGTATAGAGTTAGAAAGGCTGAATCTGAAAAGAAGTTAGAACAAACAAAATTGAACTTGCTTAGAATAAATGATATTTTGTCTGAAATAGAGGGACAATTGGATCCTTTGAAAATTCAATCTGAGAAGGCAAGAAGATTTTTAGATTTAAGAGAAGAGCTAAAGAATATAGAAGTTGGATTGTTTGTTTACAATATAAATTCATACAAAGAAAAACTTGCTCAAATTTCAGAAGATTTTAAAATATTAACAGACCAAGAAGATGACGAAAATAAGAAACTTGAAGAGAGTCAATCTGAAAAAGATTCGTTAAAATCTAGAATTGATGAATTGATTGCAGAAATTGAAGAGGCTCAAAATCTTGGATTTGAAAGCAAAACCAGAATAGAGCAAATAAATTCACAGATAAGCATTTCAAATGAAAGAATTTTAAACAATAATTCAAATTCTGAAAGATTAGCAAATGAAATTGAAGAACAGAAACAAAGAATTGTAGAGTTCCATGAGGAGAAAGATGCAAAATTAAATAAAAAAGAGAATCTTTCTAAAAATAGAGAAAAGTTTGAAACAGAACTTAAACAAAAAGAACAAGAATTAAATGAAATAACCAAGAAACTATCAAAAAAAGAATTGGAAATTGAGGAAGAAAAGAAAAAGGTAGAAGAAAATTCTAATCAAAGATATGAAAGACTTTCTCAAATTAGCACATTAGATGCAAATTTTGAAAATTTGGAAAAGACGAAGAAGAGTGTTAAGGAAGAATTAACTTCTACAATTTCTGAATTAGATGCAACTAGAATTAAAAAACAGGAAATATCTAAAGCATTCACAGAAGCGGATAATACCAGAAACAAGGCATTAAAAACTTTGAATGGAATCAGAGAGCAAAAAGAAAAATCAATGATTGCCATAAAGGATTATGATGACCAAATTAACAAATTGACTCAAGACTACAGAATGAAAGACTCAAGATGCAAGTTCTTAATTGAAACAGAGAAAGACAAGGACGGATATATAAAGAGTGTTAAGTCTTTGCTACTTGCCTGTGAAAACGATAAGAGCTTAAATTCGGGAGTCGAGGGAGTTCTTGCAAGTTTGATTTCTGTTGATAAACAATATGAAACTGCTATTGAAATGTGTTTAGGACAAAGCATGCAAAACATAGTAACAAATACAGAAAATGATGCTAAAAAACTTATTGAATATCTTAGAAAGAATAATCTTGGAAGAGCAAGTTTTTTACCAATTGCGTCAGTACATGGAAAGAAGCTTGAAAAAATTAATAAAACTGGAATCAATGGAGTAATAGGAATTGCATCAGAACTTGTAAAGACTAACAAGAAATATGGGGAAATTATATCAAACTTGCTTGGCAGAACTGTGATTGTAGAAAATATGGACTCTGCAATAGCACTTGCAAAAGCTAATAATTATTCGTTTAGAATAGTAACTCTTGAAGGAGATGTAATAAATCCATCAGGTGCAATAAGCGGTGGTTCTACATCTCAAAAAACTGTTAATATATTAGGCAGAGGAAGAGAGATAGAAGAGCTTAAGAAAAATCTTGAAAAGCTAAATAAGAAGATTGAAGAAGTAACGAAGGAAAAGGAAGAATATTCAGAAAAAGTCGCAGACATAATAGAAGAATCTGCAAGGTTAGAGAAAAATCTTCAAGAAATAGAAATTGATTTTGCAACTAAGAAGCAAGAATTGGAAATGTATAATTCTCAAATAAGCAAGTTGGAAGAGAAAACAGCAAAATTAAAAGAAAGATTGGAACAAATCGAAAAAGAAAAACAAGAAATAATATCTGCAAAAGAGGGAACCACCAAGGTTATAGAGAATCTTGATAAAGAAAATGCTGAGCTTAACCAGAAGATTGCTGAGTTTGCAAAAGATAATCAAGAGGATCAGACATACATAGACAATTTGAATACAGACATAACAGACCTAAAAATATCTGTGTCATCATTTGACGAAAGTGGTACATCTATTGATGAGATGATTGCAAGAATTGAACAAGATATAGAGAATGCAAATAAGAGTATCGAAAACAAGACTGCAGAAATAGAAAATCTAAAACTTGAAAATGAAAAGACAAATGAAGACATTCTAAATTTCGGAAAAGAGATAGACAAGATTAAGGAAGAGGTTTCTAATAGCTCAGAAAAAATAGAAAACTTGAAACAAGAAAAAGTTGAAAAAAATAATAAGCTAGAGAAACTTGAGGAGAAAATCACATCTCAATATGAGGTTCTAAATGGATTAAAAGAGCAAATTGTTAAAATAGAAAGCAAGAAACAGAAACAAGAACAAGATTTAGACGATTTAATAAACAGACTATGGCAGGAATATGAGCTTACTCCAAACAATGCAGATGGCTACAAGAAACCAGACAATGTTGCGGTGGCTCAAAAGCAAACTACTCAATTAAGAAAAGAAATTGCAGATTTAGGAAGCATAAACATAGATGCAATAGAAGATTATAAAAAGATGCAAGAAAGATATACCTTCATGAATGAGCAAAGATTTGATTTGGAAGATTCAATATCAAAACTTAGAAATGTAATTTCTGAAATGACTGACAATATGCAAAAACAATTTGCAGAAAAATTCAAGCAAATAAACAAGAATTTCAATGAAGTGTTTGTTGAATTGTTTGGAGGAGGAAAGGCAGAACTTATATTAGAAGATGAGGGAAATCTTCTAGAGTGTGGAATAGACATTAGGGTACAGCCACCAGGAAAGAAACTTCAAAACATGATGCTATTATCAGGTGGAGAAAAGGCTCTTACAGCAATTGCAATTTTATTTGCTATATTGAAAATAAACCCAGCACCTTTCTGCATACTAGACGAGATTGAAGCTGCACTTGATGATGTAAACGTTGGAAGATACGCATTATATCTAAAGAAGTTTAGTAATAGTACTCAATTCTTAGTTATAACACATAGAAAAGGTACCATGGAAATAGCAGACACTGTTTATGGCGTAACTATGGAAGAAAAAGGAATAAGTAAGCTATTATCAATGAGATTATCAAACAGCAAATAGAGGTAAGTTTTGTAATAAATTGGACTTGAGAATAGAATAAGTTTGATAATTAAAATAAAGACTAAATTAAACGAAAAGAAAAAATAAAAACGAAGCCAATAATAATGAACCCAAAAATATTAGACAGAAATGTACTAAAACCAAAAGTTTGACAGTATAAAGTTTAATATAGAGGGTTCATTTTCTGTGTAAAAATATTCAAGGCTTCGTTTTTACTCTAACAAAATATTTTTTAACTGTGTGAATAAATTCTGGACAAGGAGAATACATTTATAAAAATGGACAAGGAGGAATTTATTATGTGGTACACGAAAGAGTTAGTGCAAGTCTTTACTGAGTTGAAGACCAGAAGGGAACGGACTTACAAATGAAGAAGCAAAAAAAAGAATAGAAAAGTTCGGCAAGAATAATTTAAGAGAAAAGAAGAAAGACTCTTTATTCATAAAGTTTATAAAACAATTCAATGACTTTATGATTATTACTTTGATTATTGCTGCTATTATTTCAGCAGTTATATCTAAAATGAATGGAGAATCCGACTACATTGATTCAATAATTATAATTGCAATTGTAATATTTAATGCAGTAATGGGACTGGTTCAAGAACAAAAGGCTGAAAAATCGTTAGAAGCACTAAAAAAGATGTCTGCACCAATTGCAAAAGTAAAAAGAAGTGGAAAGGTTCTGGAAATAGAGTCTGAAAATGTTGTTCCGGGAGATATCGTAATTTTAGAAACAGGAAGCTTTGTTCCAGCAGATTGCAGACTAATAAATAGCTATAATCTTAAAATTGAAGAATCTAGCTTAACTGGAGAGAATGTTCCAGAAGAAAAAGACGCAACTAGAATACTAAAATCTAATACATCAATGGGTGATATATGTAATATGGCTTATGCAACTACAATAGTTGTAAATGGTCATGGAGAAGCAGTGGTAACAGAAACTGGAATGAATACTAAGGTTGGCAAAATAGCAGGAATGATAATTGAAGACGAAGCTCCAGAGACTCCAATTCAAAAGAAGTTGGGTGAAGTAGGAAAAATTCTAGCTATTGCGTGCATAATAATTTGTGTCCTAATATTTATAATTGGTATTTTTAAGAAGATTCCAATTGTGGAGATGTTTATGACATCTGTTGGGCTTGCTGTTGCAGCCATTCCTGAGGGATTGCCAGCTATTGTGACGATTATGCTTTCTATTGGAGTTACTAAAATGGCAAAAAGAAATAGCATTATAAGAAAACTACCTGCTGTAGAAACTCTTGGTAGCAGTACTGTTATATGCTCAGATAAAACTGGAACTTTAACCCAGAATAAAATGACAGTAGTTCAAGTGAGCAACATAAATGGAAGAGCAAATGAAGAAGAACAAAAATTTATTATGGAACTTGGTACAATGTGTACAGACACAGAAGAGCAGTATTCAGAGTCAATTGGAGAACCGACTGAAGTTGCAATTACAAACTTTGCAATAAAAAATAACTTAAGAAAATCCGAACTATATGAAAAAATGCCGAGAATAAATGATATTCCATTCGATTCGACAAGAAAAATGATGACAACTATACATAAAATGGGTAAGAAATACAGGATAATAACAAAAGGTGCACCAGATGTATTAATAAAAAAGTGCACAAAATGTTATAATAATGGAAGTATATCATCAATATATAGCAAGGAAGAAAATATAAAATATCAAAACAACGAAATGAGTGAAAAAGCTTTAAGAGTTATAGCTGTTGCATATAGAGATGCTGATAATTTGCCAGTAAATATAACTGCAGATGCAATAGAAAATGATTTGATATTTGTAGGATTAATAGGAATGATTGATCCACCAAGAGAAGGAGTAAAAGAAGCGGTAAGAACTTGCAGAAAAGCAGGAATAAAAACAGTAATGATAACTGGAGATCACCTGCAAACGGCTAAAGCAATAGCAAAAGAACTTGGAATTTTAAGAAAAGGAGATTTTGCTGTTGCTGGTGATGAACTTGAAAAAATATCCGACCAAGAATTAGAAAAAAATATAATGAAATATTCTGTATTTGCAAGAGTAACTCCTGAACACAAGGTAAGAATAGTAAAAGCCTTTAGAAACGCAGGTCAAATAGTTGCAATGACTGGAGATGGAGTAAATGATGCTCCTGCATTGAAGAACGCGGATATTGGAATTGCCATGGGCAAAGGTGGGACAGATGTTGCAAAAAATGCGGCAGACATGATTTTGACTGATGACGATTTCGTAACAATAGTTGATGCTGTAAGACAAGGAAGAAATATATACGACAATATAAAAAAGGCAGTTCATTTCTTAATTGCAACAAACATCGGTGAAATTGTGACGATATTTGTAGGACTACTAATGGGAATAAAATCTCCTTTGCTTGCAATACAACTATTGTGGATAAATCTTGTAACAGACTCTTTACCAGCAATAGCACTTGGCCTCGAAAAAGAAGAAGAAAATATAATGAACCGATTGCCAAGAAGTCCGAAGAAAAGTCTATTTGCTGATGGACTATGGTGGAAAATAATAATAGAAGGCTCGATGCTTGGAATGTTCACCTTATTGGCTTTCAGTATTGGAAACAAATTGTATTCAATAGAAGTAGGCAGAACAATGGCATTTTTATCACTTGGAATACTAGAATTAGTACACAGCTTCAACATTAAGAGCGAAGAAAGCATATTTAAAACAGGATTATTAGAAAATAAATACTTGGTAGGAGCTTTCTTACTTGGAACCATACTGCAAGTAATAGTTGTACTAATAAGACCTCTAGCAACAATATTCGAAGTAGTTCCTTTAAACGGAATACAATGGTTATACACAATATTAATATCATTCGCACCACTTGCAATAATAGAATTGCAAAAAGCCGTAAACATTGTCCAATTAGAACGACCTCTTTTGCAAAAGAAAAGAAATTGTACCAAAATGTACCATGAATAAAAAAATTTGCATTTGCATAAAATATATGGTATAATAGATTTTGTCGCAGTAAAAAGGAGAGTGAAATTTATTTTATATCATATAGCAAAATACTGCACTAAAGAGATTGTAAAATTGCTTACTATTGCTTTAATAGCACTATTAATAATAACTGCAATAATATTTATAAAATACACTCCAGTGTATGAAGTAAAATTAAACGACCAAATAATAGGCTATGTAAAAAGCAAAAAAGTAATGGAAGATATAATAAACGAACAAGTATTAACATCTGATAATGCTTGTGCCGTATTTACAGAATTAAATGAAACACCAACTTACGAATTAACATTATCATCAAAAGAAGCAAACGATGAATATGAAATTGCTCAAGTTTTAGCAGAAAATACAACAACTTTGTATAAATTCTATGCTATAACAGTAAACGGTGAAAACAAAACATCTGTAAATACATTAGAAGAAGCAGAAAACATAGTTCAAGAAATGAACGAAGAGTATTCTGATGAGGTGGCAACAGTTGCAATATTGGAACAGTATACAAAAAATGAGGAAGATATAGGAACTGTTGAATTATCAGTAGCAAAAACAAGTATTGATACTGATTTAAGAGAAATAAAAAGCGAACAAGAAAGAATTGCAGAAGCAACATTTAATGGAGTATATTTTAGTACTCTACCAGTTGTAGGAAATATAACATCCAGATATGGAGTTGTAGAAACAAGTGTAAGAAACCACGCACACGGTGGTCTAGATATAGCAGCGCCAGCAGGTACAAACATAAAGGCTGCTGCACCAGGTACAGTATCATATTCTGGCTGGATGAGCGGATATGGATATTTAATAATAATCGACCATGAAAATGGAGTTCAAACTTATTATGGACATTGTAGCAAATTATATGCATCAGTTGGAGATGAAGTAGAAGCAGGAACAGTAATTGCTGCCGTCGGATCAACTGGTAACTCTACAGGTAACCATTTACACTTTGAAATTAGATTAAATGGAAGCTCTGTAAACCCACAAAAATATATATACAAATAAAAATTCCTAGGCAGACATTGCTGGGGATTTTTTTGTTGGCACTTAAAGAATTCACGCCGAAATAAAGCAAAATTATTACATTTTTTTCACACATTTTTCACAATTCTATTGTAATATAAAAATGTAATGATGTAAAATAATACTGAAAGGAAGAATGAAAATGGAAGACAATAATAACATTCAAAATAATCAAGAAAAAGAAGTTAATAACAACATGGCAGAAAGCCAAGCAAATGTGCAAAACATGCAGGAAAATACACAAATGAATGCGCAATCAAATTCATACGCAAACACACAAGCAAGTGTGCAATCAAATATACAAGGAAATGCACAAAATGTGAATAATACATCAAAAACGCCTGATGCTGTAATAGATAAATCAGGAAAAGAGTTTAAGGCTGTAAAGCCAAACCAAAATACAAATTCAAAAAATAAAAAAACAAAATCTAACGGATTTGCAAAAACAGTTGCTGTACCATTTCTAAGTGGTGTTTTAGGAGCTGGAATAGTTTTAGGAACTTGCTTCGGAATTCCTGAAATAAAAGAGAATATTATTGGAAGCAATAAAGCTACAACAGTAACAACAAATTCTACAAGCACAAGTTCACAAATCAATACAACACAAATATCATTAGAAAAATATTCTGAAACAGGAATGGCTGTTGCTGCAAAGGTACAACCATCAATAGTAGGAATAAAAGTTGAATACACTGTAAATTCAATATTTATGAATAGACAAGGAACTGCAGAAGCAGAGGGTTCTGGAATTGTAATAAGTGAAGACGGATACATCTTAACAAACAATCACGTAATAAATTCTAGTTCATCATCTTCATATTATGAAATAGGAACTGCAAGTAAAGTTAGTGTATATCTATATAATGACGAAACAGAATATGATGCAAAAGTTGTTGGCACTGATGAGCAAACAGACTTAGCAGTTATCAAAATAGAAAAAGATGGACTTACTGCTGCAGAACTAGGAGATTCAGACAGTGTTAATGTAGGAGAATTTGCAATGGCAATAGGAAATCCACTTGGAATGCAAAGCTCTGTAACTGGAGGAATAATAAGTGCTGTAAACAGAGAAGTAACAGATTCAGATGAAAAAACATATAAATTAATTCAAACAGATGCTGCTATAAACTCTGGAAACAGCGGTGGAGCATTAGTAAATAGCAAGGGTCAAGTAATAGGTGTAAATACACTTAAAGTATCTGCAACAGGTGTTGAAGGAATGGGATTTGCAATTCCAATAAATTCAGCAAAACCTATATATGAACAATTAATTCAATATAACAAAGTAAAAAGACCTTATATAGGAGTTAGAGGAAGAGACTTAGACGCTGACACAGCAAAGAAAAATAATTTGGTTGAAGGAATATATGTTGCATCAGTAGATGAATATTCAGCAGCTGAAAAAGCAGGAATAAAATCTGGAGACGTAATTGTAAAAGCAGATGGTAAAGATGTAAAGACAATGACTGAACTAAATGAAGTAAAAAACACACATCAAATCGGTGATACAATGACAATTACAGTAAACAGAAATGGTAATACAAAGGAATTTACATTAACATTACAGGAACAACAATAAAATACGAACTAGTTACATTTAGTTCACGCAAAGGACAAAAACTATTGGTAATATATAAGCATAGTTAGTAAGAACTGATACTTATTACTAACTAAAAAACAAAAACATCCCCTTTTATTTTCAAATTGATTGCCAGAGATATGGCAGTCAATTTTTTTATTCCTTTGATGCCAACTTTATGGAAATAAATACTTGAATTATTAAAAATAAAAATATATAATCAACTATGCAATAAATAGCAGAAAGGGAAATAACATGAAAAATAATATGGGCTTCGGAATAATAAAAATAATAATACTAATGATAATTATTGCACTAATTGCATTCAGCGGAGTTTATTTTGCAAGAATGAAATATCATGAATCAAAATTACAAACTGTAAAAACAGATATGTTGCAAGTTCAATGGAAAGTAAAAAGCTATGTAGACAAACAAACTGTAAAAGGAGAAGAAGACAAATATTTAGGAACTAAAATAAGTGAAATAGAAGATGATGAACTTATAAATGAATTTTTAAAGGAAAATGTATTACAGGAAGATGAGTATGACAAGTTTTATGTGCTAAAAGATGAGGACATGCAAAAAGCAGAATTACAAATAACTAACTATGAAGGAAGCTACTTTTTAGTAAATTACGATGACTATGAAATTGTAGTCACGAAGGGATTTGAATATAATAAAGATGAAAAGTTGTACAAGCTTTCAGAAATTGAAAAGAAAACTGAGAGTAAAGAACAAGAACAAAATCAAGAGCAGAATCCAAACCAAGAAAATACAGAAATAGATACAAATACAGAAACCAAGGAAGAAGAATAAATAGCAATAGAAGAAGGTAGAAAATGAAAGAAAAAGAAGAACAAAGATTAAATATGCTAAAAGCAGAAGAAGAGAAACTTTACATCGAAAGAAACATGAAATATATATGTGGAATCGATGAAGCGGGACGTGGTCCATTAGCAGGGCCTGTTGTAGTTGGAGCAGTTGTAATGCCAAGAGATTCAAAAATAGAATGGGTAAACGACTCAAAGAAAGTAACAGAAAAAAGAAGAGAAATATTATATGATAAAATCACAGAAGAGGCCCTTGCTTGGGGGGTTGGAATAATATCAGAGAAAGAAATAGATGAGATAAATATTCTAAATGCAACAAAAATGGGCTTACATCTTGCTTTAGGAGAAGTAATTGAAAAACTAGGACAAAAGCCAGATATAGTAATAGTAGATGCTTTGAAAGACATAGATACATTCCAAATTCCATATCAATCAATAATAAAAGGAGATGCAACAAGATATTCAATTTCATGTGCATCAATAATTGCAAAAGTTACAAGGGATAGAATAATGAGACAATGGAATGAAATATATCCAGTATATGATTTTGAAAAAAACAAGGGATATGGAACAGCAGAACATATAAAGGCACTAAAAGATTACGGACCATGTCAAATACATAGAAAATCATTTATAAAACATTTTGTATAAATATTGTACAATAATATAAGTTGTGCTAATATTGTGGAAAAAGGAGAGGATGTTATGAAAAAGGGAGACTTAGAATTAATAGATTATTCTATATACTTTGCAACAAAAGCTCATGCAGGTCAAAAAAGAAAGTCAGAACCAGATTTAGATATGATTTTCCACCCATTCACTGTTGGAATGATTTTGCAAAGAGCTGGAGCTAATACAAATTGTGTTATAGCAGGAATTCTACATGATGTTGTAGAAGACACTAAATACACATTAGAAGACATCAAAAACGAATTTGGACCAGAAATTGCAAAAATTGTAGACGAAGTTTCAGAAGACAAAAGTTTAAAATGGAAAGAAAGAAAAATAGAAGCAATCAACAAAATAAAAACAGCAAGTATGGAAGGAAAACTTGTAGAATGTGCAGACAAGATTAGTAATCTTGAAACTTTATACGCTTTATATAAAGAAAAAGGCGAGAAAGTTTGGGAAAGCTTTAATAAACCTAAAGAAGTACAAAAATGGTATTATACAAGTATGTATGATGCAGTTTTAATGAATGCAACAGAAGAAAACAAATTATTTGAGAGATATAAAAAAATATTAAATAAACTTTTTTAGGGGGAAGACATGAAAACATCAATTGAAACAATTAATGCACAAAAGAACAGAATTGAAGGAAATTTAGAGTATATCAAATCAAATATAGGAAAAATGGAAGGACCAATCTTTGTAGAATTAATTGGAACAGCCAAAAGCGGAAAAACTACATTATTAAACAATATGACTGCATTATTAACAAAAAACGGAGTGCCAATGCAAAAAAGAGCTGAAACAGCTGAATATAATCCAATAGAAAACAAGGATATCGAAGAATATAATATCTGGATGTATAGCGAACTTATGAAAAACTTAAGTGAAGACATGAGCGATTTAACTCCAAGAGTTGTAATATACGACAGAGGAATGTTAGACAGACTTCCATGGATAGACTTTTCTGTGCATGAAGGTTCAATACCACAAGCAGATTCTGCAATATTAAAACATTTATTTGAAAGTGAATTCATGAAAAGATATAAGCCATTAACTTATGGATTTATCACATCACCAGAAACAAGTGTACTAAGAAAAGGTAGAGAAGGAAGATTAGTAAACTTAAAGAGCGTAAAACTATTCAATGATTGTATGGCACAAGAAGACAAGGCTATATCAGCCGGATCAGGCCAATATAGCAAAATAAAAACAGATAATTATCAAGGATACTTAAAAGAGTTTATTATGGACTTTGCTGACAGAATGACATCTGATGTAAGAGACATAATACAAGAAAGAATTGCAGAAAAACAAGTAGATGATGAAATAGAAAAATAATAAGAAAAAAGCTACATACGAAAAGAAGATACGTCTTAAGAGAGGAATGAAAGTATGAACATTTTAGATATAATAGGGAAGAAAAGAGATGCAAAAGAACTAAACAAGGAAGAAATAGAATTCTTTGTAAGAGGATATACAGACGGAAGTATTCCAGATTATCAGGCTGCAGCACTTGTTATGGCAATTTATATAAATGGCATGAGCAAAGAGGAAACAACAAATCTTGCTTTAGCAATGGCATACTCTGGAGACGTGTTAGACTTATCCGATATAGGAGAAGTAGTAGACAAACATAGCACAGGCGGAATCGGAGATAAAATAACATTAATATTAATGCCGATAGTAGCATCTTTAGGTGTGAAAGTTGCAAAGATGTCTGGAAGAGGACTTGGTGCAACAGGTGGAACAAAAGACAAGCTAGAAGCAATACCTGGATATAGAACTGAAATTGAAATAGAAGAATTCATAGAAAATGTGAAGAAAATCGGAATAAGCCTAATAGGGCAAACTCTTAACTTGGCACCTGCAGACAAAAAATTATATGCATTAAGAGATACAATTAGTTGTACTGCCAATATTCCACTAATAAGCTCTAGTATAATGAGCAAAAAGATTGCGGCAGGAGCAAATAAAATTGTTCTAGATGTAACTTATGGAAGCGGAGCATTTATGAAAACAGTGCAAGAAGCGGAAGAATTATCTAAAACAATGATTGACATTGGCAAACTAGCAAATAAAGAAACAGTATGCATAATAACAAACATGGATCAACCATTAGGTGCTATGGTTGGAAACGCACTTGAAGTTATTGAAGCTGTAGAAGCATTAAAAGGAAACTTACAAGACGATGTAAAAAATGTTGTATTAGAACTTGGTGCATACATATTGAAGCTAGATGGCAAAGGAGATAACATACAAGAAAACAAAGAAAAAATTGAACAAGCAATCATGAGTGGAGAAGCATACAAAAAATTCTTACAGCTAGTTGAAAATCAAGGTGGAGACATCAGTTATATAGAAAACACAGAAAAATTCACAAAAGCCCAATATAAAATGCCGGTAGAAGCAAAAGAAACAGGCTATGTACAAAAACTGAATGCCGAAGAAGTAGGTAAAATAGCAATGCACTTGGGCGCTGGAAGAATGAAAAAAGAAGACAATATAGATTATGCCGTTGGAATAGAACTAATAAAAAAAGTAGGTTGCTATGTAGAAAAAGGCGAAACAATAGCATATATATATGCTGATGATGAACAAAAAGGAAAAGAAGCAGTAAGCAAACTACAAGAAATATATGAAATAAGTGCAGAAAAAGTGGACAAGCCAAAAGAAATATTAGAAATAATAGAATAAAAAATGGCAGGGAAGAAAACAGTAAATAGAAAATTAAAATAAAAAATAAAAAAGAAGCCTTCAACACGACTATGTTGGACTTCTTCTTTTTGTAAAAATCAACCAAGTATCTCAGGTGTATGATTTTTACTAATAATTTATAATGAAATTATAGTGAAAATTTAATATTCGTATTAGAATTCAAACCTGAATCTTTATTTAAATCTTGCTTAACACCTGAACAATTTAAGGTTGCAGAATTCAATCCTAAACCAGTAAGAGTTGTATAAAGCTCTTTATTCTTAAGCAATCTATTAACATTCTTCAATGAAACACCTGTTGAATAAGATAAAGCCTCAACAGAAATATCTTCGTCTGCATCAGACATAAAATTCTTTAGTTTAGAAACATCTTGTTCATCTTTTGCTTGGCATTGAGGACATACAGAACTTTCAGATATAAAGAAACAGCCACAACGTTCACATTTATTTAAATTCATAAGAAAACCTCCTCGTATTATAATGCAATTATAAAATTAAAATTCTTACAAATTGAATTAACAAAACTCAACTTTTTACATAAAGAATTGTAACATAAAAAAATGTAAAATTAAAGAGAAAAATGTAAAATAACAAAATAAAAATAAAAATCTAAAAAAGGCTTGATTTTTAGCCTTTTTTTTGATACAATATAACATGTTAAAAATACGCACATAAATTTCAGTTTGAAAGAAGTGCTTTTGTAAAATCTATTTAAATGCAAAAGTTCTTTTAAATGTTAAAGATTTGTGGAGGGTAAAAACTAAAAGGAGGAACAAATTATGGCAGTAGTTGCAATGAAACAATTACTAGAAGCTGGTGTTCATTTCGGACATCAAACAAGAAGATGGGATCCTAGAATGGCTGAATATATATTCCAAGCTAGAAACGGAATTCACATCATCGATTTACAAAAAACATCAAAAAAATTAGATGAGGCTTATGCTTTCTTAAAAGAGCAAGCTGAGGAAGGAAAAACAGTTCTATTTGTAGGAACAAAGAAACAAGCTCAAGACTGCATGAAAGAAGCAGCTGAGAAATGCGGAATGTACTACGTTAACCAAAGATGGTTAGGTGGAATGCTTACAAACTTTGCTACAATAGAAAAAAGAATTGAAAGATTAAACGAACTTGAAAAAATGCAAGAAGACGGAACTTTCGATGTATTACCTAAAAAAGAAGTTATCCTATTAAAGAAAGAAATGGATAAATTAGAGAAAAACTTAGGTGGAATCAAAAACATGAAAGAACTTCCAGGAGTTTTATTCATAGTAGATCCTAAGAAAGAAAGAAATGCTATATTAGAAGCAAGAAAATTAAACATTCCTACAATAGGATTAATCGATACAAACTGCAACCCAGAGGATGTTGATTATGTTATCCCTGGAAATGATGATGCTATAAGAGCTGTTAAATTAATAGCAGACACAATGGCTAATGCAGTTATTGAAGGAAGACAAGGAGAAGCTTTAGAAGCTGAAACAGAAGAAGCTGCTCAAGAAAATGAAGAAGTTGCAACAGAAGAACCAAGCATGGAAGAAGTTGTTGCAAATTCAGAAGAAGACAAAGCTGAATAATAAATAACAACAAATACCAAGGGGTAGGGCCAGCTGCCCTATCCTTTAGTGTTCGTCCAATAGAAAGATTTTGGACGAAATCGTATAGATAAAAATAAACAAAATAAAATATTAGCTCCTAAGGTGAAAATGTTTAAAACAAAGTTACACAAAGGGAGAAATTAAAAAGGAGGATTTTTAAATGATTACAGCACAACAAGTTAAAGAGTTAAGAGAAAAAACAGGCGCAGGAATGATGGACTGCAAAAAAGTTCTAACAGAAACTGATGGAGATATGGAAAAAGCTACAGAATTACTTCGTGAAAGAGGAATTACAAAGGCTGCTAAAAAATCATCAAGAATTGCTGCTGAAGGATTAGTTGATAGCTATGTATCAGAAGATGGAAAAGTAGGAGCTGTTGTTGAAATTAACGCAGAAACAGACTTCGTTGCTCAAAATACAGACTTTAAACAATTCGTAAAAGATGTTGTAAAGCAAATTGCACTAAACAATCCAAAAGATGTTGAAGAATTATTAGCACAACCTTCAATAGCTGAAGAAGGAAAAACAGTTCAAGAAGCTTTAACTAACAAAATAGCAACAATCGGAGAGAACATGACAATAAGAAGATTTGCTAGATATGAATCTGCAAACGGATTAGTTGCTTCATATATTCATGGTGAAGGAAAAATTGGTGTATTAGTAGAGATGGAAAATGCAGACATTGAACTTGCAAAAGACGTTTGTATGCAAATAGCAGCTGCTAAACCAGAATATTTAAGCCGTGAAGATGTACCACAAGAAAGAGTTGACAAAGAGATGGAAATTCTTAAAATTCAAGCTATGAATGAAGGAAAACCAGAAGCTATAGCTGAGAAAATGGTACAAGGAAGAATTGGAAAATTCTATTCAGACATCTGCCTAGTAGACCAAGAATTCGTTAAAAATCCAGATATGAAGATTTCTGAATTATTAAAACAAAAAGGTGCTAAAGTAGTAGCATTTGCAAGACTTGAAAGAGGCGAAGGAATCGAAAAGAAAGAAGAAAACTTTGCTGAAGAAGTTGCAAAACAATTACAATAAAAATATTTATTGATATAAATAATGAAGAGGAAGCTGTTTATACAACTTCCTTTTTCTATTATATTTTTTATTACATAAAATATTGTACAGAATATTGTACGGAAAATTTATAAATCAAATTTTCTGACTTGTTCTTTACACATTCTCAAAAAAAACAGTAGTAAATTTTCGATTGCTGTGGTAAAATAGTGGAAGAAAACATGCAATTCGGTTTAATACCGCAATACTTAATGATAAGGAGAAAACACAAGTGAAAATTTTTAAGCAAAAAGAAAAGGAAACAGATAAAGTGAACCAAAAGGAAAAATCAAACAAAACGAATCAATATGAAAAAACAACCAAAGAAAACAAAACGAACCAAGAAGAAAAAGCAAATAAAGAAAACCAAGTGAAGAAAACAAAAGTTATTAAAGAAGATTCTGAAAAAGTAAAAAATATTAAGTTTCATATTCTAGCAATAGTTGCAGTTATACTTTTTAGTGCGGCTATTTGCCCAGTTTCACTACAAAATGATACTTTTTACACCATAAGAATTGGAGAACATATTCTAAATACAAAAACTGTAGATATGGTTGATCCATTTTCATGGCATGAAAATCTTCCATACACATACCCTCATTGGGCTTATGATGTATTCATATATTTAATATTTAGCCTTGGTGGATTCAAAGCTATATTTGCATCAACAGTAGTGCTTTCATGCATTTTAGGAGTACTAGTATATATAACAAACTGTAAGATTTCAAAGAATAAATTAATTTCGTTTATGATAACTCTTGGAGCTATGTATTTGATGAGATATTACATTGCTGCAAGAGCCCAACTGGTAACATTTATTTTGTTAGAACTTACGATTTTATTTATCGAGAAATTCCTGGAAAAGAAGAAAGTGGGCTATGCGATAGGATTAATTCTTATATCTATTGCTATTGCTAACTTGCACTGTGCAGTTTGGCCATTCTTTTTTGTACTTTTCTTGCCTTATGTAGCAGAATATTTATTATTTACAGTAATCGATTCAAACTTTATATACAAAGCAAGACAAAAGTATTATGATTTAAAAATAAAATTATACACGAAAAAGAATAATACTGAAAAGATAAATGAAACCATTGCAAAAAAAGAAGAGATTGCAAAGAACAATGGAAAATTACTTTCAAACAGAGAAAAGAGAAGAGAGAAGCCATATAAAATTAGATATGAGAAAAATAAAGCTACAAAATGGCTAATTCTTATAATGATAATTTGTGCTTTCACAGGTCTTTTAACACCTTTAGGAGATACACCTTACACATACTTATATAAGACTATGAAAGGAAACACAACTCAAAGCATAAGCGAGCATTTACCTCTTACATTAATCAATAACAAAGAAATGCTTATTGTAATTGTTGCAATTCTAGCTATTCTAATATTTACAGATACAAAATTCAGGGCAAAAGATTTATTTATGCTTGCTGGACTATGTCTACTTATGTTTATGACCAGAAGGCAAGAGTCAATGTTTGTATTGTTTGGGAGTGCAATAGTTGCAAAAATTATAACCGATTTATTCACAAAATATGACAAAGGCGGAAGCAAAGAAGTAGAAAATATAATGATTTCAACACTTGGAATTATAGCTACTATATTGGTAGTTGTGCTAATGTCTGTTGTAGAATTCAAACCAAAGATTAATGATGAATTCATAAAGAAATCATCTTATCCAGTAGATGCAGCTGAATATATAAAGAATAATATAGACATGAGTTCTATGCGATTATTTAATGAATATAACTATGGAAGTTACTTGTTATATGAAGGAATTCCTGTTTTCGTAGATTCAAGAGCAGACTTATATGCCCCTGAATTTAACGGAACAAGAAAAGAAGATGGAACTTATGAAGGAAGAGACATTTTCTCAGATTATATAAACACATCTAGCTTGGCTAGATATTATGAGAAAACATTTGAAAAGTATGAAATAACACATGTTATATTATACAAAAATTCAAAATTGAATGTTTATATATCAAAGGATAAAAACTATGAGGAATTGTACTCTGACGACAGTTTTGTAATTTACAAGAGAAATGTATAAAAGAGGAGCAAATAGTATGCAAGAAGAAATAATAGTTCAAGAAAATAGTTCAAACAAAAGACTAGACAGCTTTATTGCAGAAAAAATAGAAAACTTATCAAGAACAGGAATTCAAAAACTTATTGAAGACGGAAAAGTTCTAGTTAATGAAAAAAAGGCAAAAGCTTCATACAAACCGGTTGAAGGAGATAAAATATTAGTTACGATAGAACAAAAACCTCAGCTAGATTTAAAGGCACAAAAAATTCCTGTTCCGGTAATATACGAAGACAATGATATAATTGTTGTGAATAAACCAAAGGGGATGGTTGTTCACCCTGCTAATGGAAATCCAGATGGAACACTTGTAAATGCTCTTCTTGGAATGTTTGAAGAATCAGAGAACGAGAGCAATGATGAAAACTTGAGCGATGGAGATATAGCAGATGAGAGTATTAACAATGAAAATAAAATAGAAGACGGTTCTAACAATCACAGCAGTTATAATATCAAAGATGGAACACTTTCAAATATTGGTGGAAATGTTAGACCAGGAATCGTCCATAGACTTGACAAGGATACGTCAGGATTACTAATAGTTGCAAAAAATGATGTTGCACATATAAAAATGAGCAAGGAAATACAAGATAGATTAGTTAAAAAAATATATATTGCCCTAGTAAAAGGGAACATACCTGAAAATGAGGCTACTATTGATCTTCCAATCGCAAGAAGCACAAAGGACAGAAAAAAGATGGCTGTCGATGAAAAAGGTAAGAATGCAGTAACTCATTTTAAAGTCTTAAAAAGATATGATAAGTACACATTATTAGAATTGAAGATTGATACTGGAAGAACACATCAAATAAGAGTTCATTTATCTTACATTGGACACCCAGTGGTGGGAGATGAAGTATATTCAAATGGTAAGAACGAGTTCGGAGTAAAAGGACAGATGCTTCATGCTAGATTTCTAGAATTTAAACACCCAATAACCGGACAAGAAATTAAGCTAGAAGCTCCATTACCAGAATATTTTGAAAATGTACTTAATCAACTAAAAGGCAGAGAATTAATAGATAATGAGTATAGGCAGTAAAATGTGACTCAGGAAAGGAAAAAATAATGGAGGAAAGACTTCAAAAATATCTTGCAAATAATGGCGTGGCAGCAAGAAGAAAATGTGAAGAATTCATACAAGAGGGAAGAGTAAAGGTAAATGGACAAGTTGTTAAAGAACTTGGAACTAAAATAAATCCAGAAAAGGATATTATAGAATTTGATGGGAAAGTTGTTAAGCCAGTTGGAAAGAAAGTATATATTTTACTAAATAAACCAATAGGATATGTAACAACTGTAAAGGATCAATTCGAGAGACCAACAGTGCTTGATTTAGTAAAAGTTGAGGAAAAAGTTCTTCCTGTTGGAAGACTGGACATGTATACTTCTGGTGCACTGATACTTTCAAATGATGGAGAATTCATAAATAAAGTAACACACCCAAGAAATGAAGTTGAAAAAACATACACTGTAACAGTAAAAGGAATTGTTACAAAGGAAGATGTTGAAAAACTTCAAAATGGTGTTGAGATTCAAATGGATAAATTGTATGAAAATGAAGATGAGAATAATGAAGAGAATGATTACAATCCAAAACAAAAAGATAAGACTTTTAAGACTGGAAAGGCAAAAGTAAAAATTCTTAAAACTGATGAAGAGAAAAATATTTCAAGACTTCAAATAACGATTCATGAGGGAAAAAACAGAGAAGTAAGAAAAATGTGCGAAGCTATTGGAAAGAAAGTTTTAGCACTACATAGAAGAAAAATTGGAAATTTAGATGTTAAAAACATAGAACTTGGAAAGTGGAGATACCTAAATAAAAAAGAAGTAGAAGAAATGATAAATAGATGAAAAACAATTGAATGATGTCTCGGATTGGATTGATATAAACGGAGTAAGTACAACAAAACAGAAGTCTAAATGGCTGGATGGAGAGAGTATAAACTTAAATGTGTAAAATCAGAAAATTTTGATTTTACACATTTTTTTTACAAATTAAAGTGATAAAAAATAAGGATAAAAGCTTATCTCTTGACAAATCTGGCAAAATGTAGGAAAATAAAGAAGAAGTATAAAAGCTTTAGTAACAATCTAATGTAGCAAAATTGCAAGATTAGAAGTAAGAGGGGGAAAATATTAATGATAGAAGATTCTCAAATAAAAACAAGTATATCACCATTTGCAATGCGTGAAGGCGAAATTAAGGTGTTTGACGGTAAAGATGGTTATGTATCAATGAACCAAATAATACAGAAAATAAATGTAGGACATATAAACGAGTTACATTTTAGAATTATGGAACTTGTAAATGAATTTGAATTTATTACATCAAGACAATTATTTAAACTTTTGGAAAAAGAAAATTTTGATATCAAGTCTCAAGATAAATTAAATAATAAATTAGATCAACTTGTAAAGACTAAGATTTTAACAAGATATTATTTTAATTCAGAAGATGGAAAGGGAATATATAGAGTATATTGCTTAGAAAAAATGGGCAAATATCTATTGAACTCTAGAGGTGTTGAATGTAAATGGCAACCTACAGATAATACAAAAACAGTTGCAATGATTAAGAAAAGACTTGCAGCAAATCAATTGTTAATTGCTTACAAAGATAAGGTAGAGGCATATAGTGATTACCAAGTAAAAGTAACACTTCAAGCAAAGCAACTAAGCAAGCAGTTTAAACCAACAGGTGGAAAAATTACACTTGCTAAGGCTGGAAAATCTATTGATTTTATTTTTGAAGTAATTCGTAGGGAAGATGATTGGAATAAAAAGCTTGTAGATAAAATGAAACTTTATAAAGATTTCTACGAGAATTTCCAACCAATGGATTCTGGATTTAAAACAATGCCACAACTAATATTCTTATGTGAAGACGAGAAGAATATGGCAGAAACATTCAGAGAAATAGTTGTAAATGGATTAGAAATTAGCAAAATAAATCTATATTATACTACAGATTTAAGACAAAACAATGAGAGCCTTGTAAACAGTTTAGCAGAATTTAAGTTAGACCCTACTACAAACAAGTATAAGATGGAAAATGTTGCTGTAAAACTATTAAGCTAATTAATAAGAATAATAGAGTGTAAGCCGATTAAGATATTAAGATATAAAATTAAGAAAAGTAAAGCAAAATAAGAAATATAAGAGAGATAAAGAAAAAATAAAGAATAAAAATAAAGAACAAAAAAATAACGAATTAGAAATTTTCTAATTCGTTATTTTTATTTATTTTCTTGGTTTTCCGTCTCGCTTCAAATCAAATACAATTGCATCTTCATTATTAAATAGAAAACTTGAATCTGAACTATCAGTCTTTATTGGGTCAATTTCATTTTGAACATCATCATCAAAGTGGTAGTTTTTTAATCCTGCTTTTCTTATAGATCTTGCATCATTGTCGTCTTCAGGAGATACAGTTTCTGCAATTCCTTGATTGTATTTATCAAAAGCATAATTCTTTGAAGATTTCTTTTCGTAGTAAGAGGCTGATAGGAAGCTTAGGTTTACTGTACCAGTATCGCTCTTTCCACTTAAGTTTCTTAGTTTGTACATGGCTTGTTTGAACTTTAATATTTGAACTTTTCCTGGCGCATATTTTAAAGAGTATCCATATTTAATTCCACCAAGTTTTGAATCGTATTCACCTTTAGCTGTATCGTAAGAACTTGAGAAACTCCAATCTTTCTTATCACCAATTTCTTTACTCCACCATTCATTGTCTTCTGGAGTGTTGTTACCAAATACGAATTTGTTTGAACAGTTTGAAGTTATTATTTGTCTGTGCTTTTTATCTACACCATCTAATTGTGCTAAGTTTTGAACAGATATAATTGTTGCAACTTTGTATTTTCTGTATAGGGTAAATAGTGGGTCTGTTGATTCTCCAACAAAGTCTGCAAATTCATCTATATACATGAAATGAGGAATTCTATCTTTTTCAGTTCCTGGTCTTCTAAGTACTGAGTATTGCATCATAAGGATACAGAATAATCCGAAGGCCTTATGAATTGTTGGTCCTAAATCACCACGTCTTGTACAGATTAATGTTACTTCTCCATTTGCAAGTGCTCTATCAAAGTTTAATGTATTTATTCTGTTGCATAGGATTGTTTTAACTCCTGAATATCTAAGAAGTGCATCTAATTGTGATGTTGCGTGTGCAACAAACATTTCCATTTCAGATTTGTTAGGTGCATTGTCATAGAAGTTTCTTTCACAGTAATTTATAAGTGCTGAATATTTTTTAGAAAGCTCAGCGTCTTTTTTCATTTCTTCACAAAGTAATTCGATTTGCTTAAAGTTTGTAAGACATACTAATAAGTCCTCAAGTGTTGGTAAATCGAAATCATGTAGTCTTGGATATACTTCCTTTAGAAGTATTGCTATGTTTTCGACAGCTTGTATTGATGCATTTTGTCTATATGCAAAGTTCATTTCTGGACTTGGAGCATCATCTAATCCTTTTAATACTGTAGAAATAGCAAGGGCTGTTTGGTTAGGGTCTTCAAAAACAAATGGGTTTAATCCGATTGAATTTGGATCGTTAGGATCTAGTAGATTTACCTTAAGATTTCTAGCCTCAGCAACTTTTCTAATATGATTTATTGATTCGATATCAGGAGAGATGTATGTTACACCAACATTTTTGTAGATGTAATTATCTCCACTTCCACCAATAATCATTTTCTTCATGTAAGTATTGTAAACGTCAATTTTATTATCCTTTGGACTAATCATGTTTAGATTAAAGTTAGCATTTAAATAATCGTTAGTGTAAGGACAAGTTAATGTTGCAATTCCTGTTTTTAAAGCAGTAAATCCCATTTCTTTAGATACTTCTCTAAAGAAATATTTTTTGTCTACATCTTGAGCAATCATTGGTTCAAACAAAAGTGAAGTTTTACCTGAACCTGATACACCACAAACAAGAGTAGGGAAGAATCTTTTTTCTTCTGCAATTTTTACTACTTTTCCTGAATCTTTATCTGTACCGAATTTCATCTCACAAGTGTAAGCGCCCCATGATGCTGATTTGTCTGCAAGATTGATTCCATTATAATCATAAATTGATTCATAAAGTGTCTTGGTATCGTGAACAGTTGTTATTAACCACTTTATAACTGGATAGAATGTTGTAAGTGGTAAATATAATGCAAGTGCTGAAAATGCTGGCTTAACTAAGCTGTAGAAGTTTGTAACTATGTATGTAAAGTTTGGAACGGACAAGAATAACATCCAGCCCAATTGATTAAAGAATTGTGTGAACATAGATACAATTAAAATATACAAGCTTATGATATATACGTCAAAGAACGTAAGCTTTATTTCATCTGAATCGGCATATTTTGATGAACCAGAGAATAAGAATGCAAACACAGGACATGCAAGTGCTAATGCATAAGTTAATGGTCCCCAATAAGATACTGCCATTCCGGTAAAAATCATAAGAAGCATTTCAACTATTCTATCTATTACTAAATATGATGTTACAAGTGTTAGTACATATGTTAAAAAAGTGTTTCTGTCTGTTTTTAAATATTTCAAAAGTTTATCTAATAATTTCAAAAAATTCACCGCTTTCATTTTACTTGTATAAGTATAAAAATATACATATATATTATCTTATAAAATGGCGAAAAAAACAAGAGGTTTGGGCAATTTTCTGCATAAAAATTGAGTTTTTTTAGTCAAACATCTAGTAAAATTCACTAAAAGATGATAAACTATTTTAAATTGTAAATTTTTCAAATTGATTTACAAATATTTATAACAAAGAGTGAGAAAATTATGAATTTGGAAAAGGTATATAACCAAATAAAAAATAGCAGTAGAGAAGAAACAGAAAAATACTTACTAGAAAATGTGAAAAAACTCTTAGAAAGCATAGAAACTCCAAGATTTTTTGTATTTTATTATTTAAGGTCTTTAAAACTGAATGAAGCAATTAAACAAAATTTCTGCTTGTTCTTAAAAAAAGCTGGATATAGAGTTGATGATTTTTTAGGAGAATTTATTGATTTTTATCCAGGAAACAGAGAATTTGTTATTGAAAATATGGAGAATATTATTTCAAGAGATGTATATCCTAATTTAACAAGAGTGGTTAGAGCACTTGCAAAAGAGGGAAAAGATATACAAGAAAGTTTAAATACAATTTTGAATAATAAGAAGGAAATCTTAGCAGAAGAAATACTAAGAGAATATGCAGATTTAATTGGGCTAAAAAATGAAGATCAAATTATCGGGTGTTCTAAAACACTTTCAGCAATATTCACAGATTTAATGGAAAGTGAGAACAAACCATTATCTGAACTAGAGTATATAGGAGAGGGCTCATATAGCGTGGTTCTTGGCTTAGGCAACAAAGTAATTAAAGTTGGATATGAAAGACAGAATTACAATATTCCAAACCACAGAAGAATTTTGCAACCAATTATGAGGTCTAATTATACGATAAATGGAAAAGTTGTTGCATGTTTTGAGGTAACAACAAGAGCCAGAATGCTTACTGATGATGAGATGAATCACAATTGCGGAATTCTTTATAAAATTTATAAAGAATTAAGAGACGATGGAATTGTGTGGACAGACATAGATTGGGAGAATATTGGAGTGTTGTTGGAAGACAATGTTACTACTTTGAATGGAAAGCAATTTGAGGTTGATGATAGTTCAGTAGGTTTTGTGTCAAAAAAAGGTGGAGACTCTTTAAAAAAGGGAGAAGTTGCAATAATAGATACTGATTATATTTACAGGGCAGATGATTCTAATAAAGAATGGGTTGCCGGTGCCGAAAGATTTGAACAAAAATATCAAAAAGAAAAAAGGGAAGAACAAGATAGAAAAAGAAAAGCAAAAAAGGCAGAGAAGAAATTGAATAGAAGAAAGAATAAGAAAAGTATTGAAGAGAATGAAGAAAGATAGAACAAAAGGAGGAAAAGTAGATGGTAGTGTGGGGCTACGACATAAGAGTTTATTTTTTATTGTTTATGATATATTCAGTGTTAGGCTGGACTATGGAAGTAACATGTAAATTAATTCAATATAAAAGATTCATAAATAGAGGGTTCTTGATTGGACCATATTGCCCAATATATGGCTGCGGAGGAATTTTAATTACAGTATTGTTGAACAGGTACATGTCAGATCCATTTGTTTTATTTGTAATGGCAATTTTACTTTGTGGAACTCTTGAGTATTTAACTAGTTATTTCATGGAGAAGGCCTTTAAAGCTAGATGGTGGGATTATAGCCAAAGAAAGTTCAATATTAATGGTAGAATTTGTTTAGGAACAATAATTCCATTTGGAATACTAGGATTGTTTATAAGCTATGTATCAAATCCTTTCTTACTAGGAAAAATACAAGAGATTCCAGAACTTTGGTTAAACATATTATTCTGGTTTTTACTTGCAATCTTTGTGGTCGATAATATTGTTTCAGGAATTGTTGTTAGATTCTTGAAGAAAACAGAAGTTAGTGTTAGTAAAAAAGAAGATAATACGGAAGAAATAACAAAACAGGTAAGAGAAATACTAGATCAAAAATCTGCACTACATAGAAGATTGATGAACGCTTACCCTAAATTGCAAGCTGTTAAAATAAAGTTTAAAGAAGAGAAAGAAAAAATAAAGAAACAAGCCAAAGAACAGAAAGATGAAATAACAGCAAAAGTAGAAGTCACTGCTAAAGAGGTTTCAAAAAGAGTAAGTAGTGCTGGAAAGATAGTTACAGATAAAGTAAAAGGCGTAGGAAATGCAGGTAAAATAGTTACAGATAAGGTAAAGGGTGTAACTAAAATAGAAAAAAAGAAAAAAGAAGAGAAAAAACATATTGACGAAAATAGTGGTGAAGAAATTGAAGATAAAAAAAGCAGTGAACAAAAGAATAACGACGAAAAATAGAAAATCAAAGGTATAATAAAAGAACAAAAAGAAACAATAAAAATAAAGGATTCCAAATTCAAAGTTCTACTTTTAAAGTAGAGCTTCGAATTCGGAATCTTTTTTATTAAGTGATGAATTCTTAGAACTATTTAAATCTCGAGATTTTAGCTTCTTTAAAAATTCGGAGATTTCATCTTCGGAATAAAACATTGATGCTCTTTTAAATATATTTTTGTAGATGTCTTGATATTCAGAATTATAGTTATCTAACATCTCCGAAAGCCCTTTTCTAGAACCGTCTTTGTGGTACTCTAAATTAAGAATAGGATATTCTTGTAAAAGTTCAGGGTGGTTTTGAATAATTGGGTCAAATATCAAATTCAAGTTTAAATATAAATCACCATGAATTTTGTTTTCTGCTGAATTATAATGAAATTCTTCTGATTTAGAATCATCTTGCATTTGACGCAAATCACTCGCAAAGCAAGGATTATTTTTTTCAACAGTAGAAGGCACTAAGTTAAGTTCTCTACAATAAGAAACCGTTTTTTGAGCACCAACTTCTCTTGCATTTATTTCAGAGAATACATTCCAATAATTAGATGAATAGTATTTTCCGTCGAACTCTGATAGAATAGTGTCCTTTTGCATCAAATATTTGTTATATGAAAATACTGAACCAGATGAAAAATCTCTGAACTGCACCGCATGGTGACATTCATGAAATACAGTATTAAGAGCAGTAGCACAGGTACTAGAGGAGATAGTATTTTCGTTCAAATAAATAATTTTGTTATCTTCGCTACATAGTCCAAGGTAGGTATTGTCTTGTAAAGCAGTGTAGTGACCAGCTATTGCAATATAAGAATTAATTTCATTAGTTCTTAGAGTATATCTTGCTAAATCTTCCATAATGCGTTTTTGCAGGCCGAAATATTTTGGATTGCTTATAGGATTTTCTGGATTAGAAAATTGGGCAACTAGGTAATTTACATATTGAATTGGGATAATTCCAATTAATAAACGTATTTTTACAAGCGAGTCAACAAAATTTTCAAATGTTGCAGAATCCATTTTAGAACATGAATTAATATACCTAGCAAAATCCGACATATCTGGATAGTCCATTTGTGATATTTTAATATCATTTTGCATCAAATCAGAAATCTTTCTTTGAGTTTCTGGTGAAAAACTCTGAAGCTTGTACAATTGCAGAATAACATCTAAACCATCATTATTTATAAAACAATTTTTATCATTTTTATATCCAATAGATAAATATTTACATACAACATCTGCAAAGTCCGGATTACATGATAATTGAGCTAAATTATCAGACAGCAAATATGAATTTACAAAGCAATCAAAACTTTCAAAATTTTCAGGAGTCTTTAAATATTGTGTTGCAGTTTGCCATAACGAAAAATTATCTCTAGAAAAATTTCCTAAATTAAATTGAGAGATAAGATAATTGTTAAGAGCTGTAGGTGTTTTAGAAAGCTCTGAAAGATATTGTCTGCTAACATCAAAAAACTTTCTAAAGATGTCTATATACTTTTGTGCATAATCAGGACATGAATTGCTATCACTCAACAAGTACGAAAATGAAGAAATCAAGTGTATAAAATTATTATCAAAAACTAGAAGCTTCATCTTCGAATCTGAACTCATAATATCTTCTAATAATGTTTCAAAATATTTTGAATAATCTTTTAGTATTTTTATATCTCCGTCAAGAGGAGTACCAGAACTAATTCTTTGGCACATAGAAGAAAGGTAATTAAAAATGATATCTTCATTGCCAATAGCCAAGTTTTCTTCTTGACTTGTAGAAGGTGATTGTAGTCTTTTATTAATAAGATCTTCAGCAAACAAGTTGCTGATTAAGTTATTTGAAAATGCAACATCTTTTTTACTATCTACAACATAGTTAATTAGTTTATCTGTTTTTAAATCGTTTGGAGAAAATCTGTATAAATATAATGCAGTTGATATTACAGATTGTTTTTGAGCAGGACTCAAACCACCATGACGTAGATTGTGAATTAAGAAATTCTCGAACGATTTGTAACATTCAGAATTCTGCAAGCTTTTATCTACAGAAAGCAGACTATTAAACAAATCACAAATAGTTGATTTGTCTTTAAAGTTGCAGTAATTCAAAATCGTAGAAACTGTCATATCAAAACTCTTGTCTGTAGTTGATAAATTCATTTCGTCAAAAGAACCTGCAACTTTTGTGGCAAGCTCAATATTACTTCTTAGAAAGTAAACAGACATACTATTAAGTTTTGAAGACAAATTTAACATTAAATCTCTCCAATTAGGATTGCTTAATAATTCATATCCGTTTTTCAGCATATCATTAGAGACTTTATTATCAAATACAGTAAAGTAATTTGAAATTGTTTGAATATCTTTGTTGGTTTCTAAAGAGTGAATTACAAGAGCAGAAAGAATTTGTAAATGTTCTATTACCATACTATTGTTAAAATCAAGATTTTGTACTTTTTCGGGTTCAAAGGAAATAGCATCTAATTTACTTATAGCAGGAATTTCCTGAATTAGCCTTCTTAGTAAATCATCAGAATTTTGTCCTCTAAAAGTTGTTATTGCATTGCTTACAACAGAATAGTCTGTAATATAATGCGGATTACTTGTATAAATACTTTTTACTAATTGAAAAATGCAAAGTGATAAATGACTTGCATCATAATAGTTATCAGGAAATCCATGTTTCTTTATTTCATTGCTGGTTTTGTATAAATAAAAATATTGAAAATTACAGCCTTTATTAGGTGATGCTAGGAAAACGGCGATTGATCCAATGACATCAGAGGTTGTAAATTCAAAACAATTTAATGTTCTTTCTGAATAATTAGAAATCTTTTTGCAATCATCTGAAGATATAAATTTTGTATTGTGTAAAAAGTAATGTACAAAATTTGCATGTTCAGTGGCAACATTTCTAAAAATATTAACATGACTAGAAACTAGTCTTTTATTATTTAATAATGAATTTAAAGTTGCAATTAAGTTGTTATATTCGGGCATGGTAATAAGAGCCAGCTGACAGTTTGGCTCATCATAAACTCTATCAATAAATGCAGGAAATTTCTCAACAAAAAACTTAATTAATTTCAAATCATTCAAGTTACCATTATTATTACTCATGTTTTCGACCGATTTTGAGACTTTTACAAAATAGTTCCTTAATTTTTCTAAATCCATTATAATATCTCCAAAAAGTTATATAAATCAATAATAGCATTAATGGAAAATATAGTCAATGGAAAATATGAGAATGAATAAAAAGTTAGATAGGTGAAAAAGTAAATTCTATTTACCGACTAAAAGTTAATTTAATGAAGTAAGAAATATTTGTTGACATAGATTACAGAGAAGAATTATAATAAGAATGGTCGAAAAATGAAAATGCATAAGATAAAGAGAACTACACATCATTTATGCAAGATTTGTACGAGAAAGGAAAAATATTAAGAAATGAAAATAAAGAGAAAACAACAAATTATATTAATTGTAGTGATAATAGTACTTGTAATAGCAATAACTGCTGTTACAGTAACGATGATAAAAAGCAAGTCTAAAGAAACATTGGCAAAGAATATTACTGAATTATACGAAAATGAAGAAAATGTTTTAATAGTTGATATGGGACAAAATACAGAAGAGAATGAAATAACAGATGAATTTTTAAATGAAGAAACCGAGAATACAGTCGATAACAAAGTAGAAAAAAATAATAATAAGACAGTTAGTACAAAAAAATATAAAATAGATGTAAACTGTGAACAAAATGTTGTTAATATATATGAAAAAGATGAAAATGGAGAGTACACAAAATGTGTTAAGGCAATGCTTTGCTCAATTGGAGGCGCAACTCCAAGAAGCGGAACATATAAACTGAAAAAATACGGTGGCTGGGAATGGAAAGGATTACAGGGAGATGTGTATGGACAGTATGCAACACAGATAACAGGAAATATATTGTTCCACTCTGTACCATATACAAGAAAATATGATAACTCAAGTTTGGAATATTGGGAGTATGATAAACTTGGAACTAATGCATCTCTTGGTTGCATTAGGCTAACTGTAGGAAATGCTAAATGGATATATGATAATTGCTCTACAGGAACATTAGTTACATTCTATAGTGATTCAAATCCGGGACCACTGGGAAAACCATCTGAGCAAAAAATATCAGGTGTTGAATCATGTAGGGAATGGGACCCAACAGATCCTGCAGGAGAAAATCCATGGAGAAATTATTCAAAAGATGATAAGAATCAAGAGCAAAAACCAGAGGAAAAGCCAGAACAAAATACAGAAAATGTAGAGAAAAATAGAGAAGCTGAAAATGTTATAGAAAATAAGGAAAATGAAAATATTCAAGGAAATAAAGAAGCAGAAAATACACAAGGCAATAAGGAAGCTGGTAATACTCAAGAAAATGTACAAGGCAACAAGGAAGCTGGCAATACTCAAGAAAATGCACAAGGCAACAAGAAAAATGAAAATACTGCGGAAAATGAGCAGAACAATAAAGAAAACAATAATACGCAAAATAAAAAAGAAATTAGTAATACCTAAAGAAAAGCAGAGAATGAAAACACAAATGAAGGTGAAAAACAAATTGAAGCAGAAAGTTCAAATAAAGAAAATGAAATGAGAGGAAACACAGAATAAACTTATGAAATATGAATTTGAAGTACCAGGAGAAATTGTTGGAAAAGAGAGACCTCGTGTAAATATGTACACTGGAAGAGTGTACACTCCAAACAAGACAAAGGATTATGAATTCTTAGTACAACAATATTTCAAATTAAAATATCAAAACTACACAACAATAGAAGGAAGAATAAAAATAGATATAATAGCATACCTAAAAATCCCTAAGAGCACAAGCAAAGCAAAAAGAGAAGAAATGCTTGCAAATAAAATTAGTCCAACTAAAAAACCAGATGTTGATAATATAGCAAAATCAATATTAGATGCGATGAATGGATTCGTATTCAAAGACGATAATCAGGTAAGTAAAATATCTGTAGAGAAAAGATTTGCAGACGAAGAAAAAGCAGCAATTACAGTGGAAGAATATTAAGCAAATGTAAATTAAGAGAAGAGAGTAAAATGTGAATTTTATGTGAAATTAGCACTCTAACATTGACTTTGCTAAAAATAAGAACTATAATACGTTTTAGACTGAAATGAATTATAGTTTTTTTATGTATAAAAATATAAATACTATGCAAATTAAGGTTTATAGGCTAATCTTAAAACCTAAATTAATTGTGGAATGTGTGGGACTAGAAGATGGTCTAAAACATTCTAGAAAAGGAATGATAGAAATGGAAAACAAACAATTTAAAGCTGAATCAAAAAGACTACTAGATTTAATGATTAATTCAATTTATACAAATAAGGAAATCTTTTTAAGAGAATTAATATCGAATGCGAGTGATGCAATAGACAAGCTATATTTTAAATCTTTAACAGACCAAACAATAAAAGCTAACAGAGAAGATTTTTGTATTAGAATAACACCAAATAAGGAACAAAGAACTCTTGTAATAGAAGATAATGGTTGCGGAATGAATAAACAAGAGCTTGAGGAAAACTTAGGAACTATTGCTAAAAGCGGTTCATTAGCATTTAAAGAAGCTGCAAAGCAAAGAGAGGAAAAACTTAATGGAGAGAAGAATATATCAGCAAATGACGAAGTAAATATAATTGGTCAATTTGGTGTAGGATTCTATTCAGCCTTCATGGTTGCTTCAAAAGTAAGAGTAGAAAGTAAAGCAATTAATGAAGAAAAAGCTTATGCTTGGGAATCTTCTGGAGCAGATGGTTATACAATAGAAGAATGTGATAAGAAAGACGTAGGTACAAAAATTATACTTACATTAAAAGAAGACACAGAAGACGATAAATACAGTGACTTCTTAGCAGAATATAAAATTGAAGAACTTGTAAAGAAATATTCAGACTACATTCGTTATCCAATAAAAATGCAGGTTGAACATGAAGTTGAAGTAAAACAAGACGAGTCAAACAAAGAAAATACAACTCCTAAATACGAAAAGGTAAAAAGTGATGAAACACTAAACAGCATGATTCCTATTTGGAAGAAGAGTAAGGCAGAAGTTACAGAGGAAGACTACAATAATTTCTATCAAGAAAAATTTGCAGACTATCAAAAACCTTTAAAAGTAATAAGAACATCTGTTGAAGGAGACGTAAGCTACACCGCACTTCTTTATATTCCATCACATACTCCTTACGACTACTACACAAAAGACTTCAAAAAAGGATTACAATTATATTCTAATGGCGTGCTAATAATGGATAAATGCGAAGATTTACTTCCAGATTACTTTAGCTTTGTAAAAGGATTAGTAGACAGTCCAGATTTATCATTAAATATTTCAAGAGAAATGTTACAACATGATAGACAACTAAAAATAATTGCAAAAAATCTTGAGAAAAAAATAAAATCAGAATTAATGGATATGATGAAAAAAGACCGTGAAGGATATACAAAATTCTTCGAGACTTTCGGAACGACATTAAAGTTTGGAGTGTACAATGATTGGGGAATGAACAAAGATAATTTAAAAGATTTATTAATGTTCTATTCATCAACAGAAAAGAAACTTGTAACTCTTGATGAGTATGTTGCAAGAATGAAGGAAGGTCAAGAGCAAATCTACTATGCGTGTGGAGAAACAGTGGATAAAATAGATTTATTACCACAGGTAGAAGCGGTTAAAGACAAAAGATTTGAGGTTCTATACTTAACAGAAGGAATAGATGAATTTGTAATGCAAGTATTAATGCAATACAAAGAGAAAAAACTTGTAAATGTTAGTACAAGTGAATTAGACTTAGATAGCAAAGAAGAAAAAGAAGCATTACAAAAGGAAAATGAAGAAAACAAGGACATGTTTACATTCATGAAAGATGCAATAGGAAGCATAGAAGAGGTAAGATTCACACACAAATTAAAGAATCACCCAGTATGTCTTACATCAACAGGAGCAGTATCTGTAGAGATGGAAAAGGTAATGAACCAAATGCCAACAAATCAAAAATTAAAGGCTCAAACAGTACTAGAAATAAATGATTCACATCCAATAGCAGAAAAAATAAAAACATTGTACAAAGAAGATAAAGACGAATTAAAGAAATATTCAGAAGTACTATATGCTCAAGCAAGATTAATAGAAGGTTTACCAGTAGAAAATCAATCTGAAATAAGCAATTTAATATGTGAAATAATTGCAAAATGATATTGTTACAATTGATTCAAAATAAATGCCAAATAATGGTGCCATTGATGCAAAATAATTTTAAAATAATATTGACATAATACAAAAAAAGTACTATTATAAGAATATGTGAATAGATAAGCAATGAGACAAAGTAAAATAAAGGTTACTTTTAGAGAAGAATTGTCGTAGGCTGAAAGCAATTCTAAGCAAACATATTTGAAAAACTACCTCACAGGAAACTGGCGGAAGCTTGCTTAGTAAATTAAGTAAAAAATTAGGATGGAACCGTGCATATATGCACTCCTAAATGTTAAAAGCATTTGGGAGTGTTTTTGTTTTCCAGATGCAACATAAAAAGCTGATGAAGAAATCAGCAAAAGGAGGATTTTTTATGATAATTACATTAAAAGACGGAAGCAAAAGAGAAGTACAGGAAGGTATTTCTGTAATAGACCTTGCAAAAGAGATTAGCGAAGGTTTAGTAAGAGTTGCAACTGCAGGAAGAGTAGACGGAAAAGTTGTTGATTTAAGATACAACTTAAACAAAGACTGCAATGTAGAAATTTTAACATTTGATGATGAAGATGGAAAGAAAGCTTACTGGCATACAACATCTCACATAATGGCACAAGCTATCAAGAGATTATATAAAGATGTTAAGCTTGCAATTGGACCAGCTATAGATGGTGGATTCTACTACGATTTCGACACAGAATACAGATTTTCAGAGGCTGATTTCGAGAAGATAGAAGCTGAAATGAAAAAGATTATAAAAGAAGATCTACCAATAGAAAGATTTGAACTTCCAAGAAGCGAAGCTATCAAATTAATGAAAGATGCAGGAGAAGACTATAAGGTAGAATTAATAGAAGACTTACCAGAAGACGAAGTTTTATCATTTTACAAACAAGGTGAATTCACAGATTTATGTGCAGGACCTCATTTAATGAGTACTGGAAAAGTAAAATGTGTTAAATTATTATCAACTTCAGGAGCTTACTGGAGAGGTGATGAAAAGAATAAAATGCTTCAAAGAATTTATGCTATATCATTCCCAAAGGCAAGCTTGCTTGAGGAACACTTAGCAAAATTAGAAGAAGCAAAACAAAGAGATCACAGAAAATTAGGAAAAGACTTAGAGCTATTTATGACACATAAATTAGTAGGTTCAGGACTTCCAATGTATTTGCCAAATGGTGCAACAGTAAGAAGATTGCTAGAAAGATATATTCAAGACAAAGAAATAAGAATGGGTTACAAACACGTATACACACCATCACTTGCAAACGTTGAATTATACAAAACATCAGGACACTGGGATCACTACAAAGAAGATATGTTCCCAGTAATGAAAATGGACAACGAAGAATTAGTATTAAGACCAATGAACTGCCCACATCACATGCTAATATTCAAGAGCAAAATGCGTTCATACAAAGACTTACCAATTAGAATTGGTGAATTAGCACACGACTTCAGATATGAAGACAGCGGAACAGTTTGTGGTATTGAAAGGGTACGTGAGATGTGCCAAAATGATGCACACTTATTCGTAAGACCAGATCAAATAAAAGATGAAGTTGGAAAAGTTGTAAAATTAATACTAGATGTTTACAAAGACTTTGGATTCAAAGACTACAAGTTCAGATTATCATTAAGAGACAAAAATGACAAACACAAATACTTTGATGATGACGAAATGTGGGACAAGGCAGAAAGCCAACTTCGTGAAATACTAACAGAATTAGGATTAGATTTCTATGAGGCAGAGGGCGAAGCAGCATTCTATGGACCAAAGCTAGACGTACAATTAAAATCTGCAATAGGACATGATGTAACAGTTTCAACTTGCCAATTAGACTTCTTATTACCACAAAGATTCGAACTAGAATACATTGGCGAAGATGGAAAAGCTCATAGACCAGTTGTAATACACAGAGCAATACTTGGAACACTAGACAGATTTATGGCATTCTTAATAGAAGAAACAAAAGGAGCATTCCCAACATGGCTTGCACCAGTACAAGTAAAAATACTTCCAATATCAGACAAGCACTTAGAATATGCAAACAAAGTAAAAGAGGCATTACAAGATAAAGAAGTAAGAGTAGAAGTAGACGATAGAGCAGAAAAAATCGGATACAAAATACGTGAAGCACAACTTCAAAAAGTTCCATACATGCTAGTTGTTGGAGATAAAGAACAAGAAGCAGGAGAAGTCGGAGTTCGTAACAGAAAAGACGGAGACGTTGGAGCAATGAAGCTAGAAGACTTCGTAGAAAAAATAGATGAAGAAATAAAAACATTTGCAAAATAAAATATACAATCAAAAAGCAACAATATATCAAATAATATTGTTGCTTTTTTGCTAATGATAATAAATTAATGGAGGTAAGAATGGAGCTTGTTGATGTATTTAATAAAAGAAGAGAAAAATTAGGATATACAAAAGAAAGAGAAAATTTAGATAAAAATGAATATAGCATTTCAGTTCATGTTTGGCTTCTTGAAGAGGATAAATTGTGGATTCAGCAACGTTCTAATGAAAAAAAGATGTTTCCAGGATTGTGGGAACAATCAGGTGGCGGAGTAATGAGCGGTGAAATTAGTTTAGAAGCGGTAAAAAGAGAAACTAAAGAAGAATTAGGATTAGAAATAAAAGATGATGAAATAACTTATATAGGAAGTTATACAAGAGTTAAAGACATAGTTGATATATGGCTAATACAAAGATTATTTTCAAAAGATAAAATAACATTGCAAAATGAAGAAGTAGAAAATATTAAAAAAGTAACATTTGAAGAATTTGATAAAATGATAGAAAATGGAGAAGTAGTACCAACGATAAATCCTTCATATAACTTATTGAAAAATTATTATAACGTATATATGAAAGGAAAAATTAAATAATGTAGTGTCGAAACTTGTCAATGAGTTTTTGTTGACAATGTAGTATAATTAATGTATAATTCTGCTATGAAAAGGAGGAGAAAAAATGCCATTAATAATTCCGAGTGCTGATTTAAGAAACAATTATAATAAAATTTCAAAAAGATGTCATGAAACTAAAGAACCAATATACATCACAAAAAATGGTGTAAACGATTTAGTGGTTCTAAGTGATGAAGCTTTTGAAACAATAAGAAAACAAAATGAAAAGTGCGAAGAAGAAAGAATAGAAAAGCTTATATCAGAAAAATTTGATAAACAATATAAAAATTTTGAAAAATTTAAAGAAAATGTATTAAGTAGTATTTTTTCAGCCATGAAAGAAATGGAAAGTGGAAAGGGAATTGCAATGGAAGAAATAGTTGCTGAAATGGAGGAAAAATATAATATTGGAAATTGAAAAATATAAAATTTTATGGTCACCTGGTGCATACAAAAATTTAGACAATATATATAACTATATTTATAGTCAATTAAAAGAGCCAAGTATTGCAAAAAAGACAGTAAAAGAAATATTAACTACTGTGAATAAATTAAAGTTTTTTCCGAAAAAGCACCAGCAAATTTTTATAACAAAAGATACAAAACAAGAACTTAGAAAAATAATGGTTAAAAATTTTATTATTGTATATAGTATTAGAAAAAATAATGAAATATGGGTTTTACATATCTTTCATATTAATCAAAATTATTTAAATCTTTTATAAATTTTATCTAAAATAAATCCAAAATAAATAAAATAATCAAATAATATAACCGTTTTTATAAAACTTTATGTTTTTATAGCATTATGAAGAAAGTTGTGATATACTATCAAGGAATTTTACAAAAAGATTATTTGGAGGAATACAAATGCCAAGAAAAACATTCAAGGGAAATACAGAAAATTTAAATCTACTAAAAAACAAAATAAGTTATATTGGTTTTGAATTAGAAAAGGTGCCAGAATTTTTGAAAGATTTTACACCTCTTAATTATAATGTGCCAAAAGTGTATGATGAAACGAGTTACAAAGTATATAAATATGTAGATGTAAAAAATATAGATATAATGATTACACCAAAAGATAGGCTGGACGAGCTTTCTGAAAGATATGCGACTGCCAGTCCATTATTTACTTATATGAAACCTGAAAATAATGAAGATATTGAAAAATATGCATATTTTTTAAAGATGATAAATCAGACAAATACTTACGACATTGAAAAGATTGAAGAGGAACAGGAAAATTTCCAAAAGGAAATACCTATTGATGTAAAGTTTCCAAATAATTTTAAATGGCAAGTTTTTTATTCTGAATATGCTGACAGATATTTTATGCTTGCTTCAACAAAAGAAACTGACAATTCAACGATGTTTTATTTGTTAAAGAAAAAAATTGAAGCAAATAAAAGCAGAAAAAAGAGTCCGACAACAGTATTTATACCAATTAGTAATGAAGAGTATACAGGTAAGATTTTGAAAAAGTCTGAGATTGAAGATGTTGAAAATTATTTGTGGTATTTCACGAAGAATTGGCCATCTGTTTATGAGATTACAGATCAAGAAGGAAACACATTTTTACAAATTGTTGGTGAAACTGTAATTTTTGATAAAATGACAAGCAAATACAGAATTATTTTAAAGGATAAGAAAGAGGCTCAAAAATGGTATAAACAACTTAAAGCCTTGTTTATATTGGCCTATGAAATTCCTAACGAGTATGCTTTTGATGTGAAAATAAACCAAGAGGGTGGAATTGAATTTCTTCAAGATAGTAGAAAGATTGAGTATGATAATTTAGCAGATTTCATTAAAGAAGAGGCTATTTTAAAGATTAAGGAAAATGAAAAATTAGAAAATGAAAATACAGAACTTAAGGCTGATGTGAAAGATTTGCAGAAGAAAGCTGAAGAACAGACTCAAGAATATTTAAGAAAAGAAAGAGAAATTTATGCTTTCTTAGAATGTAAAAAGACTTTCATGGGAAGAATAAAATATTTCTTTAAAGGGAAAAAATCAAAAGAACCAGAAACTGAGCAACATTCAGCAAATAAAGATAGACTAAAAGATATTTTGAATCAAGATAAAAACGAGATTGTGCATTATTCAGATGCTGAGCTAGAAAGCAAGAGTTATACTGTAGAAGATATAATAAAGATTGGAAAAACTTTAGAAAATACAAGAAAAGAAAACAAAAATGCAAAATTAGATTTGAAGGCTGCGGAAAATAAATTTGAAAACCTTGAAAGAAAAATAAAAAATGCCACAGAATATTTGAAGGAAATTGATAAGCATAAAAAGAGTATATTTGAATTTTGGAAATATGCTAATAAAGACGAATCTAAAATGCTTGTGGAAGCTGAGAGTGTTGAAGAAGAAAAGAGAACTAGCATAACAAAGGCTTTTGATTATGAGGGCGACATAGAAAAACTAGCTAATAAAGTTGATATGGAACAAAGAGAAAAGCTTTCACATGATGAGCTTAACGCATTATTTGCCTCAAACTATGTGTTGGAAGGAATAAATTTAGTTTCAAAAAAAAAATTATCTAAATCTGACGAAGAGGATATAATAAACTTATTAGATGATTTGCAAGAAGAATATAAAGAAAATCTTGAAACAATAGAAGAAAAAGATTTTGATATATTTGGAAATGTAAGCGAAGATAAAACAAAAATAAAGAAATTAAAAAATAATAAGCACAGAGAAAATGAAAAAAATAAGTTTGAAGTATTGGGTGTAAACTTAAATACAGAATTAAGTGAGTTTATAGAGAAGTTAAGAAATATAAGAGAAAACTTAGAGAGTGGATCAGATAAAATAGATACTCCTTATGATTTGCCGGTATATAAAGCAAGTAACCAAGTTCTAGACACTGAGGGATTCGATAAATTTAGTATAAATCCTTGGGAAACTCTTAACAATTTAGAAAAGATTGCAACATCAAAAGAAACAAATCTTTATAAGATAAATGTACCAGAAAACACAAAATTAATGTTTTTCTCTAATATTGCATTCTACGAGAACGATAATCATACATTACCACTTGGAATGGATGTATCACAAGAGATTCTTATTAATTTAGATTTATATACATTAGAATTAAAGAACAAGACAGAATTTAACATGAATATATCTAAAGATGAATTTACCAATTATGTAAAAAATGTAAAGGTCTACGAGTACAATTTAATAAGTAAGAAATAAGGAAAGAGGTAAGAAAAATGTCTTTTATAGTAGCGATTGATGGCCCTGCAGGAACAGGCAAAGGAACAATGGCAGAGATTTTGTCAAAAAAATATAATCTATTAAATATTGATACAGGTGCAACCTATAGATGTGTAACTTTGGAAATGCTTAATAAAAATATTGGAATGGATGAAGAAGAAAAAATTGCTGAGATGCTTAAAACCATAAATATTGAACTAAAACTTGAAGATGGAAAACAAAAAGTATTCTTAAATGGCGAAGATGTAACAGAAGAAATAAGAAGCAAAAGAGTCTCTGAAAAAGTTTCGCCAGTTTCTTCAATTATACAAATAAGAACAGCAATGACAAGTCTTCAAAGAAAGATGGCTCAAGGAAAAAATGTAATAATGGAGGGAAGAGATATTACAACAGTTGTATTCCCAACAGCAGATGTAAAAATATATCTTGATGCTGATGTTGAAGTTAGGGCTCAAAGAAGATTCAAACAGAATCAAGAAAAAGGAATAGAAATGTCTTATGAAGAAATTCTTGAAAACATAAAAAAGAGAGACAAAAACGACATGGAGAAAGAAGTAGGAGCATTAAAAGTTGCTCCTGACGCTGTGGTTATAGATACAACTAAAATGACTGTAAAACAACAAGCTGATGCAATGAGCAAGGTAATAGACAAGGTTTTGAAAAATAAAAAAAAAGAATCTAAGATATATTCTATTAGAAAAGAAACTCCATGGAAAAAAACTGAAAGAGCAGTAATAAAAGCGCTTATTCATGCTTTCTATGTAGTAGTTTATAGAATAAAAAAAGTAAATTTTGAAAATCTTCCACAAGAGGGGCCTGTTATTATATGTGCAAATCATTTGAATTATTTAGATGCTCTTGGATTAGTAACTGCCATAAATAGAAAAGTTTACTTTGTGGCAAAAGAAGATTTGTTTAACAATGGATTCTTCAACTGGTTAGCACACGTATTTGACGTTATTCCTATAAAAAGGGGAATGAGAGATATGGATGCGATGAAGAGATGCTTAACCATTTTGAAGAATGGAGAAGTACTTGGAATATTCCCCGAGGGAACAAGAAGAGGACTAGAAAGAAACATAAAAGTACCGAATGGAACAGCATACATGGCAATAAAAACGAACACTCAGGTTGTACCTGTTGGAATAAAAGGAAGTTTTAAACCTTTTACTAGAGTAACACTTAATTTTGGTAAGCCAATAGACTTTAGTAAGTACAATAGTAAGAATCCTGGAAAAGACGATTTAGATATGGCAACAAAAGAGATAATGGATAATATTATTATGTTGACAAAATAACGAAAATAATATATAATACCGTAGAGAAATTTTAATTAAAACCCAACATAAAAAAATGTTCTTCAATCAATAAGGACGGAAGATTTTGGGCGAAGATTAAATTCTATTTTGAAAAATTCTAAATAGAAAAAATATATAGAAGTGAAGGATTTTTATGGAGAAATTTGAAGACAATTTAACTTTTGAAGACATAGTAAACCAAACTTTGAAACAAATAAAAGTTGGAACAACTGTTAATGGTACAATAGTTGAAATAAATAGCAAAGGAGAAATCTTTGCAAATATAGGATATAAAGCTGATGGAATTATTCCTAGAAACGAATTCTTTAGTGAAAAGGGACTTGAACCTGCTGAAGAATACAAAGTAGGGGATAAAATAAAAGCAGATATTCTTAAAATGAATGATGGACAAGGAAATGTTTTAATGTCTTGCAAACATGCTAAAATAAAAGAAATAAGAAAAGAATTCAACGAAAAAGTTGAAGCAAATTTTATTTTTGAAGAGCCTGTTTCAAGCGTAAACAAAAATGGACTTGTAGTTTTATACAAAAACTTAATAAGAATATTTGTACCTTTATCACTTTCAGGAATTGGAAGAGATGAAGATATAAATTCTTATAAAGGAAAAATTATAAGATTCAGAATTATAGAAAATGATGAAAAATCTAGAAAAATAATTGGATCTGTTAAAGAATTAGTTGAAGAAGAAAAGAAGAAAAAAGAAGAAGAATTTTGGAACAACATAGAAGTTGGAAAGAAATATTCTGGAACTGTTACTTCAATAAGCGATTATGGTGCATTTGTTGATATTGGCGGAGCACAAGGTTTATTACATATATCAGAAATGACATGGGGAAGAAACCAGAATCCAAGAGATATTTTACAAGTTGGACAAGTAATAGATGTAAAGGTAAAAGAACTTGATAAAGAAAATAAGAGATTCAAATTATCTTATGAGAAAAAAGGTCCAAACCCTTGGAACAAGGTTGAAGAAAAATATCATGTTGGAGACGTGGTAAAAGTAAAAATTTCTAAGTTAATGCCATTTGGAGCATTTGCAGAATTAGAAAAAGGAATAGAAGGATTAGTTCACATTTCACAAATCTGTGAAAGAAAAATAGCAAAACCTGAAGAAGAGCTTCAAGTTGGACAAAAAGTTAATGCAAAAATAATAAACATAGATTTAGAAAACAAAAAAATCGAGTTATCTATAAGAGAACTAGAAGGAACATCACAAGAATATAAAGAGAATGCTTAATAAATTTTCGCCCAATGGGGACTCCCTTTTTTGGGCGAAATCCTTGGAGAGTATTAAATACATGATAAAATAAAAGCTTTTTAAAATGTGATTTTATATGACTTTTGTGATGTTAAAGCTAATTGATAAAATTACGTTTTATGAAAAATAATAAAAATTGAAATAATTAAATTTAAATTGTAATCGCCCAAAAAGGGACGTCCCTATTGGGCGAAGAGGGGGAAAAATGAATAACAAAAATATTAGAAATATTGCAATAATTGCACACGTTGACCATGGTAAAACTACATTGGTTGATGCTCTTTTAAAACAAAGCCATGTGTTCAGAGAGAACGAACAAGTAGCAGAAAGAGTAATGGACTCTGGAGATATAGAGAAGGAAAGAGGAATCACAATTCTTTCTAAAAACACATCTGTTATGTATAATGGAGTTAAAATTAACATAGTTGATACTCCAGGGCACGCTGATTTCGGAGGAGAAGTTGAGCGTGTATTAAAAACTGTTGATGGTGTTTTACTATTAGTAGATGCTTTCGAAGGACCAATGCCTCAAACAAGAGAAGTTTTAAAGAAGGCATTAGCACTTAACTTAAAACCAATAGTTGTAATAAACAAAATAGATAGACCAGGTGCAGAACCTGAAAAAGCATTAGACAAGGTTATAGAATTATTCATCGAACTTAATGCAACAGATGAACAATTAGATTTCCCAGTTATTTATGCATCAGCTAAAAACGGAATTGCAAAAATGAACTTATCAGATGATTCTGACAACATTACTTGCATATTCGATACAATAATAGACAAAATTGAACCACCTACTTGTGATATGGATGGAACAATGCAAATGTTAGTATCTAATATTGATTATGATGATTATTTAGGAAGAATTGCAATAGGAAGAATTGAACGTGGTAAAATAAAGAATGGAATGCCAGTTTCAATTTGTAAACAAGAAAAAAATACACAAGGAAAAATTGCAAAATTATTCACATACATGGGATTAAAAAGAGTTGAAGTTGATGAAGTTGATGCTGGAGATATAGTTGCTATATCAGGTATTCCAGACATTAGCATTGGAGATACAATTTGTGATTTAGCAAATCCAGAAAAAATTCCATTTGTAAACATAGATGAACCAACAGTTTCTATGACATTTAGTGTAAATAATGGACCTTTTGCAGGACAAGAAGGAGAATTTGTTACATCAAGACACATCAGAGACAGATTATTCAAAGAGCTAGAAAGAAACGTAAGTTTACGTGTTAAAGAAACAGCTTCTCCAGATAGCTTCGAAGTATGCGGACGTGGTGAATTACACTTATCTGTATTAATAGAAGAAATGAGAAGAGAAGGATACGAACTTCTAGTATCTCGTCCAAAGGTTATTTTCAAAGAGATTGATGGTGTAAAATGTGAGCCAATAGAGGACTTAGTTGTAAACGTACCAGACGATGCAATCGGAACAGTTATAGAAAAATTAGGAAGACGTAAAGCTGAAATGAAGAACATGGAACCAGCTGAAGCCGGACATACAAAAATAGAATTCAAGATTCCAGCACGTGGATTAATTGGTTATAGAACAGAATTCTTAACAGATACAAAGGGAACAGGAACAATGAACTCAATATTCGATTGCTATGAACCATACAAAGGAGACATTCAAGCAAGAACAAGAGGAGTTTTAGTTGCATTCGAACAAGGAACATCAATCACTTATGGATTATACAATGCTCAATTAAGAGGAGAATTATTCATAGGACCTGGTGTGGAAGTTTACGAAGGAATGATAGTTGGTATAAACTCTAGAAATGAAGATATTTCTATAAACGTTTGTAAAGAAAAACACCTTACAAACACAAGAGCTTCTGGATCTGATGATGCATTAAGATTAGTTCCACCAATTCAATTATCACTAGAAAAAGCAATAGAATTCATTGCAGAAGATGAACTTGTTGAAGTAACACCAAAAAATATTAGACTAAGAAAAGTAATATTAAATAACAAAGACAGAGAAAAAGCTGCAAGAAGATAGAAAAATTGATTCTTCGGGAGAAAACAAATTCACTCGAAGGATCATTTTTTCGCCCATTAGGGACGCCCCTTTTGGGCGAAAATTTTGTCGAATGATTCCTCTGGAAAATATATAAACTTTATTGCAAAAAAATGAAAATTTAGTATAATATTTTTGTAGGTTTTTGATGCTTTTACAATTTTATTAGTACAATTTCTCTTATGTTTGTCGTGAGACATAAAGTTACACTAAATTAAAGGGATAGACCACCGCAATTGAAAATTGCAAAAAAAAACAGGCACCTCTCGAATGCCTGTTTTTTCTATTACTGAAATAAATCAATAATAGATTTCAGTACTTCTGCAACTGCTAAAACTTGTTTTAAAATCTTATGTAAATTTTTTAGTAGTTTTATAATTGCATCAGTACAGCTTCTCTTATGTTTGTCACGGCACATAATATCACCTTATTTCAGGTGATATGCCACCATTTAGTATTATATAATAAAGAAATTGCAAAGTTTGTCAAAACATGCGATTTTACATAAAAAGTTTAATTTTATATAAAACTTGCCAAAAACTTAATTTTTGTGATATAATTAAAACTAATTTTATGGTATTTTGGGGGAGTTATGGAAATAAAAGAATTAATTGGAAAAGAAGAATTAAATGCAAGAATTGATGAACTAGCTAAACAAATTGATAAGGACTATGAAGGAAAAGAGCTTGTGGCAATTTGCGTGTTAAATGGAGCTGCATTTTTTGCGGTTGATTTAACATTAAAAATGAAGACTAAAATGCAAGTTGAATTTATTAAAATTTCAAGCTATGAAGGAACTCAAAGTACAGGAACTATAAAGAAACATTTAGATATCGAAAAAGAAAAAATAGAAGGTAAAGATGTTTTAATTATTGAGGATATAATTGATACTGGAAGAAGTATGAATTATATAACAAAACATTTACAAGAAAAGGCACCAAGAACATTGAAAATCTGTAGTCTTCTAAGCAAACCAAGCAGAAGAGAAGAAGAAGTTAATATAGATTATTTAGGATTTGAAGTTCCAAATAAATTTATTGTGGGCTATGGATTTGATGATGAAGATGGATTCAACAGAAACTTACCTTATATTGGATATAAAGATTAGAAAATTAAATATAGTGGAATGAAAATTAAAATAAAATTTTGAATGAAAAAAATTTGAGAGGCGATTAAAAGTGAACAAAGACGAACTACTAAAAATAAAAGAATATGCACTTGAAAGACATATTCCAATAATAATGGATGACACTTTAGAAGTTATAGATAAATATTTAACAGAGAAAAGACCAGAAAAAATACTCGAAATTGGTACAGCTGTTGGATATTCTGCAATGTGTTTTTCTGAATATTTAAAAGATGGTGGAAAGATTGACACAATTGAAAGAGATGAAGAAAGAATTGCAGAAGCTAAAGAGAATATAAAAAAGGTTGGAGTAGAAGAAAAGATAAACATCTATGAAGGAGATGCTGTCGAAATTCTACCAACTATGAATGATAAATATGATGTTGTGTTTATAGATGCGGCTAAGGGAAAATATCCATTTTTCTTGGAGCACGCATTAAGAATGTTAAAAGATGATGGAATAATTTTTGCAGATAATATTTTGTATAAAGGCTATGTAATGAGTGATTACAATAAGCACAAACAACGTACGGCTGTTACTCATTTAAGACAGTATATTAAAGAAACAACTGAAAATCCAGAACTTGAAACTGAAATATTGGAAGTTGGAGATGGACTGGCAATTACAAAGAAAAGAATTGAAAAATAGTTACAGATCAAGTATGATAGAATAAAGAAATAATAATAGGAGATTATAAAAATGAAAAAACCAGAATTATTGGCCCCAGCAGGGTCTTTTGAAAAAGCTAAGGTTGCATTTATGTATGGAGCCGACGCAGTATATTGCGGAACTGCTTCACTTTCACTTAGAAGTAGAGCCGAAGTTGATGATGACGACTTGGAAAAAACAATAAAATATGCACACAGCATTGGAAAAAAAGTGTATGCAGCATTAAATATTTATGCATGGGACACAAATTATGAAGAGATTGAAAAGCAAGTAAAGATGCTAGATGAAGTACATGTTGACGCAATAATTGCCTCTGATGGTGGAGTTATTCAAAAGATTAGAGAGATTGCTCCAAACATAGAAATACATGTAAGTACACAGGCGAATGTTGTAAGCTATCATTCTGCAAAGTTTTGGTATGATAACGGAGCTAAAAGAGTAATTCTAGGCAGAGAAACAAGCAAAGACCAGATTCAAGAGATAATGAAGAATAAGCCAGAAGATTTAGAAGTTGAAATGTTTATACATGGTGCTTTATGCTGGGCATATTCCGGAAGATGTTTCTTAAGCGAATATTTATCTTGTAGGTCAGCAAACTTAGGTGATTGCTCACAAAGCTGCAGATGGGCATACAATATGTATCTAGAAGAAAAGAATAAACCAGGAAACTTAATGCCTGTTGAAACCGATGAAAATGGAACATATATATTATCATCAAAAGATTTGTGCTTGATAAAAGAAATTCCTCAAATAATAGAAATGGGTGTTGATAGCTTAAAGATTGAAGGAAGACTTAAGACAGAATATTATTTAGCATCTGTTGTAAATGTATATAGAAATGCAATAGACGATTACATGGCAAATCCAGAAGGATATGACTATACAAAATATTTGAAAGAACTTGAAAAAGTAAAGACTAGAGGACTAACGACCTTCTACTTTAACGATAGAAATAATAGAGATTTCCAAGAATATGAAGGCAAACAATACAATCCAGATTATGAATTTGGAGGAAAAATTCTTGAAGAAAAACCAGCAAATTCAAAAGTATTAATAGAAATAAAAAACAAGTTAAGTATTGGAGATACCTTGGAATTGATAATTCCAAATGAGATTAAACCACAGGCATTCACAATAGAAAAGTTATATGATAGTGAAACTGACAAGGAGATAAGCACAGTAAATCCAGGAAAACAAGGACAGACAGTAATATTAGAAATTCCTTTTGAAGTGAAAAAAGGGTGGATATTAAGAAGAAAAAAATGTTAAACTAAAATTAGAGGTAAATTCAAAAAGTAAACTCTATTTGAAATTAAAATTAGATACATTTTAATAGAGAAAAAATCTGAAAAACAATAAAAATCTTTACAATAAAATGAAAGTAATATAAAATATTCTAGGGGGAATCAATAAATGTATGGACTATCAGAAGAAATAATAGAAACATTAAAGATTATAGAAAAAAATAATAATGTAAAAATATATATTTTTGGTTCAAGAGCAAGAGGCGATTATAAAGAATATTCAGACATAGACATTTGCATAACTGAAGAAGTTGATCAAAAAAGGAGATATAAAATAATGGATGATGTAGATAAAATAATGACACATCATAAAATAGACTTGATTTTTATACAGGATGTAAAAAATGAAGAGTTTATAAAAAACATAGATAGAGATAAAAAAGAAATTTAGCCAAAAGGAGTTAGATTATGAAAAGATTAAATGAAAGATTTCAAGATTTTTCTAATGCACTTAAAAGATTAGAAGAAGCTACACGTGAAGTACCAAGTGAAATTGTTATTGATGGTACAATACAAAGATATGAATTCACGTTTGAACTTGCCTGGAAAACAATGAAAGATTATCTAGAATATAATGGAATTGTTAATGATGTGGCAAGTCCAAGAGGAATTATTCAGCAAGCTTATATAAGCAAAGTTATTGATGATGGGGAAATTTGGATTCAAATGATGCTAGATAGAAACAGCTTGACCCATTTGTATGATGAGGAAAAATCAAGAATAATATATGATAATATAAGAAGTAAATATATTGTAGAGTTTCAAAAATTAAAACAATACTTAGAGTGTAAAATATAGAGCATTCAATTTGATTGCTCTATATTTGCAAGTTTATAAGATATTATAAGACTTATGAAAAATAGCATTGTACAAACTAATCCGGAAATGCCATGTGCAAAACCGGGAAACAGAACAAACACAGATCCAAGTGTAAAACCTATAATGCAAAAAGATGTGATTTGATGGTGTTTTTCAAATAAATATTTTATAATTTTTATCCAGAGAATGCATCCAAAAAAAAGTCCAATACTGAGTGGAACAAGAACGGCTAAATTAATACTAGCAATTGCGGTAATATATTGTGCGTAAACTCCTAAACACATTAGTATAACTGTGTTGCTTATTCCAGGAACTACAATTCCAACAGACATAACAAAACCTGCAAAAATGAGATACAAGGTATTGGTTGCAAGAGAAGATACTAACAAATTTAAATTAAAATATTTTTCAATAATAATTAAAATAATTCCAAATAGAAATGATAAAAAAATTGGAATTATTTTTTTTATATCTATGAATTTAGGATAACCAATACAAGCTTGCCTGTAAAGAGCCGGAATTGTACCTAAAATTAGGCCGATGAAGGCATAGCATGAATAAGTGTTATAAGCAATAAAAAAATATTTTATAACATTTCCAAATAATACTATGCCAACTATTCCTCCAAGTCCAATTGGTAAGAGAAAAGAAAGATTTCCTTTTATGTCTTTAAAAAAGTTTGAAATACAACAAATTAAGCTTTCATAGATGCCGAATACAACGCAAAAAACACCACTGCTAACACCTGGCAGAATTGCACCAAACCCTATAAGGATTCCAATAATAAAATTATAGAAAAATTGTTTCATTTATCTTACTCCAAATTTTAATAATATTTTTAATTCATTATATGAAAAGATATTGCAACCTTAGAACAAAAATATTTTCTTGGTCATGCACGGACACAAAGGCAAAAACATATATTGTGATATAGTGAAATTTGGAGGTGCGTGTATGTTAGGCATTTCAATAATGGGATTCTTAACCTTTTTACAAACAGCAGTGTTTGTAGTTGGATATATTTCAAATAATAATCTATTTCCGGAACCGTTGACGGCGGAAGAAGAAAAAATTTATTTAGAAAAATTTGCAAATGGCGATGAAGAAGCAAGAAACATATTAATAGAAAGAAATTTAAGATTGGTTGCACATGTTGCAAAAAAATACAATTCAGCAAATGCTGACCAAGAAGATTTAATATCAATAGGAACTATCGGACTGATAAAAGGTATAAATAGCTTTAATATCAGTAAAGGTGCAAGACTTTCTACATATATTTCTAGGTGTATAGAAAATGAAATACTAATGTATCTTAGAAGTACAAAGAAACTCGGAGCTGAAGTATATCTTGAAGATACAATTGGAAAAGACAAAGATGATAATTCAGTAACCTTAAAAGAAGTCCTTGAAAATAACGAAAAAAATATCGAAGACGAAGTTGATTTAAAACTAAAAGTAAAAAAATTATATAATAAAATAAAAGAAGTATTAAAAGACAGGGAAAAAACAATAATAGAATTGAGATTTGGCTTAAATGGTGATAAACCAAAGACTCAGAAACAGATTGCAAAAATGATGGGAATATCGAGAAGTTATGTTTCAAGAATTGAAACAAAAGCTATTGGAAAATTAGCTCAAGAATTTAAAGAATAACTTTTTGGAAATCCTAAAAAGATTAATAACCAGTATAATATTAAATTTGAATAAAAGTTGAAAAAGCATGAAAAATAATATAGTAATGTGAAAGGAAAGAACAAATGTTATCTAATGTAATTACTTTAATATTATTAGTATTATTGAATGCTTTTTTTGCTGCAACAGAGATGGCTTTTATATCAGTGAATGATAATAAAATAAAAATAATGGTTAATCAGAAGAATAAGAAGGCAATTAAACTCCAAAGAATGTTGGAAAATCCAAGTAAGTTTCTTGCAACGATACAAATAGGAATAACGCTTGCAGGCTTTTTATCTAGTGCTTTTGCGGCTGATACATTTGCAGATAAACTTGCACTAGCATTAAATAATATTACACCGAGTGTAGGAAGTTCAACATGGAAAAGCATTTCAATAATTATAATTACAATAATTTTGGCATATTTTACTTTGGTATTTGGAGAATTAGTACCAAAAAGAATTGCGATGAAATATCCTGAAAAGATGTCTTTTGCATCGTGTAATATTATAAATTTATTATCTGTTATAGTTGCACCATTTGTGAGTTTGCTTACAATATCCACAAATGCAATTTCTAAATTGTTTGGAGTAAATGGGGAAAAAACGCAGAAAGTCACTGAGGAAGAAATAAAAATGTTAGTTAATGAGGGAAAAGAAAGAGGAACAATTCAAGAAAAAGAAACGGAAATGATAAATAATGTTTTTGAATTCAACGATAAATTTGTGTCTGAAATAATGATTCCAAGAACTGAAGTTTTCGCACTAGATATGAATTTATCAATAGCTAAAGTTATAGAAGAATTAAGTGAAGACACAAGGTATAGCAGGATTCCAGTTTATGACGAAACAATAGATGAAATTAAAGGAATTGTTTATATTAAAGACATTCTATTATCCAAAAGAAACAGTTCTGAGAAAATAAAAGACATAATGAAAGAAGCGTATTTTGTTCCGGAAAACAAACTTGTAAATAAACTGTTTGAAGATATGAGAAAAAGCAAAAAACAGATTGCAATAGTTGTAGATGAATACGGTGGGACGGCTGGAATAGTTACAATGGAAGATATCCTAGAAGAAATAGTAGGAGAAATATACGATGAATATGATAATGAAGATTTGAGATACAAAAAGATAGATGAGAATACCTATATAATAGAAGGTAATATAGCCATTTATGATGCAGAAAAAATACTTGGTATAGAAATCGAAGATGGAGAATACGATACTTTGGCAGGATACTTAATAGAAAAATTGGGCAGGATTCCAAAGCCTGGGGAAGAGTTAACAGTGGAAACAAAAGATGCAATCTATAAAATCGAAAAAATAAAGAATAAAAAAATAATTGAAGTAAAGGTATGTAAAATATAAAAACTCCCTAGGCCACTGCAAAGTACAGTGTTGTACTGCAATGGCGGGGAGGTTTCTAGATGGTTTCAAAATTATTAAATCGTTGCCATCCATTTGAAGAGCTCATACACCAGGTTTTCAAAACACGGCAGGCGAGCAATTTGCTTTAGAGTATTATCAAATCGATTGGCTCGTGAAGAGATCAGAAATGTTCCGTATAATTTTACAGTCTCGGCGGAAAGTTCTCCATCAGCCTCATAAAGACGACCTTCATACACAGTTAATTCCTCTTCGAGTTCCTGATTTAAAGATAATACCCACCGTTTGAACTGGAGTATGTCTAGATTGCCAGACTTAAACTGATCGACTTGATATTCGAATTCTTTTTTTGTTGGAAAGCTTGGAATAAAAAAGCTATGAATAACATCACAAGCATTAAAAACCTCACTCCAATCAGTATGACTGTTTTTTTTCCATGAAATCTTTGTAAACGAATTGATAGCATTCTTTAACTTTTTTAGATTTCCAAAGATTGACGAATAAGAGTTAAATGCTAATAAGAAATTTGAATGTTCATTTTTGTCGGGTAAGTCAAAAGTCATAGTCAACGTGCTCCTTTCTATATAAAATCCAAGATGGACAAGGAATATTATACCATTTTTATAATGTTATGTAAATAGGAGACAATAATTACGACAAGAAATTGTTGAAAAAAATTACGAAATGTTGTATAATACTACTCAGTTCAAAAAAAGACATAATTCTACATTTTTTATGAATTAAATATAATAGGGGAAAATATGATTAATTTACTTTTTAGTGGTAATGAAAAAGTATTTGATGGAGCACTTACAGAGCTCATATCGATTACGAATAAGACAAAAGAAGCAGTAACATGCTATATTCTAACAATGGACGTTTCAAGAATAAAAAAAGAGTATGTTCCAATACATGATGAACAGATTGCATTTTTAAATGAAGTAGTTCAAACAAAAAACAGAGGAAACAAAGTTATAAAAATAGATGTAACTGAATTATATGAAAAAGAATTTGGGCATGGAAAGAATGAGAATGCATATTGTACGCCATATACTTTGCTTAGATTATTGGCAGATTTAGTTCCAGACATGCCAGACAAGCTTCTTTACTTAGATATAGACATGATGGCTGATAAAGATATATCAGAATTATACAACATAGATATAGAAGAGTATGAATATGCAGCTGTTAAAGAGAAGTATGGATCAAAGATAATAAGACATGACTATATAAATGCGGGAATGTTATTATTAAATATGAAAAAAATAAAAGAAACAGGACTTTTAGAAAAGGCAAGAAACCTTATAAAAAAGAGAAAACTTCCTTTTGCAGACCAAGATGCAATATTCTGGACGACAACAAGCAAATTATTGCTTCCAAGAAAATATAATGAACAGGCAAGTTTTAGAAGAAAAGATACGGTAATTTGTCACTTCTGTAAAAGGCTTATGTACAAGCCATATCCACATACAGAAAATTTTAAACAGTGGCAGATAGAAGGAATTCATAAGGAGCTTAAATGTTTCAGATTTGATGATGATTTAAACGAATATTTAGAGTGGAAGAAAAAATATGAATTAAATAAAAGTCTAAAAAATTACAAAGAACTTGAAGTGAAATAAAATCTTTAAATTGAAAACTAATAAAAAGTTAGTAGTGAAAGTATTTCAAAAATAAAATGTACTGAAAAATAATAAAATGTAAAAAATAGAGGAAAAAGAATTTATAGACAGTAAAGAATAGAATGCAAAAAGAATTTATAGGAGGAAAGAAATGAATACAAAACAAAACGTAATACCTGTATTTATGGCAGTTGACAATAATTATATACCATTTTTAGGAGTGTCATTAAAATCATTAATAGACAATTCATCTAAGGAAAATAATTATGAAATAAAAATTTTATACACAAATGCATCAGAGGAAAATCAGAAAAAAATAAAGGCCTATGAGAAAGAAAATGTCAGTATCGAGTTTGTGAATTTAAGTCATAAGCTAAAAGAAATAGAAGATATGCTTTATACAAGAAACTACTTCTCAAATACAACATATTTTAGACTATTCATACCAGAGCTTTATCCAGAATATGATAAGGCAGTATACATAGACAGTGATACAGTAACATTAGCAGACATTGCTGAACTATACAATACAGAAATGGGAGATAACCTAATTGCTGGAATACCAGATGGAGCAGTTCAAGCTATTCCAATATTCCAAGAATATGTTGAAAAAGTTGTAGGAGTTGCAGATTATAATAACTATTTTAATGCTGGAATAATCGTAATGAACCTAAAAGCATTAAGAGAATATAAATTCCAAGATAAGTTTTTATATATGCTTAGCAAAATCAAATTTGAAGTTGCACAAGATCAAGACTATATGAATAGATTGTGCAAAGGAAGAGTAAAATTATTAGGATTTGAATGGAACAGAATGCCCGCAATGGGAGAACAAAATGGAGAATTAAAGCTAATACATTACAATTTAGGCTGCAAGCCATGGTATTTTGACAATGTATTATACCAAGAGTATTTCTGGAAATACGCAAAAGAGACAGAGTTCTACGATGAAATAAAAGAAATGGGAAAAGATTACACTGAAGCAGACAAGGAAAAAGATGATGCAAATAGTTCAAAGCTTATAGAACTTGCAAAGAAAGAAGCAGATTGTGTTGGCGATGATAGAATAAATAGGAGATAGTTTGATGGATACAAAAAAATTGTTAGGACTTTCAAAAAAGGCTAGACAAGAAAGAAAAGAAGAGAAAGAAAAAAGAAAGCAAGAAAAATTGCAGGGGCTTGAAAATGAAAAACCAGCCAATAAACAAGTATCAGAAAATAAATGGCAATTAATAAAAATAAAAGAAAAACAACAAAATCAAATTGAAGCAGAAAAAACATTGAACAGAGAAGATGTACATGTTGAAAAATCACAATACAGAGTCGATGTTTTAAAGAAAATTGAAGAATATGAAAAAGAAGGAAAATTCGACGTTGATGTTGAAGATGATCCTCCAACAATAGTACTTACTCCTGAAAATATAGATTATCTTAGAAAAAAAATGACCAGCAAAATAAAAAGAATATTCGCAAATGAAATGGGTGAAAGATTTCTAGATAATTTATTAAAAAATAACAAATTAATAATAAAACAAGTAAATGGCCTAGAAAATTTAAACAAGGTAAAAACAGGAGCATTAATAACTTGCAATCACTTCAATCCATTTGATTGTTTCACAGTAGAAAAAGTATTCAGAATGTCTGAAAATGAAAAAGACAAAAGGCTATATAAAGTAATAAGAGAAGGAAATTATACAAACTTCCCAGGACTATATGGATTCTTTTTCAGAAACTGTGACACATTACCACTAAGCTCAAACAAGAGAACAATGGTAAACTTCATGAAAGCGGTAGACACAATATTGCAAAGAGGGGATTATATACTAATATACCCTGAACAAAGCATGTGGTGGAACTATAAAAAACCAAAGCCATTAAAAAATGGTGCTTTCAAATTAGCTGCAAGAAACAATGTTCCAGTAATACCAATATTTATAACAATGGAAGACAGCAACTTAATTGGAGAAGACGGATTTAACATACAAGAATACACAATAAATGTAGAAGAGCCAATATATCCAGATGTAAACTTAACTGAAAAAGAAAACACTGAAATAATGAAAGCAAAAAATTCAGAAGTTTGGAAAAACGTTTACGAAAGATTCTACAAAATACCACTAGAATATACATGTGACAAGAAATAGTACAATTCGGTACAATTTGGGGACGGAGATAAAAATGGAACAAAAAGTTTTATATTACAGAGACGAACTAAATGACGAACTTGCACCTGCAACTATAAAATCAAGAGTAATAGATGAAAACTTTAAATATAAAAAAAGTTTTCTTTGGAATGCATGTTCATTATTTTTACAAAATGTTCTTAGCATGCCAATAAAAATTGGATACTTGAAAATAAAGTTTAGACATAAATTTATAGGAAAAGAAAAACTGAAAATTTGCAAGAGTCAAGGCTATTTCATATATGCAAACCATACCCAGCCATTTGCAGATACATTTATTCCAAGTGTTGCAGATTATCCAAAAAGAAATTTCTTGATAGTAAACCCAGTAAATATTTCGCTAAAGGGAACAGGAACTCTCGTTGAAATGCTTGGGGCAATACCAATTCCTTCGGAAATAAAGGCAATGAAAAACTTTCTTGAAATTATAGAAGAAAAAATAAAGAAAGATAACTCGATTACGATATATCCAGAGGCACATATCTGGCCATATTACACGAAAATAAGACCTTTTAAAGCAGTATCATTTAAGTATCCTGTTAAACTAAATGCACCAGCATATTGTATAACAAATACATATCAAAGCTATGGAAAAAACAACAAAAAAATTAAAATGGTTTCTTATGTGGACGGACCATTTTATCCAAACGAAGCACTACCAATAAAAGAGAGACAACAAGATTTGAGAGATAGAGTGTACAACAAAATGGTAGAGAGAAGCAAAAATAGCAATGTAGAACATATTAAATATATAAAACTAGAAGACGGAGAAAAAATTTAAATATTTTTCTCCATTTATAATTTTGCTAATTAGTATAATTTAGTTCCGGTATAATTTGGCTCCGGGGAAAAAATGGGGAAAAAATTGTACCTCAAATGCTCTTGAATTTATTTCTAAATTTTGATAAAATGGCATCTGTATAGAAAGGAGCTCAAAATGAAAAAATCGTATATTATAATAGGAATTGTTGTTATATTAATGCTTGCAGTTGCAGGAATTTATGCAAGAATTAATAAGATAACAGTAAAAAATGAAAACCCAACAAATGTTGAAAATAATGTAAACAGTCAAAATACTGAAAATAGTGAGAAAAATAATGAAAGTGGGGAAAATGATATGTATAAAACAGGAACACATCATGCTGAGATGGTTGTTAAGGATTATGGAACTGTAAAGATGGAATTATATGCTGATATTGCACCAATTACTGTTGCTAATTTTGCAAAATTGGTAAATGAAGGATTTTATAATGGATTAACTTTCCATAGAATAATGTTTGGATTTATGATTCAAGGAGGAGATCCTCTTGGCAATGGAACTGGCGGAAGTGATGAAGAAATAAAGGGAGAGTTTGCCTTAAATGGTGTTGAAAATTCAATTTCTCATACAAGAGGAACAATTTCAATGGCGAGAGCATCTGCATATAATAGTGCAAGTTCTCAATTCTTTATAATGCATCAAGATTATACAGGACTTGATGGAGCTTATGCAGCATTTGGGAAAGTAACAGATGGAATGGAAGTTGTAGATAAGATATGTGAGAATGTTATTCCAGTTGATAACAATGGAACTGTATTAAAGAATGAACAACCTGTAATAGAGAGTATAAAAATGATTGATTAGAACCATAAGTAAAAAAAGAAACAATAATTAACAAATTTTATTGTATAAATAGGAGTTCTAAGTATTATATAAAATTAAAACAAAAATTATATAGTTTTATTGAATAAAAAACAATTTTAATACTGTAGAGAAATAATTGTAAAGAGGGCGAGAAAATGGCGGATGAAAATAGTAAAATAATAAATGATTTACTTGATAGAATAAAAGTAACTGATGAAAATAGAGCAACAATAGAGCGAATAAGAGATTATTTGGATTCGAAAAAATATCAGGAAGCATTAGTTGAATTAAGAAGACTTCAGACTTCTGGAAATATTGAGTATATTGATTACCAAGAAGTAAAAGAAAAGGAAGCTCAAATAAAGGAGAGGAAGAAGGAAGAGGAAGTTGGATACCCAAAAGAATTAGCTGATACAACTCTTGAAAAAAGATATATAGGTTTATTGCTAAATGATGTAAAACAAATATCTGCTTATTATTTCCTTTATGAGGATTGCTGTTTCCAAGATGAAGAAATGTTTGAAATCTACAAAACTGTATTGTTTACAGATGGTGAACAATTTGCTCCGGAAATTGCTAAAAAGGATTTTAATTTTGCAAGAAATCCAGAGAAACTTACAGATTTGAAATATCAACTTCAAGTTGATTATGAAGATTCTAAATTTACTATGGAGAAAACATATACAGAATTAAAGAAATTATTTGCACTAAGAAAGAGTTGTAAGAATAACCCTGTTAGACACACACAGGAAAAAATTGCTGAAATAATCAGTTACGATTTATATGACAAAATGTCTGTAGAAGAGGTCATTGATGCAGTTGATCAGGTAACAACAACCGAAAAATTCAAGAGAGCTGTTTTAAACGATGGACTTACAAATTTCTTGGTAACAGGAGATAATACTCTTACAAATGGACTTTCACTTCCTTTTAAAATTTTATCAAGTGTATTTAAAGGAATTAGACAGGGAGAGACAATGGCATTTGCAATGCCTTCAAATGCAGGAAAAAGTAGATTTACAATAAATTTAGCTGCATATATTGCATTAATGCACAAGAAAAAAGTTCTTCTAATATCAAATGAAATGTCTGAAGAAAAAATGAAATTATGTTTAATAACAACAATTTTAAATCATCCAGACATACAAAAATTACATGGTCAAAACATAAAGAAGACAGAAGGAGAACTTTTGGAGTTCAAGTTTAGACCAAATAATCCAAGTGAAGTAGAAACAGATGAAGATGGATTTATTCTTCAAAAAGAGGGAGAAACAAGAGCAGAATTTTCAAGAAGACTTGCAGAAATCTCAACTGAATTTACCCAAACAATAAAGGTAACAAACTGGTTCAACAAACAAGTAAATAATTCAATTTACTTTATAAATATAACAGACCATACAAACGATGAGCTAAAAAAAGTAATAATGAATTACTATTACAAAGAAAAAGTTGAGTATGTATTTTATGATACATTAAAAACTGACATAGATAATATTGGAAATGGAGAAGAGCTAAAGAAAACAGCAACAATACTTTCTAACCTAGCTCAAAATTTCAATATGTTTATTGGTTCAACATTGCAACTTGCTGAAACGCAGACAGATCCAATAAATTTAAGCGTAAATGACTTAGCTGTAAGTAGAACAGTAAAGGAAGTATTAGACACTTTATGCTTATTCAAACAAATTCATAAAGAAGACTATGGAAAATACGAGTATTCATTAAATGAAGTTGATGATAAGTTCTTTGATATAAAAGATTACGACGACCCAGATGAAAGATATTATGCTTGTGTAGTTGATAAGAACAGAGCTGGAGCAAAACCAAAACTTCTATTTAACTTAAACTTAGCATACAATAGATGGGTTGAACTTGGATATTTAAGATTAAAGAATGAAAAATAATAAAATTCGCCCAAAGGAGACGCCCTCTTTCGCCCAAAGGGGACGCCCCTTTTTGGGCGAAAATTTGCTTTACTAGGAAAAAATTTTTGATAAGAAGCTGTGCTAATTTTACGCATTGCTATCTCAAATAGACAAAAATCTTGAAGAAAGGAAGAGAAAAATGATAAAAAAACTTGCAAAATCGATTAAAGAATATAAAAAAGAATCAATTTTAACGCCAATTTTTGTGTCATTGGAAGTGGTTATGGAAGTTATAATTCCACTGCTTATGGCGAATTTGATTGATAAAGGTATGTATGCCGGTAATATGAACGAAGTTCTAAAAATAGGACTGGAACTGGTTGGGTCAACTATGCTATCTTTAATATTTGGTGTGTTATCTGGTTCTGTTGCGGCTAAGGCTTCTGCTGGATTTGCTAAAAATTTGAGGAAGGATTTGTACTACAAGGTACAAGATTTTTCTTTTTCAAACATAGATAAGTTCAGCACAGCCAGTATTATTACAAGATTAACAACAGATGTAACTTATGTGCAAATGGCATTTCAAATGATTATAAGAATAGCAGTAAGAACTCCACTAATGCTAGTGTTCTCACTAATAATGGCATTTGAAATAAACAAAGAGCTGTCTTTGATATTTCTAATTTTAATACCGATTGTTGGAGTGGCTTTGGGACTAATCAGCACAAAGGTTTATCCAATTTTCGATAGAGTGTTTAAGAAATATGATGACTTAAATGAGATAGTAGAAGAAAATGTTAGCTCGATAAGAGTTGTAAAATCTTATGTACTAGAAGAAAAAGAGAAAGAAAAGTTTAGCAAGACATCAAATGAAATTTATAAAGATTTCACAAAAGCAGAAAAAATAATGGCTCTAAATAGCCCAATTATGCAATTTGCAATATATTCTGCGCTTATTCTAATTTCATGGTTTGGAGCAAGGATAATAGTAAACTCACACATGACAGCACTTACAACGGGTGAACTTACAAGTTTATTAACATATTCAATCCAGATTTTATCGAGTTTGATGATGTTAACAATGATTCTTGTAATGTGCACAATGTCTAAGGCTTCTGCACAAAGAATAGTTGAAATATTAGATGAAGAACCAGATTTAAAAAATAAGAAAAATCCAATCGAAGAAGTAAAAAATGGAGATATAGAATTCCAAAATGTTGGATTTAGCTATATTGGTAAAAAGAATAAAGAGGTATTAAAGAATATAAATCTAAAAATAAAATCTGGGGAAACAGTTGGAATAATTGGTGGAACTGGAGATGGAAAATCTAGCCTAATTAATCTAATTCCAAGATTATATGATGTTTCGGAAGGAAAAGTATTGGTCGGTGGAGTAAATGTAAAAGACTATAACTTAAAAGCATTAAGAGACCAAGTCGCAAATGTACTTCAAAAAAATGTATTATTCTCTGGAACAATAAAAGAAAATATTCGTTGGGGAGACGAGAATGCGTCAGACGAAGATGTGGAAAGAGTGTGCAAACTAGCACAAGCAGACGAGTTCATACGAGGCTTTGATAAGAAATATGATACCTACATCGAACAAGGTGGAACCAACGTATCTGGTGGACAGAAACAAAGACTCTGTATTGCAAGAGCTCTGCTAAAGAAACCTAAAATTTTAATTTTAGATGATTCAACTAGTGCGGTAGACACAAAAACAGACAGCTTAATCAGAAAAGCATTTAGAGAAGAAATTCCAAACACGACAAAAATAATAATTGCACAAAGAATTTCATCAGTACAAGACGCAGATAAGATTGTGGTTATGGACAATGGAAGAATAGACGCAATTGGAACTCATGAGGAATTATTAAAGAATAATAAGATTTATAAAGAAGTTTATGAGTCTCAAACCAAAGGCGTTGAAGAATAATTAAATTTAATTCTTTTTCAACGTATCAGAAGAATAGAAAGGAGATTATGTTGTAGAATGAAAAAACAAAATATCAGTATGCAAACATTAAAAAGATTATTTGGATATATAACAAGAGATTATAAGAAACAATTTGCAATAGTGGTTATTTGCATAATACTAAGCGCGGTAGCAAGTGTTTCTGGAGCTCTTTTCTTACAAAAATTGATAGACAATTACATAACACCATTGCTATCAGTAGAAAATCCAGTGTTCACGCCATTGCTAAAAGCAATTTGTACACTTATTGCAATATATTTAGTTGGAATTATATCAACTTATATTTATAATAGAACGATGACTGTAATTGCACAAGGCACCGAGAGGAATATAAGAGATGAAATGTTCTCTAAAATGCAAACTTTTCCAATAAAATATTTTGATACGAACACTCATGGAGACATCATGAGCCATTATACGAATGACGCAGATACTTTAAATGAAATGATTTCGAGAAGCATGCCACAGCTTATATCATCGACTGTTTCGATAATCGCAGTATTCTGTTCTATGCTATATGTAAGCTGGCAGTTAACAATATTTGTAATAGCATTTGTGGCGATAATGTTAGTTGTGTCTAAGAACATTGCAGGAAAAAGTGGTAAATACTTCGTGGAACAACAAAAATCAATAGGAAAAGTAAATGGCTACATTGAAGAAATGATAAATGGTCAAAAAGTAATAAAAGTATTTACTCATGAAGAAAAGTCAAAAGAAGGATTCGACAAGATAAATGATGAACTATGCGATAATATGACAAAGGCAAACAGGTATGCAAATATATTAATGCCTGCACTTAACAATCTAGGAAACATTGAATATGCATTAGTTGCAATAATTGGTGGCGCATTAGCCATAAATGGTAAGGTAAGCCTAACAGTTGGAGCGCTTGCATCATTTTTGCAATTATCTAAGAGCTTTAACCAGCCAATAATGCAAATTTCACAACAATTAAATTCTGTTATAATGGCTCTAGCCGGTGCAGAAAGAATATTCGAGCTAATGGACCAAGAGCCAGAGGTAGACGACGGAAAAGTAACACTCGTAAACGCAAACATAGACGAAAAAGGAAACATTACCGAGTCAAAAGAAAGAACCAACAAATGGGCATGGAAAGTTCCAAACGATGATGGAACATATCAATATGTTGAATTAAAAGGCTATGTAATATTAGAAAATGTAAGTTTTTCTTATGATAAAGAAGAAATATTGCACGACATAAGTCTATATGCAAAACCAGGTCAAAAGATAGCTTTTGTTGGAGCAACAGGAGCCGGAAAAACGACAATAACAAACTTAATAAACCGTTTCTACGATGTTCAAAAGGGAAGAGTTACCTACGACGGAATCGATGTAAAAGACATAAAAAAGTCAGATTTAAGACGTTCACTAGGAATGGTTTTGCAAGACACAAACTTATTTACCGGAACAATAAGAGAAAACTTAAAATATGTATGTGAGGGAGCATCAGATGAGAAAATGATAAAAGCTGCTAAAATTGCAAATGCACATGACTTTATAGAAATGCTTCCAAAAGGATATGATACAATGCTTACGGCAAACGGTGGCAATCTATCACAAGGACAAAGACAGCTATTATCAATAGCAAGAGCCGCATTAAATGATCCACCAGTAATGATACTAGACGAGGCAACATCATCAATAGACACAAGAACAGAAAAAATAGTACAAGACGGAATGGATAAACTAATGGAAGGAAGAACAGTTTTTGTAATAGCACACAGACTTTCAACAGTAAGAAACTCGAAAGCAATAATGGTAATGGCTCACGGAAAAATTATAGAAAGAGGAGACCATGATACATTAATTGCAGAAAAAGGACAATATTATCAATTATATACAGGAGCATTTGAGTTAGAATAGGGTACAATATACGAAAAATCCCACACAAATTGTGTGGGATTTTTTACTGGTTTTCATCAATAATCTTTTTTACTTCTGTCTCTGACATATCAACTGCTTGTGCAATTTGAGAGATTGGAAGATTCATAGAATATAAATTTTTTATTATTTCAATAGATTTTTTAAGTTCTCCTTGAGAAATGCCTTCTTTTTCTCCACGAAGCTTACCAGCCTTGTAAATAGCTTTCTCGTCCATAATAGCTTTTTCTTTTAATTCTGCAAGTCTTCTAAGTTGTTCATCTTTACTTCTTTCATGAACTTCAATAACTGCATCTTTAATATCATTAGTATCTGCCATAAGTTCTTCAACATCATTAAAAGAGTTATATTTACTAGGATTATTTTTTATATCTTTTGTTTCATTCATTGCTTCAATTGTATCGTGATTAAATGTTTGACCTTTCTTATCGGTATTAGACATAATACTCACCTCCAAAATTATTAATATAATTAATAGCATGAGTATATTGGAATGTCAATAACTTTTATTATTCAAAAAATTAAAAATGTCATTTATTTGTCACTTTGATATTGTATTATAATTTCAGTAAAAGAAAATTTAATGCTTTTTCAAATTGAGTGCTTTGGAAATTTAATCTGTTATTCCAAAGCAAGAAAGGAAAATATAATGGAAATTTTAAGAGTTGAAGATTTGGTTAAGACATATGGAAAAGGTGAAAATCAGGTTAATGCAGTTGATCACATTTCATTTTCTATAGAGAAAGGAGAATTTGTTGCGATTGTTGGAGCTAGTGGAAGCGGAAAATCTACATTACTACATTTGCTAGGAGGAGTAGATAGACCAACATCAGGTAAAGTGTTCATAGATGGAAAAGATATCTATTCGCTAAATGATGATAATCTAGCAATATTTAGAAGAAGACAAATTGGTTTAATCTATCAGTTTTACAATTTAATACCAATATTAAATGTAAGAGAAAATATAACATTGCCATGTGACTTAGACAGACAAAAAGTTGATGAGAAACGATTAGATGATCTAATAAAAACATTAGGGTTAGAAAAAAGAGAAAACCATCTGCCAAACCAATTATCTGGAGGACAACAACAACGTGTGTCTATTGGAAGAGCAATGATAAATAATCCAGCATTAATGCTAGCTGACGAACCAACAGGAAATCTAGATTCGAAGGCGAGTGATGAAATAATATCATTATTAAAATTATCAAACAAAAAGTTTAACCAGACTGTTGTAATAATTACTCACGATTTAGAGATTGCAAAAGAAGCAGAAAGAGTTATAACAATAGAAGATGGAAAGATAATAAAGGATGAGAAAAATTTCGCCCAATAGGGACGCCCTTTCTTGGGCGAAGAAAATACAAAATTATAATATAAATTTCGCCCGGTAGGGACGCCCTTCCTTGGGCGAAGAAAATACAAAAATAATAATATAAATTTCGCCCAAAAAAGGGCGTCCCTAATGGGCGAAAAAGGGCGTCGAAAATTGGGCGAAAAGATGGAGAATATATAATGAATGTTTTAATAAGTTGACTAAGAAAAATTTATTGCTTAATAAGAAACGTACTGTTGTTACTATTATTGGAATTATGCTTTCTACTGCACTGGTTTGTGCGGTTGCGGGGCTGGTTACAAGTGCACAGCAGACATTTGTAAATCTTATTAAGAATAGTGATGGTGATTATCATATTTCGTTTTCTAATGTGCCACAGGAACAGCAAAAATATATTACGCAGAACAATGCGGTTGATAGTTACTATACTACAAAAGAGCTGGGATACAGTGAATTCGAGAGTATTCAAAATGAGGATAAACCATATATTTATGTGGTTTCTATGAATGAAAAGGCTTTCGAAAAAGGTGCATATAAATTGATAGAAGGTCGAATGGCTCAAAATGAGAATGAGATTGTTATTCCACAACATTTAATTGATAATGGTAGAGTTAAGATTAATGTTGGAGATAAGATTACTTTAAATGTTGGAACAAGAGAACTAATGGACAGCAGTAAGCTTAATCAAAAAAATCCATATCTAGCAAGTTCGTCAAAAGAGTATATATATCAAGAGACTGGAAAAGCCGGAGACAACGAAGATTATGAGGAGCAAATTGTTGATGGACAGAAAAAAGAATACACTGTTGTTGGAATTATAGAAAGACCTAGTATGAATATTGAACCATATACTGCACCTGGATATACAGCAATTACTTATGAAGATAGTAAAAATGAAATCAATGCAGAAAATACAAACAATATATATATTACTTTAAAAAATCCAAAAGAGTACGAAAGAGTAGAAAAGCAAATTAAAGAGACAATAGAGGCTGAAACTTCGCAAAATATCGATGTAGATGTTAATACTGATTTGTTAAGATTTGAAGGTGTTCTTAGTGAGAGTACCTTAGGTGTTCTTTATGGAATTGCTGGTGTTATTATTGTAATAATAGTTGTAAGCAGCGTGTTTGTAATAAGAAATAGTTTTAGCATTTCGGTTTCAGAAAAGACAAAACAATATGGAATGCTTGCATCTGTTGGTGCAACCAAAAAGCAAATAAGAAAAAGTGTTTTACTAGAAGGCTTATATATAGGAATAATTTCAATTCCACTTGGTATTTTATTAGGAATTATAGCGATTATAATTTTACTATGGATTGTAAATTTGTTATTAGTAGACATGATGGAAGGCACATCATTTGTATATGATGTACCAGTAGCAGCAATATTAATTTCAATAGCAATTTCAACAGTTACAATATTCTTATCATGCTTAATTCCAGCAATAAAAGCATCTAGAATATCGCCAATAGAAGCAATACGCGGAACCGATGATATAAAAATAAAAGCTAGAAAAGTTAAAACATCAAAATTAACGAAAAAATTATTTGGAATAGGTGGAGTAATTGCAAGCAAAAACTTAAAAAGAAATAAGAAAAAATACAGAACCACAGTAATCTCGCTAGTTGTAAGTATTTCAATATTTATAGCACTTTCATCATTCTTGACTTATGGACAAAAAATTACAGGTTCATATTACACAGATTTAGGCTATAACATATATGTATATATGCCAAATCAGGAATTAATTGATATTGTTGCAAAATGGGATGGAATAAAAGATTATAGTTATTCATACCAAACGACTGCAAGTGTAGATACTGAAAAATATGGAACAGACTTTGCAAAACAAGAAATTGCAGATGAAAAGACACAATATGAAGAAACTTTTCCTGGGGAAGACTATGATAAGGAATTAAGTTTGCAAGTTGTAATTCTAAATAGAGATTATTTTAAGAATTATGTAAAAAGCCTTGGCATAAATGATAAAGATTATCAGAATATAGCAATACTTGGAGATGATATGAACCATTATATTGGAGATGGAAAACATAAAATTGAGCATTATTTTAATGTAAAACAAGGCGAAACAATGGATGCAACTATAAATGACGAGCAAAAGCAAATAAAAATTACAAAAATTACAGAAAAAAGACCAATGGGATATGAAAGCACATATACAACAGGAGGATACTTGTTTGTATCTGAGGATTATGCACAAATAACAAATAGAGAAAATTTAATGCGTGGCGGTTTGTATATAAATGCAAAAAATTCAATAGAAACTGAAAATAAACTAAATGACTTAAAGAAAGAAGACGCAAAGTTTGACGAGATATTGGTAGAAAACATAGCTTTAATTGCAGAACAACAAAAAAGGATAATAATACTCATATCAATATTCTTGTATGGATTCATAGCAGTAATCACACTAATTGGTGTAACCAATATATTCAACACAATAACAACGAACATGATACTACGCTCAAAAGAATTTGCAAACCTAAAATCAATAGGAATGACAACAAAAGAATTTAACCAAATGATAAAATTAGAGAGCATAATGTATGGTGCAAAATCATTGCTAATAGGAATTCCAATAGGGCTTTTAGGCTCATATGCAATATTCAAATCATTTACAAATTCGATAGACTTTGGATTTATAATACCATGGCAAGCAATAATAATTTCTGTAGTGTTTGTATTTATAATAGTAGGACTAACAATGAAATATTCGTTAAACAAAATAAACAAGCAAAATATAATAGAAACAATAAGACAGGATAATATATAAAATTTGTAAATATATTAAAAAGGACTGGATTATAAGAAATTCGGTCTTTTAGTTTGAAAAAATTTTATATAACTAATGATATTCTGAAAGTAGTATGCTATAATGTAATAGAAAATTACTCAAGAATCACAAATGAATGATAAATTTAATACAGAAAATGAGGATAACATGGAAAAAGAGAAGAAAAGCAAAATAAAAAAGATATTAGTCAATTTAATAATATTTATATTACTTATAATTTTAACATTTTCGCTAGTACTAAAAGACCAAGATGTCTCACAAATATTTAGTGTTGTCGCAAAGGTAAAAAAGCAATATATTCTACTTGCTGTAGTTGCCATGAGCATTTACATACTTGGAGAAGCTGTTAATATTACGAGAATATTAAAGGAGCTTGGCGAAAAATCTAAGTTTATCAGTAATATTAGGTATACATTAATAGGATTTTTCTTCAGTGCAATAACGCCTGCCGCAAGTGGCGGGCAGCCAATGGAGATATATTACATGCATAAAGATGATATTTCTGTTGCACATTCTACCTTGGCACTATTAATGCAACTTTGCAGTCTACAAATAGTTACAATAACAGTAGGAATTGCAAGTGCAGTAATACATTTTGACGTGCTAAAAAGCGGATTAATTTACCTATTAATACTTGGAATTTTGTTAAATTCAAGTGCCTTAATGTTATTGATAATTGCGATTTTCTCAAAGAGACTTTCGAAAGGACTAATAAAATTTGTAGTGAAATTACTAAAATTCTTTAGAATTCCGAATGTTGAAAAGAAACAAGAGAAACTAGAAAAAGAATTGGAATCATATCAAACAAGTGCGAGATACATAAAAGAACATAAAATATTAATGCTAAAAACAGTATTAACAACTGTTGTACAAATGATAGCATATTACAGTGTGCCATATTGGGTTTATCTTGCCTTTGGTTTAACAGAGCATGGAATCTTCGAGATATTAACATTACAAGCCGTATTGTTTGCAACTGTATCTGGAATTCCTTCTCCAGGATCTGTTGGAGTAAGTGAGGGAGGATTCTTAGGAATATTCAGAAACGCATTCCCAGAAGCAGTAATAAGCAGTGCAATGCTATTAACAAGAGTAGCAAATTTCTATCTATTCATTATAATAAGTGCAGTTATTGTTATGATAAGCACATTCAGAGAAAAAAGAATAGAAAGAAAACAAATGAAAGAAAATACAGAAGCAGTAGAAAGTGCAGGAATAGTGGAAAACGAAGAAACAATAAAAAATACAGAAACAGTAAAAAATACAGAAACAATTGAAAACGCAGAATTTACAGAAATTACAGAAACAACAGCAGACAAAGAAGAAAAAGAATAGCAATTAACATAAAACTTACGCCAGCATATAATATAAAAGAGGTGTAGGTTTTATGGCATATTCGGACAGAGAACTTTTGGCAAGAATGATACAATGTGAAGCTGGTGGCGAGGGTGATAACGGTATGAAAGCCGTTGCATCTGTAATAATGAATAGAGTAAATGCAACTGAAGGCGAATATCTTAGAGTATCTCAGGGTGGAAATATAAGAAATATATTGTACCAAGAGGGACAGTTTGACTGTGCAAGAGAAACTATAAGAGGAGCTTATAACAGTCAAAATATTTATAATATGAACCCAACAGACATTGAATATAATATTGCAGATTGGGCACTAGCCGGCAACAAATTAAATGAAATTGATATATGTTTATGGTACATGAATCCATTTAGACCAACTTGTCCGAACACATTTCCATACAATGGTACAGGTAGCATTCACACTAGATTAGGTGACCATTGCTTTTACAGACCTACAGCTCTATACAGCAATACTTAGATGGTAGATATGAAAAATCACATCAAGCACTATAAAAAAATCAAACAAGAGTAGCAATAAATTTCATTAAAAAATAAAATTTATTTAAAGTAGGGAGGACAGAATGGAAGGCAAGGAAATAGAAAAAATTCAGAACAGACAATTATTGAATCAGCAAGAAAATTGGCCAGAAACTTTAAAAAATCCAATTTACACACCAGCATTTTTGCGTGAACAAATTGGAAAATTAATGAGAGTCGAATTTTTAATTGGCACCAACAATTTAGTAGATAGAATAGGAATATTAGAAGATGTTGGAGCAAGTTATATCTTGCTTAGATCTTTTGAAAATGACAGCTTAGTATATTGCGACATATATGCAATAAAATTTATAACAATTTCAACAACAGGAATATATGCAAACTATTTGCAAATGAAAAACTTCAATAACATGGGCGAACCATACTATGGTTAATGTAAAAAAAGTTGAAACATAGAATTGTAGAACGAAAAAGAGGAATGTGATGTAAATGAAAAAAATACTATTAGTAGAAGATAACGAGATAATAATAAAAGGATTAAAATACTCTTTGGAGCAGGAGGAATTTGAAATTACTCCTGCTAAAAGTGTATATGATGCAAAAATAAAACTTGAAAATAACAAATATAATCTTATAATTCTAGATGTAATGTTACCAGATGGCAACGGTTTTGAGCTGTGCAAATATATCAAAGAAAGAGAAAAAACACCAGTAATATTTCTTACTGCAAAGGACGAAGAACAAGATGTAGTAAAAGGATTAGAGCTTGAAGCGGAAGATTATATTATAAAACCTTTTAGAACAAGAGAATTAATATTACGAATAAATAACATATTAAAAAGATATGAAAAATCAGAAAATAAAAAAATACAGTCAAAGAACGTAGTTCTAGATATTGATGCATCAAGAGTGTATGTAAACGAAAAAGAAATAGAACTAACGGCGTTAGAATATAAAATTTTGCAGTTGCTATTTTTGAACATTGGAAAAACAGTTACAAGAGACAGCATATTGGACAAGATTTGGGACGTAGCTGGAAACTATGTAAATGACAATACTTTAACAGTTTATATAAAAAGAATTAGAAGCAAATTAGGTGACGAAGACATTATAAAAACAATAAAAGGAATTGGATATAGAATTGATAAATAAAAGAAAGGCATGAAATAAATTGAAAGAAAAAAATAAAATTTTAATATTTGGACTATGCTATATAATTATTGCAATATTTGTATTTTTAATGCTATCACAAATACAGTATGAAAAATACACAAACCAAATGAACATCGTAATAGCTGAAATAGTTGATAAAGTAGTAGAAAAATATCCTGACATTGAAGAGGAAGAAATAATAAAAATACTAAATGGTACAGAACAAAGCAAGAAAAAATACATACTAGAAAAGTATGGATATACTCAAAACACAGTAGCAATCGAGGAAATTTCAAAAGAAAGAAGCTCTTTTATAAAAATTGATATAGCAATAATTATTGCTGGTGGAATTGCTGTTACCATTGTATTACTTAGTTACAACAAGAAAAGAGAAGAAAAAATTTCAGACATAAACAGCTACATTGGAAAAGTAAATAGTGGTAACTACGAGCTAAAAATAGAAGAAAACGGAGAAGACGAATTAACAAAACTTAGAAATGAACTATACAAAACAACTGTATTGTTAAGAGAAACGGCTGAAAACAGCGAGAAAGAAAAAACAAATTTAAGCAATTCTCTTACAGACATTTCACATCAGCTAAAAACACCACTAACATCAATAAGAATAATGATTGATAACATTCAAAATAATCCAGACATTGACGAAAAAACAAGAAACGAATTTATTGAAGACATAAGCAAACAAATAGATTGGATTTCATCTCTTGTAATCTCTCTACTTAAACTTGCAAAGTTCGATGCAGGAAGTATAGTAATGAGAGACGAAGAAATAAATGTAAAAAAATTAATACAAAATATCATATCAAACCTTGCAATATTAATAGATATAAAAGACATAAAAATAGAAGAAAACATTTCAGAACAAATAACTCTTTTTGCAGACTACAATTGGCAAATTGAAGCACTTACAAACATAATAAAAAATTGCGTAGAGCATAGCTTTGATGGTGGAAAAATAAAAATTGAAGCTGAAAGCAATAGTGTGTTCACCAAGATAATAATAACAGATGAAGGAGAGGGAATAGGAAAGAATGACTTAAACCGTATATTTGAAAGGTTTTATAAATCTGCAAAATCATCTGAAAACAGCATTGGAATAGGACTAGCACTTGCAAAAACCATAATAGAAAAAGAAAGAGGCTATATAAAAGTAGAATCAGAAGTAGGAAAAGGAACAAAATTTGAAATAAAATATTTGAAATAAAAAGGAAAAAGACTGTATAGAAAAAAATCAAAAAAGAAAAAATAATAAAAAAGGTTGAAAATAGAAAATTGTAATGGTAGAATGAACTAAGAAAAATACGAAGGAGGAAAAAAAGAAAGATGAACGAAGACTTAAAAAATAAACAAGAAAAAGGAATTACGCTTATTGCTTTGGTTGTAACAATAGTTGTTTTGTTAATATTAGCAGGAGTAAGTATAAGTTTAGTGCTAAGCAATA